>ULRR01044604.1_pt1 | contig 23698 bp, 25 predicted proteins | sample 1955651 | NCBI WGS metagenome assembly ULRR01 (sample SAMEA4835688, study PRJEB28245) | human gut metagenome | biome: gut microbiome; material: fecal sample | place: Denmark | collected 2008
CGCCCGTTGCGGATGACCGCAAACGCCGTCCACCCGTCATTGCGGGCAAGTACTGATGTCATGGTATTGAGATCGGTGCCTATTGTCCTGCGTCCGTCCGGCTTGTGCGCTCCCACGGGCGGCTCGCTCCGCTCCTTCCAGAAATAGACGGTGCAGTTATGGAGCTTGGTAGATAATGGTGCCGGAATGATACCCGTGTATCTGTAGCGGCTTTCCACGTACCAAGGTGTACAAGGTGCCGGGCCACCAAAGGCAGGGAAGTTTTCGAACCGGGAGTCTGGGGCGGTAGGGGAGACAAGCAAAAAATGGCGGGAAAACTCGTCAGCTTGCGCCCGTTCTTCGGCGGTCGTATCTCCAAAGTCTCCTGTACGGAGATAGGAAATGAGGCGGGTAGGAATATATGCAATATCTGTGTTCATATGTTTATTTTGGTTGGTGGTTGCGGGGGAGGCAGTTCCTCCCCCGGTGGTTGGTGATTAGTCAGTAATGCCGAACGCCAGTTTAGCCGCCGCTCCCATGACGGAGGTATTAAGCTCATGCCGGGTTGCTACGATATTATTCCCCACGTGCGAAGCCGTATCTGCAAAATAGAGATTGCGGGCCTTGCGGGCATCCTTATCATTGCGGATATCATGGCCCAGATAGTTTTCCAGCAGGTCTTTATCCTCATTCCAACACGCCGCAACCTCAATGTTATCGATGCAGGGCCTAATGGATTCCGTGGGGATAGGTGATGCAAAGACTGTCCGGCTTCCGTGAGTTACAAACATGTGTAAGGTTCCGGCGTTATCTTCAACCACAATATAGTTCATATTCATAATATATTGTCTTTCTATTTCTTTGGTTTATTATTCACCGCCTTATTGGCGGTTGATGCGGCTATTTTATCGGGTATGATGACGTTGTCAACTATTTTATTTAAAATTTTTTCAGCTTGTATGACAAAAGTTGCAAGGCCCTTATTATGTGATACTTAGCGCACTTTAAAAACTTCGCACCCTACCACAACAACCCGGCAAAATTCCCGGCCGTCATTCTTGGATTCCCGGATTGTGGACATGAGCCGGGAAAAATCTTCCCGTGATTTGAGCTTAAAGGTCAAGGCGGGTGATGTGCCAAGTTCCACTGCGTCAAAATCGTTGCGGACTGCCTCCAAGATACGGCGGCGAGTTTCCTTATTTTTAATAGTCCCAGTCAATACGAGTATATCCTTGCCAATAAAGCTTTTAGGCAGATAGGCGGCGGCTGGTTCCAACTTGGCGAAAGCTCTATATCCAGCCTCCCTCATGTCATCCCACACTGGATGACGGCGGCAATAAATCAACTTGGTGCCGGGCGTTACGGCGGTTTCATTCCACCATTGGCGGGGGTTGATGATATGGGCGGGCATTTCCCACATCCAGCAGTCTTGCAAATCGTTGAGCATGGGCAAAACGGACTCCGGGGGTACGGGTGCGGCATATCTGATATTTCCCATAATATCAAACACAACTAAACGGAGTTCACCCGTCTTTGTTTCGTACACTAGCGCATGACATTCTTTCTTGCTCATGTCTTATTTCTTTCTATCGTTCGGTTTGATTTGTTTTGAGGTAGTTATTAAGCGTTTTCGGTATCGTTCAAATTACGGATAAGGGTGAGCAAGGATTCTGTGGGTACAACGGGAGCGATTGCCTGATTCCCCTTATCGTCACTTTGGTCATGTTCATATTCTATTGTTTTTCTATTGTTTGGCCGCCAATGAGGGCGGCGATTACAAGTATTATTTAGTATTTTCGGAGTATGACAAATTAAAGCAAACGGTCATCGATGACGCTAACCCATTGATTATTTGCCGCATCATAGCGGGGTGCAATAAAGAGAGCGGAATCAACCCCTAGCGGCATCCATGCAATGCGCTCATGCATGGGCAGATTGTTGAGGAGACTCGCCGGGGGTGTGCCGTCAGGGGAAATGAGCATCACGCCATTTTCGGAGGCCCGTACAACAGTCACACCCGGATAATTCCGGGAAACGTTCGGCCATGCGTACCGGGCCATGAGGTCTAAAATCAGCAAGGCATCTTTAGCAGTCATGCCCGTATACCAACGTACCCGGTCATCTACCGTTGACCACATAATAAGAGTAGATTCTTGCAGTTCATAGCTTATATGCAGGTTTTCAATAGTTCCTTTCAGCTTCATAAGTTATTGTCTTTCTATTGTTTGGCCTTCCTATCGGCGGGGGTTTAGGCACGGAGCCGGACTTTCCAATCTTCAACGGTGGCAGGGGCCCCGAGCGCCGGGGAGCAGGTGAAGTAATGCTCTCCACCGCAACGGGCAACTAAATAGTAGTCCGCTTTAAACCCGGCGGCAAGCGCAATATCTTCGGGTGATAGGCCGTCCGTATCTCCGTATTCCAGATAAATGACGGCCCATTCAGGGATTGCGGCGATTTCGTATTCTTCCGATTTGTTCATATCTTATTCTTTCTACTGGATTACCCGCCTTCATTAGCGGGTTGATGCGCTCATTTTACAAAGGGGCAGAATGTTGTCAACCGATTTATTTGATAATTGTTGATACTCATTGGTGCAAGCGGTGTAACCCGTTGAACCTGTGGCAATTATGATTTTGTCATACACCTTCGCATAGCTACGGTGCGGGCCCTACAATCTCCAAATGCGGTTTCCACGGTTTCCACGGTTTCCACGGTTTCCGCTCACTTCCCATGTGCTTATGTATGCGCACGTGATAATATAGAGCGGTTCCGTGGGTTCCGTGGGTTCCGTGGGTTCCGTGGGTTCCGGCCGCACGTCAAATTGCACAACTTCTTAAGGTTTAGCCTGTTACATTTCTTATACACCTGTATAACTTTTAGTTAAGATTTCTTAATTAAAATTTTAGTTACTTCCCATTTAGAACCTTAGTATATTTTTTATACCATTTTTGAATATCAATGAGTTATACAAATTACGTAACCAATTACGTTTCTTAACTGAAAAAGTTATACGCCGGTATAAAAAATCGAAGATATTATTACAATTTTGTAAAATGAAGCATGCTTCAAATAATTTAAAGACTAATTCCCAGTGCTTTCTTCTTATTCCGACAAGATTAGTAGGAATTAAAAAGATGAAGCCGATTCTCAAATAACATTCTTGCCGATTAGGCATTATATGTATTATGCGAAGTATGGAACTGTAACCCATTGATTCTATGGTACTTATAGCAAACAGGGTGCCAATAGGAAACAGGGGAGAGTGGAAGCATGCACCAATTGCGTGAAGGGGCAGGCTACCCTATACCTTATTGAGTATCTGACGGTTAGGGGAAGCGGAAGCCGGAAAGCCACGGATTCCACGGATGCCGGGAGGCCACGGGAACCGGGAGGCCCTAATATGTTAGGCGCAACTAACTTTTGGAAAAAATTGGCGGCCTGGGGAAATTTTTTCGGCCAAAAAAGTCCAAATACCACCACGGTTTCCGGGGCTTCGGGGTTACACATGCGCCATTGTAAAAGATTGACACAAATTTTTTGGGTGGGGGTATGGGAGTAGGGGTACCTTCTGGGCAGACAGAAGTGGGCCTTGTCAAGCAAAATCGACACACGGCTGGACTTCATTTTCATCTATTTTATGCTTGACAGAAAAAAGACTTCTGTTATAAAAGCCTCCGGTTCTCGAAGAGGTCTGCCAGGGCTCACTCCCCAACTGTAGACCCACTCTTTACTCAGGTAGCCGCAACAGACAATGTCGAGTAAAACTGTTGGCCGGGCAGACCTGGTTTCGAGTTCGAGAACCCAGCTTCCATAGGTTACCCCGGAGGTCGCGTCAACGGCTTCCGGGGTTTTTGTTGTCAAGAGAAATCGACGCGCGGCGAGGGTTCCGAGAGCATATTAAATCCTACTAGTTTGGTAGGGATTAAGAGGGTCCAAATTAGAGTTACTGAAACCTCATGAAGCAGTCCATGTCAAGCAAAATCGACACACAGCCATTACCCGTGCACATGGTACTGTCAGATAAACAATAACATTTCGTTATACCTGGTCATGAAAGAACCCTCCAAGATGTCATGGAGGAAACATCCTGGAGGGTAGAAAGAAGCGACTAAAACCAATAGAAAGGAGGGGGTCCGTGTGAAGAACCTTAGCCAGGAAGGTTTCTGAACTCGCGTCGCGTAGCGGTGTCAGCGGTTGTCTCCGCAGGAACCGGGAGCAATCTATCACAGGGTAACTGGGGTTGTCAAGCAAAATTGGCATGCGGCGGTACCTGGGTACATGAAGTAGAATTCCAGCATACAGGGATAGCTCTTGCTCTTATAGTCGCCGCGGGGGTTTGCTTGTTCTTGATAGACGGGCCAACCCTTTCGCGGGCTTGTAGGCATGTTGGCTATCATTAACCGCAAGAAGAAGTCAAGACCGCTTTAGCCTGGGGTAACTTTGTTCTATCGTATCGAACCTACTTACAATGTTACCCATACCTAAAAGAAGGGTTCAGGGGTGAGACGGACAATCACAAGGGGAGAGATAGGCAAGCATGTGGAAGGTGGGGGTAACATAGGAAGAATGTTAGAACTCAATACCAGAAAAACTTGACTTGAGAACACAGCCATGTTAATTTCCTCCTGGTCCTACCTCCTTAAAAGAACTTCAGACGAAAAGGTTAAAGTGCGTTCTGAGTTCTACCCGGGAGGTAGGTCCACATCGTGTTCATGGTTTTGATTAGGTCTGGGGGTCCATCTGAAAGGGTGCGACCCCCAGTTTCGTGTTAAGCGGCTCGATTAACAAGAAGTAAACAACTCTAACACGATGTGGAGATTTCATAGTGTAACACCCTCATTCTCAGAGAGATAAAGGTGAAAAACAAGGAGGTAAACAACTACAAGTTGTTAGGACGGAACTCGTTCAATGAGAATGAGTTACAGGTGTTCAGGGCTCTTTCTAACGCGCTAACAACAAGTTGTCCATATATATATATATAATACATACCCCTTATACCCCTATATATATCTATATTTCTCATATTTAATATTTAGGTTGTTATGGTTGTTATGATAGTTAGGTATTTCATTATCAATAAGTTATAAAGACGTTAGAAGGTTGTTAGAAGTTTAGATGCCTTGTTAGAAGGAAGAAAGGGGCCCAGACCACCTCCATAACAGCCTGTCCCACGGAACCCACGGAACCCACGGAACCCACGGACTCCATGCCTCCCCATTTCCATAATTTTCTCATGTAGGGAAAACTGCTTGTTATGCTTGTTATGCAAGTTATCTCTCATAAACTCAACGGGTTATAAACTTGTTAGGAGGTTGTAACCCGTGGTTGCCACGGATTCCGTGGATTCCGCGGGCTCATTTTGCTGTTGACAAATCGCGGTTCTTCCCTACCATGTCCCACGCCACGGCATTCAATGATGCCATGGGAGTCATCGAAATCATGAATAATACGTTAAAACTCACTGTAGTCCAGCCACGCGAGACTGTCGTCTCGTCCAGCCAGAGGCCGTTTATGTTTACGGGGAGCGGAGCCAATTACTTTGAAGCCGCCCTCCCTTCTCTCATCCAGTTCCTCAAAGAACCGGAACCGGAGGAAACAGAATTTAAGACAGCTCTTCTCCTGTCCCATCTGCTGGATGTCCAGCAAGGCCGCAGGCCTCTGGATTCCGTGGCTCCATGGGCTCAGACTCTTTACCGGAGGTGGTCGAAAAACATGGGCGGCGAGGATAAACTCCCGCCGTTAAAACAAACCCTGCCGACCATCTTGCCTTCCGTGTGCTATACGAAGAGCTTTAAAGAGGTGCAGTCCGAATACCCTGCTCTCATCCGCGCCACTCCGCGCTCTGCCATTCGAATCAATGCCAGTTTCTGGAAGCATACTGGCGTGTTCGGTCTGGACATCGACCTGAAAGATATGGCCGCGGAGGAAGCGGAAGCCGCGATGCAGAGGGCCCGGGAGGCTCTGCCCAAAATTCCCGGCTACCTGTTCGGATATGTAAGCCCCAGCGGCGGGATTAAGGGGTACCTCCAGGTGGATGAAGAGACCCTAATCCATCTGAATACCTCCGAAGGGGAGACCACGGAAAGTATTGCCAACAGACGGCAATGTCGGCATGCGGCCATCTTCGCGCACCTGTCCCGGATGATTAAGGATAAGATTGGCCTTTCCCTTGACCCCTGCACCAGCGACATCTCCCGGTTGCAGTTTCTCTATCATGGCCCGCTTATAGAGCGGAACCCCGATACGCCGGAAAGGTATCAGGTTCCGGGTCTTAAATCCCTCATGAAGGAAGCGGACCAGCAGACCGCAGAGCCTACTGCGGAAGACGACTACCTGACCGGGGGCGAGCCTATCCCTGACCTGATTCAGGGATTTCCTGTTTGGCTGGACAAGATGGGCTACGAGAAGGAGGCCGAAGGGTTCCGCGCTCTGCGCTGGGATGGCAATGCGCTTCGGGGCGAATGCCCCTGCTGTCGGGACCATGCCAGCACCGAGAGGGGGCTGAGGGACCTGCAATTGAAGATTGACCGGAACTTCCCGTCCCGCTCCTGGTTCCATTGCCTCCACTCCCACTGCCAGGACCCGAAGTACGGCATCAAGAGCATGCAGACACTGTTCAAGACTTACCTCCAGGACCTGGAGAACAATAATCTCCCCCTGACATTATCCCCGGTTACCGAGGAATCCGGGCTCCTGAAGAAGGTCTATTACCCGGACCAGGAACTCATGGAGGTATTGCGACAGCGGGGACCCTTAGAGGGGGCTGACAGTTATATTATTACGAATTCCGACAAGTGGCCTGACCTGGATTTCCCCTGCCGTAATGAGAAGAATGCCGTCATGCTCAATTCAATCAACATTGAATACCTCTTCAAACAGCTGAGAATTCGAGTTGTTAAGGACCTGGCCAACAATACTAAAGCGGTTCTTGACCTGGGACGCGGCAAGCTATATCCGTTGGACGACGACTTCATAAACCATCTGGCCCTGCACTGGAACCGCAAGATTAACGGCGGGATGCAGAAGATGACTTCCACCCAGCATGAAATTGGAGCCATCCTCCGGTCCCTTTCTACCTCCCAGTTCTACCACCCTCTGGCTTCTGTTCTCCGGTGCCGCCCCTGGGACGGAGTTGACCGGGTTAGCCAGTATATTAAAACTCTGGAACTGGATGAATCTAAAGCACCAAAGGGTTGGGAACCTGCGGGCTGGCTGGATTTCGTTATGCGGACCTGGCTCTACACCATCATCAATCACATGGAGAATGCCATGGAGAATGTCCAGGCTATCTGTCCCAGCTTCTGTCCTATTCTTATTGGAGGCCAGGGATGCGGGAAATCGGCCTGGGCCGCACGCCTTCTCAACAAGTTCCCCGGTTGCTTTACGGGCAACTTCGATATCCGCAATGAGAAGGACGCGCTGGTTCAAAAGAGCAGTACGCTGGTTATTCAGCTGGATGAAATCGACCGTTATCTGTCCAACCCGGATGAGGCAAGCCATGTCAAGAATGCTCTGGATATTACTCCGGCCAAGACACGGGCGGCCTACCAGCGCGACCAGACTAATTACCAGCCGAAAGCCGTATTTATCGGGACTTCCAATGACCCTAACCCTCTGACGGACGTTTCGGGCAACCGAAGGTATAGTGTCCTTTATGTTCAGGCGGTTGAGGGGAATCTCGCCAAAGCCCGGGCTATTCGCGATTCCATTAACTTACAGCAATTATGGTCCCAAGTTCAAGAAGAATACCACGCTCTTGAATGCCACATTGAGGAGCGGGTGGACACTGTGGTTGAGCTCTCTCAGGAAATCAACCTGAATCAGGGCATGCGCGAATCCTCCGAAGCCATTCTGACGAACAAGATACGTCCTGTGGATTGGATTGAAGACACTGATACTAAGGGTAAACCGTTGTGGAAGCGCATCCCTGAAAACTTCCGGGGCCCCCGCGTCCTGCTCCAGATTCTTCAAACCATCCAGAAGAATAAGGGCATCATCTGCTACGAGCCGGACCCCTCTATTCGTCCTGGCCAGCAGGCAGTTACAGGCTTTAAACAGGCACTGTCCGTCACTTTCGGCCCGGAATACGCCATGCCTAAGCAGGCAGTAGAGGGAACGAATGCCCGGCGCATGCGTGTGATGCTGGTAGAAGACTGGCTGGAGTGGGCCAGCAGTGAGACTAAGGAACGCTGGTACAACAAGTTCCCTGAATGGCGCGAGCGGGATGAACAAACAAAAGAAACAATGTTGTAAGTTTTTCTTGACAAAAATAAAACCGTAGTCATAATGGGCTCACTTCGCGGGTACGAGGTGAGCCCATTCAGCTTCCTCTCTTACCTGCCACGGAATACTAAAAGCCAACCAGCAATACAACATGAAGAACAACGAAAACGAATCCCTCCTGAAGGAACTGGCCCAGCTCGAAGCGGACCTCAGTAACCAGGTTAAGGAAGCCGAGCTGAAGCTCAAGTCACTGCGTGCCAACCATGCTCGCATCTCCAAGCTCATCAACCTCTTGAATGGTTTGGGCAATCTCATCAATCAGGACCAGAACAGAGTCCACGTAACGGAAGCCGCACGTCCCGGCTATAGCCGCAACGGCAAGAAACTGGGCAGGCCGAGCAACGAACGTCTCGCCAACTTGAAGGCCCAGAACGCCAATATGCAGGAACGCTTCGCGCTGTCCCAGAAGCGTGACCAGCTGAACAAGGCCATCGATTCCCTTGATTGGATTATCGACATGCAGGAAGCCGAGGAAACCATGTACTAATTGAACCGCCATGCTGGAAATTCTGGTTAAAATTTTCTATGTCATTCTTGCGGGCATACCTCTTATTGGGGCCTGCTTCTTCAGGCTCGAACCTGACGAGAAATGGTGGCACCGCGGCATCGTCTATCTTGTGCTCATCTTCCTCATTATAACCTTCCATATGCTTACATCGACCCACTAAGACCAATCCAATCATGAAAGGATTTATCGAAGATTGCCTGAGAAATTTTGCCCCGTTCGCGTGGCTCACCGTTCCTATAGTCCTCATCGCGTGGTGTTCCGGGGATGGCATGTTCCTCCTCCCCTTGTATGTCGGCATGGCCATATCTCTAGTGACCAGTGTCATCGTAACTCTGGTGGAAAAAGCCAACTTTGAATGTGAGAGCCTTCTTCAGAATGGCATATTAACCCTGTGGGCTATCATTGAATTTACTGTAATCTTCACCCTACTCAAATAAGCACATGAAAGACAACGACATAACCTTCTATTCCAACGACGGGATTCCGCTTGTCAGCGTACCTCGCCTCTGCCCCTACTGCCACCAGGCTCATATTCAGTTCGAGACCAGAACGCAGGCTACCTCATTTAAGGCTGTCATGTATCTGACCTGCCCCTTCTGCGGAACTTCCTCTGCTCCTTATGAGTTCAATACTAAGGCTTCGGTAGTTGACGCGCCGTACCAGGTCATGAAGCAGTGGCTTCGACAGATTGCCATTCTCCCGACCTTCATGTTGTTGCGCCCAGGTGACGACACATTCCTTAAGGGCACGGCACCCGTAACCGTGGTAACTACTCCGCAGGGTGCCGATTATAAGTTCCTTGTAGAGAATAAGGAGGGCCGGGTCTTTATGGTAGGCCCTGAAGATATTGACCCCGAACCTAATGACCGCATCAAAGAAATCCTCAAACACTAAACCATGAACGACCTCGCCATATCCTGCACCACACTCGCTGATTATATTGACCGGACCTTCAAGCGAATGGGTCTTGTCGAATCTGCTTCGGACCTCCTTCGTCACCTGCAATGGGAGATTGAAGAATATAAGGAAGCTGAAGATGAAACGGAACGGGCTAAGGAAGCCTACGACATTGCGGTGCTTGCCGCCCGCCTCTTTACAGCTGTCCTGAACGAAGCAACGGATAATAGTGCAGTAGCCTATGCCGCGTTTGAGAAGGAGGACCAGGTGCGCAGGCGCATGCTTTACGCCCTCAAGTATTTTAAGAAGAGGTCCAAAGAAAACCTATCCGGGGCTACTCCTTACGAATGCTACGCCGATGCTAAGAAACATCTTAACCAGAACGACTAATGGATAATACATTTTCACTGCCGAAGATTCCGGGTTACGAAATGGAAATCACGGATGACCAGACGAAGCTGACAGGTGATACTCTGGCCATTGACTTTGAAACGTTTTACGAAGGGGATTACTCCATGACCTGCATGGATGCCCGGTCCTACTGCACCCACGAAAAGTTTGACGCGTACATCATGTCAGCCTATGATGGGAATTACTGCTGGGTAGGTCATCCCAAGTATTTTAACTGGGCAGAAACTACTAAGGGTAAGACCCTTGTGTCCTTTAATGCCAGTTTCGACTACGCCGTTTACCTGTTCGGCTTGAAAGCTCCTGTTAGTACCGGAGCCCCCGGAACCCCCGGATTCCGCACTCCCTTCTCATCCTGGGTATGTTCACGCGCCGCGGCCAACTATCTGTCCATATATGGCGCACTATCGAAGATTGTGGCCAAGTTATGGGGCATTGAGATTAGCAAGGAGGTGCGGGCCAAGGCTGAGGGCGTGGACTTTCGAGCCCTCGATGCAATCCCTGACGACATGAAGGAGTACGTGGCGGGCGACTCCTACTACTGCCTGGCCCTCTGGGATAAGTTCGAACGCTTCTGGCCGGAACATGAACGCGTGTGTTGGCTCAATACCTGTCTGATGGGTTGGAGGGGAGTGCCGACCAACCGTGAGGCTATCGAGGCGGGCTTGGAAATCCTGAACGAAGCGAGAGAGCAGTACAAGGAAGCCATCCCGTTGGAGAAGAAACTCTCCATTCCCCAACTACGCAAGGCCTGTGCCGACCTGAACATCCCACCACCGGAGACCACCAGCAAGAACAGTGAAAAGTTCACTGACTGGCTCGAACAGTACGGAAAACTCGTCCCATGGGTTTCCCTCATTGGCAAATATCGAAGCGTCAACCGTCTTATTTCTCTGACGGAGCGCATGCTTTCCCGTGTCTATACCGACCATGAAGGCATCGACCGAATCCCTTACACGCTTACCTATTGCGGTGCGAGTACGGGACGCTGGACGGCGGGTGGTGATAAATTAAACTTGCAACAGCTTAACCGTGATAGTGTTATGGGATTCAACCAGCGCGAGCTCATACAAACACCGGAGAACTATAAACTGGTTGTCTGTGACTGGGCGGGTATTGAAGCGCGTCTCACCGCCTGGCTTTGCGGGCAGGAAAAAATTCTCGAAACCCTCCGTGCAGGTGAAAAGGACATCTATGCCGCTAACGCGAAAGGTTGGGGCCTTATCCCTGAATCGGTGACGGATTTTAAGGCATACTGCAAGGAGACCCCCGGGCAGGAAAATCTTCGCCAGCATGTGAAAGCCGGGGTGCTTGCCTGTGGTTTCAGTGCGGGATGGTCCGCGATTCAACGTGCCAATCCGGGCATGGACCGGGACCAGTGCCAGGCAATTGTCGATATGTACCGAAGCCGAAGCCCTGAAGTGGTTGCATGGTGGCGCGAGCTCGACGCACTGGCCGCCCGCGGCTATCGGACCCCTTCCCACAGCTTCGCTCTCACCCTCCCCTCCGGCCGGAAGCTTTATTATCGTAACTGCTACAAGAAGCTTATCCAGCCCAAGGACGGCCGCCGACCCTATTTTGCCACCTGCGTCGATTTCGGGTACAAGTCCTCCATTGTCAATACTAACCTATTAAGTAACAACAACATCCAGTCCATTGCCCGCGACCTGATGGTTCGTGCCTTCAACCGTCTCTGCAAGGAATTGCCCGGTGCCGCCCCTTGCCTCCTTGTTCACGACGAAGCGGTGGTGATGGTTCCCGCCGATAAGGCTGAAGAGTATGCGCAACGGGTTAAGGATATTATGGAGGACACCCCTGAATGGGCGAACACCCTTCCTCTTCTTGCCGAACCGGAAATCATGGACAGGTACAGAAAATGAGCAATCCTCTTAAACCATTCCCGCCGCAGGTGGAGTGCATTGACGCTATGGTGTCGGCACTCCGCACCCACGGATTCGTCGTCAACAAATCATGCACAGGTACGGGGAAAACTCTGACCACGATTGAGACGGCCCGCATTCTAGGGCTCAAACCGCTCATTGTCTGTCCTGCCATTGTTGTTACCCAGTGGAAGCGTGCTTTGGAGGCGCAGGGCGTAGTTGATGCGGGCATCTATTCCTGGGAGAAAATCCGTATGGGTAACACACCGTTCTACTCAAAACCCGCACGTTTCACCCGCAACCGGATTACCTATGGTAGGTGGTCCCTGCCCGAAGATGCCGTCCTTGTTCTGGATGAAAGCCATAAGGCCAAGACATACCGGAGCCAGAGCAACATCATGGCATTGTCAGCGGCAGTCCAGAAGATTCCCGCCATTATGCTTTCAGCCACTCCGTTCATTACGCCGCTGGACATGAGCGTCCCCGCCACCTATGCAGGATGGATTAAAGACCCCCGCATCGGTTTCTGGATGTGGGCCAGACAGCAAGGATGTACCGAGTCTTTCTGGGGTGGATTGGAATTTAAGTTATCTACTAGAACTCAATCCCTTATGGAGAACTTGAAACGCAAGCTGTTCGACGCAGGCGTTATGACGGAAATCGATAAGGAAAAGCTTGACACTTTCTTCCCAAAGAACAGAATCGAATATCTGTCCGTTGACGTGGATGTGAAGGGTATGAACAAGATTAAGGCATTGCAGAAAGTTCTGACCAAACTGGACCACGCCTGGGACGAATCTATTGAACGCGCCAATGAGAAAGGTATTGAACTGCCTGCGGTTGTAGAATTGCTTCGCCTTCGCCAGCAGTCAGAGCTTTCCAAGCTCCCCACCATGGCAGAGAAGGCAGTCGAACTGTTGGAGAGTGGATATAGCGTTGCCATCTTTGTCTCCTTTATTGACAGCATCCTTACTCTTTCGGACCTTATTAACCAGAAGGCCGGAAAGGTGGTTCAGTATTCTGAAATTAGCGGACAGCTGACGGGAGCGCAAAGACAAGCAGAAGTCGATAAGTTTCAATCGAATACGACACGGCTTGCGCTTGTTCAGATTAGTGCGGGCGGGACGGGCGTGTCTCTCCATGATACGGACGGCAATTTCCCCCGCGCGGCCCTCATCTCCCCAGACTACTCCATTCAGAATCTGTTGCAGGCCCAAGGCCGCATTGCCCGACTGGGTGCGAAATCCTCTACGATTCAATATATCGTGACTGCCGTGGGTACCGTGGAAGAACAAATCATCAAAGCACTCAACACTAAGGAAATCTGTTTTAACTCACTGACACACAATGCAAACGAATAACGAAAAACCAGCAGACAACTCCGCGAATACGCACAGCAAGTACAGCCCCAGCCAGATAGCACTCCTTGCCACCTGTCCTGGCTACGTGCCCCGCCCCATGACACAGGAAGAAGAGGAAGATGATTTCTCCCCCTCTGCCGTGGGCACCCGAGTCCACGGAGCCTTGGAAACCCAGAACCCGGATATGCTTCTGACCAAGCATGAACGTTCCCTCTACACAGCGGCCAACAATATGGTAGGCATCCTGCGGGGGATGATGGGGAAAGAAGCAGGGACGGCAGACTTTGAAGTACTGCCGGAACACAAGTTCTCTGGAATCCGTTTTAACCCGGATGACCCGGAACAGACGGGGACCGCTGACGTGTTATTCCGACGTGGGAATACCTCCATGATTATCGACTACAAGATGGGCCTGGTGCCAGTATCTAGCCCTGAAGTCAATAGTCAATTTATTTACTATGGACTGTTGGAGTTTGCGGAACGTCCTGAATGTGAAAGGATTATACTCGCAGTAATTCAACCGAGCCAGCAGGATGCGCTTAAAACCGCCGCCTTCTACCGGACGAAGGAATCACCGACATTTTCTTCCGACATGCCCGTGGTACCCATGGATGCCACGGAAGCCGTGGAATCCATTGCATCCGTCATTATCCGGCACGGCCGTGATGCGGACAACCCGTATGCCTACAGCTCTTCCCCTCATGTCTGTCCCTACTGCGACCGACTGGCGACCTGTAAGAAGATTACCAGCATGGCCCGTAACTTCTCCCTTAAAGTATTAAAGGACAAGGATTTAGCAGAGGGAATGATTGACAGCATCGGTACGGCTATGGACAACCCGGAAACCCTGGGTTCCCTTCTCTCCTTCGCAAGCATTATCGGAGAGGCGAATAAGGTGCACAAGGACTATGCCAAGACCCTGTTTGCCTGCGGGGTGGATGTGCCCGGATGGAAGTATGCCAGCCGGGGGAATACGATTAAGGTGGACAACGATACGTTTCGTGCTTATGTCGAACAGCATCTTACCCCGGAAGAGATTCTGGATGCCGTTTCCCGGCTTCCTGTGGCTAAGCTCCTTGACATCGTACTGGAACGAACCTCTGTGGAAGGAGCGAGCAAAGCAGAGAAGAAAGCCGCTAAGGAACTCCTGTTGAAGGACTTGCAGGACCTGGGCATTGTCCGTGAAGTGAAGAGCGCAATGGCTCTGCTGAAAATGAAGTAAAAAGTTGTTGACATTTTCGGAAGTTCTGATATGTTCACTTCCACCGAGAGGTTAAGAGGGCAGTTCACTCGCTAAAGAAATTCCCTCAACTTGAATACAAAAATACTAGAATACATATGGCAACTGTAAGAAAAGCTAATGAACCCGACACGCAGGACGAAGCCCTTGACCTGGGCACCTATGAAAAGCAGGAGCTCGCCACTGCGGGTACCTATCAGTCCTTTGAAGGTGAAACGGACGCATCCGACATCCAGATTCCCTACCTCAAACTCTGGCAGGCCTCCTGCGAGGAAGCCAAGCTGGAAGAACCTGTAGGAAGTCTTGGGGCCTTCCTCCTTAATGGTCTCGTTGTTGCTGAGCGCAATAATCCTTTGGAATGTATTGTGCTGAAAGCCAAAAAGTTTTTCCGGGAATACATCCCGTTCAACGAGCGTCAGCCTGGGGTCTTCGCCAAGTCCTGGAATACCAAGGAGGAATATGAAGCCGAAGGGTTTACCAAGGAACAGGTTAATCGCGCCCTGGCCATGTGGCTTCTGGTTAAGAAGCCCGAAGGGATTAAGGATGCCTCCACTACCCAGGATGACCTTGATGCTCTCTTTACGATTGACTTCATGGGCGACCAGTGGACCCTGGCCCGTTACACACCGGAAGGCAACCAATATACGGGCGTTGGCGCACCTTTCATCCAGTTCATGATGCTGAAAGGTGCCAAGACTGGTTCCCTCGCCTACCGTGTCCAGATTGGAGCGCAGAGGGCGGTAAGCCGAGACGGCAAGAATAGTTACGCGAAAGCTTACCTTAAGTTCAAACCTCATCCCGTGGAAGGCCAGGTGGAGGCTATTCAGGAGATGGGCCTCTTGTCCGCTGTGACCCAGTAGCCGATTTTCCCATCGACTTCGCCATTATATAATTGTTTTTGCTATTGGTTCTTGTACCCCTGCCCCGTTGGGAAACGTGGCGGGGGTTTTCTTTGCGCTTGACTCAGGCATGTTTCTCCGGTATATTCCCGAATGCAACTGGTAGCATGTGACCCCGGAGTCCACGGAGCCCTTGTACTCGCGGACACCCGGCAGAAGAAAATCTATGTACAAAATATGCCGGAAGATACCCATGAGTTGGAAGGGCTCCTAAATCAGCTTCCCCGCCACAAGCATCGTAAGCTCGTGATTGAGAAGATGAGCTACGCTATGAGTGGAGGCGGCAAGGTGAGTAATCCCCGAAGCTCTGGAGTCCTGGGCTATGCTACTGGCCGCGTTGTCGGTTATGCCGCCGCCCGTGGCTATGAGATTACGGAAGTTACCCCTGTCAAATGGATGAGGGCCGTTGGAGCCTACGATACGGGCCTGACTGCGCGGGATAGAACTCGCTGGAAGAACAACCTTAAACAGATAGCGATGGAGCACTTTCCGGGAGTGAAGGTAACGCTACAGAACGCAGATGCCCTGCTCATCCTCTTGTGGGCCTACCGCGAACTTAACGGAGACCACACTTTGACTCTGGATTCCTGGGATATTGTTCGACTCTGAAGTATGGCAAGACATTTTACACGATATGGGAGACAATGGGAATACGGAGTCTCCGAACTGGATATTGAGCTTTGGTGTTTCAAATATGACTGGCCTGTAGAGAAGGGCGGTCTGGGCCGATATGGCCATGCTCACAACGCGATTGACCTGCTCTGGAATTACGAAGGAAGTCCGACCCCTATTGCCTGGACTCCCTGGCTGGAGCAAATGATAGAGACTGCATCGAAGTACAACGTCTGCATTATGGGCGGTGGTTCCTCCTGTGGGAAGTCCCTGGCCATGGCCATCATGGCCCTGCTCTTCTATTTGGCAGACCCTATTGACACCCTGTGCCTGGTCACCTCTACCACCATTGAAGGCGCGAAAAAACGTATCTTCAAGGATATTAAGAGGTTATGGCGTAAGGAGTTTCCCGGCAAGCTCGTTGACGGTAAGGGGCAGATTAAGGGCATTAACGAGGAAGGAGATATCGACGACTCCCGCGGCATCTCCATTATCCCCTGTGCTAACGTTGGCGACCCCAGTTCCCGGTTCATTGGTATTAAAGCAAAGAACATGCACGTCTTCTATGACGAGCTTTCCGAGTTGCCTATTGAACTGGTGGAAGTCTGGCGCACCAACCTCATCACCAACCGCGCAGACACGCCCCCTACACTGATGGCCGCCTCTAACCCCAAGAGCCGCACGGATGCTTTCGGGGTGATGGCTATGCCGAAGGACGGTTGGAACTCTGTTGATATTTTCGAAGAGTACTCCTGGGAGACCAAGGACGGGATTTACATCCGCTTCGACAACACCCAAAACCCGCGCATCAAATACAAGCGCGAAGACTGGAGCTTCTATACTCCGCTCGACATTGTTCAGCAGACTATTGAACAGTATGGGGAGAACAGCCCGTTCGTCCTCCGGTTCCACAAGGCTACCTTCTCAGACGACGCTGAAGAAGGCAGTCTCATGTCGGAAGCGGAGATTTATGGAAGCGGAGCGGACGCTATGCCTGTCTGGGGCGAAGGAGAACTCATCACCATTGCGGGCCTTGACCCGGCCTACACCAACGGAGGGGACCAGACCTGCCTGAAGCTTGCGAAGGTGGGGAAGACCGTGGAAGGTCTATGGGCTTGTGCCATTACTCAGACTTACATGCTTAAATCCACCAAAGCCAAGGAGAAGATGAGACAGCGCAACTTTGACATTGCTCAACAGGTGGGTGAAATTCTTCGTGCCAATAACGTTCAGAGCAAGCACCTTGCTGTTGACGTTACCGGAGGAACCGGGTTCATCGAGATTCTGGCTCAGCATGTGGGAACGGACTTTCAGACAGTTAGCTTCGCGGGCCAAGCCAGCAAGGTACCGCTGGGCCTTCTCCAAAACCAGGAGGCGTGTCAGCAGTATTCCAATAAGGTCTCTGAATTGTGGGGGTGCATGAAGCTCGCCATTAACGCACGCCAGCTGTATGGCCTTGACCCTACGACGATTGTAGAGCTGAAGTCCCGCCTCTATACCATGAATGGCACCCGTATTTCTGTAGAGCCCAAGGTAGCAATGAAGAAGCGGATTCACAAATCCCCGGACAACGCTGACGCTCTGGCTCTTATTGTCCATGTATGCCGGGGAATCATGGGACCGGAGTTCGGTAAAATTCGACTTGACATCAGGAACCAGCAAGTGGTAAAACATGAAGAAGTTATCAAATACCGCCCAGATGGAACGGCCTACATCGAAGCCCGGGATATTGGGAGATACCTTGGAGGCTTTACCTCAGCTACCGAAACGGACCAACCCAAGCGGGATAATTTCCGTGAGGAAGTGAACCAAGCCATGAATCTGTTATGGACCTGAAAAGCGCATCTAAAAACACCACTGCTCCTGTCGTTGCCGACTACGATTGGCAGAACACCTTGTACCGCAAAGCATTAAGCTTGTATAAAGCAGGAGCTCCTATCTCTGTTATTTCTGAAATCACCGGACTGACGAAGGACAAGGTTAATAAGCTGGTGGACCAGGTGCAACTCTCTCGTGAAGAGTTGACTATAAGGAATCAGCTTCTCAACAGCTACACCCAGAACACCCAGGCCCGCATCCTGCAACGTCAGGAAGCTCGCACAACTATTGAGCTCGAAATTGTTGAGAACATGAGTGAGCAGTATAAGGACCTGATGAACAGTGGGTTTAAGAAGGTCGCCAGCTTCATGGCTGATGCTGACATCGAATCCATTAAGGATGTTCCCCTCTTCCTATCCATCATGGAACGAAGCCACGGCTTGTGGGAACGGTTTAACGAAGCCATCGCCAAACGGGATATGGACCTGCTCGCTTCGGTCATTAAACAGTTCGAACTTGAACAGACTGAGACGATTACTCAGATGGGGTTGCAGGGTGGGCCCATAACTCTCAATAAAGATGGCACTCGTCCAGAGATTAAAGAAAACAGTGCCAGCCGTACTATCACGCTTAAACTCAAGAAGAAAGGTGATAAGCCGGAAGAAGACGTAAAAAATAGTTGACAATTTCGAGGAAGCTCCTATAGTCGGGTGCATGACCCAAGACGAAAACTTACACGAATTATTACGTCGTTGGACTCCGGTCACTCTTATTAACCTGCCGGAAGAAATTAAATCCCCAGACATTTATCCAGATTACATGGGGAAGGAGAAGAAACCCCTTTCCATTGGTCAGGAGATAGGGCTTCTCACCGTGGTGGGCTACTCTCACGATGTTAATAAGCCCTACGTATTTAAGTGCGCTTGCGGTAACTTGATTAAGGCTAACGGTTCTAGTGCCAGTAGAGTATCTCATTGTGGGTGTTTTAGCCAGATTACGCGCACCGCGTACCTTATCCGACTGCGTGTTGAAGCTCTGCGGTCCTGGTGCCAGCAAATGAACGCATGGCTGGATGACCTCAATGCTCTCCGGGAACATGCTAATAAGTATAAGGCAAAGTACACTCAGCATAAGCAATCTATGGCACCTTCGCTACAGAGGATAGAATATGCGGACGACCCCTTAACCTTTGACCGGAAAATCAGCCGGGAGAAGATTACGGATTATGATGTATTCATGAAGCTGATAGCCCCCTCGCCGGAATACGAAAAATTCCTTCGGGGTGTAGCGGACAAACTGGCAAACGTATATGAACCCTGGTCCGCAATACCTATGGCAAGTCTTAGTGCTTATGCTAGTTATAAGCGCGAATTGCCGGAATTTGATTCTGCTACCTTTATCAATTTTGTAAATTATCTGATTGACATTAAGAACAAACCATGTAAATGTACGTCAGACGATGAGTAAACCACAGAAAGGGTCAGGTCCTAGAAAGAGGCTTCCGGCTCCTGAGTCTTCGGAAAATTCGAAACTTTTCTCCTCTGTGATGAGGGATAAGGAGATATGGGGCAAGTCCTGGAAATATCGACAGTATTATACCTCTTGGATTACTGGAGGGAGTGCCGCTAGCTTCAAAACCACTCGCCCATGTCCTAAAGCCACCGAGGTGGACAACCCCAGAAAGGATGCCGTTAATGTTCAGCACCTTATGTGTCCCAAGGACATTACGTTAAAAGGAGCACGCCATGTGTATTTCAGACGAAACATGTTTCAGAACTACCTTGGTGTGACAAAACCGTTAGGCAGGCCGGAGGACCGTAAGTACCCCTATTTCAATTTTCTAATGTATGAGCCCCTAGTGGAGGCTCAATTCTATTTTCGCTGGTATGCGTTCGGCGCATTGATGACTCACAGGGCTTTCAGCATCCTGCCACCGCAGGCGGCCCTGACCCTGACGGAGGCCGCTGTAGAGGCCACGTATGTATTCCCTGAAAATAAACTACACACTGTATTATAACCAAATATGGCAACCATAGTAATCCCGTGTGAGCCCCGTGTACTTGTTAATGGTACGCGAATTGCTCAAAACCTGCTTGACAGCGTAGCGGTGTCCAGCCGCACAGACCATGAAATCTGGCTTATGCTCCCGTACCGGGCGAGAGCGGCGGCTGAACCCATGCTCAACCTGTTACGTAATCAGTTCAAGGACCTTCGAACTATCGAACTCCTTACCCCTGTCGCTGATAATTACAAGCTGGTGACCCACATGTTCGCGCGTCTTCATCAGGCCCTTGCTTATGAGAACGACCTGAATGAGCGTCCCATTATCTGGGTATCTGAACGAGGCAATGAAACTTTCCTTCCGGGAGCCATTGATGCCCTGGATGCCGCGTTTTTCCGTAAGAAATGCGATACTGTTGCTGGTAAGTATTTCACTATCCCAGCTACGGAATCTTCTAAGGAATCTTACACGCTTGACGGCACGTTCGTCATGTCCAGCCAATTGGCTAAGCTTTACCCCCACCGGGTACCTTATGTCACAGTGTCTCCCCACTTCCGACTCTTCCTTAACAGCGTTCTGACTGAAAGATGTTACAACGTGGACAACTGGGATGAGCTTATTGAAACCGGAGATATCCCTGACACCTCCGGGTTTGAACTGCCCGGGGAACTGGGACAGAGCCCGGTAACTACTCTCGCTGAAGTGTCTGTTGCCAAGTTTAGCGAAGAGACTATTAAAATCATGGGACAGAGTGAACAGAAGGGAGGACCGACGAAATCGCGCGAAGACCTCTCTGAGGCCGAAGGCTTAAAGCCCACTGCCCGTGTCGTAGCTCCTAAAGCTGTCAAGCCTAAAACTAAGAAGGCCATCAAGGAGGATGCTGTAACTGCATCCGTAGATGAAGAAGATTCCGAACCTGAATTCATTTAATCTCTATGCCTAATCCTGATTCCATAGCCCCGGTAGGGCCCGGAGTCATTGGCGTGGTTGACGAGAAGGGGAACCTGCTGAAACAGCGGGTCCCCACCGCTGACCAGGCAAGAGCTCTTCTGTATTTCTGTCTCACTGCTGACCAGCTCTCTATGCAGGCACGGACAGAAGCGCAGGCTGAGCTTGACGGCCAACGCCCTTATGACCCCATGGCTCTCTCCGCTGTCGGTCAGAACTACCGGACTAACTACAACTTCCGCACCATGCGCATCATCCGCGAAAAGGTTGCGGCCAGTCTGCGTGAAGTTTGGGATAACCCTGAATTCATTTCCGTCCAGACCCGTTTTGGCGATGATGCCCGCAGACCCATCTACTCTGACATCCTTTCCTCAGAGATTACCCAGATGGTTAAGTCTATGCCGGGATTCACCTCCATCATTACGGACCTCCTGCACTACTTCTCTTTCCACGGCTTTGGTCTTGCCTACTTCGAAGACCCGGATTCCTGGTTCTTTAAGGCAGGTAGCCTGAACGAGTTTGCGTTTGAGCGCAAGGTTAAGCCTGATAGCAAGACGTTAGAAGTAGTATTCGCAACGCGCACCCTGCGTGCTCATGAGCTTTACGATTATGTTCGTGACCCGCAGACGGCACGTGAAGCGGGTTGGGATGTAGAGGAAGTCATGAAGGTTCTTCGCACAGCTAGCTACAACCAAACCGTCCAGCCTCAGCGCATCTCTTGGGAAACTGAGAAGATGCTCAAGAACGGGGATTACACCCTGACGGATATTATCGGCACTAGCATTCCGATTTCCCACATGTGGGTTCGTGAATTCGATGGCACCGTAACCCATTCCATTTTCTTCGTGAATGGTAATGGAGGCAATGGTCAGGATGTGAAGAGCGACAAGGAAGGAACCGTTGACGATACTAAATTCCTTTACACGAAGTATGGAGCCTATGACTCCATGGAACAGGCGTTCGTCTTATTCCCGTTGGGAAGTAGCACCAACGGCGACATTCACGCTTTGCGCGGATATGGCAACGACCTCCTTCCGCACACTCGTGTTATCGACAAGCTTATGAACCAGGCAACGGATGCCGCGTTCTTAGGTATGGCGTTGAACGTGATGGCCACCAACGAGTCCTCCCGTCTCTCTGCCATGGTTAATCCCATGGGTGCATATACCATTCTGGACCCGTCTGTTCAGATTCAGAGCAACGCAACTCCTAACCTTCAGCAGGTTGCCTCCCTTCCCCTGACCCTGTTGCAGAGTCAAATCCGTGAACGTCTTGGTGAAATCGACGTAAACGCTGATGGTGGTATGGGCCGCACTCAGCTGGAAGCGGAAATCCGTATGGGCAATGCAAGCAAGGTCAGCAACAACATCATGGATATGTTGTTGGAACACCTGTCCATTCTTTTGCGTGAAATCGTCCGTCGCGTCATTCGCAAGGACTACGACGAAGGAATTGCAGGAGCTGAGGAACGCAAGCGCATGATAGACCGACTGACCGAAGCCGGAGTACCTGTGGAAGCCCTGTATGAAATCGACCTCGACAGCGTTACGGCTCTTCCACCTATTGGCGCAGGCAGTAAGGTGAGAAGGACTCTGGCCCTTCGGCAGTGCCTCAACTACATGCAGTTCATGCCCAGGGCAGGTCAGGAACGACTGGTTCGCATGGCTATCGCTAACGAAACGAACGGACGCACCGCCCGCCTTCTCATGCCCTTGAAGGATGACCCGAACCCGTCTGAGACGATTGCCGCCTCTATTGCATCTATGCAGAATAACCAGCTTCTGGCAGGACAGGAAGTTCCGGTAATGCCGAATGAGGACCACAGGACACATGCCGAAGTGCACGCCAATTACATCTTGTCCCTGGTCCCAGATACCCAGCTTTCTCCTGAAGAAATGGCTCAACTTGCTCAGCCTCTTCAGCTTCTGGTCAGCCAACTGGCTGGTCATATGGATTACCTTCAGGCCAGTAAGGAAGTTGTTCCTGAATTTGAACAATACGAAAAACTGGTGAAGCGGTGCAACGAAGTCATCACTAACGGCATGCGGGCCCTGGAAGCTATGCAGGCTCAACAGCAGGCCGAAAGTGCTGAAGGTGAAGGCCCTACGCCGGAACAAATGAAAGCGCAGGCTGACATTGAGTTGAAGCGCATGAAGACCGAAGCCGAAATCAAACTCGCTGAAGAAAAGCAACAGGCAGAGATAGCGGCTAAGACTGTAGAAGCCAACGCTAAGGCCGCGGCAAACCTGGGAGGTACCAATGTCTAAAATCTGGCCCACTTGTTCCGAAGAAGCTTTCAGGTCGAACGTTAAAACACAAGGCACTTTGTTTGACCTCTTGAACGACCCGGTGATGCAGGAAGCCCTCCTCATCATCCAATCTAAATTGAATGCCACGCTTCCATCAACCATGGAAGCGGCGGCACTCGCTGGGGCCTATGCGGCAGGAGCAAAGGCCGTCATTGCTGGACTGCACACTCTCGCCCAACCCCTGGAATCCATGGAAGCCCCGGTATCTGCGGTCCCCCATGAAACCCTTGAACGAAACGCTTGGATTAACTCACTCAAACCTAATCTCTAATACACATTTATGTCAGACAATCAAATTCCCGCCACTGCGGAGGCCCCTGTATCTGGAGCAATCGACACCGCCATTCATGGTATCTTTGAACAAGTATTTAATGAACCCACGGAATCCGTGGCTCCCGTGGGTACGGTTGTTACCTCTGACCAGCCTCGCATAGCAGATGCCGAGGTAGAACAGAAAGCCCCCGTTGAACTGCCCAACCCCAATGGCAATCCCGTAGAATCGGCCCCCAAACCGGAAGAAGAGGACGATGAGAAGAACCCGGAAGAAGAGGACG
>ULRR01041442.1_pt1 | contig 23630 bp, 24 predicted proteins | sample 1955651 | NCBI WGS metagenome assembly ULRR01 (sample SAMEA4835688, study PRJEB28245) | human gut metagenome | biome: gut microbiome; material: fecal sample | place: Denmark | collected 2008
TGTTACGATTGCAAAACTGCGGATATAAGATAAAAAAAGTTTTTATGAACGTGCATATTGTTTTGTCGCGCGAAATGTGATAATATTTCTCTGTTAAACAAATTAACGCGCTACGCGCACGAGCGAGACATGACACAGGACAAAAGAGAAAAGCAGACAACGATAAACGTACAGGAAAAAGCCAACCTTATTTGGGCGATAGCCGACAAACTGGTGGGCGTTTACAAACCGCACGAATACGGAAAAGTTATATTGCCAATGTGCGTTATAAAGCGTTTCAGCGATGCGCTGGCGCCGACAAAAGAGGCCGTAATTTCGAAAAACGAAGAACTGAAATCCAAGGGCATAGAAGTCAAGGATGGTTTTTTGAGAAGGGCGTCGGGATACCTGTTTTACAACACCAGCAGATTTACGCTTGAAAAACTGCTTTCCGACGAGTTCAACATAGCGGACAACTTTAGGTCGTATCTTCAAGGTTTCAGCGACAACGTCATCGACATAATCAACAATTTCAAATTCGAAGACGAGATAAAGAAGATGGAGGACAACGACCTGCTTTATCTCGTGATTTCGGAGTTCTGCTCGCAAAAAGCCGACCTCAATCCCGAAAAGGTCACCAGCACGGATATGGGCTACATATTCGAGGAGCTTGTGCGGAAGTTCAGCGAATCGTACGACGAGCAGGCGGGAGCGCATTTCACCGCGCGCGACGTCATTTACCTTATGACCGACTTGCTCATCGGCGAGGACGAAGAAAGACTGCGCAAAGAAGGCATAACCACCACCGTCTACGATATGGCAATGGGAACGAGCCAAATGCTCGGCTGTATGACGGAACGCTTGGAAGATATAGACCCCGACGCCAGCGTGAAATGTTTCGGGCAGGAACTCAACGAAGAGACTTTTGCAATAGCGAAATCTGATATGCTGATAAAAGGCGGAAACGCCGAGAATATGAAACACGGCGACACGCTGTCCAAAGACGCGTTTGCGGGCTTCACCTTTGACTACATCATTTCCAATCCGCCATTTGGCATCGAGTGGAAGAAAGAAAAAGCGGCAGTCGAGGCAGAGAGCAAGAAAGCGGGCGGGCGGTTCTCCGTCGGGCTTCCTCCCGTGTCGGACGGACAACAGCTTTTTATGCTCAACGGCGTGGCGAAACTCAAAGACACGGGCAGAATGGCAATCATTCAGAACGGTTCTCCGCTTTTCAGCGGCGACGCGGGCAGCGGGCAGAGCAACATACGCGGCTATCTGCTTGAAAACGATTGGCTGGAAGCCATAGTGCAGTTGCCCAACGATATGTTCTACAACACAGGCATCGCCACCTATATATGGCTGGTCAGCAAAAACAAGCCGTACACCAAACGCGTCGGCAAAGTGCAGTTGATAGACGCAAGCGCCTGTTCCGAAAAACGCCGCAAGTCTCTCGGCAACAAACGCAACGAGTTCACAAGCGCGTGTATCACCTTGATAAAGGAATGTTACCTTGCTTTTGAGGACGGCGTGTGGGAAAGGGACGGCAAACGCGTCGAGTGCAAAATCTTTGACGACGACTATTTCAAGTACAGCAAAGTTGTGGTGGAACGCCCCCTGCGCGACGAGAAAGGGGAACTCGTGTTGAAAAAGGGCGCAAAACAACCCGACACATCTTTGCGCGATACAGAGGTCATTCCTTGGGGCACGCCCTTTGACGAGTATATGGCAAATAATGTCTTGCCTTATGCCCCCGACGCGTGGATTGACGAAAGCAAGACGAAAATCGGCTATGAAATCCCATTCACGCGGCAGTTCTACAAATACATTCCTCCGCGCCCCAGCGAAGAAATCTTCGCCCGCCTAGTCGAACTCGGCGCGCGAGAACAGGAACTTATGAAGGAGTTGCTTGATGGAGAATAAAGGAAAGTTGTACTCTTCATATTTTAAATTCAGCCAGACAGTTGGCTGGCAAAATGCGCTGTGCCTTTGCAAGTTTGTAGTCGATTACTATGAAAAAACAGGACTGTCTTTCGACTGCAAACCTTGTTATGTAGAGATTAATACATCTTTAGATGCCCCGCATTATATCAATTCTGCGAAGCAAAGCAGTGGACATCACATAGAGCTAACGGTAAGCCATTTTAATCTTTGGAATCAAATGTTATTTCAGCTTGCACACGAGATAACGCATTGCTTTATATTTTGCAACAATCAGTCCGTTGCGCACAGTATATCTTGGGTGGAAGAAACAGTCTGTGAGGCTATGTCATTATTCTTTTTGAAATTGTCATCTCAGAATTGGAGCAGACTCCCACTCTACAAAATAAATCCAAAATATGCAAGACAGTTTATAACACCGTATCTGGAAAACGAGATTGAAAAAGATGCTGGCGCAGATAAACTTGGGTCATGCGCAAGCTATGATGAACTGCTTCATATAGAAATGACTAGCCAATCTAACCGTGAATACAGACACGAGGAGACTGTAAAATTGTATGAGTTAATCAAAAAGAATGACATTGAGGGATTGATAAAATACCGTGATTATGCATTGGCGAATAAAAAATTGTTGAATACAGCGGCGTACAGGATGGCATTTCCCGATAACGATGCAGTCTCTTATCTGTGTGCATTGCAAGATAGCATAATGACACGTGAAGCAGGTGGGAAGAAAACTGGCTGATGATTTAATAATCAAATGAATGTAAAATACATTCCGCCGCGCCCCAGCGAAGAAATCTTTTCTAAAATTGTAGAATTGAAGCAATGAGGAAATGCAATAATGAAATTGCCTTTGGGAAGGATGTAAAAATGGATGAATTTTCTAAAGAAATAATGGTGCAAGCAACAACAGAGATAGCTAAGGATGCTTATAGCGACACGGTGCATCCGGCGGCAAAAAATCTCGGTGAAATATTTGGAACCATAACGGGCTTTTTTAATCATGTTGTGATGTATCCATTAAAATTGATAAACAGCAAATATGAATTAAAAGCGAAGGAGTTTAGGGAAAGGTTGGAAAACGATTACAAAAATATTCCCGAACAAAATGTAGCTGAACCAGATCTGCATATTGTTGGTCCAGCGCTAGAATCGCTGAAATACAATATAATGGACGACGATTTGGCAAATATGTTTGCCAATCTACTCATAAGCAATATGGATACTGACACTAAAGGTTTATGCACTCCTGCTTTTATAAGAATAATAGAGCAGATGTCCCCTAATGACGCAAAAGTATTTAAAGCGATTTATGAATGTTGTCAGAAAAATCCAGGTGTAGCCGTTTGCGAAATCAAATTTGTTTCGGCAGAGAATAAGGATAGGATTGCTGCGCTTCAATTGCCAAAGCATGTAGTAGATATAAATTTGTTTCAAATGGATCCATATCAGATTTCGAAGTCGATACAAATGTTGGCTAGATTGGGATTGGTTGACATTGATTATTTAACAAGTTTCGTAGATGATAAAGTTTATCAAAAGTTGATAGAACAAGATTATTATAAAACCACTCACAATCTTTGGGAGAGTAGGGTACATAAAAAATATATTCCAACTATAAACGATAAAGGCATTATCACAATAAACGAACTATCACAAGATTTTGCTAAGGTGTGTTTGAGAAAAAAATGATGCGAACGATGAGAGACAGCGGAATAGAGTGGATAGGTGAAATTCCAATTACTTGGGATGCGCGAAGAACAAAAGAGTTGTTCGGCACATTAAGCGGTAACGGGTTGAGCACTGATTTGCAAGCGGATGACGGGATTCCTTTTTATAAAGCGGGTGATATAAGCGCTTGCGATAAATTTCTTGAAGTGGCTAAAAGTTTTGTTGATTTCAGTATTGCCGAAAAAAGGAGCTTCAATATTATTCCTGCGATGTCAATCGTGTTCGCGAAAATAGGCGAGGCGATGAAAAAGAATAGCCGCGCAATAACCACCATTGAGTGTTGTATAGACAATAACTGTCAGGCGTTGATTCCAAAGAGCATTGATTTAGGATTTGCTTATTATCTTCTGCTATGCATTGATATGCGGTGGTTCGATAATGCGGGCACTTTGCCTTGTGTGAGCGTTTACAAGCTTATGCAAAGTTTAATGCCTTATCCCCCGCTTGCGGAGCAGAAGAAGATAGCGGATTTTTTGGACGGGAAGTGCGCGGAGATTGATGAGCTGGTGCAGACGGAGGAGAAGATGATTGAGGAGTTGAAGGCGTACAAGCAGTCCGTCATCACCGAAGCCGTCACCAAAGGTCTTAACCCCTCCGCCCCCATGAAAGACAGCGGAATAGAGTGGATAGGCAAAATCCCTGCAAGTTGGGAAGTAAAAAAGCTAAAACAATTTTGCGATGGGGCATTAAAATACGGAGCTAATGCGAATGGTATCGCATATAGAACAGATTTGGCTAGATATGTTAGAATTACGGACATTTTAGACAACAGATTAAGAGATGATATTTTGAAGCAGTCATTACCCAACGAAATTGCAAACGATTATATTTTGCAAGATAACGATATTTTGTTTGCTAGAAGCGGTGGAACAGTTGGTAAAACGTTCATATTCGATGCAAGTAAATATGGTAAATGTGCGTTTGCCGGCTACTTGATTAGGGCAAGGATTTCTGCTGAAAACATCGCGAAATATGTCTATTACTATACACTTAGCACTTGCTACAACGAGTGGAAAAATCGAATTTTCATTCAGTCTACTATCCAGAATATCGGTGCAAGTAAATATTCAATGTTGGATATAACGGCTCCTTCTCTCGATGAGCAGAAGCAAATAGCCGATTATCTTGACGAGGAGTGCGCAAAGATTGACGAGATAATCGCACTTCGCAACGAGCAGATAAACCAACTCAAAGATTACAAAAAGTCTTTGATATACGAGTATGTGACAGGCAAAAAAGAGGTCGTATGAACGAGAAAGAACCAAAGAAAAAGCATCTTTCCACATCATCTAAAGTGGCGCTGGTAATCATCGCCATATATCTTGTGATTGCAGTTCCGCTCGTTTGCTGTGTGGACGCCTTTTCGGTGTACTGGTTTTTCTTCGGCTTCTTTGCCGTGTTTTGTCCGATTGCTTTTTGCTACTGGTATATAAGAGTATATAAAGACAGATGTCCTTATCAACAACTGGACGAAATAAAGTTGATTTCAGCCGCAATCACAAACATAATCATGTTCTGGTTGTTTGATTTGCTTTATATGGCAATCTTCAACGATTGGTTGATTTGCAAATTCGTTTTCGGCGTGCTTTCCATCATTGTCATTTTCATCAACCTTGCCAAAGTGTTCGTGAAGGAAGGAAACGCCACCGCATTTTTCCTTGCGCTTGAACTGGTGATTGGACTTGGTCTGACAATTTATTTGATATACATAATCCCAATCGACTCGTTGCGCACGATAGTGACGGCGATAGTTGCCGCGGTTTACGGCGGTTTGCTGACTCTCTCGGGCGTTGCGTGGACGATTCACCGTTCCGACAAATTGAAAAAAGAAGAAGAAATTCAAAAGGCAAAGCCCATTTTTACATTTAGGATGGTGCGCTCTTTTATACTTGATATGGATGGCAAAAAAGTGCGTTCAGATGATAATGACAAAAAAATGTCGTTACATTGTCTTGCAGTAATTGAAAATTCAGAACACTCCTTATTCACAATATCACAAATATATCACGACGAGAAGTGGTTTTACACGGTGGGAAATAAAGTTGTTTTACCTAGTAGTGAGGTATATCTTGATTTCGATTTTAATTATCCAAACGGACTATATATTGAAGTTTGTGATGCGCTGAACATGTTGCATTACTACGAAATCAATGTTGTGTGGCAAGGATGTAAAGATTTAGTGGGCAAATCATTATTTACAATATATGATATAAAAGAGGTCAGTTTTGATGACATAAAGCCACACAAAGGTGAAGCGGAGGAGAAAAATGACTGCGTTGGACAGAAGTGAAAAGAGGTTTGAGAGCGACATCGAAGAATATTTGCTGACAGAAGGCGGTTATATAAAAGGAAGTCAAGCAACCTATGACAAGGACAAAGCGGTTGACTTTCTGCTTATGCGCACCTTTATCGCCAACACACAGCCCAAGGCGTGGGAGAGGTTTTGCAAGATATACGGTGAGGACACGGACAAGCAGTTGTACAAGAGGTTCAACGAAGAGGTTGAGTCACGCGGACTTATCGATGTGCTGCGCAAGGGCGTCAAGGACCGCGGCGTGGAAATCAGGTTCTGTTATTTCAAGCCCGCTTCCGACCTCAACGAAGAGGTGACGGAAAGATACAATCAAAACATACTAACTTGCACAAGGCAGTTCCGTTACAGCACGCAGAACAGCAACAGCATCGATATGGTGCTGTCGCTCAACGGGATACCCGTTGTCGCCATAGAACTCAAAGACCAGCTCACGGGGCAGAGTGTGGAAGACGCAAAGTTGCAGTTTATGACCAACCGCGACCCGCGCGAGCCGATATTCGGATTCAACAGGCGAGTTTTGGTGTGTTTTGCGGTTGACCTTTACGAGGTGTGGATGACCACGCGTTTGCAAGGGGACAAGACCGTGTTTTTGCCTTTCAACCAAGGTTCCAACGGGGCAGGGAAAGTCGGCGACGCGGGCAATCCCGCATGCGAGGACGATTACATTACGTCATATCTTTGGAAATACGTTTTGAGAAAAGATATGCTGATGTCGCTTTTGCAACGCTATATCAGCGTGCAGGTGGACGAGTACGCCGAGATTGTCGACGGCAGGCGCGTCACACGCAAAGCGACACCGAAAATCATTTTTCCGCGGTATCATCAGCTTGACGTGGTAGAAAAACTGGTGAACGACGTTTGCGAGCGCGGCGCAGGGAAAAATTATCTCATTCAACACAGCGCGGGCAGCGGCAAATCCAACAGCATAGCATGGCTTACATACCGTCTTGCTTCCGTACACGACAAGTTCGACGAGGCGATTTTCGACTCCGTATTTGTGGTCACGGACAGGCGTGTTTTGAACCGTCAGTTGCAAAACACCGTGATAGGCTTCGACCACTCTGCGGGGCAGATTGCCGTCGTTACCGACAAGGACAGTTCCGATGTGTTGCGTCAGGCAATCGACGACGGCAAGAAGATTATCATTACAACGCTTCACCGCTTTCCTATCATCTACAATGCAGTAGGCTCGCAGAAGGGCAAGCGGTTTGCAGTCATAGTCGATGAAGCACATTCTTCACAGACAGGCGACTCGGCACAGAAACTCAAAGCCGTGCTCGCCGACACTTCCATCTCGCTCAAAGAATACGCCGAAGCAAACGAGATCGATATCGACGACATCGACGAAGAGGACGAACTCATAGGAGAGATGCTGACGCAGGGCAGACATGAAAACCTGTCATTCTTCGCGTTTACCGCCACGCCCAAGCCCAAGACTTTGGAAATGTTCGGCGAACAACTTCCCGACGGCAGATTCGACGCATTCCATCATTATTCCATGCGTCAGGCCATTGCCGAAGGCTTCATTCTCGACGTTCTTCGCAATTACAGCACCATGGAAAGTTCGTGGGAGATTGCAAAGACCATAAAGGAGAACCCGGAATACGAGGAAACGCCTGCGACAAAGGCAATTCTAAAATTCAAGCGCAATCACGAGCTCGTATTGCAACAGAAGGTGGAAATCATCGTTGAGCAGTTCAGGCAAGTTACCTTGTCCAAAATGCATGGCAAGGCAAAAGCAATGCTTGTTTCGCCTTCGCGTATGCACGCCGTGAGATACTATCAGGCGATAAAGAAGTATTGCGATAAAAACGGTTATACCGATGTTCTTCCGATGATTGCCTTTTCGGGCAGCATAGAGATTGACGGCGAAGAGTACACCGAGACAAAAATAAATTCCGCAGGCGGCGTGAAAATCAGCGAAGCTCAGCTGCCGGATTTCTTTGCCAGCGACGCATTTAATCTGCTTGTGGTCGCGGACAAATATCAAACGGGATTCGACGAACCGAAGTTGCACACCATGTTCGTCGATAAAAAGCTTCGCGGCGTAAAAGCGGTGCAAACGCTCTCGCGTCTCAATCGCACCTGCAAAAGCGCGGGGAAAGTGGACACCTACATTCTCGACTTTGAAAACAAAGCGGAGGACATCGAAAAGGCGTTCAAAACATTTTACGAGGAAACACAACTCGAATGTGCACTCGATGTCAACGTGGTTTACGGCTATCACGACAGGCTGCTGAAATTCTGCCTTTGGAATGAAGACGACATAGCAAAATTTATGGCGGTTTATTCAAGCGTCAACAGACAGTCGGCGAAAGACTTGGGAAAAATCACGGCGACATTGCGCCCCGCGTTGCAAGGATATATAGCGCTTTCGGAAGAAAACCAGTACGCGTTCCGCACGGCGTTAAAGAATTTCATTCGATTCTATGCCTACATTACTCAGGTTGCCAGAATGTTCGACGAAGACTTGCATAAAACATATTTGTTCTGCGAGTATTTGTTCAGACTGTTGCCAAAACGCCATGTTGAAACGGTCAATCTTGACGATGAAGTGGTGCTTTTGAACAGTAGCTTAACGGAAACGTTCAGCGGCTGTATTGAATTACATCCCTCGGATAAGGACAAAACCCTTGCTCCCGAAAAGCCGAAAAAATCGGCACCTCGCACCGAAAAACGCGATTTGTTGCAGAACATCATAGACAAAATCAATCTGATGTACAGGGGACAGTTTACCGGCGCCGACCGTATTATTGTAGAAACCATATTCGACCGTATGTATTCAAGTGGCAGAAGGTTGAAAAAGCATGCCTTGAACAGCGATGAGGAGATGTTCGTCCAAAGCATATTCCCGGATGAGTTCGAAAAAGTCGCGCAAGATTGTTATGCCGATTCCGTCGACGGTTTTTCGAAACTGTTCGAAAACAAGGAATTTTACAAAGAAGTCATGATGCAAATGGCTCACGCCTTGTATCTGTCTTACAGAAAAAAATAGGAAGAAGATGCATATGGGAATGAAACACACATTTAAAGTATTGTCCAGCGAGGAGATAGAAAGCGAGCATCAGAGAGTGCTTGACGACAAAAAGTACGGGGCGGACGAACGATTATTGGAAGCTGTTCTATCGAAATATCCGCGGAATGATGACATCAATCTAGTCGCACTTAAAGTCGCTCTTATTGACTTGACAAATTCAACGCAACTATCAAAATACAGAAACAAGATTGTTTTGTTTGATATTGCGAGCATTATATTCGGAATTAAAGATTTCGACGAGCGTGTGAAAAACGGAGACCCGCAGCTTGTGAATGAAATTGCGCGTGCAACCAAAATGCATAATGGCGACGGATACAATTTATTTTCTTTTTCTTCCAAATATTGTTGCTATCACAATGCGATTGCATACGGGGGTGATGCGTACTCGATTTATGATGGCGTTGTCAGAGATAACCTTAATAAATTTGTTACCGATTTGAGGAAGTCATGGATCGATAAATGCAGGGAGGAATTCAGGTATGAGGAGTTCAACCAAGTAATCACAGAACTGCTGGATTATAACAATATTCAAATTGCCGGACGAAGAAGGAAATTTGACCATTTTCTATGGTACAAGTATAGGACGAATAACGAGTGATTGAACATACAGTATAGATGTACTAATAAACAAGGTTTTCGGTATTTAAAATTAAACACGCGACATGTCCTAATGTATGCCGCGTGCTAATTTATAAAATAAATTTATCAGATTGCCGTTATAGCAAGGTATTTTTTGCGGAGTTTGTTGCGGCGGTTCCAGACCGTGGTGCGGTTTACGTTAAGATAGCGGGCGATTTCGCTGTGTCCCATTCCGCAGAGATAACAGTCGAGGACGGCTTTTTCGCCTTCGGTCAGGCGCATTTTGCGGATGATTTTGTCTGCCTTTGCAAAGTCGCGCTCTTCGGCGAAGGCTTTCATCTCTTCGGCCACGTCTTTCGGTTGGCATTTGTCAAGTTGTACGGTGTGGGAAAGTTGGTTGCGAATGTCACCGAAGCACCGCCACGCTATGCGGAAGGCCTCGTTTTGCAGGGTTACCGGCTTGCCGTTTGTATCCGTTTTGTAGACGTCGTGCATGCTCTCGCCGATATGTTCGCAGAGAAAACATATAACCGTCTGCACGATGTCGTATGCGTCGGAATAGAGGTTTTCGGGGTCTGCGGAGCGGAACATATCCCGCAACAGGCTCTTGTAGAGCGATGAGAATGGCCGCTTTTCGTAATGGCATACGGTACGCAGGGAATAGAGCGTTACAAGCTCGCCGATACGCTTTATATTAACGGGAGATATCACTCCGTTCATTACGCTGGCTTTGCGCTTTGCTGCTGAAAGGTTGTTGGATTTCATATAATCACCTCCGAATTTGTTTGCCGATTTCGGCAGAGCCGACACGGCACGGAGAGATTGAAATCGCTACACTGGGAATGTCGGATTCAGGTTGTCCAACGGGAAAGGAAAAGCATTGCGTTGAAGGCGGACAAACAAATACAAAAAAAGCCCGTAATGCCACAGGCAGAACGGACATGGAAAGTTTTATTAGGTCGGAGTTTTCGGTGATGATTTTACGGCGTTGACAGCCGCCTCTCCGTGCCACACTCGACGCCCGAAACGGCTGACAAATTCGGAGATTAGCTAAGAGAGAACTTTATGCCGAAGAAATCACGAGCAAAAAATAATACGAACCGTGACTCATCGTCTTGGTTCGTATTATTCTGGTCTGGTGCGCGGGACGGGACTTGAACCCACATGAACGTATTGTTCACTAGAACCTGAATCTAGCGCGTCTGCCAATTTCGCCACCCACGCACGGGTGATTGCTTGTAGATTATATTCCAAGCGCCTTGTCATGTCAAATGATTTTGACGGGACGGCGGAAAAACTTGTGCGGCGGATTGTGTTGCGGCTATGGTGCGGAGGCGCGGGGCGCATTGGGCGCACGCGGTCAGTCGGAGCGGAGCATTCTGTCTTCGCGGCGGCGGTATCTTGCGGTGGAAACCTGCGCAAAGGCGATGATATGAGAAACAATCCAGAGGAGTACGAATATGCTCGTTGCCGCGGCGGTGATGATGAATATTCTGTCCGAGAAGAGCTCGGGAACTATATATTTGTTTATTATCTGTGCTATTGCGGCGGAAGCTCTGTTGCAGAAAAATGCGAATGCCAATCCGGATGCGCATCCGATTGCGGACAGAAACGCCGTTTCCGTGAGGATGTATTGCGCGGCATTGCCCGGCGTCATGCCCGCAAGGCGCAGCACATCGAATTCCCGCCTGCGTTCTCCTGCGGTGATGACTATGAGATTGACGAGTCCGATGAGCGCAATGGAATAGACTATTATGCTGAACACGCTTATCAGTCTGTCATAGTTCAACCTATCTATACCCTCTGCGGGGACGTATCCGTCGCGTCCGAACAAGGTAGCGTTTTCGGTATCTATCTCATTTCGCAGTTCTGAAAAATCGCCGCTGCCGTTGAGGCGCAGTTCGAAACTGCCGCGTACAGTTTCACCGTCTATGGTCAGAGTGCCCGCTTTAACAAAAACCTGTTGGTCCCACGATGTGACGGTTTCGTCTATTGCGACAACGGTGAACAGTCCGTCGAGCGGCATCATTCCTTCCGAAACGAAGCGGATCAGCATAACGCTGTCGCCGGTTGATATTCCGTATTTGTTTGCGAGATAGGATGTGATGATTATCGGTTGCTCGGCATTGTCGAAACTTGCGGCGGCGGAGCTGTCGTAAACCGTTGAGCAGAACGCCATATCTTTGCCGTGGCTCAGCGCATACGTGCTTACGGACGCATCCAGCGGGTCCGCGTCGATTACGGTTCCGTCGGCATAGGCAAGATAAATCCCCGTCACGGATTCCAGCACCATGCCGTCCGTTATTCCGTCAACGGCAAGACAGCGTTCCAATTCTTCGTAAGGATTTACAAGTCCTGACGAAACGCCGGAAACCTGTACGACATAATCACCGGAGAATCTTACCGTTGCCGATTCGGAAGTCAGTCCGACTGCGTCCAATATACACATCCCTAGCGTTATCAAGGCAATCAGCGCGGCGAGCATTGAAACGGAAGAAGTGACGGCGGCGTTCCTCGGCGCGGCGCATTCTGCAATATAGCCGGCGTTCGGGCGGGTTATGCGTTTGAGCACCGAACAGGTGCCGTGTATCAGTCGCGGAATGACCGTAATCATCCACAATAACGAAAAAACGATGAAAATAATTGCTATGGGCACAAGAGCGTTTCGCGGCACGAAAAACAGCGCAAGCGCAAAGGCGAACGTTACGAAAGACAGCACATAAGCATAAGGACGCGGAACCATGCGCGATATGCGTTCGCTGCCGCCCAGCAAACTCCGTATCGGTTTCAAACTCATTCGCAGCGCGGGGATTACGCAGGCTGCGAGAGAGCATACCGTTCCTATTGCCACGGCGACCGGATATTTGTATGCTTCCGTCACGATTGCCGCGCCTGCGAAGTTCTCGGAGAGCAGCCCGTTGAGATATCCGATCAGCAATTTTCCGAAAACAAGTCCGACAAGTCCGCCGATGACGGCATAGAACGCCGCTTCGGCAAGCAAAACGAGCGCGGACTGCATAGGCGTCGCGCCTGCCGCCTTGAATTTGATAAGTTCGTTCACGCGGCCGCGGACAAGTACGGAAAACGAAGAGAAGAGCAGGCATGCCATTGCGCCGATGATAACCGTTCCTGCTATCGTCATAAGTTGCATACTGCCGCGGACGGAGTCTGCCATGGAAATCTCCATGCTTTCGCGGTCGGCGCGTACCGATGTGGCATTTTGCAAAATTTCGGGAAGTTCTTCTTCGATGACTGCGGTTACGGTTCTTCCGTCGGGGAGTGCAGCGTCGGCGTCTTTAAGATAAACCGACAGACGGCTCGGGATAAGTTCCGTATCTGAAATATCCGCCGCAAACACAGCGTAAGTCTGGCTTGCATAACGCGAGATATTGTTGCATATCGCGGTGACGGCGAAAGTCAGCCCGGTTTTCGTGGTGAAGGTGTCGCCTATGCCGAGGTCGGTCGCATGGGCGAATATCAGAGAAATGTGCGCAGATGGGTAAACTGTATCGTTGTCGCCGCTTTCAAGAATTTCAGCTCCGATAAGCCTGTCGAATTCTTCGAGGTCGAAAACGCCCAGCATATAAGACCGAACCGTGTTGGTCTCGGACATAACGTATTCGTTGCGTTCGAAAGAATAATAGGACGACGCTATGTAATCGGCGTATTCTGCGAGATAGTTATCCGTCGTTTCCCAGTCGTCAGTGTATACGAGCACATCGGCTCCGCCGTATCCCGAAGTCCCCCATATTGCAGTCAGTTGCTCGAACATAGAAGATATGCAAAGGCAGATGAAAACGCAGGCGGTTATCATTGCCGTCGAAATCATTATGATGACCGACTGCACGGGATTGCGGGCAATGCTTGCGAGAGTGTGGCGGAGGAGTGTGTTCATTCCGAGCGTTCCTCCGGGCGGATGCGGGAGGGGATATCCTCGGAAGAAACAATCTTTCCGTCGCTTATCGTGATGACCCGCGTGCCGTACAAAGCGTTCTTTTCGTTGTGGGTGACTTGTATGATTGTTGTGCCGAAATCGGAGTTTATCTGCGAAAGCAGACGCATTATCCCCTCGGAATTGACGGAATCGAGGTTCCCGGTAGGTTCGTCGAGCAGTATGATTTCGGGGCGCGAAATGAGCCCGCGCGCTATTGCGACGCGCTGTTGTTCGCCGCCCGAAAGTTTGCCGGGGAGGGAGCTGCGCTTGTCGGCGAGCCCGACCAGTTCCAGAAGCGCGTCAAGGTCCTTGCCGACCGACTTTTTCCCTTTGCCGCCGAGCAGAACGGGGACGAGTATGTTTTGTTCCACGGTGAGATAAGGCGCGAGATTGAAAAACTGGAACACGAAACCTATCTTGCTGCGGCGCAGCACGGCGCGGCGGCGTTCGCCGCATTCGGTGATGTCCTCGCCGTCTACGAAAACGTGACCTTCGGTGGGACGTTCTATGCCGCCGAGCACGGAAAGCAGGGTGGTTTTTCCGCTGCCGGACGCGCCGAGCACGGAAAGGAACTCTCCCTTTTCGACGGTGAGGTCAACTCCGTTCAGCACCGTATCTTTGCCGTTGTAGGAATGAAAAATGCCTTTTGCTTCGATAATGCTCATATTTTCCCTTGAAAACCGCGGAGGCGGCAACCGTTGCCTCATCGCCGACAACATATTATTTTACACTTGCCGCCGCGGGTTTGCAAGAGCGAATTTGCCGAGATGTTTTCTTTGATATAGTTAAGATAAAAAAATAATAACGCCTTGGATTTTTGTTCACATTGTGTTAATATGAAAAACAGGTAGCAGACGGAATGAACAAAAGAAAAAGCGAGAAGATAAACGAAGCCCTCATCGGCATCAAAAACGGCAAGGCGGAATGCGTATCGGAACTTTATGCGGAGATTGCCCCCACTATGCGATACATAGCCTTGAAATACGTGCGCAACGATGTCGACGCCGACGACCTCGTGCAGGATTTCTGGGCGGATATTTACAAAATCGCTTCCGGCTTTTTCTATATGAGCAACGCTTTCGCATTTTTGTGCAAAGTTATGACCCGCAGAGCAATCAACCGTTACCGCGAGATGCACAGCGGCAGAGAAGTCAGCATAGACTTCGTCGATTATTCCGTCATTGACCGTGACGCGGAGTTCACTTTCGAACAAGCCGAGACCAAAAGCGCCGTCGAAAAGGCAATGACATCCCTCACCGACCAGGAGAAAATCGTCATCCAGGAAACCTATTTCGAAGAGAAGACTTTGCGCGCCATAGCGCACGATATGAAACTTTCCGTGCAGCAGGTTTCGAGGCTGAAAACGGACGCGATGGAAAAAATGAAGAAAAATTTTGAAAAAATGCGAGAAAAAAGCGGTGGCTGATTTGTTATATATACGGAGGACAAAAAAATGAAAGCACAATCAATCAAAAATTTTGCAATCCGTATCACGGTTTTCGCGCTGCTTCTCGCGTTGGCGCTCGGCGCGACGTATTTCCTTTTCGCGGCAATAGGACAGGCGGGAACGGACGTCGCGCAGGCGGAAGAAAAACGCTATTGCGACAGCAGCTATCTCGGGGCGGGCAGTTACGTCACGCAGACGGAAACCGTTTCTTACGCCACGAAATCGACATCGAGCAATATTATAAGCAGCTCTTTCCCTGCCTATTACAACACCGTCGCTTCCGTGACGGACAACTGCGCGGGCGTTGCGGGCGCGATATTGATGGGGTATTACGACAGATATCACGCCGACCTCATCCCCGGGACGGCGACAGGGTCGGGGAGATTTTCTTATAAATACTTTGAGCAATCCGAAATTCAAAGTTACGTGCAGGCAGTCATCAACGGTTTTTATGACCTTATGAACGTGGGGCAGGACGCCGCGGGCGCGTCGCGCCAGGATTACATAAACGGACTGACCTCTTACGTTGCGTCCAAGGGATTGAGCATTTCGTTCGGTTCGGTGATGACGGGCGGTGCGATTGACCTGGCGAAACTCGACTCGGCAATCTCCGCGGACCACCCCGTTTCGATTTTTATGAGCGGGTTCAGCATCACCACATCAATAACCGACAACGGTTCTTCCGCCGTCTACACCAAGCGCGTGTATGCGGGTTCCGCACACATAATGATAGTCTACGGCTACGAAAACGTGGAATATTACAACGCGGCGGGACAGCTCGTTGCGACGAAGCTCAATCTTCTCGTGTCCACGGGGTTGGCGAATGTGAGCGGTTATGTGACCGTAGGCACGGGCACGATAGACGCGGCGGATTATGCCGCAATATGACCTTGAAAGGTGAAGAATGGATGACAGAAAATTCGACGAAACGATGCGTTCCTATGTCGCATCCACGGCAAAGGGCGAAGAGCACGACCTTGCAAAGCTGAAAGCGGAGGAAAAGCCGAAAAAGCACCGCGCGCGGCTTTCGAAATGGCTGCCTGCCGTTGCGGCTGTCGTAGTGGTGGCGGTTACGCTCTCCGTGTGCCTGCCGCTGACGCTGGCTGCGGAAGGTGACGACCCGCATTATGAATTCGGGGGAAGCTTTTACGACGTGGACTTTATTTCCCTCGACGACGTTTCGCAGCTGGAAGAAGTATACGGATTTTCGATGATGATACCCGATATTGCTGTGGAAACGCAGATTCACGCAAAGGCGATAGTGGATTCGGAGGACGGGACGTTTTACGGCGGAAGGCTGAGTTTTCTGCCTGTCGACTGGGTTTTCGGCGGTGTGGAATGTACGGCGGTCGGCGAAGGGAAACAGTATGACTGGCAATGGGACGTGGACACGTCGTATGCACAAAAATGCGACTGGCACGGAACGGAAGTTTATTTCACCGTGGCTACATATTGGGACGAGTCGACATCCGGCACCGAATTGATAGAATTGCATCGGTACAGAATTATATTCACTTTTGACGGGTTGGATTATCATATAGAATTCGACTTTTTCCCGATAGATTTGGAGGAGGACGGAATTACACCCCCCTCCACGCCCGAAGAGGAGGTTGTGCTTGCGTTGGATATGCTGTTTTCCTATTTCGGAGGGGACGCGGAAAGCGGCGACGCAGAATAACGTCTGCTTCCGTGACGGCGCGGAAACGTCTGCCCGCGGAACGCGAAATGCGAAAGAAAACCGAAATTTCGGTTTTCTTTTCGTTCCTCGCACAACCCGCGCAAGCATAACGAAAAGGAATAGTATACGATAATAAATAAGCATTTGACATAGCCGCGCGCGGTGCTATAATCGTGGCGGAGGTGCGGGTATGAAAGTATTGGTGCTTGCGGGCAGTCCGCACAAGAACGGGACTTCGAACACCCTCGTGCGGGAATTCGCAAGAGGCGCGGAGGAAGCGGGACATTCCGTGAAGATTTACGATGCCGCAAAGGGAAACATCCGCCCGTGTCTGGGGTGCGACCGCTGCGGTATGGCAGGGGACTGCGTTCAGAAAGACGACGGAAACGCGGTGCTTGCGGAACTGCTTGCCTCGGATATGGTGGTGTTTGCAACGCCCGTCTATTATTTCGGAATGAGCGCGCAGCTGAAAACCGTCGTCGACCGTTTTTATGCGCGCAACGGCGCAATCACGAGCAAACATATGAAAGCGGCGCTCATTGCGACCGCTTGGAACGACGACGACACCGTGATGAAAGGCGTGGAAACCTCTTTCGACATAATATTCGGTTATCTGTCGTTTAAGGATATGGGGCGTGTGCTCGCAAAGGGAAGCGGCACTGTTTCGATGATGCCGCAAAAATATCTGCGGCAGGCTTATCTGCTCGGGAAAAATCTTGTCTGACAGGAGGCTTTTATGGACAGAGTGGAAAGATGCGAAGAAAAATTTGCGGAGCTCTTCGGCGGCAAACCCGTGACGAATGAGGGGAAAGACCCCGAATTTATGCGCATATTGCAACGGTTCATTTTCGGCGAGGTGTGTTATACGGGCTCGCTTGACAACCGTATGCGCGAGCTTATCACCGTCACCGTGCTGACGGTCAATCAGACTCTTCCGCAGCTGGAATCGCACACCGCGGCGTGTCTGCATATCGGCGTTTCGCCTGCGGAGATAAGGGAAGTCGTATATCAATGCGCGCCTTTTGTCGGGTTCCCCAAGACGCTGAACGCAATCGCCGTCATTGACAAGGTGTTCGAGGCGAACGGGATTTCTCTGCCGCTCGAAAACGCGGAAACCGTGACGGAGGACACAAGACTTGCCGAGGGCGTGAAATTGCAGGAGGCGGTGTACGGCACGGAAATCAAGGAAAGATACGCGTGGCTGCCCGCCGAGTTTGCGGAGGCGGTGCCGCGCTTCCTCTCCGGGCTGGGCTTCGGGGATTTTGCGACGCGCAAGGGGCTTTGCGCCAAGGACAGGGAGCTGCTCACCGTCGTCATTCTCGCGGCCGTCGGCGGCGCCGAAACGCAGGTGCGCTCCCACGTTGCGGGCGCGCTGAAAGTCGGCTGTTCCAAAGAGGAAGTGGTGTGCGCACTCGTCCACGCAATGCCGTATATGGGCATTCCGAGGTTGTTCAATGCGCTCAACTGCGCGAAAGAACTGCTGGTTTAACTGTTCGTTCAGGAGGTATAAACGTGGATTACAAGCAATTCGAGAAGCAGAACGTGTTCGGGCTCGGCAGCGAGAACACGGCGTTTGCACAGTATTTCATCGGCAAATCTTATCTCAATCCCCTGACCGTCCCCAGGACGGGGAAACCTTTCTTTGCCAACGTGACGTTCGAACCGGGATGCCGCAACAACTGGCACACCCATCACGCCTCCGAAGGCGGCGGGCAGATTTTGCTTTGCGTCGCGGGAGAGGGCTGGTATCAGGAATGGGGCAAAGCTCCGCGCTCCCTGTCGGCGGGCGACGTGGTCGAAATCCCCGCGGAAGTGAAACATTGGCACGGGGCGAAAAAGGACAGCTGGTTTTCGCACATAGCGGTCGAAGTGCCGGGCAAGGACACTCGCAACGAATGGCAGGAAGCCGTCACCGACGAAGAGTACGGCAAACTCGACTGACGGGACGTTTCGGAGGGAAAATGACGCTAGAAGAATACAGGAAGTTTGTCGCAGGGAGGAATTTCATCGCGCCGGGTTCGGAAGCGAGCGCCGTTATGCGGCCGTTTGCGAGAGAAGCGCAGATGATAACCGCCGAAATAAACAACTCTTACCACACCGCCGAGGAACTCCGAGAGCTTTTCTCGCGTCTGACGGGAAGGGAAGTCGACGAGAGTTTCGCCCTCTTTCCGCCGATATACACCGATTTCGGCAAGAACATCACGGTGGGTAAGAACGTGTTTATAAACTCGGGCTGCTGTTTTCAGGACCAGGGCGGAGTTGAAATAGGCGACAACTGTCTCATCGGGCATCAGGTCGTCTTTGCGACGCTCAATCACGCCCTCGACCCCGAACTGCGTGCGGGGATGTATCCCGCGCCCATAAAACTGGGGAAAAACGTCTGGGTGGGCTCTCACGCGACGTTGCTTGCAGGAGTGACCGTGGGCGACAACTCCGTCATCGCCGCGGGAGCGGTGGTGACGCGCGACGTGCCCGCAAACACCGTGGTAGGCGGAGTCCCCGCAAAGGTCATAAGGCACATCGAACACGACGGAGAGTAGGTTTTCCGCCGCTGCGGTGATTTTGCCGTTCGTCCGCCTGTGCTGCGGACGAATTTCTTTTTGCCGCTTTATTTTGCGGCGGTCGGGTTGCGCGCGGGCGGGCATTGTGATATACTGCTTTCACGGTGAATTTATGCCCAAAGAAATGAATGCGAAGAATTTGTCGGTGTTTTCCGACGTCATAATGTCGCTGGCGTCCGACGCGGCGGCGGAGGTGGAGGGAGTGGAAGTGCTGCGCTCGCGCGACTCTTCCAAGCGTGCCATACGCGGCGGCGGCGTTTCCGTCTATTTTCTGCCCAACGACAAGGTCGCCGTGGACGTTTTCGTCAATGTCAATTATCCCTGCCGCGTGCCCGAAGCGGTTGCAGCCGTTCAGCTGCGCGTCAAGGAAGAGATAGAAAATGCGACGCGCTTCCGCGTGCACAGCGTCAACGTGCAGGTGGTGAGCGTGCTTTTCCCCACTCAGACGGATATATGAGAAGAGCAAGCAGAGAATACGTTTTCAAGCTGGTGTTCGAATACACCTTTTACGGCAAGGAAAATCCCGATACGCTGGAACTTTTCCTGACCGACGCCGACCTCGACGACGAGGACAAGGCTTTCATTCGCGACTGTTACGACGGCGTGTCGGAGAACGCGGACGCGCTCAAAGCGGAGCTTGCGGGCAAGCTGGAACGCTACACCGTGGACAGGCTTTACCGTCCCGATCTCTGCGTCCTGCTCATCGCTCTTTACGAGCTGAAAAAGGGCGAAACGCCTGCGAAAGTCGTCGTCAACGAAGCGGTTTCCCTTGCCAAAAAGTACGGCACGGAAAAGTCGGGCGCGTTCGTAAACGGCGTTCTGGCGAAGTTTGTCCGCGAGAACGGGCAAAGCGCATAATGCGCTGATTTCAAGGTTTATTGCGTTAAAATGACAGCACAGAACCCGATTTCGGAAAAAGCAATCAGCGTCACGGAGCTCAATGCGACGCTCAAAGCGTGTCTGGACGCGCCTATTTTCCGCGGGCTGGAGGTGTTCGGGGAAGTGTCGGGTGCGCGTATGAGCGGCGCGCATCTTTATTTTACGCTGAAAGACAGGGAGTCGCAGATACAGTGCACCTCTTTCAATGCGGCGCGCACTTATATCCCGAAGGACGGAGAGAGCGTCATCGTCCGCGGCAGCGTGGATTACTGGACGAAGGGCGGCAGGCTGTCCTTCGTCGCGTCCGCAATCACTCCCGCGGGGAAGGGGCTGCTCGCAATCGAGTTCGAAAGACTGCGCGCAAAACTTGCGGCGGAAGGGCTTTTCGACGAAAAACACAAAGTTCCCGTGCCGAAGTTTCCGAAGGATGTGCTTGTCGTGACCTCCAAAACGGGCGCGGTCATCCGCGACATCGTCACCACCGTCCGCAGAAAGAACCCCGTCATCAACATCGCCGTGCGCGACGTCAGGGTGCAGGGCGAAGGGGCGGCGCACGAGATTGCGGGAGTGCTCCGCAGGGTGGACGCTCTCGGCTATGACGTGGTCATAATCGCAAGAGGCGGCGGGTCGCTGGAAGACCTTGCGCCGTTTTACGACGAGGAGCTCGTCAGGGCGATTTACGATATGAAGACCCCCGTCGTTTCCGCCGTCGGACACGAAACGGACTTTTCGCTTGCGGATTTTGTTGCGGACGTCCGCGCCGCGACTCCGACCGCCGCGGCGGAGCTGGTGGCTTACGACTATTACGCTCTTGCGGACACCGTGAAAAAGTATGCCGCCGATATGAGACGCGGAGTGCTTCGCAATTTCGAAAGGAAGAGTTCGCGCACAAGCATTGCGGGCGCGGCGCTCGGCAGGCGTATGGTTTCCTTCCACACCGCGCGGGAGAACAGGGTGCGCGCGCTGTCCTCGCGGCTCAGGACTCTTGCGGAAAACAAGGTCGCGGCGGCGGAGGCAAAGCTCGGAAAACTTTCGGGTATGCTGGACGCTCTCAGCCCCCTCAAAGTGCTTTCCAGAGGATATTTCAATGTGCAGGTGGCGGGCAGAAGCGTGACGTCCGTCAGAAAGCTCGCCGTGGGCGACACCGTCACGGCACGCGGCGGGGACGGCAGTTTCGATGCGCAGGTCACCCGCATCGTACCCGACGAAAAATAAGTGTTCCGCATCTCGTGCGGACGGAGGCTGTATGGCTGATGAAAAAATGAACAAATTCGAAGACAATCTGGCACAGCTCGAAGCGCTTGTCAGAAAGCTGGAAAGCGACGTGCCGCTCGACGAGGCGATAGCGGCGTTTTCCAAGGGGATAGAGCTCACCAAACTCTGCATTTCCGAACTCAAAGCGGAAAAGGGCAAGCTGGAACTCCTCGTCGGGGATTTGGACAAAATCACCGAGGAATTCACTTTGGAAAAATGAACGTTTCGGATTTCCGCGCGCTTTTCGAAAAGTGTTTTTCCACGCTGTTCGACGGCTCGGAGGAGTTTGACGACGCTATGCGCTACGCCTGTTTCGGCGGAGGAAAGCGCGTGCGTCCCGTCGGAGTATATCTCGGAGCGGCTTCGGTGTCCGCCGCGCCGCCTCTCGACGAGGTGCTGAGTCTCGCGGGCGCGATAGAGCTTGTGCACAGCTATTCGCTCGTGCACGACGACCTGCCCGCAATGGACAACGACGATTACCGCCGCGGACGTCTTACCGTGCACAAGAAGTTCGGCGAAGCCGCCGCAATACTCGTCGGCGACGCGTTGCTCAGCCGCGCCGCGCAGGTGCTGGCGTCGGGAGCGGTACAATTCGGAAGAAAATATGCCGCCGCGGCGGCGGTGATGACCAAAGCCGCCGAAGATATGGTGAGAGGGCAGGTGTACGACCTTGCCGGAATGCGCACGGAAGAGGAATTCCGCAAAATGTATGCGTTGAAGACGGGCGCGCTCATTAGAGCCGCTTTTGTCGCGGGCGCAACGGTCGCGGGCGCGGACGACAAGCAAATCCGCCTTGTCGCGGAGTATGCCGAGGCGCTCGGACTCGGATTTCAGATTGCGGACGACCTGCTCGACGAGGGCGAGGAAAATTCTCTCGTCGCCGTCATCGGCGCGGAGCGCGGACGCAAACTCCTCGACGAGTGCACCGAAAGAGCGGTGAGGTGCGCGGGGGGTCTTCCTTTCGGCGAAGAGCTCGCGGCGTTTGCCGAGCAACTCCGCATACGCAAAAATTGACCCGAACGGCTTTATTTTGAAAAATCGGTTGCCAAAACGGCGTCCTTTTGATATATTGATAAAGCGCGCGGGAGTGACTCAGTGGTAGAGTGTCACCTTGCCAAGGTGAAAGTCGCGGGTCCGAATCCCGTCTCCCGCTCCAAAAAGCACGGCACCATAGCCAAGAGGTAAGGCAAGGGTCTGCAAAACCCTCATTCTCCGGTTCAAATCCGGATGGTGCCTCCAAACGAAAAGCGGTATCTTATGCGATACCGCTTTTGCTTTTTTCGGCGTTCTGTCTTATGAAGTTTCGGTTTCCCGTGCGGTCGGTGCGTGATGCCGCAGCTGCCGACTTGTTTGCAATTCCGTTGACTTGCCGCCGTTTTGAGCAAGTCGCATTGAAAAACCCGACAGAGTTCATTATAATAAAACCGAAGTATGATGTTTCATTGCTTATAAAGATGAGGTACTGCATTTCTGACATCCACGGAGAATACGATTTGTTTTGTCGGCTGATGGAATATGTGAAATTTTCCGACAGCGACGAGCTTTTCGTGCTCGGAGATATGACGGACAAGGGAAACGACACGGTCGCGCTTTGCAACCTTCTGCGCAACGTGCCGAACATACATTGCATACTCGGCAATCACGAGTGCGATTTTCTGAAAGCGTATCACGGGCTGATGAAAAATTCCGACGGCGATTTCGACGAAGTGTCGGACGCCTTGCGCCGCTATTTCCCGGGGGACGGCAAAAATATGAGCTTCGATATCGTGGATTGGCTGGACTCCCTGCCTCTTTATTTCGAGGAAGAGGACTTCATCGGCGTTCACGCTTCCGTGGGGATGGATGAGAGCGGAGCGGTGCTGCCTTTTTCCGAAACGCCTTATGAGGAATTCGTATATTCGCGCGCGCTCAACGGCAAGGATGTGTTCCCGCGGGATGCAAAGTGTATAGTTTTCGGGCATACGCCCGTGAGAAACATTTCGGGTGACGACAGATTTTTGTTTTATCCGCGCAGCGAAGAAGCCGCGTACAGCGGCGACATCCGCGATTACTGCAAAATTCATATCGACACGGGCGTCTACCTCGGCGGCATCCTCGGCTGCCTTTGCGTCGACGATTGCACCGCCTACTACCTGAAACGGAAACTTTAATCGCCCGCCGACTACGGTTAAACCGTCCCGATTCCGTTGCCGATACGTTCTGCACCGCGACGGAATTGTCAGCCGGCATTTCCGCGCTCGCGTCAGCGAAAGATGAGAGGGACACCTCGGAAAAGAAAAACTCCTCAATAAGAGGA
>ULRR01050507.1_pt1 | contig 23621 bp, 17 predicted proteins | sample 1955651 | NCBI WGS metagenome assembly ULRR01 (sample SAMEA4835688, study PRJEB28245) | human gut metagenome | biome: gut microbiome; material: fecal sample | place: Denmark | collected 2008
TACAGGAAGGACGACAAGAAGGACGACAAGAAGGAGAAAAGATCGGCATAGAGAAAGGGAAGCAGATTGGTATGCAGGAAGGGAAGCAAATCGGTATAGAGGAAGGGAAAATGCGCGAACGCCTGAGGAATGCAGCCAACATGAAGAAACTGGGAATAGTGCCTGAACTTATCGCACAGGCTACGGGGCTGTCTCCGGAAGAGATTGAGAGACTCTGATTTCAAAAACAAACACAGAGGCACAGAGAAATAATTTATCTAATCTAAATAATCTGTGGTGAAAAGAATCCGTGTGAATCTGCGCTAATCTGCGTTTCAAAAATTATTTCTCTGTGCCTCTGTGTTCTATTATTTTCAACGCTTTAAGAAATCGGTTTCGGGCTTTTCGAGGAGTTCGATGGCTTTGTTCATGCTGTCGCTCAACCGGTTGATGACTTGGAAATATTCGTTCATATCCCATAAGTCGCGGGCGATAAGGGCTTTCAGCTGAGCTTTGATAAGCGGTAAAGCCAACCGGTATTCTTCTTCCTTGTATTCGACTCCCAATGTCTTTCCCAACGCTTTCAACTCTTCCAGCATAGCGGGAGTTACCTCAAATTCATGGTCGAAGTGGCTGAAGTCCTTGTATTTCGCCATCCATTCAGCCCGATGAGCATCTACCCACTTCAGGTTCTGCTGCACAATGGCTCCCTTATCACGCAACGCCAGGTAATAACCGGTGTACATCGTTGTGTCTACCGGCACAAAATAATCGGGCATGATGCCTCCTCCCCCATACACCGTACGTCCCAAGCGCAAGGTCTTATACTTTAACGAATCGGGGAAATGAATGCTGTCGGCACTCAACATCTCGCCCCGGTTATAGCGGTCTATCAAATCACGGTTGTATTGTTCGATGCTTTCGTAAGGCTTCTGGATGCAACGTCCGGAAGGTGTATAATAGCGTGCCACCGTAAGCCGAATCATGGAACCATCGGGCAAGTCGATAGGACGTTGTACCAACCCTTTACCAAAGGTGCGGCGTCCGACCACAACTCCCCTATCCCAATCTTGAATAGCACCGGTAACAATCTCGCTTGCCGAAGCCGAGAACTCATCCACCAATACCGCCAAACGTCCGGTGAGGAAATCGCCGTTCCCTTCCGCATCAAATTCGGCACGGGGATTGCGACGCCCTTCGGTATAGACAATCAATTGTTTTCGACCTAAAAACTGGTTGACTACCTCAATGGCGGCATTCAAATAACCTCCTCCGTTTCCTTGCAAATCGAGAATCAGGTCTTTCATTCCCGCCTTCCGCAGGCGATGCAACGCATCGACAAACTCTTGTCCCGTAGTGGCGCCGAAACGGTTGATGCGGATATAGCCAATCCGACTGTTCACCATATACGAGGCATCCAGGCTATACACCGGAATCTTATCGCGCGTAATAGTAAACGGAAGCAACTCCTTCACCCCACGACGCATAATCTTCACATTGACCTTCGTGCCACGCTTGCCACGCAAACGGCGCATCACGTCGTCCGTACTCATCTTCACACCGGCTATAATCGTATCATTCACCTCAATGATGCGGTCGCCAGCCAGGATGCCTACTTTTTCGGAAGGTCCTCCTGATACGGGCTGGATAACAAACAAGGTGTCGGTCGCCATATTGAACTGGATTCCGATTCCGTCGAAATTACCTTGCAAAGGCTCGTTCAACTCTTTCACCTCTTCCGGATTGGAATAAGTGGAATGCGGGTCAAGCTCATTCAACATACTGATGATGGCATCCTCCACCAGTTTTCCTTCGTCCACTTCATCCACATAGAGATTGGCTATGGCAAACTCCGCCAACTGCAACTTGCGCGAAGGAGAATTCAGCAACTTATTGTTTTGCGCACCCAGCGAAAGCGCAAAAAGCGCACAGCTCATGATTATCCACAAACGACGTTTCATCATAAAGTATCTTCTCATACATTAATATCCAAATCCGCGGGCAAGAACGGAGTGACATCCTTGCCATAATGCAACAACTCACGCACAATGGTCGAACTGATAGCGGTCAGTTCCGGTTCGGTAAAGAGCAAGATAGTCTCTACCCCCGACAATTTACGATTGATATCGGCTATGGTCTCTTCGTATTCGAAATCGTGCACCGTACGGATACCTCGAATGATGAACTGGGCATCCCGCATACGGGCAAAGTCTACCGTCAATCCATCATACGCCTCTACCTTTACACGCGGATTGCCGGCATACAGCTTTTCAATCATCCGCACACGCTTTTCGGTAGGGAAATAAGTCCGCTTTTTCTCGTTCACACCAATGCCGATGATTATCTCATCCATGAAAGTCAAGGCACGCTTCACTACCGAATAATGCCCGATGGTAAAGGGATCGAATGTCCCCGGAAATATGGCACGTTTCACTTTTTCCACAACTACTGATTAAACTTCATACTACAATTCATTGACCAAGTCTTCTTCCACCACCAGGTTATTGATGATGAAATTCTGGCGCTCCATCGTGTTCTTACCCATATAGAACTCCAGCAATTCGCCTACGGCGTCGGTCTTGCGCAAAGACACTTGCTCCAGGCGCATATCCTCGCCGATAAAATTACGGAACTCATCGGGCGAGATTTCTCCCAATCCTTTGAAGCGGGTGATTTCCGGATTCGGGCTCAGCTTCTCGATAGCCGCCTGACGTTCTTCTTCCGAATAGCAATAAATGGTTTCGTACACTCCTTTCTTCCGGTTCCGCACACGGAACAACGGCGTTTGAAGAATATACACATGACCCTTCTTAATCAAATCGGGAAAGAACTGAAGGAAGAAGGTTATCATCAGCAGGCGGATGTGCATACCGTCCACATCGGCATCGGTCGCCACAATCACCTTATTATAACGGAGTCCGTCCAATCCGTCTTCGATATTCAACGCTGCCTGAAGCAAATTGAATTCCTCATTCTCGTACACCACTTTCTTGGTCAATCCGAACGAGTTCAAAGGCTTTCCACGCAGACTGAAAACCGCCTGGGTATTGACATCCCGGCTCTTCGTGATAGACCCGCTTGCCGAGTCCCCCTCGGTGATAAAGATAGAGCTTTCCAGCCGCGGATCGTTCTCTTCATCTTTGGGAGTCTTCTGGTCATTCAGATGAATGCGGCAATCGCGCAACTTGCGGTTATGCAGATTCGCTTTCTTCGCCCGTTCGCGCGCTATCTTGGTCACGCCGGCGATGGCTTTCCGTTCCTTTTCCGATTCCTGAATCTTCTGCAACATCACCTCTGCCACATCGGCATGCTTGTGCAGGTAGTTGTCGACGTTCTCCTTAATGAAATCGCCCACAAACTTATTGACGCTAATGCCCGAAAGCGGATACGGATTGCCATCGGAATCCTTCTCGGGTGCCATGACCAACGAACCTAACTTGATTTTGGTCTGACTCTCGAAAGTCGGTTCAATGACATTGATGGCAATGGCGGCCACCAGTCCGTTACGGATATCCTGATATTCCAGGTTCTTGCCGTAAAATTCCTTGATAGTGCGGGCAAGATGTTCCTTGAAAGCACTCTGGTGGGTACCTCCCTGCGTGGTGTGCTGCCCGTTGACAAACGAATAATACTCTTCCCCGTATTGGGCGGTATGAGTAAAGGCTATCTCGATATCCTCTCCTTTCAGGTGCACAATCGGATACAGCCCCGATGTTGTCATATTATCGTTCAACAAGTCTTCCAACCCGTTACGGCTAATGATACGCCGTCCGTTATAATAAATAGAAAGACCGGTATTCAGGTAGGTATAATTGCGGAGCATCGTTTCGATGAACTCCGGACGGAAATGATAATTCAAGAACAAGGTGCTGTCGGGCTCGAAGAAAATGAATGTCCCGTTCTCTTCTTCCGTCGGTCCGGTCGTATCGCTTATCAGATTACCTCGTTCGAATACGGCTTCACGCATCTGACCTTCGCGCACGCTTCGTGCCACAAAACGCGCACTCAATGCATTCACCGCCTTAGCGCCTACACCGTTCAGTCCGACACTTTTCTTGAATGCCTTTGTATCATATTTTCCTCCGGTATTCAACATCGAAACGGCATCGACCAGGCTTCCTAACGGAATGCCTCGTCCATAGTCGCGAACCGATACACGCAAGTCGTCTTCCAGCTGGATGTCGATGCGCTTTCCGGTTCCCATCTTAAATTCATCAATGCTGTTGTCTATCACTTCTTTCAGCAGGACATAGATTCCGTCTTCCGCCTGAGAGCCATCGCCCAAACGGCCGATATACATACCCGGACGGATACGTATGTGCTCCATATCACTTAAGTGACGGATATTTTCCTCTGTATAAGAAGGTACAGGTTGTATCGATTCGTTTTCTTCCATGATTTTAGTTTTTTAGTTTGTGAGTTTGTAAGTTTTTTTAGTTCTTGAGTTCTTTAGTTCTTAAGTTTTTTAGTTTTTGAGTTTGTTAGTTTGTCTTTTTGAAACGCAGATTAACGCAGATTTTCGCAGATTATTTTTTCACCACAGATTACACAGATTAAATAAATTATTTCTCTGTGTCTTTGTGTCTCTGTGTTTGAACTTATAAACTTAAAAACTCAAAAACTTAAAAACTAAAGAACTAAAGAACTCAAGAACTCAAGAACTAAAAAACTTACAATATCTTCTTGTAAGCCCGGCGGCGCTTATGAAGCTCGGGATTGAATACACTCCATTGCGACTGCACCTTTTTGTTGTCTTCCAGTTCAGGATTGCTTTCGCCGTATTCAAAGCCCAACTTCTGATACACCGGTATCAGGTCGTAAAAGAGCAAGGCGTTCACTCCTTTGCTCTGGTATTCAGGCTTCACGCCCACCAGCAACAAGTCTAATATCTTCGGTTTTTTGATAAACAATGCCTTGAGCAGATGATACCAGCCGAAAGGCAACATCTTTCCTTTCGCCTTCTGCAAAGCCACGGAAAGCGAAGGCATCGAAATGCCTGCGGCTATCAGATTGCCTGCCTCGTCTTCGATAATCGAAACCATACGCAGGTCTATCAGCGGCAAATACATCCTGATATATTGGTTGATTTGCCCTTGAGTCATTTTCGAATATCCATACAATGGCGCATAGGCCTCATTTATCAGGTCGAAAATGCGTTGCCCGTAGTTTTTCTCCTTGATTTCTTTCCGTTTCAGCTTCTTTATTTTCAGCTTGTACTTCTGAAGGATAATCTCGGAAATACGTACGAACTTATCGGGGATGGCGTCGGGCACTTTCATCTTGAATTCCACCCAGTCCGCTTCTTTCTCGAAACCCAATTTCTCCAGATGCTTGGGATAATAAGGATAGTTGTAGATGGTAGACATGGTACCCAGCTGGTCGAATCCTTCGATCAGCATCCCTTCGGCATCCATATCGGTAAAGCCTAAGGGACCTACCATCGCTTCCATGCCCCGTTCCTTACCCCAACGTGCCACGGTGTCGAGCAAGGCTTCCGACACTTCTTCATCATCGATAAAATCAATCCACCCGAAACGCACTTCTTTCTTCTGCCAGGTTTCATTGGCACGGTTGTTGATGATTGCCGCTACCCGTCCTACTACCTTATTATCTTTATAAGCAAGGAAATAGTCGGCTTCGCAAAACTCGAAAGCCGCATTCTTCTGCGGACTGAACGTATTCAACATATCATCGTACAAATCGGGTACGGAATAAGGATTACCTTTGTATAATTCGTAATTGAAGCGAATAAAGGTCTTCAGCTCTTTCTTCGAGCTTACTTTCTTAATGATAATGGCCATCTGTTCGTTATATAGTATGTATTCTGGGCGTAAATATACAAATTTTTATCCGAACGGAAAGGATATATGCGATTGTTTTTCCAGATGAAAGAGAAAACCGCACAAAAGCGAATAATCAAACAGAAAGAATAATCTCCTTTTTCAAAGCAAAAAGAAAGCACAGTAAGCTAAACCCTCCTCCTCATCCTTACACATTGCCACGAAAACACGAACAAAAGCACCTTCCCGGAATCGACGAGAATCGCAAAATCAAGTGCAATCCGACTTCCCGTACGTGAATTTTCAATTCTCACAGGCTTTCCTTCCACCAGTCTTCGGGCAAGGAAAGCACCATACCTACCACCTCGCCGTAATTTTTCTTTCCCGAAGCGATGCGGTTCCCTTTCAGGTACCAATCGTACAAAGCGTCTTGCACGGCACCTATCCACGGGCTATACCGCTTTTCCCAATAAACCTCTTTCTCGCGAAGCTCCCGCATCACATCGGGACGGATACGGCTAACCCATTCTTTAAAGTCGGATTCATCCAACATCCGATAAGCGTCCCTATATATATAAGGTAGCAACCCGAAGTATCCGCAATAACACACATAGCGGTTTTCGGAACGGAGGCAGACCTGATAAGCCCAAAAGTTGGCTTCCGCCTCATTGCTTACTCCCAACAGATGCGAAAGCTCATGGGCGTATGTAAAAGGATATTGCACGGGAAGCAATTCGTGATTGAGGTGCGACTCATCGAAGAACGGTCCCATATAACCCAGCACACCCACCTTCGAGTATAAGCCATTGACCAAAGAGCGCTTCGGATGCTGAAAGTTTCGAGGCTGAGTCAAGCCAAAGCGGACGGGCACTTGCCGATATACCGCCTTGATGTCCTGCCTGACTTCCTCGTCCGATAAAGCACCTCCTTCGGCATAGAGGGCATTCAGGCTATCGGCAAACTCATAAATGAAACGATGGAAACGCACTTCTTCATACGAAACGCGCGCCACTCCCGAACGGGCAAAGAAATCATTGCGGAAATAATTCATTCCCCATCCCCAGTAGAACCAGACGTAAATCCAAACCAAGGCTTCCGCCTCACGTCCCAAGATGTGCCACCGGCCCCGCCTTTTCCGATGTGCCACAAACGGATAAATCAACAAGAAAAGCCCGAAACCGATAACCGTCACTTCGCAAAGCGAAAAGGGCACGACCGACGCAAGTGCCGAGAGCAACGTGGAGATAGCGGGATACAACCCTCGTGCATATTCTTCTCCGGCACCGGGAATCACACGGAACACCCACACGCCTATAAACAGGCATGCCAGCACCGCCCAACGAATATAACGGACACGTACGTATTTCATCCAGGCAAAGTTAGCGTTTTTCAGAATAAATTCTTTACTTTTGCGCAGGAAATAATCAAGGCATTTCCGAGTCTTTTAAATTAAAAACGACATTATGGTCCTGAACTACATTTGGATTGCTTTCTTCGTACTGGCCTTCATCGTAGCATGCGTACGGCTGGTTTTCTTCGGAGACACGGAAGTGTTTCCCGCTATCATCAATTCCACATTCGCATCTTCCAAGTCGGCATTCGAGATTTCCCTCGGGCTGACCGGTGTATTGGCACTCTGGATGGGCATTATGCGCATCGGCGAGCAAGGCGGAGTCATCGCCATCTTCTCGCGTGTGCTCAGCCCTTTGTTCAGTAAACTTTTCCCCGACATACCGAAAGGGCATCCCGTCACAGGAAGCATCTTCATGAATATGGCCGCCAACATGCTGGGACTGGACAATGCCGCCACCCCGCTCGGGCTGAAAGCCATGGAAGGCCTGCAAGCATTGAACCCGAAAAAAGACACGGCAAGCAACCCGATGATTATGTTTCTGGTCATCAACACCTCGGGACTGACCCTGATTCCCATCAGCATCATGGTGTATCGTGCCCAACTGGGAGCGGCACAACCTACCGATGTATTCGTGCCGATACTTATCGCCACCTTCATCTCCACCCTGGCGGGCATCATCGCCGTAGCCCTTTACCAGCGCATCAACCTGATGAACCGCACCATCCTGACCTTCCTGGGAGGAGCCATCCTGTTCATCGCTTGCCTGATTTGGTTCTTCAGCACCTTGCCGCAAGAAAAGATTGACCTCTACTCGACCACCTTTGCCAATGTACTCCTTTTCGTCATCATCATCGGATTCATCGTGGCGGGCATCCGCAAGAAGATAAATGTGTACGACGCTTTTATCGAGGGAGCCAAAGAAGGATTCAGCACCGCCGTGCGCATCATTCCGTATCTGGTCGCCATCCTGGTGGCAATCGGTGTGTTCCGTGCTTCGGGCTGCATGGATTATGTGACGCAAGGCATTGCGGGCGCGGTAGAGGCGTGCGGACTGGACAGCGATTTTGTAGGGGCTCTTCCTACCGCCTTGATGAAGCCTTTAAGCGGAAGCGGGGCACGCGGATTGATGGTAGACGCGATGAGCACTTACGGTGCCGACTCGTTCGTGGGCAGGCTGGCATGTATTTTCCAAGGCTCGACCGACACGACGTTTTATATCCTTGCCGTTTATTTCGGAAGTGTAGGTGTGGCGAAGACGCGCCATGCCGTGCCTTGCGGATTGCTTGCCGACCTGGCGGGTATCCTTGCCGCCATCTTTGTTTGTTATTTATTCTTCTAAACATACCGATATGATTACTTATCAGACCGAAGGGGTGGACATGCCCCACATCAAGAAAAGAGAAACTACGGAATGGGTGAAAGCCGTAGCGGCATCGTATGGAAAAAAGGTAGGAGAAATAGCCTACATCTTCTGTTCCGACGAGAAAATACTGGAGGTAAACCGCCAGTATCTGCAACACGATTATTACACCGACATCATCACCTTCGATTATACCGAAGGGAACCGCATCTCGGGCGACCTGTTCATCAGCCTCGACACGGTACGCACCAATGCCGAACAATTCAACGCGCCGTATGACACCGAACTGCATCGGGTCATCATCCACGGCATCCTGCACTTGTGCGGCATCAACGACAAAGGTCCCGGCGAGCGCGAAATCATGGAAGCCGCCGAAAACAAAGCACTGACCCTGCTGGCGGAAATGGCTTAATCAGGCAACGCACCTAGCTGCATCAGGCAACGCACTTAGCTGCATCGGGCAACGCACCTAGCTGCATCGGGCAACGCACTTAGCTGCATCCGCGCACGCAACTAAGTGCGTAGGACGATGCAAACAGGTGCGCCCCATACCTCTTTATCCGACGACCGGATGATGACACACCCTCTATTCTCTTTTTCATAGATTCCATAGTTTGACATGCCTTTTTTTCGTACTTTTGCAACAGATATTTAAAAAGAGAAACGAATGGATTTTAAGTACGACGTGATTGTAATCGGAGCGGGACATGCCGGGTGTGAAGCCGCGGCGGCTTCAGCCAACTTGGGTTCGAATACCTGTCTCATTACAATGGATATGAACAAAATCGGGCAGATGAGTTGCAACCCGGCGGTGGGTGGCATAGCCAAAGGACAAATCGTAAGGGAAATCGACGCGCTGGGCGGATACATGGGTATCGTGACCGACCGCACTGCTATCCAGTTCCGCATGCTGAACCGCTCGAAGGGACCGGCCATGTGGAGCCCACGTGCCCAATGCGACCGTGCCAAATTTATAGTAACCTGGCGCGAGATATTGGAAAACATCCCCAACCTGCATATCTGGCAAGACACGGTAGAAGAACTCTTAGTGGAAGACGGAGAAGTAAAAGGAGTCGTCACTTGCTGGGGCGTCACCTTCCACGCACGGTGTGTCATCCTCACCGCAGGCACTTTCCTGAACGGACTGATGCACATCGGTCACAAGATGCTGGCAGGCGGACGTTGTGCCGAACCGGCATCGTATCACCTGACCGAATCCATTACCCGCCACGGCATTACCGCCGGACGGATGAAGACAGGCACCCCCGTCCGCATCGACGCACGAAGTGTAGACTTCTCGTTGATGGAGACACAGGACGGAGAAAACGATTTCCACCGCTTCTCGTTCATCAGCGAACCGCGCCGCCTGAAGCAATTGCAATGCTGGACATGCTATACCAACGAGGAAGTGCACGCCGTATTGCGTAGCGGTCTTGCCGACTCCCCCCTCTACAACGGACAAATCCAGAGCATCGGCCCGCGCTATTGCCCCAGCATCGAAACCAAAATCGTGACCTTCCCCGACAAGCCGCAACACCAGTTATTCCTGGAACCGGAAGGCGAGACAACCAATGAACTTTACCTGAACGGCTTTTCATCTTCGCTCCCGATGGAGATTCAGTTTGCCGCCCTGCGTAAGATTCCGTGCTTCCGCGATGTAGTTGCCTACCGTCCGGGATACGCCATCGAATACGATTACTTCGACCCTACCCAACTCAAGCATACCTTGGAATCGAAGGTTATTAAGAACCTGTTCTTCGCCGGACAGGTAAACGGTACCACCGGATACGAAGAGGCAGGCGGGCAAGGACTCATCGCCGGCATCAACGCACACTTGAATTGTGCCGGAGGCGAACCTTTCGTATTGGGACGGGACGAAGCTTACATCGGTGTGCTGATTGACGACCTCGTGACCAAAGGCGTGGACGAACCTTACCGCATGTTCACTTCGCGTGCCGAATACCGTATCCTGCTCCGCCAGGATGATGCCGACATGCGCCTGACCGAACGCGCTTACCGACTCGGACTTGCCACGCGCCAACGCTACGACATGCTCTGCCGCAAGCGTGAGATGATACAACATCTGGTAACGTTTGCCAAGAACTTCTCCATCAAAGCCGATAAAATCAACGACACCTTGGAAAGTCTGGGCACGGCGAAGCTGACCCACGGATGCAAGTTGATAGACCTGCTGAGCCGTCCGCAAATCACCATCGAGAACATCGCGCCCCATATCCCCGCCTTCCAAGCCGAGCTGGACAAGGTGACCGACCGGAAAGAAGAAACCATCGAAGCGGCAGAGGTGCTGGTGAAATACCAAGGATACATCGACCGCGAACGGATGATAGCCGACAAGATACATCGGCTGGAGAGCATCAAGATAAAAGGCAAGTTCGACTATGCCAACTTGAATTCCCTCTCGACCGAAGCACGCCAGAAGCTGATAAAGATAGACCCCGAGACCCTGGCACAAGCAAGCCGCATCCCGGGCATATCCCCCAGCGACGTCAACGTGCTCCTCGTCCTGCTGGGCAGGTAAAAGCCCGATGTTTCACGTGAAACAACAAGTTTAAAGAACAATCATAAAATACTGGATATGAACAAAGAAACATTAAGAAAGAACTTGAGAGAAATCCCTGATTTCCCTAAGCCGGGAATCTTGTTCTACGACGTGACCACCGTCTTCAAAAATCCCGAATGCCTGCAAGGGCTTATCGACGAGCTGTACGACATGTACAAGGATAAAGGCATTACCAAAGTGGTAGGCATCGAGTCGAGAGGCTTCATCCTAGGAGGCGCTCTAGCTGCCCGCCTGGGTGCCGGATTCGTAATGGCACGCAAACCGGGCAAACTTCCCGCCGAAGTATTGGAAGAAACATACGCCAAAGAATACGGCACCGACACCATCCAAATCCATCGGGACGCCATCGACGAGAACGATGTCGTTCTTCTGCACGATGACTTGCTTGCGACAGGCGGCACCATGGCGGCTACCCACAGGTTGGTCAAGAAGTGCGGTGCCAAGCAATCGTACATCAACTTCGTCATCGAGCTGAAAGCACTGAACGGACGCAAGGCTTTCCCCGATGATGTGGAAGTCACTACCCTTTTGAAATTGTAATGCAGTTGACAAGGTAACAAGTTGACAAGGTTTCAGTTGACAAGGTTTCAGTTGACAAGGTTTCAGTTGACGAGTGGACGAGAAGACAAGTTAACGAGGCTTTTAAATACAGTACTATTCAGAGCCTTGTTACCTTGTCAACTCGTCAACTTGTTACCTTGTCTCCTTGTCAACTTAAAAAGAGCAATATGGAAGAACTGAAGACAAACGAATATTTACGGGGCATCGTGCTCAACCTTCCTACCAGCCCGGGCATCTACCAATACCTGAACGCGGAAGGGACCATCATTTATGTAGGAAAGGCAAAGAACCTGAAGCGACGCGTTTACTCGTATTTCTCGAAAGACCATCACTCGGCAAAGACCCGTATCCTGGTAAGCAAGATAGCCGATATCCGCTACATCGTGGTGAACACCGAAGAGGACGCGCTCTTGCTCGAAAACAACCTCATCAAGAAATACAAGCCCCGCTACAACGTGTTGCTGAAAGACGACAAAAGCTATCCGTCCATCTGCGTAAGCAATGAATATTTCCCGCGAGTGTTCAAGACCCGTAAAATCGTTCGTGACGGTTCTACTTATTTCGGTCCTTACACCCACTTCCCATCCATGCAGGCGATGCTCGACCTCATCAAGAAACTCTATCCGCTCCGCACCTGCCGCCTGGCACTTACGCCTGAAAACATTCAGGCAAACAAGTTCCGCGTGTGTCTGGAATACCACATCAAGAATTGCAAAGGTCCGTGCATAGGAGCTCAGTCGCATGAGGAATACATGGAAAACATCGCTTCCATCAAAGAATTGTTGAAGGGGAACACACAAAAGATAAGCCAGGGAATGATGGCGGAGATGATGAAGCTTGCGGGCGAGATGCGTTTCGAAGAAGCGCAACTCATCAAAGAAAAGTACGAGCTTATCGAGAACTACCGTTCGAAGAGCGAAGTGGTCAGCTCCGTCCTGCACAACATCGATGTCTTTTCAATTGAAGACGACGAGCAATCAGCTTATATCAACTACCTGCACATCACCAACGGATGCATCAACCAGGCATTTACTTTCGAGTATAAAAAGCGGCTGGAAGAAAGCAAAGAAGAGTTGCTGGAGATGGGCATCGTGGAGATGCGCGAGCGCTACAAAAGCCAATCGAAAGAAATCATCGTTCCCTTCGAGCTGGAGCTGGAAATGGAAGGTGTGACGTTTACCATTCCGCAACGGGGCGACAAGAAACACCTGCTGGAGCTTTCCATCCTCAATGTGAAACAATACAAGGTGGACCGCCTGAAACAAGCCGAAAAGCTGAATCCGGAGCAACGGAGCGTACGTCTGTTGAAAGAAATCCAAGAGCAACTGCACATGGACAAAATGCCCCTGCATATCGAATGTTTCGATAACTCGAACATCCAGGGCTCGGATGCCGTAGCCGCCTGCGTGGTGTTCAAGAAAGCCCGTCCCAGCAAGAAAGACTACCGCAAATACAACATCAAGACGGTGGTGGGACCGGACGATTACGCCTCGATGCAAGAAGTAGTCCGTCGGCGATACACACGCATTCTGGAAGAACAGGGAGAGATGCCTGACCTGATTCTGACCGATGGCGGCAAGGGGCAAATGGAAGTGGTACGCCAGGTCATCGAAGACGAATTGCACCTGCACATCCCGATAGCGGGACTTGCCAAAGACAACCGTCACCGCACCTCGGAAATCCTCTTCGGATTCCCGCCGATGAACATCGGGCTGAAGCAAGGAACTCCCCTCTTTCACCTATTGGAAAACATCCAGGACGAAGTGCACCGCTTTGCCATCACCTTCCATCGCGACAAGCGAAGCAAACGGCAGATAGCCTCGGCACTGGACAACATCAAAGGCATCGGCGAGAAACGGAAGACCGACTTGCTGAAGAAGTTCAAGAGCGTGGCACGCATCAAGAAAGCCTCGCAGGAAGAGCTTGCCGAAGTGGTGGGAGAAGCCGTGGCTAAAAGCATCAAGGAAGCATTAAACGATACGCCTTAATCTTGTTGCCCAAACTATCTAACGGACAAAACAATCCGCCTATATGCAGTCAACCGGGGACAGCCTGTATCCGTAACTTCCAAGATAAGATGAATCGTTCTCCCTGAAGCATCTTCAGGCACGACCATACGACATACAGGTCCCGAATTATTTTCTACTACAACTTTTCCTTTGTAGGTACTTGGTTCTTCATAAACAGACCAATTGTAAGTCAAGCTATCCCCGTCTACGTCGGACGAAGCAGATGCGTCAAAGCACAAAGACGCCCCCACTAAGGCATCCATATAGAGACATTGAATGGTTGCATCTCCATTTACAATTGCTTTCGGATGATGATTGGCATCCTCAAAACGGTCTGTAGCTGTCCATTGCATCCGTGCAGCAAAATCATTCCATATCTGTTGGCGCCATCTATTAATACTTCCAACACCTTCGGATGTGCTGGCATACATGCCATAGGGGTCATATCGGGTTTCATCTTTTCCGCTCCTTTCAATGAAATCCATTCCCCGTATACCATTCTTCTTCTCTTTGTCAAAACGTCCGCCCCAGCCGCCATAACTCAGGCTATCGGGGACATTCAAGCCATTGACATATAGATAAAGGAAAGAAGGGCTATCACCTTCTGTTGCCCAAATCCTATTCGGATAATGCTTCCCTAAAGGTTCCCACGATTGGACATGCGCCTTTGTCCATTCATCGGAGGGTGCCCATCCATACACTTCTTTATTGCGAATATACACGATTTGAGGGAAATTACGGGCAATCCAAGCTCCTGCATCGTCCTGTCCTAATACATCATAAATACGGATTTTGTTTACAAACTTATCAAAAGCCTCATTGCTTCGAGTATGTTTTACCTTCCATATTGCTTGTGCAATGGTATTCACTCCACCCCATGCCGCAATCCATACCGGACGTTCGTCCTCTTCCTTATCAACCGAAGCAATAATTAATTCCGACCCTGGAGAATCTTTGCCTTCTCCTACTCCATCCATATTCGAAACCTTTTGTCCTCGTTTGACAATCGAACGCAAATAATCTAAATCAGGATAACCTTCCGCATGTTTTTTCAATCGGGGTAAGACCTCGCCAACATATTCCACGACTTTCCGGATACTGTCTGCCTTATCCGGGTCGGTCATCCAAACTTGCGAGCTAATCAATCCTTCCAAATCAAACACATTCGAACATACCAGCAAATGAATCATCGATTGTGTATCATCGGGGTCAGTTCCTCCCAAATCAGTAGTAACTATCAACCTGTTTTTTTCTTCAGGAACAAACGAACGGGCCAGGCTGCCTTGAACGGTCAACGATATACAAGCCCCCATTAACAAATACTTAATACGCATAACTAAAATTGGATAAACAAGAATGTCCGCATAATTACAGGAAGAATCGTTCCGCCCTTAAATGAAAAAGTAATATATACTGCCCGGGCAAAGTAAGATATACTGCCTGAACAAACGGAATACGACCGGAAGATTAGGGACAATTCTTTTTAGTAAAACACAAATGAAAACTTCACTCTATATAGGCAAAGATACGACTTTTTTCAATCTTACACTTTTTTTCGGAAGAGAATAATTATCTTTGCGAAAACTAACAAAGAAATGAGAACAGTAATCCAACGAGTGAGCCACGCTTCCGTCACGATTGACGGTGTATGCAAATCGGCGATTCAAACAGGCTTCCTGGTTCTGCTGGGAATCGAAGAAGCCGATACGCAAGAAGACGCGGACTGGCTCTGCAAGAAGATAGTCAACCTGCGCGTTTTCGACGATGAAAACGGTGTGATGAACAAATCCATTCTGGAAACAGGAGGAGATATTCTGGTCATAAGCCAATTCACTTTGATGGCTTCGACCAAGAAAGGCAACCGCCCTTCGTATATCCGCGCAGCCAAACACGAGACTGCCATCCCCCTTTACGAATACTTCTGCAACGAGCTGAGCATCGCGCTGGGCAAAGAGGTAGGGACCGGCGAATTCGGTGCGGACATGAAGGTGGAACTGCTGAACAACGGACCGGTCACCATCTGCATGGATACCAAAAACAAAGAGTGAATAAACATAGTATAAAGGAGTAAAACACCATGACCCTCGAAGAAGCACAAAAGACAGTAGACAACTGGATAAAGACCTACGGAGTAAGGTATTTCAGCGAGCTGACCAATATGGCGGTGCTGACCGAAGAAGTAGGCGAACTGGCACGCATCATGGCACGTACGTATGGCGACCAGTCGTTCAAGGAAGGCGAGAAGCACGATTTAGGCGATGAGATGGCAGATGTGCTCTGGGTGCTGCTCTGCCTTGCCAACCAGACGGGAGTCAACCTGACCGAAGCCTTCCGGAAAAATCTGGAGAAGAAAACCTCCCGTGACAAAGAAAGACATCAAAACAATCCTAAACTGAAAACGATATGAGCAACCACGAAGAATTTGAAAGCGAACTCTTCCAAGATATGGAAAGGGAAGACAAGGAACGTCTGAACCAGCCCAGCAAATACGAAATGGCACTGGGGAAATACAACACGGCACTGAAAGACGAGGATATTGCAGCCAAGACCGCACATATCATTGAGAAATATGCAGGCGAAAATGATACGCCCGAAGTGAAGAAATTCCTCTTCAACTGCATCGACCTCACCACCCTGAAATGTACGGACAGCGAAACCAGCGTCATGCAATTCACCGAGCGTGTCAATGCATTCGATGATGAGCATCCCGACCTGAAGAACGTAGCCGCTATCTGCGTCTATCCCAATATGGCGGAAATCGTACACGACACCTTAGAGGCAGACCGCGTAAAGATAGCCTGCGTATCGGGAGGATTCCCCTCCTCGCAGACCTTTACCGAAGTGAAAATAGCCGAAACGGCTATGGCGCTTCATGCCGGTGCCGATGAAATAGACATCGTTATTCCGGTCGGGAAATTCCTGAGCGGAGATTACGAAGGCATGTGCGACGAGATACAAGAGCTGAAAGAGGTTTGCGGCGACAAGCATCTGAAAGTAATCCTGGAAACAGGCGCGCTCGGTTCTGCCGAGAACATCAAGAAAGCCTCTATCCTCGCCATGTATTCGGGAGCCGATTTCATCAAGACTTCCACGGGCAAGGAGAAACCTGCTGCCACGCCCGAATCCGCTTTCGTGATGTGCCAGGCCATCAAGGAATATTTCCTGGAAACAGGACGCAAAATAGGCTTCAAGCCCGCCGGCGGCATCAATACCGTTCATGACGCCGTGGTATATTACACTATCGTAAAGGAAGTGTTAGGCAAAGAATGGCTTACCAACGAATTGTTCCGTCTCGGGACCAGCCGCCTTGCCAACCTGCTCCTCTCCGATATTTTAGGCGAAGAAACCAAATTCTTCTAACTATCTTTCTCCATACGACTTGTCGTGTATTCCGACGTGACAGGTCGTATGGCTTGTTCCCTAAAGCCAGATTATCCCGGTTCTTCCTCCCGAACCTTCCTCCACTCCCTGTTTTGCATCATTATTTACTCAAAATGATTCATTACTACCCTTCTTCATTCACACATATTTATTACATTTGCAAAAACCTAATTAACAATGTAATAATATGAAACTCAAAAAACTTTTACTCGCAAGCCTGCTATGCCTGCTTCCTTTCTCTTTATTTGCCAATCCGGTTAAGAATCTGTTGGAACGAATCGATCCGGGAGCATCGAAGAAATTCGTTATCCAATTACAGAAGAATGCAGACAATGACTTCTTCGAGCTCGACCAAAAAGGCGACAAAGTAGTTGTCCGTGGCAATACCTATGTCAATATCGCGACAGGACTGAACTGGTACTTGAAATACTATGCCGGCATCCATCTTTCATGGAACAACATGAAAGCCCAATTGCCTGACACTCTCCCACCCGTTACCCAACCTGAGCGTCATGAAACCAACCTGAGCCTGCGTTACGATTTCAATTATTGCACTTACTCGTACACGATGGCTTTCTGGGACTGGGCACGCTGGGAACAGGAAATCGACTGGATGGCATTGCACGGCATCAACCTGCCGCTGGCAGCCGTAGGACAAGAATGCGTATGGCGCAACATGCTTGCCAAATTAGGATATACCAAAGAAGAGACCAACCGCTTCATTGCCGGTCCTGCATTCCTTGCCTGGTGGGCGATGAACAACCTGGAAGGCTGGGGAGGTCCTAATCCGGACAGCTGGTACGAACAACAGGAAGCCTTGCAGAAGAAAATCCTGAAGCGGATGCACGAATATGGCATCGAACCGGTATTGCCCGGCTATTCGGGCATGGTGCCTCATGATGCCAACCAAAAACTGGGACTGAACGTGACCGAACCGGAATTATGGAACGGTTTCACCCGCCCGGCTTTCCTCTCGCCTACCGATGAACGCTTCGCCGAAATCGCCGCGCTCTATTACGAAGAACAGGAGAAACTCTTCGGGAAAGCCAACTACTACTCAATAGACCCCTTCCACGAAGTGGAGAATGCCGGAGCTGTAGACTTCGATGCAGCCGGCAAAGCCGTGATGAATGCGATGAAAAAAGTCAACCACAAAGCTGTATGGGTGGTACAGGGATGGACCGAGAATCCGCGTCCGGAAATGATAAAGAACCTGAAGAACGGTGATTTGCTGATTCTCGACCTGTTCAGCGAATGCCGTCCGATGTGGGGAATACCTTCCATCTGGAAACGGGAAAAAGGATACGAGCAACACGACTGGTTGTTCTGCATGCTGGAAAATTTCGGAGCCAATGTAGGATTGCACGGACGGCTGGACCAACTGCTGAACAATTTCTACCTCACCAAGAACAATCCGCTTGCAGCCCATCTGAAAGGCATCGGCCTGACCATGGAAGGCAGCGAAAACAATCCGATGATGTTCGAACTGATGTGCGAACTGCCGTGGCGTCCGGATAAAATCACCAAAGAAGCCTGGCTGAAAGAATACCTGGCTGCCCGCTACGGAGCGAAAGACGAGAAGATAGAACAGGCATGGAAAATCCTTGCCGACGGCATCTACAACTGCCCCTTCGGAAACAACCAGCAAGGTCCTCACGAGTCTATCTTCTGCGGACGTCCGAGCATGAACAATTTCCAGGTTTCAAGCTGGTCGAAGATGGAGAACTATTACGACCCTACCTCGACCGAGGAAGCGGCACGCCTGATGCTGGAAGTAGCCGATAAATACCGTGGCAACAACAATTTCGAATACGACCTGGTAGACATCGTACGTCAGGCACTTGCCGACCGTGGACGCATTGTCTACAATCAGGCGATTGCCGATTTCAAAAGCTTCGACAAGCGGAGTTATGCACGCCATTCGCAAGAGTTCCTCCGCCTCCTGCTGGCACAAGACAGCCTGCTCGCTACCCGTAGCGAATTCCGCGTAGGACGCTGGATAAACCAGGCACGCAGCTTGGGAAACACTCCCGAAGAGAAAGACTTGTACGAATGGAACGCGCGGGTGCAAATCACAACATGGGGCAACCGCGAATGTGCCGATAAAGGCGGACTGCGAGATTATGCCCATAAGGAATGGAACGGCATCCTGAAAGACTTCTACTACAAGCGCTGGGCTGCCTGGTGGCAAATGCTGCAAGGCGTGCTGGACGGCGGGGAAATGAAAGAAATCGACTGGTATGCCATGGAAGAGCCTTGGACCTTGGAACATAATCCGTACAAGAGCGAAGCGGAAGGCGACTGCATCGATACCGCCCGCCAGGTGTTCAAACTGTTAAATGAGGACTAAAGGATGAAACAACGGCTTCTCTCCCTGGATGTCCTGCGAGGTATTACCGTCTTCGGCATGATTGTGGTCAACAATGCCGGAGGCGAATACTCGTACGATTCGCTCCGTCATTCCGTATGGAACGGAATGACACCGTGCGACCTGGTATTCCCCTTCTTCCTCTTCATCATGGGTATCTCTACGTACATCGCCTTGCGCAAATTCCAGTTCCAACCCTCTGCGCCGGTCATCCGGAAAATTGTAAGGCGCACCCTGCTTATCTTCCTTATCGGCTGGGGCATCTATTGGTTCGAGTTTGCCTGCGAAGGCGACTTCTTTCCCTTTGCCCACATCCGTTTCTTAGGGGTCTTGCCACGCATTGCCTTGTGTTATGGTATCGTATCTCTGCTGGCACTTTACTTCAGCCCGAAACGGCTGGCGTGGATAGCCGGCATCCTGTTGCTCGGTTATGCTTTCCTGCTGCACTGGGGGAACGGCTATGCCATGGATTCTACCACCAATATCCTTGCCATCTGGGATACCCATATTCTGGGATACGAACACCTTTACCATAAAAGCCCGGTCGACCCCGAAGGGCTGACCAGTACCTTGTCTGCCATCGCCCATACCATTATCAGTTTCCTTTGCGGCAGACTGATTATGGAAACGCAAGACTTGGGACAGAAAATCATCAAACTTTTCGTTACCGGCTTCCTGCTGGCAGCCATCGGCTTCCTGCTGGTAGAATGGCTTCCGCTGAACAAACGCATCTGGTCGCCCAGTTATGCGCTGGTCACTTGCGGACTGGCTGCCATGCTCCAGGCTACCCTACTCTATTTCATTGACGCTCAAGGAAAAAAGCAATGGTGCCGCTTCTTCGAGGTATTCGGAGTCAATCCGCTTTTCCTTTACGTGTTAAGCGAGGTTACAGCAGTCGTACTCAACGTAACAGAAAGTAAACCAGTGATTTACGAATCCATACATTCCCTTGTCAGCAATCCTTACATAGCCTCTGCCGTCTATTCGCTGCTGTTTGTAGGAGTGATGGGCGCTATCGGCTATCCGCTGTATAAACGAAAGATTTACATTAAAATATAAGGATATGAAAAAATTCAACCCGAACAATCTGTGGGCACTTTTGCTTTTGACCGCCTTCCTTCCGTTCTGTCAATCAAAGGACAAGGACTCGGAAACTCTTCTGAACTGCATCGATACACGGGTAGGTACAGCCGCCAGCACCACACAGACTGCCGGCATGTTCGGCAAGCATACCGAAGAATACGGACAGACCTTGCCTGCCGTGCTGGAGCCCAACGGCATGAACTTCTGGACACCTCAAACCCAAGATACCGAAGTGAAATGTATCGCCCCTTATTATTACCGTGACTCCCTGCTGCAAGGCTTCCGCAATTCGCACTGGATTGTAGGAGGATGTACGCAAGACTACGGTTCGATGACCCTCATGGCACTGAGCGGCACGCTGCGTTGCCTGCCGGAAGCACGTGCCACCCGTTTCGCTCACGACGATGAGCATGCCACTCCCGCTTATTACGCCGTAAAGTTGCCCGAAGAACATCTTCTCGCCGAAATGACCGGACGCTCGCGAGCTGCTATTTTCCGTTTCACCTACGGACAGCAAGGGAATGCCTACCTGGTAGTGAATCCCAACAGCGACGAGGGCGAAGGATACATCGAGATAGATACAGTGAACAGACGTATCTATGGCTACAATCCCGTACACCGCATTTACCAGGGATGGGGCGAGCCGGCAGGATACAGCGGGCACTTTGTCATCGAATACGAAAAAGCCCCTGTCGCCTTCGGAACATTCCGCAAAGACAGCCTGTATCCGCAGCAGACCCGGATACACAGCGGACAGGGTATCGGTGTATATGTACAATTCCAGGTAAAGAAGAACGAGGAAGTACTGGTTAAAGCCGCCTCTTCCTTTACCGATAAGGAAGGAGCAATCCGCAATCTGCAGGCGGAAATACCCCATTGGGACTTCGAGCGTACCCGTCAGGAGCTTACTGAAATCTGGACCAAACACCTGGCAAGCATACAGGTGGAAACCCCGGACGAGACAGCCAAGCGGAAGTTTTACGGCGCCATGTACCGTGCCTCTTTCCTGCCCCGCACCTTCAACGATGCCGACGGACGTTATCCTTCGTTTGCCGAAGGGAAGCCCATCCGCCAATTGGCTGAAGGAGAAACTTATTACGACGATTTCAGCATGTGGGATACTTACCGTGCCCTGCATCCGCTGATAAACCTGCTTCACCCTGCAAAAGGCGGTCAGATGATGCAATCGTTGGTACACAAGTACGAACAGGGAGGCTGGCTTCCTATTTTCCCCTGCTGGAACAGCTATACGGCAGCCATGATAGGAGACCACTGCATAGCCGCCTTGGGCGACGCTTACGTCAAGGGCATCCGTAATTTCGACATCGCCAAAGCCTACGAGGGCATGCGCCGGAATGCTTTCGAAAGCCCGGCTTCGCACGAAGACTACCTCAACGGAATGGGACGCCGTGCCTTGCAGTCTTACCTGGAATACGGCTACATCCCGCTGGAAGACAGCGTGCCCGACGCTTTCCATACCCGTGAACAGGTATCACGTACGCTGGAATATGCGTACGACGATTTCGTCCTTGCCCAAATAGCCAGGCAATTAGGCAAGGAAGACGATTACCGGCAACTCATCAAGCGGGCGGAAAACTACCGGAACGTCATCGACCCACGCACGGGATATGCACAGGGACGACATGCCGACGGCAGCTTCCTGAACGAGGCAAACGCTTTCGGTTTCGCCAAATTCATCACCGAAGGAGCACCTTGCCACTACACCTGGTATGTGCCGCAAAACCCTTACGGACTGATGGAATGCATGGGCGGAAAAGCAAACTACATCGCCAAGCTGGACTCGATGTTCAGCGAACAACGCTACTGGCACGGGAACGAACCCTGCCACCAGGTGGCGTTCCTGTTCAACTATGCGGGCCAACCCTGGAAGACCCAAAAGGCAGTACGCCACATCATGGCGACCGAGTATCTTGACCAACCCGGCGGACTGTCGGGCAATGACGATGCCGGACAAATGTCCGCATGGTACGTTTTTGCCGCTTTAGGCTTCTATCCGGTATGTCCGGGCACTCCTTATTACATATTGGCAAGCCCGTCATTCGAGTCAGCGACCCTGAATTTAGAGAACGGAAAGACTTTCTGTCTGGAAGCGGAAAACGCCTCGGAAGAGAATATCTACATCCAAAGCGTGACTCTCAACGGCAAACCCTATACGAAGAACTACATCAGCCACGAAGACATCCTGAAAGGCGGGACGATGAAGTTCGTTATGGGAAAAGAGCCTGATACAACGTGGGGAACAGCTCCGGAAGACTGTCCGCCCTCGCTTTATGAACCGATACAATAAATCTTTAACCCACTCTCCGTATGAAAACAATGAAATTCTTAAGCCTGTTGGTGGGCATTTGCCTGCTCTGTGCCTGCCGGCAACAACCAACCCAAGTAGTGTACAACATCATGGACTACGGTGCCATAGGCGATGGCCAAACGGATGATGCGAAAGCCGTACAGCAAGCCATCGACGCCTGTTCGCAGGCAGGAGGAGGCACCGTGCTTGTCCCTGCCGGGCATACGTTCCTCTGCAGCCCGTTCAAGCTAGCATCGTATGTCGATTTGCATCTCGAACCTAACTCGTGTCTGCTCGCCAATCCGGATGAAAGTGTATATACCGAAAGCGCATTCGGCGAAAACCGCGGCGAAGGCATGATGTGGATTAGCGGAAAAGACCTGCAGAATGTATCCATTACCGGCACGGGAACCATCGACGGCAACGGCGTAGCCTTCATGGGAAAAGAGCTGGAAGATTCCTACGAACTGAAACCGGTGACCGACTTCGACCCTCGCCCGCACGTATTGACACTGACCAATATCGAAAAGCTGGTTATCCGCGACATCACCATCCGCAACAGCGCATACTGGACGGTACATCTCATCGGTTGCCGTGACGCGTCTATCGACGGAATCAGCATCCGTAACAACCTGAAGATACGGAACGGAGACGGCATTGATGTAGACCACTCGAAAGACGTGCGTATTTCGAACTGTTTCATCGAATCGGGCGATGACTGTATCTGCCTGAAGAACCGGCGCGAATTCGAGCAATACGGCACTTGCGAGGACGTAGTGGTAAGCAACTGTACGATGACCTCACGCTCGTGTGCCATCAAGATAGGCTCGGAAAACATGGACAGCATCAACCGTGTG
>ULRR01050621.1_pt1 | contig 23486 bp, 19 predicted proteins | sample 1955651 | NCBI WGS metagenome assembly ULRR01 (sample SAMEA4835688, study PRJEB28245) | human gut metagenome | biome: gut microbiome; material: fecal sample | place: Denmark | collected 2008
TTCCGTGCAGTATGGCGTCGAACTTGTCGGGGAAATCGGCGTATTCCAGCACCTTTTTCTTGTAGGGCGCGTTGCGGGTGACATAACCGATGTGCGCCACGATGTCGTACTCGTACGGCGCGTCCAGGCTTTGCAGAACGAGGTCGAGATAGTCGCCGTACATCCGCCGCCGCGACTTGAAGAAAAACGCGTTGGGGAAATACACGTCCCAGCCGTTCACGAAGTGGACGGAGTTGACGACGACGTCGAAACGCATTCTTCCGAAAAGCTCCGCGTATTTCTCCTGCACCTGCGGCTCGGGAGAAAAGCCCGCCTCTATGCCGAAACGGAATTTCAGCGCGCTCCCCTCTTTTGCCAGCGCCTCCGCGTTCTCTTCCCACTCCGCCTTATATGCGTCGATGTCGATGTGCTTCCAGGGGATGGGCGAGCGGTTGTGGCCGAATTTGAGGTCGTAGTCGAGGTGGTCGGTCGTGGCAAGATAATACAACCCTTTCGCTTTCGCTTCGGCAAGGATGTCGCATATCGGGTCCTTGCCGTCCGAAGAATGGCGCGTGTGAACGTGAGAGTCGACGAAAATCATTCCAGCACCGCCTTTATGCGCCGCACGCCCGCGGAGGAACTCTGTTCCTTGACGATGCGGAATTTGCCGAGTTCCGCCGTGTTCGCCGCGTGCGGACCGCCGCAGATTTCCTTGCTGTGCCCTATCGTATAGACCTTGACCACTTCGCCGTAACGGTCGCCGAAGACGCCGACCGCGCCCTGCGCTTTTGCCTCTTCCACGCTCATCTCCTCGCACTTCACGGGAGCCGCGGAAGCTATTTCCTCGTTGACGACGTCTTCCACCGCCTTTATCTCGTCGGGAGTGAGAGGACGCGGGAAATTGAAGTCGAAACGCAGCCTTTCGGGCGTTATGTTGCTGCCGCGCTGGGAAATGCTATCGTCGCCGAGCACCTTTTTCAGCGCATAGTTGAGCAGATGCGTCGCGCTGTGCAGCCGCGCCGTCTGTTCGCCGCCGTCCGCAAGCCCGCCCTTGAACTTCTGCTCCGCGCCCGCCTTGGATTTCTCCTGATGTTCGCGGAATGCCTTTTCGTATCCCGCGCGGTCGAGCACATAGCCTCTCTCCTTTGCCAGCTCCTCCGTCATCTCGATGGGGAAACCGAAAGTGTCGTAAAGGCGGAACGCCGTCTTGCCGGGGAAAGTCCCCGCGGGGATGTGCGTGAGTATCTTGTCAAACTCTTTCAGCCCCTGCTCTATGGTCTTTGCGAACTTGTTTTTCTCCGTTTCCAGCTCTTCGGCGATGCGGCCGCGCGCGGCGGCGATGTTGGGATAGACCTCGCCGTACTTGTCCACGAAAAGTCCCGCAAGCTCCGTGAGCGCGGAGAAATCCACGCCCAGCACCCTGCAATAGCGCATTGCGCGGCGGATAAGACGGCGCAGGACGTAACCCTGGTCCACGTTGGAAGGCGAAATCGGCTTGACGTCGCCGATGAGGAAGGTCGCGGTGCGGGTGTGGTCGGCGATTATTCTCATCGCCGCCGTGCTCTCCTCTTCCTCGCCGTGCTTTTTGCCCGAAAGCTCTTCCAGCCTCTTAATCGCAAAATCGAACACATCCGTTTCGTACACGGAAGAATAACCGTTCAGAGTTACGAGGGTGCGTTCCAGCCCCATACCCGTATCCACATTCATGTGTTCCATCGGATTGAGCTTTCCGTCCGCGTCCTTGTAATACTGCATAAAGACGTTGTTCCAGATTTCGAGATACTTGCCGCAGTCGCAGGCGGGCGAACAGTCTTCCGAACACGCGGGTTTGCCCGTATCCAGGAAAATCTCCGTATCGGGGCCGCAGGGACCCGTCAGCCCCGCAGGACCCCACCAGTTGTTTTTCTTGGGCAGGAAGAAGATGTTGCCCTCGGGCAGTCCGAGGCTCTTCCATATCTCCGCGCTTTCGTCGTCGCGCGGACAGTCCTCGTCGCCGCCGAACACGCTGACCGCAAGCCTCTCCACGGGGATGCCGAGCACGTCGGTCAGAAACTCGAAGCTCCACGAGATGGACTCCTTTTTGAAATAGTCGCCGAGCGACCAGTTGCCCAGCATCTCGAAGAAGGTGCAATGCGAAGCGTCGCCGACCTCGTCGATGTCGCCCGTGCGCACGCAAATCTGCACATCCGTAAGCCTTTTGCCCGCGGGATGTTTTTCGCCCAGAAGATAGGGCACTAGCGGATGCATCCCCGCCGTGGTAAAGAGCACGGTGGGGTCGTTTTCCGGCACGAGCGACGCCGTGGGTATGACCGCGTGTCCCCTCTCGCGGAAGAAATCCAGATATGCTTTGCGAAGTTCGGATGAGTTGAGTTTTTTCATAATTCCTCTGTTTATCTGTCGGTTTGTATACGTAAAATCCTTTTTATGTCAAACTGCCGCCGCTGTCAGCCCCAGCTCATTCAGCGTGCGGAAGAATTCCCTTTCCAGTTCCGTTTCCGTGATTGACCGCGTGAACGACACCGTCGTTTCACCGCCCACGGTGACCATGCCGACGTTCACTTTCGAAGTCTTCGACACGTTGAGGTTGAACAGCACCCTCTTCAACCCGCACCCTTCGGGCAGGGACACCTTTCCGACGTTGCTGAAAATCATCGTCTGGCGGGACTTCAAGAAGAAGCGGAATATGCGCGCCATCAAAATCTTGAACCACAGCGGCGCAATGCGCAGCGCCAGCGATTTTTCCGTGCGGACGGTAGTTGCGAAAAACTTCTCCATCTCCTCTTTCGTCGCCTTGGCTTTGAGCTGCTCCGAGGCGGAACGGACGTAATCGGCAAGCGTCCGGCATTCTTTCGGTCTGAACACCAGCCTGACGAAATTGACGAAATTGCGCAGTGTCTTCGACGGGAACATCGAACGCAGGTTGACGGGCACCATTATGACCACCGCCTTCCTCCCGCGGGTGAGTTTCTCGACGGAATAGGCAAGCGCGCCGCTGACGAACGCGGTGAACGACGCTCCCATCGACTTTGCCGCCGCCGCCATCGCCGAGGAAGACACCGCGCGGTAATCCGCCGAATAGCCCTCCTCCGCTATCGTGCCGGGCAGCAGCAGGGGCAGCTCTCCCATCAGCCCTTTGAGGTCGACCTCTCCGAAACGTATGGGACGGTAATAGCGGTAAAACGCGTCCTCCGCCTCTTCGTCGGAGGGAAGCCCGGCAAGGTCGATGACGCCTTCCGACCCCTGCACGGGCGCGCCCGAAAGCACGGCATAGCGGTAGACCAGCGCTTTCAGGAACACCAGCGCCGCCATACCGTCGCACACGGCGTGAAACACTTCGAACTCTATCCTGTCGCCTTCGTAACATATGCGGAAAGGATATCCCGCCGTAAGTTTCATATCTATCGGTCGGAGGAGCTCACCCGTGGAAGGGGTGACGCGCACGCGCTCGGTGTTTTCCTCGAAATAGTACCACGCATAGCCCTTTTTCAGCCTGACTTTGAAGGTCGGGAAGCGCACGAGCACGTCCTCGGCGGCGCGCTGCAATATGCCGCCGTTCACCTTTTTGTCCATTACGGCGGAAAGGCGGAAAAGGCTCTGCGCTTTTTTCGTGGAGATTATCGGATAAAACTGCGCCGACACGTCCAAACGATATCTTTTGAGCTCCGGCTTATCTTTTTTCACGTCGGCTCCCTTCGCGCGCCTCCGCGCGCAACTTATTTCAAATCATTGTATTATTTTTCACGTCCGTTGTCAACGGAATGCCGCCCGCAGGCGCATATACGGACGTCGGCGCGCATACTATCATACCGACCGCGCAAGCCGCGCGCTTCGGGAGGACTGCAATGACGGAACAGGAAAACAAAAAACCCGCAAAACCGCATTCCATACAGCTTGCAGAACACAGACTGCTCACCGTGACGGGCGTAAAATCCGTCCCCACTTTCACGGATAAACTCATAGAGATTGAACTGGAAGGGGAATCCCTGACGGTGACGGGGCACGACCTCGTCGTCAAAGGGCTGGACCTGGACGGAGGGAGGCTTGCGGCGTCGGGATACGTCACTTCTATGCGCTATTCCACCGCACCCGCACCCTCTTCCGTCATAAAACGCATCTTCAAATGACGGGCGCTTCCTGGGACGTACAGCTCGTCGCCGCGCTGACGGCGGCGGGCTTCGGCGCGCTTGCCGCCCTGCCCACTCTGCTCTGCGCGCTGAAACTTCGCCCGCTCGAACGCTTTGCGGCGGATTTCGTCGCCACGGCGGCGGTCGGGGTGCTCTTTCTGCTCTCGGCGGAAACGGGCGCGCAGGGTCAGCTTACGGCATACTGCGCCATATGCTATTTTCTTTCACTCGCGGTCAGCCGAAAGGCGATGCTGCGCTGCGCGGCTTTTCTGGCGGACAGATTTGCGCCGCGGTTTGCGGCGCGCAGAATAAAAAAGGGCGTCATTTCCCCGCGGCGAGACGACCTTCGAGCTCCTTCTTCACCGCAAGATAATCCGCCGCAAGCCGAAACACGTACCTCTGCCTTTCTTCGTGGGAAAGGCGGGACATCAGTTCGGCGTCGGCAAGCTGACGAATCGGATTGACCACTTCCTCTCCGCTGTCGAGCAGCTGTTTCAGCCTTATGTATATCTGTTTCTGCGCAGGCGTCGCTCCCTGCGGAAAAGACTGCCGCGCCTCTCTGTCGTAAGAGCCTTCGCGCAGCCTGCGTTTTGCCTCCTTGGCAAGGTTTCTTATTGCGCATTCGGGATGTCTGACGTTTGCCATAGCTGCCTCCGCGCAATATGCTAGCACGGAAAACGGCGGTTTTCACGCACGACGACAAAAGCGGACAGAAACCTTCCGCATTCGTTCGTATGCGACATATTCCGCACCGTCGGGGGCAAAATTACGCGCGGCGGACGCTCCGCCTGATTTTGTCACCCGCCGCACACAGCGGCAAAAACAGCAGTCCGACCACGCAGAAATTGGAAACCGCGTGCACAAGGTCGAAATAAAGCCCGCGGACGTAATACGCCGCCCAGTACGCGCCGAGGTCAAGCCCCGGAAACCCCACCGCAACAAACAGCGTGTCCGTACAGGCGGAGAGCACGCCGAAAAGCGCGGACATAACCGCCGCGATGGCGACCGCAACAAGCAGGCTGCGCCGTCTGCGGAAAAGCGCGCAGCACAGAAGCGCGAGCGCGGGCCAATATACGAAATAAAGCAGCACCCAGCTGCCGAAACCGTATATTGCCACTTCGACGGCGCAGAACACACACACCGCAGGCAGAGTGTAAAGCGCGCCGAACACGGCGGCGTACACCATAATAAGCAGAGTGACGACTTCGACGTTGGGGATGAACGAAAGGGCGAATTTCAGCGCCGTGAGCATAGCGGACATCACGGCGACCTTCACGACGTATTCCGCCGCGAGCCTGCCTCCGCGCTTCAACGCGCGCGGGGTCGCGGACGGATTTCCGCCGCCCGTTTTTTCGTCCGCGCACACCTCCGCCGCGTCGCGGAAGGAATCGCTCTCCGCCGCGCTTTCTTGCCGAATCCGCATTTTACACATACGTTTCCGCGGTTTAAGTGCGCTTTATTCCAAAGCTATGAGATAGGTCGCGCCGTCGCGCAAAGGCAGGGACGACACGCCGAGCGAGGACGAGAAGAACGTCTTTCCGTCCCTCTCGGTGTCAAAACCCGGGGTGTAAAGGGTCACGTCGTCGATGTCGTGATAAAACATAATGTACTTGCCGTCGCCCTGCACCATATCGCCTATGCGGGTGATGTAAAAGCCGTACGCACTCTCCTCGCCTTCGAGCGCGATGCCCTCTTCGGCACAGTATTCGGCAAGCATATCGTAAAGATAAGGCGCGTCGGACGTGACGCTCACCGCTTCCGCGTCGCCGATGATGAGCCCCACGGTGACTTCGCCGGTGTTGGCATCGCTGTGGTCGCACGCGGCGAATACAAGCGCGCACGCAAGCACGGCGACGAGCGCCGCAAGGACCGAACAGATTCGTTTTGCCGTTCTGCGTTTCACGAAAAAACCTCCCGTTCTTTCCGGGGAGGCAAGGCAAAACCCGCCGTTGTCTCCCTCCGAAACAACTGCTTTTTTATTTGCGGGCCGGTCTCCTGGCTTCGGTCGGCTTTCGCCGCGGCGCCTTCTCCCGAAGGATGGCGTGCTCCGTTTCACCTTACAGTAGCGGGGGCTGCGCGGGACTTTCACCCGACTTCCCGATTCTCGGCTTGCGCCGCACCCACGGCGTTATGATACCACTTCTCCCGCGCGTTTGCAAGCGTGTCCGAAGAGCGTGACGCAGAGCGCCGCGCTCCGCGGGAGCGCGGGCGGACGGAACCTCGCGCACGCACATTTCGCGCGCATTATACACGCGCACTAATCGCGCACGCGCGCCCGCCTTTTCGCGCGAGGTGCGCGTAAACCGCGCGGAGAAAAAATAAATTTAATTGCAATTGACTTTACGGTCATATCCTTTTATAATATGTGTGTATAATATCCTGAAAGGAGATTGCCATGTACACCAGATGCCCTAGTTGCAGAGCCGAAATCTGTTTTCAGCCTCCTGCCAATGCCGCAAATCTGCCCGACGGCTACAAGCACAGAATCAAGTGCCCGAGCTGCGGCGTGACCATCGGGGTCAAGCTGCCCAACCGCGACGCAATCGCGCAGGTTCAGCCCACTTTCACCCCCGCCAATCCCAATGCGTACGCATCCGAACCCATCTACAACGCGGGCACCGCAGCGGCTGTTCCTGCCGATGACAAGCAGGCAAAGCGCGAGGCGCGCGCGCTCGCCAAGACGCAGAAAAAGTCCGGCAGAAGCAGAAACGCGATGATATTCATCTTCGCCGCTCTGCTCGTCGTCTGCTCCGTGCTCGGCTACTTCTTCGTTCAGGGTGACCTCGATGTTGCGCAGATGCTCGGACTTGCCCGTTTCGACGGCATTTCCCAGCTGGAAACGATGGCGCAGGACACCGCTCCCTTCGCCGCGATATTCGAACTGAGCGTGGCAGACGGTATGATAACGGTGCTGCCCACCATCTTCTTCCTCGGCGCGCTGCTGACGGCGGCTCTCGCCCTCATCGGCTTCGTCTGCAAGAAGTATTCCCGTCTGCTCAACCTCATCCTCGCACTCGGTATGCTCGCGGTGTCCGCCTGCATACTGTTCAGTCCCTTCCTCTCCCCCTCCGTCACCGAAGTCGGGTCCGAGGCTCTTGCGGACTATTTCGTCGGAATAATCGAAAATCAGAGCTATCTGGTGTTCGTGCCCGTCGCAATCGGAGTGCTGCACACGCTGTTCGCTCTCATCTTCTTGAAGAGTATGAAGAAAAAACAGGCGTAAACCTCAACCGAAATCCGAAATTCAAAACCCTCTGCCTTTGCAGAGGGTTTTTTCTCGGTCGGAATGTTCTTCGCCTTCTCCGAACACAGTTCGGAAGGCGGACGGAGGACGTATCGGAGCGTTCAGCTATCTCTGTATGCGGATGTACTCTTCCCCGCGTTTACGGGGACGGAGGGAGGGGAAATAGGCTTCTCTGCGGGCTTTCAGCACTTCGGGAAGCACTTCGCTGAGCAGTATCCCCGCAAATATGACGAGGAAGCCCAGCCCGACCTGCAACGTGAGCCGCTCGTGATAGAATATCATCGAGAACGCGACGCCGAACACGCCTTCCAGACTCAGAATGAGAGAGGCAGCGACGGAAGATGCGTATTTTATCCCGACGTTCATCATCACGAAGCACACGCAGGTCGCCATCACGCCGACATATACGAGGGACGCCGCGCTGTCGGAAGAAAGCGAGGTCGGGAATCTCTCTTTTGCGAGGAAGAATACGACGCAGATTAAAAACGCGGTGAAAAACTGCACCGTCGTGAAAAGCAGGGTGTCGAGTTTCTGCCCGAAACGGTCCACCGCGACAATCTGCAACGCGAAGAACACGCCGCAAATCAGGGTGTACCCTTCGCCTTTGAGCGTGAACCCCACGCCGCCGCCGTCCATACAGACCATACCTATGCCCGCCATACACACGACCGCCGCCGCGATGTTGAGCAATGTAGGACGTTTTTTAGTGACCGCCCAGCCTATGAACGGCACAAGTATGCAATAAACGGTGGTGAGAAAAGAGCTTGTCCCCGGCGTGGTATTCTGCAATCCGAGCGTCTGAAAGATGTATGCGAACGCGAGAAAAACGCCCGTCAGCGCGCCCTGCCACAGATAGCTGCGGTTGAACAGCTTCCACTTCTTCCAGCACACCAGCCCCAGCAGCACCGCCGCCACGAGAAAACGGAAGGACAGCAGAAAATAAGGCGGCACCTCGTCCAGGGTGTCTTTCAGAATAAAGTAGCTGCTCCCCCAAAGCACGGTGCTGAGCAGCAGTATTATTTTGGCGCCGTTACGCTTTGCGCCGTCCGAAAGCCGTAAGGATAACGCTGTCTTCAATTTCCGTCTTCCGTTCCCCTGTAATCTTCAACCGCTTGTGCCGCGTCCGCTTTTTCCTCGCCCTCAACGGGCGGTATTTCGTCCGCCTTCCCCGCGGGCACGGTCTTCCCGTCTTCCGCCGCGCCGCGCCTGCGCGTCAACGCGACGACGTTTTTTGCCGTCATCGCAACACCTGCGGCAATGGTCGTGCTGCTGACTATGACGCCGAGCCCCGTCACATACTGCCACATACTGTACCCGTGCGCGAACGCGATGATGACGGAAATCTGCAACGTCAGCAGGGACATCATCGCACTCACCAGGCTTACGTTCCTCAACGCCTGCGCCACGGGGTCGCGGAAACCCGCCGCGCGCACCAGCTGAACCACCGCCGACGTCATTTTCACGAACGCGAAAACGGCGTTTATCACGACGTCGGATATGCCGCCGCTGTGCGGATAGGCGCCTATCGACATCTGGACTATGGGAGCCGCCGCCACTCCGCCCGCAACGATGAGCGCGCCGCCGCTCACCGCGGCAATCATATGTTTTATCCTCGGCGGCGCGGTTTCGTCCCCGCAGTCCTTTGCGAACACACGCTCCCACAAGACTATCGCGCTGCGGATGACGAGCATCCACGAGTAAAAACCCGCAAGCGCCGCGTACCACGGGGAAATGTGAGCGACCGCCATCCAGACGAGATAGGCGACGTAAACCGTGTTCCCGACCGCGACGACCGCAGACGTCACGAGCGTGCGCGTGCCGTAATCGGTGATTATTTTGTCAAAGAGCGTGTATCTTTTCAGCGCCGCGACGACCCTGCCCGAAAGCAGTCTGTCGGTGACGAGAGCTTTTACTGTGCGGCGGTAAACGAGCAGTACGCTCCCCACGCACAGCGTAAGCAGCACGGCGACGCCGTAGACGGCAAACGCCGCTGTCGTGGCGCGTATCTCCGTACTGACGAGCACGAGCGCGGTCACGTCAGCCATCACGGCAAATGCCGCGGCAGCCACAAACAATATGAAACCGCCTTTCGACGGTGTTTTAATCCCTTCTTTCGCAGTCATCGGCGGGCGCCCTCAATGCGATTTTAGCCGCAACGCGCACGCCGTGTCAATTCCGCCCCGCAAAGTCCGCCAGATAGCCGCCGAGGTCGCGTTCGTAGCGGTCGCAGACCTCCGCCATCCGCGCCGGGTCGCTGCCGCTGAACGGGTCGTATACCCCCGCGGCGAAAAAGCCCGCCTTTTTTGCGCTCGCCGCGCCGACTTCGCCGTCCTCCACCACCGCGCACTCGTAGGGCGTCAGACCGAGTGCCGCCGCCGCCGCGAGAAAGACGTCGGGAGCGCTCTTGTCCTTGCCCACGTCGCCGACGGTGACGAAAGCGGAGAACATCTCCCACACGCCGTGACGGGAAAGACATACGCGGGCGAGGTCCTCGTCGAGAGCGGTAGCGACGGCGAGTTTTTTGCCCCTGCCTCGCAGTGCGGCTAGCAATTCGCGGGCATAAGGCGTGAGGTCAACCTCGTGCGCATACGCCTCTTCCGCGTACTTTCTCCATATCTTCGCCACTCCCTCTCCGCCGCAGGCAAGCCCGAAGCGGCGGGCGGTGTACTCCGTGCCTTTTTCTATGTTGAGGTGATTGACGTGCTCGACGTAATCGTCGGGCATCTCTATGCCGAAATGGGCAAGCGCCCTCGCATACACGCCGTGCCACAGGGATGTGGACGCGAGCAGCGTGCCGTCGAGGTCGAAAATGTAGCCTGCAAGTTCGCAAAATTTCATCAGTACCAAATCTCCGGAGCGAATTTGCGGCGGTATCTGCGCGAGACGACATTGACTGCGGGAATACGCACGCACTCCGCGCTCTTTTCGCCGAGAGCGTTCACCGCACGTATTTCCGTGTCGTATACGCCCGCTTTCTTTCCGTAAACGACAAGCGCTTCCCTTTCCTCCGCTTCGTCGCCGAGATAGAAGGAAGAAAAATAGGCCTGCACTTCTCCGTCCGAAAAACGCACTTCGTAAGAATGCGCGTTTTCCGCACGCGCAAAACGCAGTACGGTGCCACTCTCCGTGCTCTCCCATTCTCCCGCAAGGTCGGGGAAAACGGGCGCGGGCACTTCCGTCACCGCAGGCGACAGCGCGGGCGCGCTTTTTGCGGGCAGCACGATACGCCGCTCGGGAAGCTGTTCTCTTCCCGTCAGCATATTATAGCGCAGGACTTCTATTTTGTCTTCCGAAAAATCCAGGACGTAACCCATAGGCGCGGAATACGCGAGAGGCGGGACGCTGCCGTTGGCTTTTCCCTTCTCCATTTCCGTGTACGAAAGCGACTGCGTATTGAACACGGTGTAGCCGCCCTGCCACATACTGCGCGGGTCGAGGACGGAATAATGCGTATGCCCCGAAAACACTACAGCGCGGGGATGTCCGTCGAACACGCCCGCAAGGCTGTCGTCGCCCCAGCGGTCGCTGCCGTAAACGGTGTTCCGCGGCGCGTTGTGCACGGTGACGAAAACGGGTCTGTCCGTGCCGTCCGCTTCCGCTATGCGCAGTCTTTCGGCAATCCATTCCCGCGTTTTAGTGTAGCCGTTGTACATACTCGGAGAATCGGGCGACGCACCTATGAAATGCCATCCGTTCACGACGTAATGTGTGAAGGGACTTTGTCCGAGCTCGCGCTCGAAAAGGGCGCGCGGCGCGGGATGGACATAGTAATCGTGATTGCCCATAATCGACTGAACGACGGGTTTATCGTCGCCGAACGCGTCGTTAAAACTGCGTTTGTACGTTTTATAGCCGTTTTTGCTCGCGCGGTTGCAGATGTCGCCGGCATATACGACGAAGCCGCAGCCGAGTTCTTTCATCGTGCGGCAGGCGGCGCGCAGATTGCGCTCGAAAGTCGTGGGTGTCTTGTGAAAAAAAGGTGTCAGCTGCGAGTCGGAGACGACGGCGACCCGCAGCCGACGAGGGACAATGATTTCTTTGATTTCGGTATTCATAGTTTCAGCGGCAGACCGCCGGATACTTACTCGTTCTGTTTTCCGTCGTCGCTCTGCTCTGCGGAGGGGACCGCGGAGACGTCGGCGTTCACGGCGTCGGTTTCGGTGACGAACACGCTCTCGGTAAAGGAAGGCTCCGCTTCGTCCGCGGTCACGGACACGGCTGCCTGTCCGCCCTCTGCGGCAAGTGCCGCCTTTGCGGCGCGGCGCTCTTCGAGCTCGGCGAGTATTCTCTCCTTGCGTTTGCCCGTGTAATCGTAAAAGAGCATCGGAATGAGCGAAAGCGCAAATCCTATCGCAGGCACGAGCGTGGCAAGGGCGAACATCCCGTTGCGCGTTGCCGCGGTCTGTTCGAGGAACTCACCCGAGATTTCGGGCTGAACGTAACCCACCGCCATAAGTCCGACTATGACGCCGAGTACGCCCACGGCGTTGTTGAACTTGGTCACGAAGGAGTTGAGGCTGAAACAGATGCCTTCCATTCTCTCCCCCGTCTTCCATTCGAGATAGTCGAGGCTGTCGCCGACCATAGGATACGGCAGAGTGTTGTATGCGCCGAGTCCGAGCCCGCCTATCGTCATAAACGGCAGCGCGGCATAGATGTTGATTGTGCCCACGCCGAAGCCGCAGCCGAGGAAGACCGCGCCTATCGCGCCGTAAAGCAGGGACGCGTTCTTGTAGCCGAGTTTCTTATATGTGGGCGGGGTGAGCAGTATGCCTCCGAACATCCCCACGCCGACGACGATGTACAGCAGCAGGAGCACGGTGCCGGATTCCAGCCCGGGGATGATGACGACGTAAGTCGAGATGTACACCGCGACAGACATTATCATATAGCGCGGCGACGCGAGCATCGACATAAGCAGAGCGAGCGCCATCGGCTTGTTTTTCGCCACCGCCTTTATCATATCCTTGACCTTTATGGACTCCGTGCTCGTCGCAAAACGCTCTTTGCTGTGGAAATAGAGGTAAAGGTATGCGGCAAAAGCTATGACGCCGACCAACACGCCCAGCACGAAATAGACCCACTTCGGCGGGACGAAGAAGTCCAGCACCATATATATGACCGTGGGCATCAGACCGCCTATCGAACCGACCGTGACATAGAAGGACAGCAGCGAAGCGCGTTCGTCCTTGTCGGGGGTGGCGACGCTCATCATTCCCATTGCGGGGACGTCGACGAGGGTATAAGCGAGCCCGAAACCGACGTACATTATCATTGCCCACGCCATTTTGGCGGGCTGCTCTCCCGCGAGCGGGAAATACATCAGTATCGCGACTATCCCTATGAAAAACGCGCCCACCTTGACGTACGGGCGCATTTTGCCCGCCTTGGTGCGCGTCTTGTCGACGATGATACCCATTATGGGGTCGGTTATCATATCGCTTATTCTGCCCACGAGTATGAGCGCGATGATGAACCACCAGGAATTGACGATGAGAATGTCCGTGACATAGCTCAGAAAATAAGACGAAACTATGCCCGAAACCATATAACTGCCTACGGCAGCAAAACCGTAGGCAAACTTTTCCTTGCCTCTGACAACGTAATTCGGATTGCTCATTTGTGCGTCGCGCGGCGGATTACTTCGCGCTGTCCCTCCTGTCCTTTACGGTACGGACGAGGGACGCTATGCCGCACGCCGCGACTGCCGCGCCTGCCACAACCGCAAGCGCAATCAGCACGTCGATGAACCCGAGGTTTTTCTGGCGTTCCGCCAGCATCCAGAATCCGAACGCCATCCCGCCGCAGCCTGCAAGCGTGACCAGCGAGGACAGCGCGCAGCGAAGTGCGGACACACGGGTTTTGTGTGCGGATTTGGCTTCGGTTTCGGATTTTGCGGAAACCGCCGACGGATAAATTGCGGTAACGTTTGTTTTCATAGTCATTTCTTCGGTGCTCATTGGTTTGCCTCCCGATGTTTAACTCTTGCTTCAAGTGTAAAAAAGCGTTGTCACAAACGTTCTCAAAGTATGTAAAAAATTTGTCAAAACAGAATTTTTTTACGCGTGCGCGTCTCCCGCACGGGCGCGTGTGCAAATGCGCGTGTCATTTTGACGCGCGGCCGCGCGGGCAAATTACCGTGTCCCGTTCCCGCTCCGCATATGCGCCGACGCATTTCCTCTGCCCGCGCTTCGCGCGCGTTTAACGGGCGCGCGCCCGCAATTGCGTTCGCTTGACATTTTCCGCCCCGCGGATATAATGAATTAGTCGGTTCGGACCGCGCGCGGATACTTCCGCTCTAATACGCGCACACCGCGGTCGGGCCGCCGAAAAGGAGAAATATGAAAAAGAAACTTCCCGTACTCATTCTGCTTCTGCTGCTCGCTCTGCCTCTCGCGCTTGCGGGATGCGACAAGAACGATTACGTCTGGTCGCAGGGCGCTGGCACTTTCGTGGACCTTTCCGCAATGCCCGAAGGCACCGCGGAACAGTATCAGTATCTTTACGACCAGAGCGTTGTCGCGGACGAAAGCGACACCGGCAAGGATTATCTCGCCCATCCCGACAGCGTGCTGCTCGACAACGGCGACATTCTCACCGCGCTCTCTCTCGGACACGGCAAAGGCGGCACGGTGATGCGCATCAGCCGCGACAAAGGGCTGACCTGGGAGGCAGTCGCGCTCCCCGATTCTTTTTCCACCACGGAAGAAACGCCCACCGTTTATAAGCTTGGCTTCACGGACGGCACCCAGAGGCTCGTCCTTATCGCGGGACGTCCCAGCTGGGCGGATGTGCCGGGCAGCCAAGGAGAAGGCTGGGATGCGGCGGTGTCATCTCCCCTGAACGAAGACGGCTCGTATGACGGCGTCACCTGGACGGAACTCGAAAACTACTTCGGTCCCAACACCGACGACCCCGACTACAACCGCCCCGCGACGGAATGGGACTGCGTCGTCGCGATGAGCAGCCTCACCCAGCTCAAAGACGAAAACGGGAACTTCATCGACAAGTGGATGGGCACCTTCCACGACGACAGATATTTCATAAACTACAAAACTTACCTCACCTTTGACGAAAACGGCGATATGGTCTGGACCGAACCCGTCCGCCTACTCGGACAGAACGAAGCATACCGCGACGTAGAGCAAGACAGCCAGTTCTGTGAGGTGGAAATCATACGTTCGCCCGACGGCGGCGAACTTGCGGCGCTTTTCAGGGCAAACGCCCACCGTTCCTTCTCTTATGTGTCCTTCTCCACCGACGAAGGCGAAACCTGGAGCGAGCCGCAGACGCTCTCCCCCGAACTTACCGGAGACAGACACAAGGCCGAATATGACCCCGCAACCGGCAAACTCGTCATTACACTGCGCAGTATCGTGTTCAGAAACAACGACCCCTCCGAGGGCTGGAATTCACAATACAGCAGGTCCTACGGCTGGGTTATGTGGGTCGGCGACTACGAAGACCTCAAACACGGCGCGGAAGGCAAAGGCGACCTTGTCGTGAAACTCGCACACACTTACGGAGGTAACGACACTATCGGCGACGCAGACAGAGCAAACGCCGACACGGGCTATGCGGGGCTCGTGATTTACGACGACGGACTGATTGTCACCACGTCCTACGGCACGTTCTCCCCCGCCGACGACCCCGAACGCGGCGGCGACACCTACATCATAGCAAAACGTCTCACCATATCCGACGTGGCTTCGCTTGCGGGTGTTTCTTTGAGATAACAGATAAATCCGCTTCCCCAAAAACAATCGAAAGCGCCGCTAAAATGCGGCGCTTTCCTTATTCTTTCCGCCCCGCTCGGCGCGACTAAACGGCGCGTCTGCCCGATGTCAAGTGCGTCAGCCGCAAAGTTCCGTCCCGCCCCCGACCATAAAAAATCCCGCCCTGTAAGGCGGGATTTTGCTGGCGGAGAAATGGGAACTTAAATCGAATTTTAAGGGCGAAAGGGTTATATTTTAATTGCGGAAAAATGGGCGGAGAAGACAATACAAGGGGCGGAAAGAAAATATTCGTCGTAAAAAGTGTTGGTTGATGACATAAATTCGTTGTAATTTTTGTGTTTGTGTGGTAGGATCGTGGTGAGAAATGTGAATGTCGGGGATATGCCAGATCGTTTTGGACGGAGCAAGTAAAGATCCCGACGATAGTACGGCATTGGAACAAATAAGGTGAAATAGCTGTTGTGGGAGGCGTGGAATGTATCGTTATGCCATAGAAGAGTTGAAGAAGTGGAAGAGCAGAAAAAACCGCAAACCGATGATCCTGGAAGGCGCAAGGCAGGTGGGCAAAACCTGGCTGATGAAAGAGTTTGGGGCGACGGAGTTCGAGGACGTTGCCTACATCAATTTTGACAGCAATTCGCAGATGCGCGAGCTGTTTGCAGGGGATCTTGCCGTTGAGCGCATCATCACGGGGCTGGAACTGTATGTCGGCAAGAAGATAAATGCGGAAAAGACTTTGCTCATTTTCGACGAGGTGCAGGAAGTTCCGCGCGCGCTTTCCGTGCTCAAATATTTTTTTGAGGACGCTCCGGAGTATCACATCGTCTGCGCAGGCTCGCTGCTCGGTATTGCGCTGCATGAGGGGACATCGTTTCCCGTCGGGAAAGTGGAGTTTATGAAACTGTATCCGCTGTCTTTCAAGGAATTCATGCTGGCTACGGGGAAGGAGAGGTATGTCCGCGCGCTCGAAGCGCACGATTTCGGGCTGGTCACAAGTTTCAAGCAGACTTACATCGAGGCGTTGAAGCAGTACTATTACATCGGCGGAATGCCGGAAGTAGTGGCGGCGTTTGCCGAAAACTCCGATTTCAACGAGGTCCGCGAGATACAGCAACGCATTTTGAATGCGTACGAGCAGGATTTCTCTAAACACGCACCCAACAACATTGTGCCGAAGATCCGCATGGTGTGGAACAATATCCCGTCCCAGCTCGCAAAGGAGAACAGGAAGTTTATCTACGGGCTGATCCGTGAGGGTGCGCGCGCAAAGGATTTCGAGACCGCGATCATGTGGCTCGCGGACTGTGGGCTTGTGCATCAGGTCTACCGCGTGACTTCGCCGGGGCTGCCGCTCAAAGCCTATGCTGACATGAAGGCGTTCAAGCTGTTTTTGCTGGATGTCGGCTTGCTTTCGTGCATGACGGGGCTTAGGCAAAAGACGCTGCTCGAAGGCGGCGAAGTGTTCAAGGAATTCAAAGGTGCACTCACCGAACAATACGTCATGCAGGAGCTTGCGACTAAGAAGGGCATCGGGGTGTATTACTACACCAACGAGCGCAGTTCCGCGGAGGTGGATTTCCTTGTCGATGACGGCGAGGACGTCATCCCGGTGGAGGTCAAAGCGGAAACCAATCTGATGGCGAAAAGCCTCAAATATTACAACGAAAAATACTCGCCGCGCATATCCGTGCGCTCCTCCATGGCGGACTACCGCGAGGAAGGTAGCCTCCTCAACCTGCCGCTCTATGCCATATCCGAATTAAAAGAGATGACATCCGTGTCCCAGGACCGCTCATAAGGGCTGGAAACGGGACACAAGGTGTGATATAATAAACAAAAATATATTCAAAGAACGAAGGGCAAAAATAAATGACGCAAAAGATGATCGACACGATGTGGGACGACAATCCCGTCAACATAACTCAAGAGGCAAATTTCATATGGTCCATCGCCAACAAATTGCGCGGCTCTTACATGCCGGACAAATACGGTGATGTGATCATTCCGATGACGATCATCCGTCGGTTCGAGTGCGCGCTGAAAAAGACGAAAGCGGCGGTTGTTGCGAAGGCGAAAGCCGACCCCAACTACCCGTACAAGGCAATGTGCAAAATCGCGGGGCATGAGTTTTATTGCACGAGCGGCTATGACCTTGCGGAGCTTTGCAACGATCCGGACAACATCGCGGCGAATTTCAAGTCCTACATCAACGGGTTTTCGGGCAACGTGCGCGAGATCCTTAATGAGCTGGAAATCGACAAGCACATCGACAAGATGGAGAAGGATGGCTGCCTTTACACGGTGGTGAAGGCGTTTTCGGAGCTGGACCTTGCCGTTGAAACATTTGACAGCATCAAGATGGGCTACATCTTCGAGAACCTGATCGGACGGTTCTATCAAAACGTGGATGCAGGACAATTCTACACAGGCAGGGACGTGATCAAGCTGCTGGTGGAGGTGCTGATGGCAGAAGGATGCGACGACATCTTTGATGACGGCAAGGTCATCACGGTGTGCGACCAGGCATGCGGCACGGGCGGAATGCTCTCCACGGCATACAACTACATCAAACACTACAATCCCACAGCGGATGTGCGGCTTTTTGGTCAGGAGCTGATGGGGCCGTCCTATGCGGTAGGGCTTGCCGAGATGCTCATCAAAGGGCAGAGCGCGGAGCACTTCATGCATGTTGACACATTCAAGAAGGATTGCTTTGAAGACATCAAAATGCGCTTTGTTTTGGAGAATCCTCCTTTCGGCACACCGTGGTCCGGAAAGGACGCCAAAGAAGGGCAGGAACGGGCAGTGCTCGAAGAGTATGCCAAAGGCGAATCGGGCAGGTGGGGGCACGGGCTTCCGAGTGGCGGTGACTCGCAGATGATCTTTTTGCAATCCGCCGTGGACAAGATGGACGAAAAGAACGGCAGAGCAGCCATCATCGAGAACGGCTCGCCGCTCTTCAACGGTGACACCGGTTCGGGAGAGAGCCAGATTCGCCGTTGGCTGTTGGAGAGCGACCTAATCGAGGCGATCATCGCTTTGCCGACAGATCTTTTCTACAACACCGGCATACAGACCTATGTGTGGGTGCTGTCCAAGAATAAGCGTGCGGAACGCCGAGGGAAGGTGCAGCTCATCAACGCGGAGAAATTCTGCCACAAGTTGCGCAAAGCAATGGGCAACAAGCGCAACGAGATCACTCCCGATGACAGAAAGAAGATCACCCATCTCTATGCCGATATGGCGGAGAACGAATATTGCAAGATTTTCCCCAACACGGAGTTTATCTATCGGGAATATGCGGTTTATCAGCCGTTGCAGCGCAATTACGCCATCACGGAAGAGCGCATAGAGCAGATGTTGGCGAAAGGCTCGCTCTCCTCGATGTATGACGAGGCAAAGGTGCTGGACTTTGAAAATCAGGGCGTCGCGCTGTCGGACAAAGACAGAGCACGGCTCGAAAAGTTCTATGCCGCAAGGTCCCTCTATGACAGCATCATCGCAGCCTTGCACTCCAATGTGTCGGAAGAGGTCTCGCTCTCGCCCGCGCCTTTCATGAAACGCCTTGCCGCTGTGTTGCCTGGTGTGGAAAAGAAGTGGCTGGAGAAGATCGCCGACGGGCTTTCCGTCATGGACAAAGGGGCGGAGATCCAGCGCGACAGAAAAGGCGACATCATTTGGGACAAGGAAACCAAGGACGCCGAGATCGTGCGTTGGGATGACACCATAGAGGACTACATGCGCCGCGAGGTGCTGCCGCACATCTCGGATGCGCAAGCCTTCTTTGAGGAAAATCTCTCCGCCAAAAAGCCCATCATCAAAGTCGGGGCGGAGATCCCTTTCACTCGCTACTTCTACAAATACCGCAAACCCACCCCTTCGGAGGAGCTTGAACAAAAATTCCTCGCCCTGGAAGAGAGTGTGACCGCGCGCGTCAAGACGCTGTTTTCGGAGGAATGAACGATGGCGGAAGATATGGCGAAGAACGACATATTTGCAGACGATAAGATAGGGCGCGAGCCTATTGTCAAGTTCATATGTACTTTGGTGGATGAAATGCCGCAAGGCGGCAAATTTTGCATGTCACTTGACGGTCCGTGGGGAAGTGGCAAGAGCTTTGTGTTGGATCACGTTCAAAGCGTCCTGAAACAGAATGCGAATAACATAGTGGTGAAATACGATGCATGGGAAAACTCCTATTATAGTGATCCCCTCATAGCCATCCTGTCCTGTCTTTTGGATGACGTAAAAGAGTATTTGTCAAAATGGGAAAGAATTAAAGATGTACTAAAAGAATGTGGCAAAAAGACTATAAATGCATTGTTTGATATGGAGGTGCCTGCCGGATTTCCGGCAGAAGTTAAGACGGCGATAGGTGCCATAAAAGCATTGTTCAACCTAGTGCGCAACTTTGCAAAACCTGTGGTGTCAAGTAAGATCAATGATTTCAAGTCTTATCAAACACTTTTGAGTGATGTAAAAAAGCAACTTAAAAAAATAATGACGGCGACAAAGGATCGGTCTGGGTGCAAATTGGTCATACTTGTGGATGAGATTGATCGTTGTTTGCCGGCAGACCAGCTCACCATACTTGAACGTTTGCATCACTTGTTCGACATTGAGGATTGTGCCGTCATCATCGCAATAAATAAGCAGCAGATAGAAAAGTCGTTCAACGCACTTTATGGTGGTGGCAGTTCGGAATATCTCCGCAAGTTTTTTGACTATAACTATATCATCGAGCCGAAATCCGATACATTTTTCGTCAACAAACTTTCGGACATCGTCAACACGGGTAAAGAAGGTGATCAGCGCCAACCTGTGGAAGTCGGGATCATAGAAGTAGTGAAAGAGATGTTTTTTGCAAAGGCGAAGAAAACAGACAACCGCGAAATAGAACGATGGCTTGATAAGTTACGGAAAGTTTATGATAAGTTTCCGGACGAGTTGCGGAATGGAGGGAATCTGCTTGTGATAAGTTGCCTTTTGGTGTTGCGTTGTTATGACAATGATCAGTATAAATATTTGCGCGATGAAAAAGGCAAAAATAATGATGGTTACATCGATATCGTAAATTTGCTTAACCTAAATGCAAGCAGCAGTTTGTATGTTGCCAGAAGTGCAGTTGATGCGCTTAACGGCAGAGTAACCAATTATTATCTAACGGCGCTGAATTATGCAAATGAGCAGTTGAATCTGTGGAGCCCTCACGGCAAATCGGAGTATGAGCGTTTTATAGATAGATCTTGGCTTAGCAGAAGTTTAATGTCATCACAGAGATTGGAAATGAAGTGGTGTTTCGACACTATTAACAGTGCTTCGAACGGAGATTGATGAGGCGCTTATGCGACAGATGAAAGACAGCGGCATTGAGTGGATAGGAGAAATCCCACAGTCGTGGGATGTTTTACCGAACAAATACATAATGAAAAAAACAAAAGAGCTTTGCCTAAAATATAGCGGGCAAGCCATATTATCATTGACAATGAACGGCGTGATTGAACGTGATTTGGACGCCGGTGGAAAAATGCCTAGTTCATTTGACGGTTATCAGCTTATAAAGAAGGGCAATTTGCTCTTATGTTTGTTTGATATTGATGTGACACCGCGATGTGCAGGTCTAATTTTGAAAGATGGAGTAACAAGTCCTGCGTATAGTCAATTTGTTATGACAAATATGGCGTATGCTCCATATTTTGTCTATTATTATATAATGGTAGATAATACAAAAGAGCTATTGCATATGACTAAAAATTTGCGATACTCGCTTAATGAAGAGCAATTCGGCGCAATTAAAGCTCCATGCCCGTCTCTTGCGGGGCAGGAGAGGATTGCGGAATTTTTGGATGCGAAGTGTGCGGAAGTGGATGCGCTTGCAGGGGAGATCAAGGAGCAGATCGCCACTTTGGAGGAGTACAAGCGTTCGGTCATCACCGAGGCGGTCACAAAGGGGCTTGACACTTCCGTCCCCATGAAAGACAGCGGCATCGAGTGGATAGGAGAAATCCCACAGGTGTGGGATGTGCGCAAAGGGAAGTATCTTTTTGCGCAAAGAAATGAAAGAGGCAACAATGTAAAATTGCAGTTGCTTTCACCTACGCAAAATTATGGAGTGATCCCACAAGACGAATATGAAAGGCTGTCCGGAATGAGCGCAGTAAAATTGGATGAAAACATCAATTTGAAAGCTCTTAAAACGATACATAAGGGCGATTATTGTATCAGCCTAAGGAGCTTCCAAGGCGGGTTTGAATACTCAATGAACGAAGGTGTCATTTCGCCCGCTTATCAAGTGTTCTATCCGACGGTCAAAATTAGCGGAGGGTATTATAAATATCTGTTTAAGGACAAAGGCTTTATTTCTGTCATCAACTCATATGCAATGAGTTTGCGTGATGGCAAGAATATTTCGTTTGAACAATTCGGCAACACCGTTATTCCCGTGCCGCCGCTTGCGGAGCAGGAGAGGATTGCGGAATTTTTGGATGCGAAGTGTGCGGAGGTGGATGCGCTCATTGCCGAAAAACAAAATCAGCTTTCCACTCTTGAAGAATACAAAAAGTCCGTCATCTTCGAATATGTCACCGGCAAAAAGGAGGTCGTGTGATGAAGGAGTATTTTATCAAGACATTTGATAAAAAAGAATACGCGGATGCCTTTTGTGAAAAAGGCGAGTTGCTCTTTCGTCATTTAAATTATTTTCGCAAATTAGAGGGAGATGACGTCCGTTGTGACAAATCGGAAGGTTCGCATGAAGCAAAGTTTGCGGCGAACATTCCAAGTCATGTGACGAAAATAGAATTCAGATCGCCTGCCGGTGGGAAACGATATGTTGTAGACTACGCTCGATTTAAAAAAGATCATAATATTGATGATACACGGGGCGATGTCGAAATAACGATGCAATATATCGTCGATTATTTGATTTATTCAATGACATATGTTGCAGAAGATACTGAGAATAAGCCGACAATCTTCCGTGAAATACAGAAGTTTGGTAGGTATAGTGTAGCAGTCGAATGTGGTGAGTTCTTATCAAAATTGAGGCAAGCTATTCCTGATGTTAGCTGTGGTCTTGTCAAATATTCGGTATCCCCACAAAAAAATAACATATTGGAAAAAGATGCGAAATATAGCGGCGAAAACGAGTTTCGTGTGGTGATCCAGGCAAACCTAATGGAACAAAAGAAAATAATGGTAGGTAAATTGCACGGAACAATGTTTGATAACAAAGCTTTGGAGCGATGCTCCGATCTACTTTTCAAGGAGACAAAACAATGAACAACATTTTGTCGGAGAAGGAATATCAAAGGTACATAATCGAGAGGTTGGTGGGCGAGCACGGATATGTGGAGCGGAAGAATTTTTGCTTTGACGCCAAGTTCGCCATGGATCGTGAGATGCTCTTCAAGTTTTTGGACGAGACGCAGCCCGAGACCATGGCGTCGCTCCGTAAGGTGTTCCGGGACAAGACGGAGGACACCGTGGTCGCCGCCATCAACACCGAGCTGACAAAAAACCGCGGCAGCCTCATCGATGCGTTGAAGCACGGGGTGGAAATCGCAAACTACAATCTGGTGCTCTTTTTCAGGAAGCCGGCGTCCGGGTTGAACCGCGAGCTTGTCGCGCGCTATGAGAAAAACATTTTCTCCGTCATGGAAGAAGTGTGGGCGACGGATGACGAGAGGGCGGACCTCGTGGTGTTCATCAACGGGCTTGCTCTCATGTCCTTCGAGCTGAAGTGCAACTTTGCAGGGCAGTCCTATCACGACGCCATACTTCAATACCGCGAAGCGCGTGATCCGAATGCGCGGCTTTTCCGTTTCAAGGCGGGGTGTCTTGTCAACTTTGCAATGGATCTCAACGAGGTGTATATGACCACGCGCCTTGCGGGGAAAGGCACTTATTTCCTTCCCTTCAACATGGGCAAGGGGAGCGGCGTGGAAACCGGCAAGGGCAATCCCGTTTTCGAGGACAAATACAGCGTAAGTTATATGTGGGAGGACATCCTCTCCAAGGATACGCTGACGGAGCTTATCACCCGCTTCGTGTTCATAGAGCGGCACGCGGAGCGCGATGAGGTCACGGGCAAAGAGCGCGAGAAAGAGAATGTCATATTCCCGCGCTATCATCAGCTCGATGTCATCCGCAAATTGCTCGCCGATGTGCGCGTCAATCACACCACGCAGAACTACCTCATTCAGCACAGCGCAGGCTCCGGCAAGACTAATTCCATTGCGTGGCTTGCGCATAGGCTTGCGTCTTTCCACGATGACAACGACAATGTCGTGTTTGACAATGTGGTCATCGTCACGGACAGAGTGGTGGTGGACAGACAGTTGCAAGCCGCCATTCTCGGCATGGAACACAAGGCAGGGCTGATCCGTGTCATGGATGAGAAGT
>ULRR01027184.1_pt1 | contig 23353 bp, 18 predicted proteins | sample 1955651 | NCBI WGS metagenome assembly ULRR01 (sample SAMEA4835688, study PRJEB28245) | human gut metagenome | biome: gut microbiome; material: fecal sample | place: Denmark | collected 2008
GTAGCAGCCCTCGTCCCAGCACGAAAAATCATCGTAGAGGAGCAGCTTCTTATCTTCCTTGCCGATAGGGCAGACGATGTCCTCGTCCATAATGTCCGAGATGAAAAACTGCGGCAGTCCCTTCGAGTAGACCATTTTCTCGCCGGTCTTTTCCATATACTTCGTGAGATATGCTATCGCCTCGCCGAGCATAGAGCGGTCGTCCACCGTCCTGAAGTCGGATCTTCCGAACCTTTCGTTAAAGTAGGTGTTCTGGATCGTCGTCTGCACCTTCTTCTTGATCGGCGAATAGTCCTTGACCTCAACGAGTTCTCCGGGCATCGCTCCGTCCGGAATGAAGAACAGCCCGTGGAAGTGAAGCCGCTTCTTTTCGGGAGAACGCTCCCACACCCCGACATACTTCCAGCCCTTGCGGTGGCACATCATTTTGAAGCATCCGCGCAGCTTCCTCATAAAGCTCTCTTCGGTATGTTTTTCCCCATCATAGGTAAAAGTGCAGAAGTAGTTGAAGTCCTGCAAATTCACCTTACGAGTGAGCCTGATACGCCGACTGATTAGGTTCCGCAATTTTCGCTCAAATTGCACTTCCACATACTTTATCGTGCTATCTTCGTTATTGAAGTATGGTTTCATGTTGCTGACGATAAATTTCTTTCTCGCGCTCCGAGGTTGTCCTGCCGACTTTTGATACAACTCCTCGAAAAATTCCTTCCGCGTCATCGTCCGCGTTTTCGGTTTCTGTTCGACGGTCGGTTCCCGTTGCGTTTCGTTCGTTGCAGGCGAAGAAGACGCATCGTCATTTTCAGGCGTTGCGCTTCCTTCTGAATTTATGGTTTCTTCCCGTTCCGCGGTCTGCGGCTCTTCCTGCTCCGTCACCTCTATCTCTTCTTCCGGCGGACGGAAACGCCGTCTTGACGGCCTTGTCGTGTGTGGTATCGCTATGTAATGACTGCCGTCAAAATACACCTTGCATTCGCCATAAGACATGGTTGCCTCCTTTTGCCGTAAAGGAAGCGGACAGCCCGTGAATCACGCAGAACTGTCGCCGTCCGCGTCCCTGTACAGCGAGTTGATGAAATAACTGTTCTGCATTTTGAGTTCCTCAACCGAAGCCTTTTCCGTAGCGTATTCCAAGTAGTCCGCAAGCCCTGTATAACTGCGCCGTGCCATATCGTTGAAGTAGTCCGAGAAACAGTCCGTGCTGAACCGCTGCGCATAGATTTTCGCACTCATCAGGTAATACTTCTTATTCTCCGTCTTGCCGTCCATCGTGCCGCGCTCTTTCTCTATCTTCAAAACTGAGTAGCCGAAGCGGTTATAAAGGCGCAGGTTTCTCCGCCAAAGCCATGCGACAACGCTTTTGAGGATATGCACCAGCAAGGTATTATCCCCGCGCCTGAAACGGAAGTCGTAATACAGCGACAGGAAGCGGTTGAACGCCCACTCCGAGAGCATTTCCTCTATCGTGTAGAACGGCAATGCAAGCCGAATATCACCGCACGAAGCGATGTTGATGATATCCGCAAGGTCGCGCGCGTCCGCACCCCAAGACTCCGGTCTTTGCTCGTCCGTAAACACCTTGATGAACGGAAAGTTGTCCACGGTGGCAGAGTGCCGGCACATTTTCAGCCAGCTATTAAACAAGTCGTTCTTTTGGTTGGTATCGTCCGCGCCTTTCTTGATCTCCCGAAGTTCCAGATTGTTGCCGCGTTCTTTTCCAATCTCCGTGATCCCCACAACGCCGAACTCAAAACTGCCTGCCTTCGGGTTGTTTTCCAAGACCTTTCTGCCGAGGCGCAGCACATCGAAATCGAGGATATGCGCGTGCCTGCTTTGAGGCCGTCTGTGCCTCGGGAAGAAGTCCGTAAGCCACAGCGGGAAGTTGCCGTTATCTGTCATCATATTATCCGTGCGGACGGAATAATTCGCCACAATGAGGCTGCTTTCCAAGACATAGATGAAGTACGCCATCGCATATGTTTCCAGCACCTCGAACAATCGGCTTATTTTGAGCGAATCGTCAAAAGTCGTACCGTAACGCGCGTAATCGTATCCGTAAAGTTGCGTTTGAGCGTTTCTGTGCCGAATGAACCTTGACCGCTTCAACGCCACCCAAGCCTTGACCGAGGCGAGATTGTACACCGTTCCGTGCTCCATACAACGCCGCAGTTCGTCCTCGAAAGCGATCCACGGGAAGTACGGGAATTTCATGTCGTTGGTTTGCAATATCTCCAATGCCTTTTGGCGAAACATGACCTCTTGCGACAATACCATGTCCGTGATTAAGGTTGTTTTCTTGCGCCCCATACTGCCGCAAGACATAGACACAATGGGCAGTTCATTGATGAACCCGCAGTTGCGAGCCTCGAAGTGCCGCAACCTGTTCAGGGCAATACGTTTGCGCCAGCGATTGAACAGCAGCCAGCAGACCGTAACGATGCTCCACCACGGGAAGTTGCGGAAGATGACCTGCAAGTCGATGAACAGCTTGCAGACCTGTACATACAGATTGGCGACATCGAAGCTCAACACGAAGTAGAAGTAATACGCGAGAAAGCCCATTACGATACTTGCAGCGTTGAGATTGAAAGCCCACATCACCGCCCAGAAGATCCACACCGCCCGATGCTCCGTAAGAAAGTCCCGGTACGACAATACAGTCCGTTTCAGCGGCTGATACAGACACCGCGAAAATGATTTGAACACTTTCAGCGGCACGGTATCTTTGTTGTGCTTGGTGTTGCCGCTCTTGTACAGCCGCCAGATGACCAACTCCAAGATGAGCAGGCAAGGGAGAATGATAGCCACGACTTTCAGAAGCACGAGCATAACATCTCCCACCTTCGCCCAATAGCCCGCAAAATTCTCTCCGTCCACAAGCAATGAGAAGAAGCTCGTTGCCTGCGAAGTAAAGCTCTCGAAGTCCGACGGGAGCAGGATGTCCCAATCCATTACGGAGGAATACTCCGTGACGGACGGCACGATGTCATGATCCAAGCCGAACAGCGTGCAGAAATAGTACCCGACGGACAGTCCGAAGTCTTTGGCGGTCTCGCCGAAGCGCAGGTAAGAGTCGCCGAACACAAACGCGCCTAGCAGGATAAACGCCGCCGTTATAACAACGGTAAGACAGATATTAAATGTTCCGCGCCTGTTCATAGACCACCTCCAAGATCGCCGTGCTCTCTTCAACGGAAGCCGTTCGGCTACCGGTATAAACCAAGTAGCCGACGACCAATACCGTTACGACCAAGAGGGCAACAGCCAATATTCTCCTGACCGTTTTCATTTACACCTCCAATCCGTCCACATCGTCGGGCGGTTTCTGCGTATGCTTTACGGCAGGTTCTTTCTGAGCCTTCGTTACCGTTTTCCGCTTTCGTCGGTTGTCTATTCCCTTGAACAGAGCCGCTATCGCCCTGAACGGCAGACAGATGAGCCAGAACAGGAATTTGAGGATATACGGCAATATCGGGAACAGAATGATGATGAGCAGAACTATCAGCACGATGGCGAGCAGGATCTGCCACCACTCCCACTCGGAAGGCATCTGCACTGGCGGAGTTATCGCATTGACGATATCCATAGGGCTGGACACCACGGGAATGACCGTATATACGCCGTCCCGGTTGAAGGTGAGCTGGATAATGTCAAAATCGAAGAATACGCTCTCCCAAGCACGATATGCCTGACCGCTCGTATGCTTGTCCGGAAGAATGGTGCGAAGTTCCATGATGTCCACCGCTGCGGAATAGTAGTCCGTAGTGGCGAAACGGAACAGCACGACCTGCTTCTTCTCGTCGTCCTTGCTGCTGACCGTTGTGGCGTCTTTGAAATAGTCCCGAAGCGCCTGCACATCGTTGGCATTGATGAGAAGCCTGTCCGCAACTTCGTTGTCGTTGCCGTCCAGATCGCTTTCCTGCACAATGTAGATGGGCGAAATCGTCTTGCTCTCCTCTTCGGGAATGCCGCCGAATATCGTGTCCCACAAGCCCCAATTCACCCAATTATCCCAGAAGGACGGATCGGTTTCCTGCCAGCTCGTCAGCTTCTGCAAGTCCACATCGGCGTCGAAATCGTAATACGAATAGCCTTGCTGTATCTTGCCGAACTCGGTATCCATCCTGCGGTAGTCGTCGATGTCGTCCGCGAACAAGTCCGCGCTGATCGTGCCGTCTTTAATGGGCAGCGTGCCGTTATCGAAGGTCTTGTTGTAGTTTCGTATGTACTCGTACAGCGCGTTGCTCTCCACGCCGCCGATGGACACAATGTCCGCATACGGATCGTACTCCTCGATGTTGTCCACCTTGAACAGGTAATACAGCGCGTCCGCAGGAACATGGAGATAATTGTTACCGAGATTCCAGCCCCATTTTGCGACCATCATTCCGCCACCGCCGTCACCGGCTTGCTGACCGAGCGAAAGCACGGAATCGTTATGGTTGTAGCCGAATAATTCCCCGATATGCGGATATGCCTGATCGTAAAACTCCTGATTGCTCGTGACCACGATGTCCTTGGTCTTGTACTCATACCACTCCGCCTTGATGCGCTGCAACTTGCCGTAAGTATCGAAGAACCGCTGCGGCACGGCGAAATATACCGTATCGAGTTGATTCTGATACCCCGCGCCCTTGCTCGAAGTCTGCGTGCGGTAGAAGGTGTGCTTGACATCCAGCGTGATGGTTTCAAGATACTCCACCGAACTTTCCAGCGTACTCTTTGCGCCCGCGCCCGGACCGTATCCTGCCGCATAGCCGGTAAATTTGTATGTTCCGTTGACGGGATATTCGGTCGCGTTGTTCGCTCCGTAAGTCACAAGTTCTATGCCGGAAACATCGTACCTGCGCTCGTTGCTGTTCACTCTGTCCTTGAATGTCGTTCCGTTTATCTCGCGGTCAACCACCTTGAATTTGTAGAACAGGTTCTTATAGTCGGAATTTTCGGACTTGCTCAAAAACTGCAGGTCAAACTTTGCATAATTGTTCGGCTTACCTTCGGAGTCATACGACACCGCCATCTGGATCTTGTTGCTCTTGCTGTTCGTGGAGATGTTCAGCCCTTGCGGATTATACACATAGACATACAGCCCGTAGTTACTTTGCATATTACCCTTGTACGAGTAGCAATACTCCACGAAATTGACGATCTGCGCCTGACTGTCCTCGTCATACGGATAGTCCTTCACATCGAAAGGCTGTCCGTTCACGGTGGAAGAGGTGAGGTCGTCCATAACATTTGTCTTGTCATAATTCAGTTCGCTGCCTGCCGCATAAGCGATATCCGGCGCCGCCGAAACGACGACGCCGAACACCATGACTATCGCGATAAGACAGACGAATATCCTTTGCCTTACCGTGCTCAAAATACAATCACCTCCTTGTCAAGAGTCACTCCGGACAGAAAACTGTCGGGTATGCTGAAAGCAATACTCACACTTGCCTCACCGTTATATGAGGTTATGACGACGCGAAACAAGTCACTGTCAAGCGCGACCAGCTCTTTATTGACATCAACGGTATATGTCGGATAAACTGCCGCCAAAATGTCCTCGAGCTGTCCCTTCGGCGCAAGCGTAAACGATTCTTCTTCATACACGATGTCAAATCCTTGTGTGAGATCACTTTCCGCTCCGAAAGCATACACATCACCGTTCAGAGAAAAGTCAAAATCCGTATTCGCGTCCACATTAGGGACGACCTTGACCGTGTAACCGTTTTGCTCTGCGCTGAGGTCTTCGAACATATAAACGACATCCACCTTCAGCGGTTCGCCCCGAGAGGCTCTATATCCGCTTGCCGAAGAGAGGATTTTGTTTCCGTCGCACACCGCATAGAAAGTGGTGAAGTCATTCGTGAACCCGTTGGTGTAGTAGGCGACAAACCCTCCGATTGCGACTATCACGAGCACAACAGCCACGATCGCTACGATCTTGAACACATAGTCGGTCCCTTTCTTTGCGCTCATATTCCGCCTCCGTTAAAACACCAGAGTCTCCGAGGAGAGGGCGATATTCTCGACCGTAGGAACGGTTCGAATATTGACAGAACAACTTGCACCGCTCGTTTTCTCGGTCACAGTGACGGTAACATAAGGGATCTTGCCGTCCACATAATCCTTGAAGGTGTACTCGGCTCTGCCTCCTCGACCTGCAGCAGTAGCACTGTACGCACTGATGGCGTCCCTTGCGTCTATCTTCAGTCGTCCGTTTTCGATGCGCGCATCCACATGAGGGTGCAAGCCGCCGGACTTGTCAAAGAAAGAATAGCAGTAGTCGTACTGATCCATAAGGTCTGCGATTTTCAGCTCGTAAATTTGCGTGTTGCTCCCGGTATGGGTGCCCGTAGAGTCGTAGGTCTCGACATTGACTTCAATGCTACCGTGCGCCTCAAGCGTGATGTCAAAGTCGTTATATTCCGCTCCGACAGAACCGAACACATTATCAAGGTCAAGGTCAAAATACGCCGTGCTACCACACCCGATCTCGATAAGCTGAACGCCCCAAGAGGAATCGGTGATATTCTCATATGTTGCTGTATCAATGGTCAGGCTTTCGGGCACGCCCTTGAATTCGACAACGCAATCTGCGGTAAATCCGCCGGCTCTGGTCTTGACGGTTATGACTGCTTTGTCGCCGGGGAACGCCTTATGGCAGGTCACCGTTGCTACAAGGGCGCCATCGCTTTCGGGAGTTACCGTAACATAGTCCGTCACTGCCTCTTCCGCACGAGTAGCACCGCCCATCCATGCGATAGACCAATCGACGCTTTTATCGTTCGCGTCATCGGGAGTGACCGTTGCGGTCAAAGTCTTGCTGACGGAGTTATCTGCCGCAGTCACGGCTTGAGCACTCATTTTCAGGGAGATAAACTCCGTGTTGTGCATTGTTGCTTCAAAATCACCAGCTGCCGCTTCCACATTGACGCCGCCTTCGCTTTCCTCGGTTTTGTCCGGAGCGGACATGACGAGGGAGGCGATCATCCCTGCGAACAGCACGCCGATGAGCACGAACACGATGATCCATTTCACCGCGTCCGATTTCTTGTGTTCGTAAAATTCGTTGTTCATGTTTTACCTCCAAAAGATTTGAAAACTGCGGCTCGCGGTTTCCCGTAAGCCGCAGAAACACCTCGGTTTTTTATGCCGCCCGTTTGACGAGCATGGCGAGCAGGGCTTTGTCCGAATTGCGGTACGGCTTGACACTGCACTCGTAGATCTCGCCGTCTTCGTCCACCGTCTGCACGGCGTAGGAATTGCCCGCGATCACTCTGCCGGTGGCTTCGTCCTTGATCTCATACGGCTTCAGAATGAGTTCCGCCGCCATCTCGTTGCCGAACACGATATCCAGCACGGTATAGCCGCCTTTGTCAGGCGGAACGACCGCCACCTTGACATCCTTGCCGCGGATGTTTCCCCTGATGAAGTAGGAGAAGAACGTCCTGCCGTTTTTCTCGAAAGTTTCTCTTTCCACGAAAATCTGTTTTGCCATTTTGTCCTCCGTTATTTCTTGCCTCTGGTCTGCGAGATAGCCCTCGCTTCCTGTTTGCTCTTGCCCTCGGCGAGAGCTTTCTTGTACTTGTACATGCCTGCGTGGTCGGACTGCGCCTGAAGATACCCGGAGCGGATCCCCGCCTCATAGTCCGTCAGTTCTTTGCCTTCCTTCGGTCCGTAGGTATGCACCTTTGCTTTTCTGTCCTCCGCATAGCCCTTTGCCCTCTTGGAAGGAACGGACCAGCGGCGCTTGGAATACTTATCTTTTGCCACTTTTGCCTCCTGAAATTTGAATTTTGGTTGCCCGTTTTGCCGTTAGCAAAGCAGTTTGCCCGTCATGCCGGTAGCCCAGCGATTAAGTTGTAATATGGTAACGAACGCTTTTTTCCGGACCGCTGTCCTATGCGATGTCTTGCGGTGAGTGGCCACTCTTATCCTTCGAAGTACCGCATAGGTTTCGCCCTGATGTTCTTTGCGTTCGGTTACGCCTCGGTCAGTCGATGTACATACGGATGTAAGTGTTCGACGGAAGACGCTTGCCGTTGATGTGCTTGCGGTCTTTATACAGAAGCTGGTACTTGCTGTCGCGTACGAGAGTTCTGCGGTAATAGGTGTCCACACTTAAAACGGCATTGTTCTGTTCGGCGTCAACGATCAGGTAAAGCTCTTGCTTTACTATGTAATCGCGCGTCCGATAGACATTCTCATACAGTCTTTCGCGTTCGGTCTTGCTCATTTTTGCCTTCTCCTTTTCGTTTGTTTTTTATGAAATCAGCAAGTTGCTGTTCATACCGACGCATCATGCATTCGGAAATCCGATGGATCATATCTTCCTGTTCCGCCGGTAGGGGGCTGCCTTCTTCCACACGAACCTTGACATACAACGGCACCGTGACCATCTCATCCGATTCGCTTTTTCTTAGCCCGATACAAGCTACCATTTGATACCTTTCGACCATCCGATCACTCCTTTTTGCAAGGTGTTTTATCAACCCCCTCACTTAGAAGCCACGAAAAAGGCAAAAGTCCACGGTCTAATCTAAAAATTTTTTAATTTTTTTTATGACTCGCGTAATCCTATTGTTCAATGCTTGTTTGCAAACGCCCAATTCGACCGCTATTTCCGACTGCTTGCGCCCATAATAAAACACTTGCTCCACCAGCCATTTTTGGTCATCCGTTAAAACGGCTAACGCACGGTGCATCCGATCAATGTCGTGCTGTTTTATCAGAGTTTCTTCAATGTCGGAGTCCGGATCGGCTATTTGGAATCCGCCTTCTACAAGAGTTTCCAACGACTGATGCCGCCGTGTTTCTTTGCGATTTACGCGCTTTTCCTCTTCATCCATCTGCTCATACAGTGCGGCAAATTCGTCCGTAACTTCGACCTCAACACGGGTGCCGTTGATTTCATAACTGATCTTTTTCATGTGATTTCCTTCCCCTTGTGCTCAATGGGGGCGAGCGATTTTTCTAAATCGCTGTCGGAAATCTTTGAAAACAAAAAAAGACCCGACAGCAGTGAACCAAGTCACTGCCATCGGGAGAAGGCGCCGTTTTCGGGAATAAAAAAGAACCCCGACAATAGGCTCGTCACTTCTATTGTGACTTGGCTCTATTGTCAGGGCTCTTCGCGGTTCTTATCTCAACCTTTAAGGTCTGCCGTATCCAGCCTCTGCGCCAAACACTATGTGCTTGACTAACAATCTCTTGGAACGGGTAGTACCTCTTAACGGTTCGCTTCGATACTCTTCGGTATGCCGAGTACAGGTTTTATTCTGCCGTTCCTCAATTATTCAGTTGTAGCTTCTTCCTATATTTTACGCTGCGTCAAGCTCTTGATTTTTTCGACTTAACTGCGAGCGGCAATGCGTGAACGCCACCGTCTTTATCTACCGTGCCTTGAACGACTATCTTGCAGACATGGCAATGTAATTCCACTTCGCTGCCTATTTTTGCACGGCACAATAATTTTCCGCATTGAGGACAAGTAATGGGCTTTAATGTCATACTTATTATCCTCCTTTCCCCATAGTCACTTCGCGGGTATTTGACAACCGCATTGTGGGGGCTGGGCTTCCCTCCACACGGTATGCCACGCTTATTGACCGACCCTGTTATCGTAGGGCATCCGATTAAATTGTTTAACCCTGATCACTCACTCCGAATCAGGGCATTTTTCCGACATCTCGTCTCGGTCTAATACTTTGACATCATGTCGAGTTCCGCACTTTGCACACACAAAACTCAATTCCTTTCCGTTCCTTTCTACATCTTCGCATCTCCTCCCACATTTTGAACAGTAGACTTTCGATAACACAAGCAACACCTCCTTTTCGTGACATTACACAAACTGCACGACAGGCTTTTCGATAAACCACCTTCGCGGATTATCTTCCAGATATAGCGCTCGCTCCTGTCCGCATAATTTGACCAAATATTTGATAGTGCTGCTACTGCCAACGAATTGAGGCGGAGACATCGTGATCTTCACAACGCTGTCCACATCGAATTCTCGCTCATCCCACAGAACCTTTACGGGAATAAATGTTCCGTCCGTGCGCATCTTTACCAGCACATCAACATAGGTCTTCACATACTTTACAGCGCTTGCCATCCGTTCTTTCTACTCCTAAATGACATCCTTGATCACCTTGACGACTATGCCTTGAATGTCTATGCTGTCGAAATACATATCCTCCATCTCGTCGTTTTCAGGGTGCAACCTAACTTTGCGCCTTCGTCTATCAGTGTAGAACCGCTTCAATGTCGCCTCGTCGTCTATCAACGCTACGATGATCTGTCCTTCTTCCGCCGTGTTCTGCTGACGGACAATAACAAAGTCACCGTCTTCAATATTTGCGTTTACCATACTGTTGCCGCGGGCATGGAGCGCAAAAAAGTTACCCGTTCCGAGTATCGAAGAGGAGATGGGAATGTAACTTTCAATGTTCTCCTCAGCAAGCATAGGCGTGCCACAAGCAATGCTGCCTACGATAGGGACTCGGACTGTGTCCGCCAAGACCTTTGCCATCTTTTTTGTCCTGATCCCTCGCCAACCGCCTGTTGCCTCTATCAAACCGCGTTCTTTCATCACTTGAAGATTTCGGCTCACATTGCTCTTATTCAGCTTTACAGCGTCCGCGATCTCCTGCATTGTAGGGACGGTATTGTTTGTAAAGAAGTATTCGTCTATAAACTCTATAATAGAGTTAAAGACGCTTTCGCTCATTACCTTCATAATAACTTTCCTGTGTTTTGGATTTATTACGCAATTTTTGTTGCGTTATGATTATATTTTAGCTATAATGAATTTAGAAGTCAAGCCTTTTGCGTGGCAAAAAGACAGAAGAGCAAAAAAAATTTGCTATTGCCTTTTGGCGGGGAGGTTCCTCCCTCAGCGAAAAAGCTCAAGGGGCAATGTTTATCCCTCGTTAAGCATAAAACATTGCCTGTTTCCTTGACCTTTTTCTACCGAGGTCGGCTTTAGGGGTTGCAAAAGGCAATAGCTCAAACAAATTAAGCAAAGGAGTGTTCCTCATGGAAAATTGTGTCATATACGCTCGTTTCAGTTCTCACGGACAGAATGAACAAAGCATCGAAGCGCAGGTGCGTATCTGCAAAGAATACGCCGAAAGCAAGGGCTTGGATGTCGTCAATCTTTACACCGATAAAGCCAGAACGGGAACTAACGACGCCCGTCCGGCATTTCAGAAGATGATTGCCGACGCAAAAACAGGCACCTTTCAGTACATTATCGTGTATATGTTCGATAGGTTCGCCCGAAATCGCCGCGACAGCATCATCTATAAAGAGATGCTGAAAGAAAAATACGGAGTCAAGGTCATATCGGCATTGGAGCCGATCGCCGAAGACGAAGGTGGCGAGTTTTATGAGATGTTCCTTGAATGGAATGCCGAGAAATACAGTAAAAGGCTTTCCAAAAGAGTCCGCGACGGGCTTGACACCAGCGTGGCAAACGGTACTTTCTGCGGCGGATTTATCATTTACGGCTATCAGCTCGAATTGGAACCGATACCCGGCAAACAAGGCAAGTTCATAAAGCGCGTAGTCATCAACGAAGAAGAAGCCAAAGTGATGCGCTATGTCTTCGAACAATATGATAAGGGCGTAAGCAAAAAACAAATCGCGGAAGTGCTTAATTCACAGGGCATCAGGGTAAAAGGCAAACCTGTTACCCACAAAACCTTTGACCATTATATGACAAACCCAAAATACACGGGCGAATTCTATTTCGGCGACAGGCTCTGCACAAATATGTATCCCGCCATCATCGACAAAGACACTTTTGATAGAGTGCAACGGAGACTTACCGAAAATCGTTACTTCTTGGGCGGCAAAGAAACCGCAAGAGAGCCGTATCTCCTGACAGGCAAACTATTCTGCGGACATTGCGGAACCGAAATGGTAGCGGGAGGCGGACAAAGTAAGACCGGGAAAAAGTATTACTATTACGAATGCAAAAAGAAGAAAAAGAAACTTTGTACCAAGCGGATCGAACACAAAGACAAGCTGGAAAAGTATGTCGTGCAAAATGTCATGGCGTTCCTATCGGATGAAGCCAACCTCGCGATCATCGTCCAAGATGTCTTGAAATACTTTGACTCCCGTACCGATGAAAGCGAACTTAAATCCATCCGCAAACGGATCGCCGATATACAGGACGAAGCGGATGCGGCAGCGAACGCCTTTATAGAAGCGAAAAGCCCTCTGCTAAAACAGCGTATCGAAAAGCGAATGCAAGAATGCGAAGTCCTGCTGGCAGACTTGGAAAAATTGAAAGCCCAGCTCATTCTTGAGCGTGGACAAAAGCTGACCGAAAAAGACATCGTTGCGTTCATAAATATGATACTGCAAGGCGATGTAAACGATTTGGAATTCAGACGCCGCCTAATTGACAACTTGGTCTACAAAGTGTATGTTAGCGATGAAAATACCTATATCTATTTCAACATAAAAGGCGGCAAGGAAATCGAAGAGATAACCTTCGAAGACACAATAGCCGCTCTCGAAACTGTAAAGGGAGTTCAAACGCGAAGTGACCCGTCCCGCCAGAAAAATCCCACTCGGCGAGTGGGATTTTCCATAGCACGAGCGGAGCGATTCAAAACCCGAGGCTGACGCGGTTCGCCGCTATGCGTGACGCCGTACGCAGATTAACACGCGGCTCTCCGCTGTTCCGTCGCGGCAGGCGCTCCTTACGAATCCCTCCGCCTCCGCCATCAGGGAATAATACGAACCCTAGAAACGGGTTCGTATTATTTTTTGCCGTGGGTTACTTAGGCGTCGCACTTCATCTGAAACTCAATGTCCGCGCAAAGGCGACAACTTGCCGTCACAAAGGAGCGCGTAAACGTCGGTCCTTTTGTTATGGATAATGGGGCAATTTGAAGATGTATATTTAGCTTCGAAAATGAATGTTGACAGAAAATGATAAGCGATATATAATTAAAACTGGCTATAAGTTTGCATCGAATATCTTATTCGGAGCAGTTGGCAATTTGTATTTGGTGAGGGAAAAGAAATGAAAAAGAAATTGTTTTTGTTATTGACAATTTTGTGTTGTCTTGCCCTAAGCGTCGGTATTCTCGCCGCCTGCGACTCGGAAAGCGGCAAGCAAGACGACGGCACAAGTGCTACATATTATACCGTGACTTTCGATTCGCAAGGAGGTTCGCCGGTAAATGCGGTTGAGGTGGAGAGTGGTAAAACGGTGCCAAAGCCGTCACCCGACCCGACAAAAGCCGATGCGGATTTTGTCGGGTGGTATAAAGATGCCGCGTGCACTGCCGGCAATGAATACGATTTTTCAGCGCCTGTCACGTCCGATATAAAACTTTATGCAAAATGGACTCCGCATTATGTTTACGTGCAGTTTGATTCAGACGGCGGCTATCCGATTATACCTTTTGAAACATACTCTTACGGTGCAGAACTTGAGGAGCCTGCCGAACCGTCGCGAGAAGGATATGATTTCGGCGGATGGTATTTGGACGCAAATCTGCAATACAAAGCCCAATTCCCGTACGAATTGACGCATAATGTTAATTTTTATGCCAGATGGATAGCGGAAGGGCAGACGACCGTCAATTTTTTGTTGGCGGAAGAATATAAGAGCGACTTGCCGTTGGATTTCGGCGAAGCCGTGATGCCGTCGATTACCGTGGATAAGGGAACTGTGCTTGAACAGCCTGACAATCCCCCGGATATTACATACAGGGATGCAGACAACGTAGAACATACCCTGAAATTCAGTTTCTGGAATGCCCAATATTCTTATAATATCAATTCGACCGGGATTAATCCTCATCACGACGCGGTGTTATTCCCTGTCGAAGTCAAAGACCGCGACGAGCTGACGCTGTATGCGGTGTATACGGAGGTCACTGCCGAAGATACCTATGCGAGTCTTACCGTACATCCCGAAAACGGAGAGGAAAATACGGTCATGTACGGTATTATGGGGCAGAAACTCGGCGTGATACTTTCGGACAATAACGATTATCCTTTCGAAAGTATCGGTTATGGTCAGCCTTACCGTGTGGGATACGCTTGCACGGGATATTACAAGTCGCTTGATTTTTCAGCTGAAAACGTGTATCAGATACCTTTCTTGCTATCCGGGGAAAGCAATCACGTCTATTTGCGGTGGGAGAAACAATCTGACACGACCGTGGTGTTCAGAAAAGGTTTTGATAATGAAATACTGACGGAGCAGAGCGTAGAATACAACGGCAAGGTGACGCGCCCCGAAAATATCCTTATGATGGGTTATACGTTTGACGGGTGGTTCTGGCACAGCATAACTTCTGTGGATGATTATCGTTGGAGCTTTGAGTATGACAAAAACAGGCTGTTTGAGCGTGAACTTACTCCAAAATGGGTAAAAACTGCGTCGGTTATAACTTATAACGTAATGGGCGGCACTCCGATACAGCCCCTTTCTCATTCGCAGGGCAGAGTGCTTTACGAATTCCCCGTTGCACAACGCTATGACGAAGACGGAAAGACTTATAACTTCCTCGGTTGGTATCTGGATGAGGAGTGTACGGTCCCGGTCGAGGTGCCCTATACGCTGGAAGGCGACGTCACGTTCTATGCAAAATGGAGTGAACCGATAGATACCGACAATTTCTCTTTCACTTATTATCCTTCCGGTGATTACTATTCCGTGGCAATAAATCCCGCCGTGCGTGCAACGGTGGAAAGGATATCCGTGCCGTCAGTCTATGCGGGAAAGAGCGTAAAAGCAATCGAGGCATTCGGTTTCGAGAATTGTATTGCTCTCAAAGAGGTCCATCTGCATGACAATATAAACAATATTTTGAATAATGCATTTGCAGGATGTTCCGCTCTTGTCAAAGTCGAGTTGCCCGATGCAATAAATCAATTGTCGTTTGATATATTCAAAGGATGCGAATCGCTTGCCGAAGTGAGCTGTCCCACGGATGTCCGGTATATTTACAGCGACATATTCGCAGATTCCCCCTTGATGATAAATCAGCTGCAAAAAGCAGAGGACGGATTATTCTATTGGGGAAACATACTGCTCGGCACCGAAGAAGCTCTTTCCGATAATTATCCTGCTACCGATAATGAGGAAATAACGGCTATAAACATTTTGAACGGGACTCAGACAATCGCTTTCGGTGCGCTGCGCGCTTTGGCAAAAGTCGAAAGTATAGTTTTCCCTGAGGGGGTGGAATATATTGAGAGCAACGTATTGCCTCGTGACAAAGGCTCGCTGAAAGCCGTAAGTTATCCCTCAACGGTAAAACAAATTGATATAATCGGTTTCTCAGTCAGTGCGGGAGCGAATTATTATGATTTTCCGTTGACACTTGAAAGCATTACGGTTGCCGAAGGCAATCCGTATTACCGTGTCGAGAACGGTTGTTTGTTAGAGATTGAGAGCGCGACGCTTATAGGTTCGCTCAAAACCGCAACAGCGGTGCCGGAAGGAGTGAAAATTATCGCCCAGAACTCAATGCGCGGCAATGTTAACGATACGGTTGTGATTCCGTCCGACGTGACAACGATTATGGGCGGAGCATTTTACGGCGGCGCAATGTCCGAAATGAATATCCCCGACAGCGTCGGGGTGCTGGCGGACGATGCGTTTGCTGAGTGTGAAAATATGACGTCGTTGTCGTTGGGTAAAAGAGTCAATCTCCTTGCGTCGTCATTTTTCAAGGATATGGATGACCTTGCGGCTCTGACTTGCAGCGAAGAAAACAGCAGTATGTTCACGTTGACTAACGTGCTTTACGACAAGGAGACGAACGAAATAATTGCGGTTGCCGACAATATGATGGGCGAATTGCGCATATTGGACGGTACGACGGAAGTCAGCCGCGGGATGTTTAACTCGAAGAATGTCAAGTTCCCCAACGTTACGTCATTGGTTATTCCCGACAGTGTAACGAGCGGCGGTGAACTCGGCAGCGAACTTTTGACATCCTGGGTTTTTAGCAGTCCGAATTTTACTCGTATCGAAATCGGCGCCGGGATGCCTGCCGAAGCGTTCAGAGAGTTGTGCTCATTGTCCGCTTTAACAGAAATCGTAATTTCGGCGAATAATCCCTATGTGAAAATGGCGGACGGATTGGTGCTGACCGCCGATGGCACCGAGATAGTCGGAAATATAGGGAATTTGACGGAGGTTGTAATCCCCGATAACGTGACGTCGATAAGAGAGGACGAATATTGGGGCGGATTGACAATCAGTTTGAATAAGGCCGAGAGTATACACTTCGGCGCAGGGATTTCGCGCGACACCGCGCTCGCGATGCTGCTCGGAATATATTACGACGAATATGAAGAATTTGTCCCGGGCGCGACGTCTGTATTGCAATATATAACCGTGAGCGAAGCCAATCCATATATAGCCGCAAAGGACGGCTTGCTTTATTCGAAGGATTATTCCGAATTGCTGTATGTGCCTGAAAGATATTCGGCGGACAGTTTGGTTTTGCCTGCCGAACTTGTTTCGCTCGATACGCCCGTATATGCTTTGTCGCATTACAGTATGTATTTTAGCGGGAACGATTTTACGTATGAATATTATTTAGATGCAAGCGTCGGAAGTCTCTCCGTCGAAGAAGGGTCGTCATTGCAGATTATAGGCGACAATGTATTCAGGTCCAAGGGTGATGCGTCGCAAGGTGCCCGTTTTGATATAGGGGTGGTTGACCTTTCCAACGCAACACAATTAAAATCCATTGGCGATTATGCTTTCTCGTATCAGAATGTTCTGACAGAAGTTGTTTTGCCCGACAGTGTAGAAACGATTGGCGAGCAGGCATTTGTCTTTGACTTTTTGTTGGCAAACTTCAATATGCCTGCAAATATTGCAACGATTGGAGCCAATGCGTTTTTAAGGACTGCGCTGCTTGATGAGTTTGACAATCTCATCATAGACGGCGTTTTATACACTGCCAACGTTTCGACAGAGCAAGAGACTTATGTTGTGCCGAGCGGAGTAACCAGAATCTTTTCGTCTGCAATCACATGGCCGAGAGTAACCGCCGTAATCATTCCCGAAACCGTTCTTGTTGTGGACAGCAAAGCCATAATCGCCGCAAATTATATTATTGTATATTGTGAGGCGGAATCGCGTCCCGAAGGTTATGCGGACAATATGTGCGACGGCGAAGGTGTTGTGGTTTACGGTTACCCCGACAATTCGGTCGGCGAAGACGGTAAAATATATGTCCGCGACGACGGCGCGTTGTATTGTCTAGACCCCGTATCTTTGACTGCCGTGATTGAAGATGTCGACAATACGCTCCCCGAGGAATTTGCGCCGTCTTCAAAGTATGAGTACGGTGGGAAGTCCTATGCGTTGAGTGCAATCAACAACCGCAATATTATAAACGATTCTGACAGCGGTCTCAAAAAAATCGTTATACCCGATGGCGTTACGGCAATCGGCGAGAATGCCTTTGACAGATACCGCAATCTTGCTTCCGTATCTTTGCCTTCTACATTGAAATCCATCGGCGAAGCCGCGTTCAGATTTACCGGAGACATTGAGTCGCTTGTTATTCCGGCCTCTGTCGAAAGCGTCGGTTCGAGTGCATTCCAAAGTAGCGGAATCAAATCGGTTGTTTGGAAAACCGATGCCGATATCCCGGACAATTGTTTCTCCGGGTCGCAATTGGAAAGCATTTCCATTGAAGGGCAAATCAAAAAGATATTCGAGCGAGCTTTAAGCGCGAACCTTAAAGAGTTGGTATTGCCTGCTTCGCTTGCCGAAATTGCCGATAACGCACTCAGCAGTTCGTTGCAACGGCTTATATTCAAGGGCGGCGACAATCTTGCCATTCCTGCAAATTTATTGGGGCATACATCGCAAACTGCATCGTCTCTCATTTATCTCGAACTGGGGGAGGGAATTGTGAGCATCGGCGATGCGGCATTCAGAAATTGCGCTTCATTAACTGGGGAACTTGTGCTGCCGGATACTCTCGAAACCATAGGGGAGGAAGCCTTCATCGGCACGCAATATACATCCGTGACATTCGGTTCGGCTGTCACTGCAATAGGGGAACGCGCTTTCGACGGTGTGCCGTTGAATGACGGCATTGATATGTCGCGCTCGGCGTCGCTTGTGACCGTCGGCGCGTATGCGTTCCGCAATTCCGAGCTTAAATCCCTGACTCTTCCCGACAGCGTAGAAAATATAGGGCAGTATGCCTTCGCCAAATGTCGGTCGCTTCAGGTTGTCGAATTCGGCGAAGGATTGCGCGAAATAGGCTATTACGCTTTCAGCGACTGTGTGATGCTTGAAAAAACGGTATACGGCGGAAACAAGCTCGAAAAAATAGGGGATCGTGCATTCTATAATTGCGTGCGCCTTGTGTCAACTGACCCCGACTATGTGTCGGGCGAGGGTGCAGCAACATCTTATGTGCTGCCGGAGGGCGTTGTTTACATCGGCGAGTATGCTTTCTATAATGTCTCGATTACCGAAATCACCATTCCTTCAACGGTCGAAACGATGGTTTTTTTGCCGTTCCGAGGCTGTGCCTCGCTCACAAAAGTAAATTATAATGCGGCGAATGCCTTACATCTTAACCAAGACGAACAGGCAAGTTACTCTAACACGCCGTTTTATGCATGCCCGCAAATCAAGACCGTAGTTATAGGCAGCACGGTAGAAACGATGCCGACATATCTGTTCTATAACTTAACCGAACTCGACTGTGTAATATTCCCCGCCGAAGGAACTGTTACAATTGGCAGCTATGCTTTCAGGAAGTGCATGTCGTTGACAGAAGTAGAGTTGACAAATGCAGTAACCGGGATTTCCGCATATGCGTTCAACGAATGTGTCGCCCTTAAAGAAATCAACATTCCCGACAGTCTCACTTTCCTCGGCCAATCCGCACTTTCCGGAACCGACATCGCTTTCGACAACGTGGACGGAGTCAATTATTATTGCGGATGGGCAATTAGCGCGGATGACGGAGTGACGGATGTTGTGCTTCAAGACGACACCGTCGGGATAGCAGAGTATGCGTTTGCGAAGAGCAGCGTTACGTCTATAACTTTCGCGGACGGATTGAAATACATCAACAATTTTGCATTTTGGGAGGCACCGCTTAAAGAAGTGACGTTGCCGGATTCGCTCGAAACCGTCGGGACGGGAATATTCTACAACTGTGCGGAACTGCTCACAATAACCGTTCCTTTTGCGGAAGGCGAGCTTCCTGTCGGATGGAGCAGCACTTGGAATAATAAGTGCAACGCCGTAATAGTCTACTCGTAATGAAATGCGCTTGACAATTTGCGCATCAAAAGCGCGCGGAAATTCTCCGCGCGCTTTTGCTTGATGCTTCAGATTTCCCGTATGGATTAGCCGGTTACAGAGCGTCGATTATGTCCTGCACGTCCGAGAAGAAACGCGACAGGTGCCAGCCGTCCGCGACGGCGTGGTGTATGTTCATTGACAAGGGCAGAAGTGTTTTGCCGTCCGACGTTTCGTACTTGCCCCACGTCACGACGGGCGCGAGATATTTGCCCTCGTCGAAAACGTGGATGTCGAAACTCTTGTACTTTATCCACGGAAGACAGGATACGTCGAAGGTGTTGGGCGGTATGTTTTCCGCCGCGAAGCCCCGAAGATTTCGATGCTTTTCTCTGTCTGCGATAAAACGCGCGTGGAAGTTGTACAGGTCGTCGGAGTATTCCGTCACCAGCTTGACGCAACACTCGTCTTCCTTGTGAAAATCGGCATAGTAAGGGGACACGAAATCCCAACGTATCGGGTTGCCGTCCCCGTCCCAGCCGTATCTGAATTCTTCGCGCGAGTTGACCGCCTTCGACACGACCCATATCATTGCGGGGTAGAATTTCAGCCCGTGCGCGCGGACAAATCCGACCAGCCGCGTGACGTCCGTATCTGCCGTCAGACTCATCACGTTGCGCAGATTGTCGATGTAATATCTGAAAAGTTCCCGCCTTTTCCAAGTGTCGGGATTGATTGTTTCGTATTTCATTTTAGACCTCCTGAAAATTTTCTCGTTTCAGAAGGCAAAGGCAAGTCCGATTTTCATCGTCACATTAAATAGGGTTTTATTATGTCGAAATTTCATATTAAACCTGCTTTTGCGGCAAAACCGACATTTTCGGAAATGCCTTTATTTTTTGCGGAAGAGAGCGGCAAGCCCTCGACGCCCTTCTTTGACGGGCGGTTTTGCAACGACGTCAGCGGGTGTGCCGTCGCCGTCAGCGGACCGCGGCGCGGAATTTTCGAGCGGCGTCCAAAGCTCCTCGGAAGTGCCGCCGAGAGCTTCGCAGAATATTTTCAGCGCACGTGAGAGGACGGAGCGCGGGCAGGCAAGGTTCATCCGTACGAAACCGTCGCCGTCGCGGACGAAGTCGTCGGCGTATTCCAGGAAAAGCCCCGCGCGGGATATTCTGTCTTTGAGTTCTGCGTCCGAAAGACCGAGCACGCGCAAATCCGTCCAGGCGAGATAGGTCCCCTCCGGGATGCGGAACTTTGCCTGCGGAAGGTGAGCTGCGAGATAGCGCTGCATATAGCGGAAATTTTCGTCGACGTAGGCGTTCATCTGTTCCAGCCAGTCGTCGCAAAGCGTATATGCGGCGACGCAGGCGTCCAGCGACAGGGGATTCGGCTCGCCGCAGTAGCGCGCCATACGCCATTCCTGCGCAAGTTCCTTGTCGTGGAACAGAAGGTTTGCCAACTGGTTGCCCGCAAGGTTGAAGGTTTTGCTGGGGGCGGTGGCGGTGAGAATATCCTTGCGTTCGGGATAGAGCACCGCGAGCGGGATGTGCTTCTGTCCCGCGCGGGTGATGTCGCAGTGTATTTCGTCCGAAAACACGAAGACTCCGTTGTCGAAGCATATTTGCGCAACGCGGCGCAGTTCGTCTTCCCGCCATACGCGTCCCGTCGGATTGTGGGGATTGCACAGGAAAAACATCTTCGTGCGCGGGTCTTTCGCCTTGCGCTCGATGTCGGCGTAATCGAAGGTGAAATATCCGTCGGTGTTGACGAGCGGGGAATAAAGCGGCGTGCGCCCGAACTGTTTCACGCTTGCGTCGAACGGCGTATACGACGGCGTATTTATGATTACGCCGTCGCCTTCCGACGTAAAGCGTTGCACGGCGGCTTTCATTGCCGTTATGACGCCGGAACTGAACACGATTTCGTCAAAGTCGAGTTTGTGTCCGTGGTGTCTTTCCAGATAATCCATAACGGCTATATAGTAGTCCGCGGAGAGCGGCATACTGTATCCGAGTATCTTTCTGTCTATCCTGGCTTTCATCGCTTCGCGTATGGGTTCGGCAACGGCGAAATCCATATCCGCAATCCACATCGGGACAAAATCCGCGGGAAGGAGGGGATTGAGCACGGGGGCGGCGTCGTATTTGACGGAATTCGTCCCCTCGCGCCCGATTATCTCGTCGAAGTCGTACACGCGCGCTGCAGGCGGCGCGGAAGCGGCGTCCGTTTCAGCCGCACTTCCGGCGACGCTTGCGAGAGCGTCGAGGATTTTTTCCATCACTTCGGGAGTGAGCACGTCGGGCAGAAGTTTGGCGCATTTTGCGAGCGTGAAATTCTTCGCCACGCCGATGAGCGGATGAGAGGTGAGCCCCGGCACGAGCCTGTCTATGAGCGCGACGAGCGCGGGGTTTTCCAGAAGTTCGCGAATTTTGCTGTTGACGGAAAGAGCCACGGTATTTTCCTCCTTGTCAGCGGGCGGTGCAGTCAAGCGCCACTTTCATCACGCCGTCGCGTTTTGAGGCAAACAGTTCGTATGCCGCCGCGGCGTCCGCGAGAGGGAATGTGTGTGTGATGAGAGCGGAAGAGTCCAGCTTTCCCGCCGCGATGAGAGAGAGTATCTCTTCCGCGTCGCAGCCGTCCACTCCGCCCGTCCTGAACGTCAGGTTTTTGCCGTACATTTCGGGCAGCGGCAGGGTCTGCGCGCCGTCGTACATTGCGACGATTGCGACGGTCGCGTTGGGACGCGCCGCCTCCCACGCAAGACGGAAAGACGCGGGAGTGCCCGCCGCTTCTATCACGCTGTCCGCCCCTCCGTGAGGGCATTCGGCGCGCAATACGTCGAGGACTTCCGAGGAACGGAGCGGAATCGCGAAAGGATAATGTTGTTGCACGAAACGCAGTCTGACATCGTCAATATCGCAGATAAAGATGCGTTTCGGATTTTTCAGCCGAGCGCAGAGCATACTGCATATTCCCGTCGGACCCGCGCCCGCGACGAGCACGTCCGCCCCTTCTTCTATGTCCGCTATTTTCGCCGCCCAGAACCCCGTCGCGAGTATGTCGCCCGTGAGCAGAGCCTGTCTGTCCGTGACGCCGTCGGGGATGACCGTCAGTCCGCAGTCCGCGTGCGGGACGCGGACGTATTCCGCCTGCATTCCGTCTATGCGGCATCCCAATGCCCATCCGCCGTCGGGGAGAGTGCAGTTGTTCACCCAGCCGCGCTTGCAGAAAAAGCATTCGCCGCAGAAAGTTTCCACATTCACGGACACACGGTCGCCCGCTTTCACTTTGGCGACCTTCTTTCCCGTGCGCACGACTTCGCCCACCGCTTCGTGTCCGACCGTGACGCCTTTGACCGCGCGCGGCACGCTGCCGTGCATAATGTGCAGGTCGCTGGTGCAGATGCTTGACAGAGTGACGCGGACTATGGCGTCCGTGTCTTCTTTGAGTTCGGGGACGGGTTTTTGAAGCAGGCGGAAATCGTTTTCCGCAACGTAAGTGCAGGCAAGCATATTTTCCTCCTCCGAAATTATAAACCATAGGGGGCGGCGTTGCAACGGGCAAATGTTCCGTTACGGTTGAAAAAGGGGAGCGGACGGGGTATAATCAATAAAAAATCCGGAGGAAGATATGGTCAAACACATCGTATGTTATAAGTTCGCACAGCCCGACGCAGACGTGCTGGCGAAAACAAAGGAAGTGTTCGAGTCGATGGTGGGCAGAGTGCCCGAAGTGAAAAGTCTTTCCGCGGGCATAGACGCGCTGCACAGCCCGCGCAGTTACGATATGGTGCTGGAAGTGACCTTCGACAGTTTCAAGGATATGGCGAATTATCAGAAGAACGAATATCACGTTTCGGTAGTGAAAAAACACGTGCATTCGGTTGTGGAGAGCAGCGTGTCCGTGGATTACGAATTCTGAAAACCTTCGGGTACTTTGCGGCGCGGACGGAGCGCAGCTATTGTTTTGACCAGCGTGCGCTCCGCGGCAGGGGCGTGATTGCGGGGATTTCCCGTCGCAAGGGTTTGGACGCGACAAACAAATAAAACCTAAATAAAACCGCCGCAAATTGCGGCGGGTTCCTTTTTT
>ULRR01044478.1_pt1 | contig 23139 bp, 20 predicted proteins | sample 1955651 | NCBI WGS metagenome assembly ULRR01 (sample SAMEA4835688, study PRJEB28245) | human gut metagenome | biome: gut microbiome; material: fecal sample | place: Denmark | collected 2008
TTTTTTGCGGATAAAGGACGTGCTGCCGTTCAGTACTGCGCGTCGGCGGGAGGGGCAAAGCCGTTGCCCTTGACCTCGCGCGCTTTCGTGATGAAAGTGAACGCGGCGGGGTCGCATTCTTGCACTATGCGTTTGACGGTGTTGATTTGCTTGCGGCGCACAACGCATACGAGCACTTTGTGTTCCTCTCCCGTATAGTAGCCTATGCCGTCCATAATGGTGACGCCGCGGTGCATTTCGCTCGTGATGTGCTCGGCGATTTCGTTGTGCTTGTCCGAAATGATGTTGAACACCAACGAGGACTGGAAGCCCGATTGCAGCACGTCCGCCACCTGCGACGTCGTCAGCTGCGAGATGAAAGAGTAAATCATCGGGGAGAGCACGAGGGTGAGGATGACGTTGGTGTCCGTCACGTTGCCCTGAACGATGTCTATGACGCCGAGTCCGCCCGCGGCAATGACTATGATGCAGTCGCACATAAATATGAGCCATTGCACGTCGGCGACGGGGTTTTTGGCGTAAATGAGCTTGCCTATGACGTCCGTGCCGCCGAGGGAGGTGTTGTAGCGCAGCATAAAGCCGAGGCTTATGCCCGCGAGAGCGCCGCCCGCGAGAGAGGCGAGCAGGTTGTATCCGCTTTCGGGGTCCCCTGCGGTGTACTGCGGAAATTCCACTATGGAAAACACCGCCATAAAGACGGAATATACCGTGACGGTGAAGAAGGTGTTGAAGGCGAATTTTCTGTCCAGCACCACGAAAGCGGCGATGAACAGCGGGATGTTGAGGACGAAAGCGGTGATTGAGGGGTCGAATATCGCCACAACCGTCGCGCTGTCGCTGAGCCTTGTCACCATATTGTAAAGCAGCGAGGAAAGACCCGTAATTCCGCTCGGAGCAAACCCGTTGGGGACTATGAACACATATGCCGACAGTGCGCGTATAAAGGCGAGGATGGTCAGAAAGAGATAGAACCTCGATACGTGAAGAACCTGTTTGGGTGTCGGTTTCCTGAATTTCGCCATTTTGCTTCCTCCCCGGAGGTGTGACGCGCGCCCGTGCGCATACACATATTGTCGCTAACGCAAATATATACTACTTTGCACCCCGCAAGTCAAGAAAAAATCGAGCGGATTTTCATATGTTTCCGAGGTGTTGGGACATAAACGCACACGCGCGCGTTTTTGTAGTGTTATTATCTTCGGATAACGGTTATTATTACATAAAAACCGCATCTGTGAGTTTACGGGGAGAGAGGGGACTCCGCCCGTGCAAACGGGGCGCGGATTCCGGACTCGCGGCCGCCTTTCGTCCCGCGGGCGGAGAAGGGACAAAAAAACGACCCGCAAATGCGGGTCGTTCCGTCAGCCTTTTTTCTTGACGTCGAGGATGTAGGATTCCAGCTCCTTGTCCTTGCGGAAACCTTTGCAGAAGCGGCCGAAGCCTCCCTTCTTGCCGTTGCACATATCCACGAGCCCCTGTACGCTTTCCATAGAGAGTACGCCGCCCGTAAAGCCCATAAAGGCGCGCAGCGGCATATCAATCGCGGAACGCACCAGCATTTCCCTGTTGGTGGAATTGCCCGCCATAATGCCGACGCCGAAAGTGATGATGTTGTAGAGGAACTTGCCCACTCCCGACACGGAAACGTCGCTTACGCTGCTGTTGACGTCGAACTCGCCCTTGGCGTAAGGCACGTTGTCCACGACCGAAGCGCCGTACAGCGCCGCGAACTGTTCGACGGGAACTGTGCGTTTCTGTTCGTTGGTTTCGGTCAGGTCGTAATAGTAGGGCGCCGTCGTGCGGTAATCGGGGACGGGAGCGTCGGGCCTTGCGGATTTGACGTTCACCGTCGCGCTCAGGCGTATATCGGCGGAAGACGCACCGACGAGGATGTCGAAATCGCCGCTTTCGATGTGCCAGTTCTTGATGAGCACGTTGTAGTAAGAGAACGCGCGGCTGTCCAGCGTGAGCGAAACTTCCTTTTCCTCGCCCGCTTTCAGGAACACTTTTTTGAAGCCTTTCAGTTCCTTTTTCGGACGGAAAATCGCACTCTGGACGTCTGCGACGTAAAGCTGTGCGACTTCCGCACCGTCGCGGTCGCCCGTGTTCTTGACCTTGAACGTGACGGTGAGAGGCTCGCCCTCGTCGATGTCGGAAGCGGAGAGCCTGATGTCGGAGTATTCGAAAGAAGTGTAGGAGAGCCCGTAGCCGAAAGGATACATCACGGGTTTTTCCGCCGCCTCGTAGTAGCGGTAGCCGACATAAACGCTTTCACGGTACTGTACGCTTCTGGGTCCCATCGGGAAGTAGCGCGCGACGATGTTGTCGCCGTTGTTCAGGGGGAAGGTTTCGGCAAGTTTGCCGGAAGGATTGACTTTGCCGTAAAGCAGGTTGTATGCCGCTTTGCCGGAAGCCTGACCGCCGAGATAGAGGTTGAGGATTGCTTTGGCGTCGGGTTCGACTTCCGAAAGCGCGACGGGAGAGCCGCAGGAGAGCACCACGATGACGTTCTCGTTGACTTTCGCAATCTCCTGCACGAGCATAGCGTGTGCGTCGGGCATATTCATATGCTTGCGGTCGAAGCCCTCGGACTCGAACTCGGGCGTAAGCCCGATGAAGAGCACGACGGCGTCTTTGCCCTTCGCCGTTTCGACCGCTTCGCGCATAAGGCGCGCGTTGTAACCGTCGCCTTTGAGCTTGTAGCCGTCGGCGTATTCGTACTTCTGTCCCACGGCGTCGAGCGCTTGCAGGAAGGACGTGGTCTTTGTGGGATTGATGAGGCTGGAACCCGCTCCCTGGAAGCGCGGCGTCTTTGCGAGCGCACCGATGACCGCGATTTTCTTTGCGGAAGAGAGGGGGAGTATGCCGCCTTCGTTTTTGAGCAGCACCGCGCCGCCGGCAGCCACTTTCGCCGCCAAAGCGTCGTGCGCGCGGAAATCGGGTTTGACGGTCTTGTCCTCGTGCGCCTTGCACTCGAACGCGAACCTTATCATACGCAGAGCGACTTTGTCGAGGTCTTCTTCGGAAAGCGTGCCTTCCTTGACCGCCTTGACGATGTTTTTGTCGTTTGCGCCGCGGTTGCCGGGCATTTCGAGGTCCATACCCGCCTTGACGCCTTCTACCCTGTCGTTCACCGCGCCCCAGTCGCTGACGACAATGCCGCCGAAGCCCCATTCCCCGCGGAGCACGTCGGTGAGCATACGCTTGTTGTCCGAAAGATAAGTGCCGTTCAGGCGGTTGTAGGAGCACATCACCGTGGAGGGCTGTTCCGTCTTGACGATGTGTTCGAAAGCGGAGAGATAAATTTCGCGCAGAGCACGTTCGTCCACTATGGTGTCAATGCTCATACGGAGATGTTCCTGGTTGTTTGCGCAGAAATGTTTGACCGACACTCCGACGCCGTTTTTCTGCACGCCGTGCACCCACGCCGCGCCCATTCTGCCCGCGACGTACGGGTCTTCGGAAAAATATTCGAAATTCCTGCCGCACAGGGGAGAGCGCTTGATGTTGACGCCGGGTCCGAGCACGGTGGTGACGCCGAGCGCTTTCGCTTCGGCGGCGATTGCGGCTCCGACCTCTTCGAGAAGGTCGGGGTCCCAGGTGCTCGCGGAAGTCACCGCGGGCGGGAAACAGGTGGCGGGATAAGACTCCCTCATTATATTGGTGCCGACGCTGTCTTTCTCGCTGCGGATGCCGTGAGGACCGTCGGTCATACGTACGGAAGGAATGCCGTATTTTTCGATGGGCACCGTCGTCCAGAAGGACTGACCGGAACACAGCGCGGCTTTTTCTTCTAAAGTCATCTTTTTCAGGATGGCGATGTAATCTTGCTCTTTCATAGAACCTCCCTGCTGCAAGCAGTTTCCAACTCTGGCATATGCGCGGTACGCAAAGCGTGTGCGCGTCCGCACATATATGTATATTATCATTACTTTGTCGAATAATCAACAATTTACCGCCAAAAACCGCCCCTTTTCATCCCGCGGGGCTTTAACGGGCGTTCCGTATCCGTCAAATGCCGCTTGCGGCGGCGGACGTTCGGAGCGCATCGCCGAAAGAATGCGGCAGACTCTTTGCACGGCGCGAAAAAAATGTTAAAATTCGTGTAACCGACGCGTCGCGGGGTCGTATATTTATCGAAAGCAGGAACCGAATGAAAAACGAAGCGATAGAAAGACTTTTCAAAAAATACTACAACGAGGCGAAACTTTACGTGGCGGCGCTGTGCCACGACGAGGCGCTCGCCGAGGATATCGTGTCGGAGTCTTTCTACAAGGCTTTCACCCGCATAGACGAGGAGAAAGAGAGCTTCAAATTCTGGCTGCTGAAAGTGTGCCGCAACGCATACTTCGACTATCTCAAAAAGAACCGCAGGCTCTCCGCCGTGCACGACAATATGGCGGCGGATACGGCGGACCTTGCCGAGAAAGTCATAGAGGACGAGGAATACCGCGCTCTCTACCGCGCCATAGCTCTGCTGAAAGACAACTACCGCGAAGTTATCCTTCTCTATTACTTCGACGAACTTTCCGTGTCTGAGATAGCCGGCATAACGGAGCAATCCGTCCAGAACGTGAAAGTGCTGATGTACAGGGCAAGGATGAAACTCAAAGAAATTCTGGAGGACTGAATATGAATTACGAAGACGCATTCAAACACTACCGCGAAGGTACGGCTACGGAAGAAGAAAAGGCTTTCGTGCAGGAGGAAATCGCAAAGGCGAAGGCGCTTTCGACTCTCCTCGACGACGAAGCTCTCGCAGTCAAGCCCGCCCCCATAAAGGAAGCGGACGCCAAAGAAGTGAAAGAGGCAAAACACCAGCTCATATGGAAACGCGTGCTGGCGGGGTTGCTTTCAATCGTCGCGCTGCTTGTCATCATCGGCGCGGTGCTCGGAGGCGTGTTCGGCTCGGCGGCGACGTATGCCAAAGACTCAATCGTCTATTCCAAGGCGGAAGCGGCGGAGATTGCAACCGAATTTGCATACAACGACGCGGTGAACCGTTTCGGTTTCACGGGCAGCGTCACCGATTTCTATGCGGAATCCACCCGCGAAATAGACGACCGCTTCAATTTCGAAGGCGATTTGAAGAGCAGTTATTACACCTACAAGGTGGAGGTCACGGGATGGTCGGAGGACGGCTGGGAGTTCGAGTACGAGATATCCGTCAATTCGAAGACGGGCAGCTGCTCGGTGCTGGAACTCGAACGCGACCGCGAAGGACGCAGGTAAATAATCGGCAACACGACTCAAAAGGGATGCGCGGGCGCGCATCCCTTTTCTTTTGCGGCGGCTTTTTAAAAGCACGGCGGACGGCTTCAGAAAAAGCAAATCAATTATTCCGTAAGAATTCCGCAAGATTTGCATAGAATATAGCCGAGGTGTTTATGTGGTCTAACGTCATCAGCATTGACAAGGGGTTTCGGAGGGAGATAGAGTTTATACTCGGCAAGCTGAAAAACATCAGACATCTGTCGTACGCCGTGGAGGAGAGCCGCGACAGAGTATTCGTCTACATCGCCTCCGTATGCGAGATGCAGGAAGAAGTCGAAGCGCAGGTGCGCGACGTGCTCCAAACGGTGTTTCTCGTATTCCTCAAACTGCGTTTTTTTCTCTCGTCATTGCAGAATATGGACTTGAACCACGCAAATTGCGCGCTGATATGCTCGCTTGTGCATTTTGACACCGAATACGAAAAAAACATAATCGGCCGCGTCCTCGGCGAAACGATAGACTACGCGATAGACGGATTGCTCAATTTCCGCCTGCGTCCGCTGATGGAAAACTGGGAGGAACTTGCGGCGCTTGCCACGAGGCTCATTTCGTCGGGAAGCGGGGGAGACATATACGATATAGCCTCTTTCATCACGGGCACGGACGGGGCGAAAAACCGTCTTGCGCTCACCCGCGACGCGCTGCTCAACCTGACGGTGCGCCGCCCCGTGGAAGTCATCGACCTTTTCGACAAGCCCGAGCTCAATCTCATTTCCGCCATAATCCGCGAACACCCCTGCGAGATACTTCTCCGCGGCGTTTCCCTCTCCGCGCCTATGAACAACACTCTCAAACATATAGCGAGGGTGGTGGTCGAATAGTCTTTGGCGGAAAAGGGACGCGCGCATAAGTGCGCGCGTTTATATGAATTTTGCAAACATCGGAGGTTTCCCCGTGGGCATATGAATTAAATCATTCAAAATGCCCAAGCCGTTTTTTAGTGGGGGCCCTGTTTTTACGCCAAGCAAAGCAATTTGTCCGTAAATCGTGATTGCGGGGGCGGAGAACCCGTTTTTAATACCGCAGAAAAACCGGGGATTTCCTGACGTTTGACATTGCAGAGAGTCCGGCGAAATTTCACCGGAAATCGGGATTGCGGGGGCGGCGCGGCGGCTTTTACAAAAAATTAACAAAACAATTACCGAATGCAAACAAAACTTTCACCGAACGCAAACAAGTCGGGCATAGAATGCAGCCATCAAGAGCAAAGGAGGCACAGAATATGCTCAACGGTGATAAAGAAACAAAATACGCACAGCGCGTCATCAAAGAATACGGCGTGCACGAGGAGACCGACATCGACAAACTCCGCAAACTCGACAGAAAGGCAAAACGTCCCGCGGAAATCTTCGCATACGTTTACGGCACGGTAAGCGCACTCGTTTTCGGGGTGGGGATGTGTCTTGCCCTCGGGGTCATCGGCGACATCTTCCCGCTCGGAGTCGTGCTCGGAACAGTCGGCATCGGAATGATGGTTTCGACGTGGTTCGTTTACAAAAAGATGTTCGCGTCGGGCAAGAAGAAATACGGCGCGGAGATACTCCGCATCAGCGGCGGTATGCTGAACGGCAATGCAGACGAAAACTGACGAAAGCGCAGTTTATGCCGTCAAAATACACAAATAAACATCTTAAAGGAGAAAAACTATGTCGGAAAAGAAGTCGTTTTTTGCAAGGGCGTTCCACGATATGGCGGAGGACGCGAGAGCACAGCACGAGGTGGACAAAGCGAATTTCCAAGCGGTGAAAGCGGAGTCCAAAGCCGATTTCGAAGAGGCGAAAACGCGCAGTTCGTCGGCGCGGCGGAAGGAGGCGGTGCAGGCGGAACGTGACGCGGCGATAGCGGAAGCGAAAGAAAGAAAAGCCGCGGCGGAAGAGAGAATCGCGGCGGCAAAAAAAGAGAGAAACAAGTGACACGGAATGTTCGGTGACGCGGAATGTATGCGGCGAAAAGGACGGGCGACCCGTCCTTTTCCTTTCCCCTTTTTAATTGCGTCCGTTCCCCTTTGCGGTTTTTTCTCTTGCCCGTTTCTTTCCTTTTCGCGCCCGCGCCCGTTTCCCCGCGCCCGTGTTTACAAAACTTTAACATTTTGTTAATATTTCCTCAATGAGTGCGTGACAATATTGACGTGACAGAGCGCGGCAATGTCCGCGTGCACGGGAGGTGACGGTATGATAAAGATACTTGTGGCGGAAGACGACGTGGGGCTGAACAGAATCGTGTGCGGCACCCTGACCGCAAACGGCTATTCCGTGACGGGGTGTCCCGACGCGCTCGCCGCTCTTGAAAAAACGGAAGGCGAACACTTCGATATGATTGTCACCGATATAATGATGCCGAAGATGGACGGATTTGCTTTTGCGGAGGCGGTGCGTGCGTCCGACCCTAAAATTCCCATCCTCTTTATGACCGCGCGCGACGACAAGGAGTCCAAACAGCGCGGTTTCGGAATAGGCATCGACGATTATATCGTCAAGCCTTTCGACCTGGACGAACTCGTTATGCGCGTGCGCGCAATTCTTCGCCGCGCGGAAATAGAGGCGGACAAACGGCTGACGGCGGGCAATCTGACTATGGACAGCGAAGAGCACACCGCCTATGTGGACGGGGAGGAACTTCCTCTCACGGTGCGCGAATTCGACATTCTTTACAGGCTGCTTTCCTATCCGAAGAAGACATTCACCCGCGCGCAGCTTATGGAAGCGTTCTGGGATTACGACTCTTCGGCGACGTCGAGGACGGTGGACGTATATATGGCGAAACTCCGCGAGAAGACCGCGGGGTGCGACGGGTTCGAGCTCGTGACGGTGCACGGACTCGGATATAAGGCGGTGCTGAAATGAAAGGTCTGCGCAGAACGACGCTTCGGGCACGCATAATCGGATGTCTGATGTTTGCCGTGATGACGGTGATAACCGCCTCGTGCGCGGTGCCCGCGTTTATGGCGACGGCGGAAGCGACGGGGAGTTACGGCGCGGGAGCGGGAGCCGCCGCGGGAGTCTGCATCGTTCTTGCGGGGGTGTTTTACTGTGCGGACGCGCTGCGCAGAAAATATACCACGGAAATGCCCGTGCGGCGCATACTTGCCGCGACGGAAAGAATGATGAAGGGCGACTTCGCGGTGACGTTGAAACCCCGTCACGAATGGGGAAAATACGACGAGTTCGACCTCATTGCGGAAAACGTGAGCAGGATGGCGGAGGAACTTTCGCGCACGGAGACACTTCGGGCGGATTTCGTTTCCGACGTTTCGCACGAAATCAAGACGCCCGTTGCGGTCATTCGCAATTACGCTGCCGCGCTCGCGGGCGGCGGATTGTCCGCCGAAGAGAGGGCGGAGTATACCCGCACTCTGCTTGCCGCTTCCGAAAGGCTGGGGAAGCTGGTGGCGGACGTGCTGAAACTCAACAAACTCGAAAACCAGCGTCTGCTGCCCGTAGGCAGGGAGTTCGACCTCAGCGAGTCCGTCACGCGCTGCGCACTCGGTTTTGCCGACGCTATGGACGAAAAGGGTGTGGAAGCCGATTTCGACATAGAGGAAAACGTGCGCGTGGTGTCGGACGAGAGCCTGCTGGACATAATCTGGAACAATCTGCTTTCAAATGCGGTGAAGTTTACGGACGGGGGCGGAAAGATATCCGTGCGGCTTCGCGCGACGGAGCGAGGAGCGGCGGTGGAAGTGGCGGATACCGGCTGCGGAATGAGCAAAGAAACGGGCGCGCGGATTTTCGAAAAGTTTTATCAGGGCGACCCTTCCCGCGCGGGAGAGGGCAACGGACTCGGACTTGCGCTCGTCAAGAGAGTCATAGATATGCTGGGCGGCAACATAAGCGTGGAGAGCGCGCCCGGTGAAGGAAGCAAATTCACCGTGGAAGTCAGGACGGCAGGAAAATGACGCGGGCGGAGTTTTTCGCAAAACTGAAAAACCCGAAGGCGAAGACGCTCGTTTTCGTCGTATATCCGCTCACGCTGGCGTTTGCGGGCGGTTCGATAGCGTGTGTTGCGACGGGATATGCGGGCGCGTGGTCTTATTTCCTTTACGGCGGGGCGGCGGTGATGCTCGTTTACAGCGTTTACACCCTGGCGTCCGCGCTCTATCCGCGCATAAAGAACGCTTTGACCGCAGGCGCACAGAAGCACAAATTCACCCGCGATTTCGTCAGGGATTACGGGTTCAGGACTTTGGTGTTTGCCTGCGTCAGTTTCGCCGTCAACGCGGGATATGCCGTGTTCGAGGGAGTGATGGGCATAATGTATCATTCGGTATGGCGCGGATGCCTTGCCGCATACTACATTCTGCTCACCTTGATAAGAGGGGTAATTCTCGCGCGCGAGCGTTCGTGCAGAAAGCACGGCGAAGACGACGGGACGGCGCTGGTGCGCCGTATAAAAACATACGGCGCGTGCGGCGGAAGCCTTATCGTGCTGGACGGCGCGATGTGCGGTGCGGTCACTCTGATGATACTTTCCGACAACACGGTGGCGTATCCGGGGCTCAGCATCTTTATGTCCGCCGCATACACGTTCTATAAGATAATCGCCGCGGCGGTGCATCTGCCCAAGGCAAAGAAGACCAGCGACCCCGTCGTGCAGTCGCTGCGCAACATCAACCTCGCCGACGCGCTCATATCGGTTGCCGCGCTCGAAACCGCAATGCTGGCGGCGTTCGGCGGCGGCGACCGTATGATACCGCTGCGCGCCGTGACGGGATTTGCCGTCTGTGCGATAACCATTGCAATGGGTATTGCGATGACTGTGCGTGCGTCATCCGAACTCAGACGCATCGCGGAGGGCAGGGGAACGGTGCGTTTCGGCGTCGGCATTGACGTCACGGAAACGCTCGTATATGTCAGAGAAGATGCGGGAACGGGATTTCGTCGCGCGGAAGAAAACGCGGAAAGCGAAGGCGTCCGCGGCGGAAGTCCCTCCGAAGGAGAAAAAGAAAATGAACGGTGACGAAAAAAGGGGAAGTTTCAGACTGGATTATTCCGCCCCCACCGATGACGAAAGGCGGGAGATAGAGAGTATACGCGAAAAGTATCTTCCGCAGAAAGAGAGCGCGACGAAGATGGACAGGCTGCGCGCGTTGGATGCGAAGATAACGTCGACCGCTCGTGCGGCGGCATTGTCATTGGGCATTGCGGGCACTCTGATATTCGGGCTTGGGATGTGTATGGTGTTGGAATGGTCCGTCGTCGCGGGCGGAGTAGTCGTGTCAGTGCTCGGCGCGGCGGTTGCGGCGTGCGCGCATCCTCTCCACACCTTTTTGCTCAGGCGCGGGAAAGAGAAGTACGGCGACGAGATAATAAAACTCAGCGGCGAACTGCTCGGCGACGACCGCCGTGACGTAAGCCGCACCGACGCAAGCGACGACAGAAGCCGCACCGACGGAAACAACGACGGAAACAACGACGGAAACGACGTCCGCGGCAGCGAAGAATAAGCATACGGCGGAAAATGTAAAGATATGCAAAAGCGGGGTTTTATGCCCCGCTTTTTTTGTGTTTAACACTATGTTGTGAGATTATCTCACTTGATGACGCGCACTTTTATCACGCCGTCTTTCGCTTCGAGAGCGGCGGCGTCGACGACTTCGTCCGTGTCGATGAGAGTGTAGGTGTAACCCTTTGCGGTGGAGGACAGTCCGTCTTTTCCGAGCTGCGTGCCTTCTTTTGCGAGCACAGCGACGCGGTGTTTCGAGGCGAGCTCCGCTTTCAGGTTTGGCAGATTGACGGAGTTGACGATGTTGCCGTTTTCGATGTAATCTTTCAGCTCGTTTGCCGCCATCACGGCGCAGTTGTCCTCCGCCTCTTCCGTGGAAGCGCCGAGGTGAGGCACCGCGATTATGCCGTCGCAGTCGTTGATTTCCGCGGTGGGGAAGTCGCACACGTATTTGTGCACCTTGCCGCCCGCTATCGCCGCTTTCACGTCTTCGACGTTGACGAGCTCTCCGCGCGCCGCATTGACGATGACCGCGCCGTCCGCCATTGCGGCGATTGCGTCGGCGTTTATCATCCCTTTCGTTTCTTCGGTTGCGGGCATATGCAGGGACACGAAGTGCGCTCCCTTATACGCTTCTTCCTTGGAGGCGCACACGGTGACGAAGGGGATTTCCGCCTTCGCCGCGTCGGAGAGATAGGGGTCGTAGCCCTTGACTTCCATACCGAGAGCGTACGCGGAGGCTGCGACCTTTCTGCCTATCGCGCCGAGCCCAAGCACGCAGAGCGTTTTGCCGAGGATTTCGTGACCGACAAACCGTTTCTTGCCCTTTTCCACCTGTTTCGCCACATCGTCGCCCGTGAGGGAAGACGCCCATTTCGCGCCCTCGACGAGGTTGCGTGAGGCGAGCAGCAGCTCGCAGATGACCATCTCTTTCACCGCGTTTGCGTTCGCGCCCGGGGTGTTGAAGACGACCACGCCGCGCTTTGCGTAATCGGCGTGGGGAATGTTGTTGACGCCTGCGCCCGCCCTTGCGACCGCGAGCACGGAGGAGGGCAGGTCGTATTCCGCCATATTCGCGCTTCTGACCAGTATGCCTGCGGGAGCCGCGCTCTCGTCGACGAGGTCGTAACCTGCGAGTATTTCGTTTGCAAGCGGGGAGATGGCGTTGAGTTTCAGTATGTCCATATCGTCCTCACTTGTTTTCCGTCTCGAACTTCTTCATAAAGTCGATGAGCGCCTTGACGCCTTCCACGGGCATTGCGTTGTAGATGGACGCGCGCATACCGCCGGCAAGACGGTGTCCTTTGAGGGACACGAGCCCGTGGACTTCCGCCTCTTTGATGAACTTCGCGTCAAGCTCCGCGGAGGGAGTGACGAAGGGCACGTTCATAAGAGAACGGTCCTCGGGGTTCACCTTGTTGGTGTAGAAAGAGGAATTGTCGATGAAATCGTAAAGCATTGCCGCCTTTTCGCGGTTCACCTTTTCCACCGCTTCGACGCCGCCCGTCTTTTTGAGATAGCGCAGGTTGAGCATCATCATATATATCGACCAGCAGGGAGGGGTGTTGTAAAGGCTGTTGTTCGCCGCGTGAACGGAATACTTGAACATCGTGGGGCAGACCGCCATTTCGCCGCCAAGCATATCCTTGCGCACGATGACGAGCGTGACGCCCGCGGGAGCGAGGTTTTTCTGTGCGCCGGCGTAAATCAGGGCATACTTGTTCACGTCCGCGACTTCGCTCATTATGCAGGAAGACATATCGGACACGAGGGGAGCGCCGCAGTCGGGCACATAGTTCCACTTCGTGCCGAAGATGGTGTTGTTCTCGGTGATGTGGACATAGTCTATGTCATCCCTGAAATCCTTGCGCGTGAGCTTGGGGATGTAGGTGTAGCCCGCCTCTTCGGAGGAGGCGACAAGACGGATGTCGCCGTATTTTATCGCTTCTTTGTACGCTTTTTTGGAGAAGTTGCCCGTCACCACATAATCCGCGCGGCCCTTTTTCAGGAGATTGAGCGGAACGGACTCGAATTGCGTCGACGCGCCGCCTTGCAGCAGCAGAACTTCGTATTCGTCGGATACGTTCATCAGCTCGCGGACGAGAGAGATACACTCGTTGTGGATGGGTTCGTACCACTTGCCGCGGTGGCTGAGTTCCATAACGCTCATGCCCGAACCTTCGTAATCGGTGATTTGTTTGCCTGCCTCTTGCAGAACTTCCAGCGGAAGCATGCCGGGACCTGCGGAAAAGTTGTAAACTCGCATTTGTGCCTCCTTAAACGGCGTTGCCGGGATGATACGCGTTGAATTATACAACATTTCGCTGCCGCGTGTAAAGAATTTAACCGGGTAAATCATTCTCCCGTTCAATTTTTTACGGGGGCGTATCCCGCTTGCCTAATCGGTTTATATTTTGTATAATAAAGTTTAATTTGAGAAAATATGCAGATTGTGCGCGGCGCCGCCGCGCGTGCGGAGCGGGTCCGGACTGCGGACTTAAACGCGCTCCGCAAAGGAGAGTTATGGCAAAATCCGTAAAAGTAGTTTTTCTGGGCGGGGTCGGAGAGATAGGTAAGAATATGACCGCGCTCGAATTCGGCGACGACATCATCATCGTGGACTGCGGCGTGGAATTCCCGCGTGAGGACAGTCCCGGCATCGACGCAATCATCCCCGACATCACCTACATCCGCGACAACATCAAAAAGCTGCGCGGCATAGTGCTCACTCACGGGCACGAGGACCACATCGGCGCGCTGCCTTATTACGCTGACGAGCTCAAAGTGCCCATCTACGGCACCGCGCTCACCTTGGGGCTGCTCGAACGCAAACTGTCCGAACGCGGGCTGAAAGCCAAGACGGTGAAAGTGAACGAGGGCGACACGGTCAAGCTCGGCTGTTTCGAAGTGGAGTTCATCAAAGTGGCGCATTCGATGGCGGGCGCGTGCGCGCTGTCCGTCACCACGCCTCTCGGCATAATTTTCGTCACCGGCGATTTCAAAATCGACAACACCCCCATCGACGGCAAGAAGACGGACCTGCAACGTATAGCCGAAATAGGCGCGAAAGGCGTTATGCTTATGCTCGGCGAGTCCACCAACGTGGAGCGCAAAGGGTCTTCCACTTCCGAACGTATGGTGGGGCAGGGGCTGGAAAGCATTTTCGTCGCCAATGCGGACAAGCGTATAGTCGTGGCGTGCTTCGCTTCTTCCAATTACCGCGTGCAGCAGATACTCTGGCTTGCGGAGAAGTACGGCAGAAAGGTCGTGCTTGCGGGAAGAAGTATGAAAGGCATAGTGGAAGTCGCGTCCCGCGTGGGCGAGCTGCAAGTGCCCAAGGGCATAATCGCCGACGGCGTGGGCAAACTTCCGCCCGAGAAGCTCGTCGTCATCGCGACGGGGTCGCAGGGCGAGCCGTCCAGCGCCCTCAACAGGATGAGCCGCGGGGATTTCAACAAAGTGTCGATAGGTCCCGACGACGTGGTCGTGCTGTCGTCCACCCCCATACCCGGCAACGAAAAGTCCGTCTACGACGTCATCAACAATCTCTTCCGCAAGGGAGCCAACGTGATTTACGAGGCGATGAACGAAGTGCACGTTTCGGGGCACGCTTACGAAGAGGAATTGAAGATAATGCTTTCCCTCGTGCGTCCGAAGTTCTTCATCCCCGTGCACGGCGAATACCGCCATCAGTTCAAGCACGCGGAAATCGCGAAGTCGCTCGGCATAAAGGAGAGCAACATCGTCATCCCCAACATCGGGGAGGTGTACGGTGTGAATATGCACTCGCTGAAACAGCACTCCAACGTGTCCGCAGGCAACGTGTATGTGGACGGAGTGGTGCTCGAAGACGGCAATGCCGTCGTGTCCGACCGCAGGTCGCTTGCCGAATACGGAATGCTGCTCGTGCTCGCGTCCGTAAACAGCGAAAAGGGCGTCATTGCGGGTGACGCCGACGTCATCGCCCGCGGCTTCAATCTCACCGACGAGATAGAACAGGAAATCAAGGACGTCGTGCGCGACACGGTGAACGGCGCCGATTTCGACGAAAATTCGATGAGCGAACTCGCCCGTGCGGTAAAGAAAGCCGTGCGCAAACTCTTCTACCGTGACAGGCAGTTCCCGATAATCATTCCGATAATAGTGGAGGACTGATGCAGCGCAAACCCGTCGTACTCATTCTCACTTCTTCGCACGAACCCGGCAGCGCGGCGCTTGCCGAGGCTGTCCGCGCGCTCGGAACGCACAGGGCGGTCGTGCTCGACGAGGAAAAGTACGGCGTGAGAGGATGCTTCGGCAAACTCGGCGCGCTTGCGTCCGCCCGCGACGAGCGCAGGCTTCCGTCGGGCGGCGGAAGGCACGGCGCGGCGGCGCGCAGAAGAAACGCCAGGGTGGCGAGCGCCGTCAGGCGTTATGCGCCCGAGGTCGTGGTCACGATGACGCCTTACGCGCAGTCCGCGTTTGCGGAGGCGAAGAGGAAGAAAGGTTTTTCCGTGCCGTCCGTGAACATCGTGTCCTCTTTCGTTCTGCCGGAAGGGAACTTCACTTCCGACGCCGCAGACGCTTACATAGTCGAAAACGCGGATGTCAAAGCCGCGCTGGCAAAGAGGGGCATTCCGTCCCGCAGAGTGATGATAATGGGGCTTCCCTACGACGAAGAGAGGCTCACGCCCATCGAGGCGGAGGACGGAAAACAGGAGCTCGGTCTGCCGCGCACACCCACCGTGTTTCTGAACGAGGACGCGAAAAGGGAGATTGCTGAACTGCTCGGTCTGCTTGTCGACCAGGGGAGCATCATCAACGTCGTATGCTGCGCCGCGGACGTGCGCCGTCTCGGCGCTCTTCGCGCGAAAGCGGACGGAGCGGAAGCGAGGAGCAACGTCGTCATAGTCACGAGGAAGGAGCTTTTTTACGACTATATGCGCGTGAGCGACATTGTCGTCACACGCTACGACCCCGTCGTCATATACAAGTGTTTCAAGGCGGGCAAGCCCGTCATCGCGTTCGGCAGGAGCGCGGAAGAGATGAGAAATCTGGAATATCTTGCCGCAAACGGGCTCATTATGCTTGCGCGCTCCGACATCGACGTCGTCGCGCTGATTTACAAGCTGATGCAGACGGACACCGCCTCCGAATTCGTCGAAAAGGGGACGGAACGGACGGAGATGTATTCCTTGGAAAACACCGTCGGTTATCTGACGAGTTTCACGGGGGTGTGATATGGCGCGCATAACGTCTGTCGGCAAATACGGAAGGAAAGCGGGTTTCCGCAAAGGGGACGAACTCGTGTCCCTCGGCGGCGTGCCCGTCGGGGACGTGCTCGACTGTCTTTATTTCGACGGGGAAGAGCGGTTCGACGCGGAGATTGTCCGCGGAGGAAAGCGCCGCACCCTGCACGTCCGCAAACACGCCGACGAAAGTCTGGAAATCGAACTCGACGCCGAGATGCGTCCCATGCGCTGCCTGAACAAGTGCGTGTTCTGCTTCGTCGACCAGCTTCCGAAGGGAATGCGCGACACTCTTTACGTCAAGGACGACGATTACAGGTTCAGTTTCGTCAGCGGCAGTTACGTCACGCTGACCAATCTCTCGGACGAGGAAACGGAGAGGATAATCCGCCTCCGCCTCAGCCCTCTTTACATATCCGTGCACGCGTTTTCTGACGACGTGCGGAAGAGGCTGGTGGCAAATCCCGCCACCGTGAAACTGATTGAGAGGATGCGCAGGCTTGGCGAGCACGGCATAAAGATGCACACGCAGCTCGTCATAGTGCCGGGCATAAACGACGGGGAGGAGCTGACGCGGAGCATACGCGGACTGCACGGCATACCCGGCGTGCTCACGGTCGCGGTGGTCCCCGTGGGGCTCACCGCCCACCGCGAAGGGCTTGCGGACATACGCACGGCGACCGCGGAAGAGAGCGCGGCGACCGTCGCGCAGGTGGAAGCGTTGAATTCGGAATTCGGCGGGTTCTGTTGGTGTTCGGACGAGTATTACGTCAAGGCGGGTCTGCCGCCCCGCGAATACGCCTATTACGGGGAATTCGAACAGATAGAAAACGGGGTGGGGCTGTTTGCGGAGTTCTACGACAACGTGGATTTCGAGCTTTCGACCCTGCCGGATATGCACCTCGGCAAGAAGGTCGGCTTTATCACGGGAGTGGATTTCGCGCCTTTCCTCAGAAAGAAGCTGGAAGAGGTTGACGCCAAAATCGGCACTTCAAGCACCGTTTTCGGTGTGGTAAACAACTTTTTCGGGCAGACAATCACCGTCGCCGGGCTTGTCACGGCGGGTGATATAACTGCGCAGGTGGACGCGAGCGGGCTTGACGCCGCAGTCATTCCCGACAATATGCTGAAAGAGTTCGGCGACGTGTTTCTGGACAACGTCACGGCGGCGGAGGTCGAGCGCGCGCTCGGTGTGCCGCTCATCGTCGTGTCGCACAGCGGTTCGGACCTCGTCGGACGCATCGCGGAGTTTTTCCGCGGGGAGGATATATGAACAAACCGCTTATCGCAATAGTGGGACGCCCGAATGTGGGCAAATCCACGCTGTTCAACCGTATCGCGGGGGAACGCATCGCCATCGTCGAGGACACCCCCGGCGTCACCCGCGACAGGATTTACGCCGACTGCGAGTGGTGCGGTCACGCGTTCACTCTCATCGATACGGGCGGGCTGGAACTCAAAAGCGAGGACGAGATGTGGGTGCACATCCGCGCACAGGTGGAAATCGCCGTGGACGCGGCGGACGCGATAATTTACGTCGTGGACGGAAAGACGGGGCTGACGCTGGACGACGAAGCCATTGCGGGTTATCTGCGCAAGGCGAAAGTGCCCGTAATTCTTGCGGTCAACAAGATTGACAACAACGAAATTCACGAAGCCTACCGCTTTTTCTCCCTCGGTTTCGGCGAGCCTTACGCGGTGTCCGCCGCGCAGGGGAAAGGCATAGGCGAACTGCTCGACGCCGTTACGGAAGCGGTGCCCGCCGTCGCGCCCGACGAGGACGAGGACGTGATAAAGATTGCCATCGTGGGCAAGCCGAATGCGGGCAAGAGCTCCATAGTCAACCGTCTGCTTGGCTACGAGCGCGTCATAGTCAGCAACGTCGCGGGCACGACGCGCGACGCCATAGACACCGAGCTCACGGTGGGCGGGGACAGGTATGTCCTCATCGACACCGCGGGCATACGCAAGAAGAGGAGCATAGGCGAAGACCTCGAAAGATACAGCGTAATGCGCAGTTTTCTCGCCGTGCGCCGCGCCGACGTGGCGGTGGTGGTGTGCGACGCGGCGGAAGGGCTCACCGAGCAGGACGTCAAGATTGCGGGATACGTTCACGAGCAGGGCAAGCCGTCCGTCATCGTGATGAACAAATGGGACCTTGTCGCAAAGGATACGCATACCATAGAAAAGTACGAGAAAAAGCTGCGCGAGGACCTCAAATTTATGGACTATTTCAAGTCCGTTTACATCTCCGCGATGACGGGGAAGCGCGCGGACGGGATACTTCCTCTCTGCCGCAAGGTCCTTGCAAACAGCCGTAGGAGAATCGCCACGGGGCTGCTCAACGAAGTGCTGCAAGACGCAATCCGCATAAGCGAGCCGCCCTCCAAACTAGGCAAAAAGCTGAAACTGCTTTACATCACGGAAGTTTCGGTCGCGCCGCCGACTTTCGTCGTCAAGGTCAACGACCCCGACCTTATGCATTTCAGCTACAAGCGCTATCTCGAAAATTCGCTGCGCCGCAGTTTCGATTTTTCGGGCACGCCGATACGCATCCTCGTGCGCGGCAACGGCGAAGATAAGGAATAATTCGCGCTTGCGCACGGGCGCAAGTTGTGGTAGGATAATGAAATACACCGAAATCTCCGCCGTGCGGCGGAAGGAAATTCAGGAGGATTATGGATTATAAGTCTTTTTCCGTAAAGGAACTCGAAAATCTGCTCGCGGATGAGCAGAAACGCTTCAAAAAACTTGTCAAAGAGGGCAGAAACGTGGATATGACCCGCGGCAGACCCTCCAAGGAACAGCTGGAAATCGCAATGCCTATGCTCAAAGGCGCAGGCAGTTACAATTATTCCGCGGAAGCCGCGGACGCGCGCAACTACGGCGACCTCGGCGGCACAAAGGCGTGCAAGGCGCTGTTTGCCGAGCTCTTCGGCGTGAAGTCGGAAGAGGTCTTCGTGGGCGACGGCAGCAGCCTCGACCTTATGTACACCCTCGTGCACTTCGCAAAACAGTTCGGAGTGCTGGGCTCGACGCCCTGGAACAATCTCAAAAAGGTGAAGTTCATCTGTCCCGCCCCGGGCTATGACCGTCACTTTTCCATTTGCCAGCAGTTCGGCATCGAGATGGTCACCGTGCGTATGAAGGACGACGGTCCCGATATGGACGTCGTGGAAGCCCTCGTGCGTGAAGACGACTCCATCAAGGGCATCTGGTGCGTGCCGAAGTACTCCAATCCCACGGGCATAACGTTCTCCGACAGCGTGGTGGACAGGCTGGCTACGATGAAGACCGCCGCAAACGACTTCCGCATCTTCTGGGACAATGCCTATATGGTACACAGCCTTTACGACACGGACGACAAGCTCAAAAACATCTTCGACGTCGCGCGCAAAGCGGGCACTCTGGACAGGATATATTCCTTTGCGTCCACGTCCAAGATTACGTTTGCGGGCAGCGGGATTTCCGCCATCGCCGCGTCGGAAGCGAACATCAAAGACATTACGGGCAAGATGTTTTTCAAGTGCATCAACGCCAACAAGGTCAATCAGGTTATGCACGTCAACTTCCTCAAAAACGCTGACGGCGTGAGAGAAGTGATGAAAAAGCACGCCGCGCTTCTGCGCCCCAAGTTCGAGCTCTTCGACAAGAAGTTCACCGAAGCGTTCGAGGGCGACGAATTCGTCAGGTGGTCAAAGCCGCGCGGAGGATATTTCATCTCCGTCGACGTCAAATCCTGCGCGAAACGCATAGTGGAGCTGGCGGCGACGGCGGGAGTCAAATTCACCGCCGCAGGCGCCACTTTCCCCTATCATCTGGACGATATGGACAGCAACATCCGCGTCGCGCCTTCCGTGCCTTCGCTCGAAGAAATGGAATTTGCAGTCGACGTTATGATTTCCGCAATACGTCAGGCGCGTATGGAGCTCGTGCTCGCAAAGACGAAATAAGCCCGCGCGCTTTCGCGCGCACACGGCAACGACAAATTGAGGAACGGTTTCCGCCGTTCCTTTTTTGTTTGCGCGTGCGTTCCGCCCGCGCGGCGCGTACGGAGGGAAAAGCGTGCCGCGGCTCCGACTTTGCGAATTTTCCGCCGCGGGAAGCATAATCGTTGCTTCTCCGTCATACATATCAGTAAACCGAAACGGAGGAGTTTATGGACAAATTCGACCTTTATCGCGACATTGCCACACGCACGGGAGGGGACATCTATGTGGGTGTCGTCGGACCCGTAAGGACGGGCAAATCCACCATCATCAAGCAATTTATGGAGAAGCTGGTGGTCGGCGGCATCGAAAACAAAGACGTGCGCGCACGCGCCGTGGATGAGATACCGCAGTCCGCCGACGGGAAGACCATTATGACCACTCAGCCCAAATTCGTGCCGGCAGACGCCGTCAGGGTCGTGTTTTCCGAGGGGCTTGCCGTGAATATGCGCCTCATCGACTGCGTCGGCTATATGGTCAGCGGCGCGCTGGGCGGCGAGGAGGGCGGCAGGGAACGTATGGTGCGCACTCCGTGGTCGGACGACGAAATGCCGTTTTCCGAGGCGGCGGCACTCGGCACGGACAAAGTCATCCGCGAACACAGCACCATCGCGCTTGCTGTCACCACGGACGGTTCGTTCACGGACATACCGCGCGCGGATTACGAGCCTGCGGAAGAGCGCGTCATAGACGAGCTCAAACGCACGGGCAAACCTTTTGCGATAGTGCTCAACACCGCGGACCCCACCTCCGAGCAGGCGTGCGGGCTGAAAGCGGAGCTGGAAGAAAAATACGGCGTGTCCGTGTCTCTCGTCAACGCGCTGAATATGACGGAAGCGGACATTTCGGGAATTATGGAAAACATCCTGCTCGAATTCGGCGTCAGGCTCATCGACTTCGAGCTGCCGCGCTGGGTGCAGGCGCTTGACCCCGACGACGCGGTCGTGAAGGAAATCGTCGCCGCCGTGAGGGAGATGGGGGACAAAATCTCCAAGATGAAAGACTACACTCTGGTGGACGAGTTTTTCGAGAGCAAGGAGTTCTGGAAGGCGCCCGCCAAGGTCGAACTCGACGCCGGAAAGGGTAGAGTCGCCGTCGCCGTCGAGCCCAAGGACGACGTGTTCTTCAAAGTGGCGAGCCGCGAGTGCGGTATGGACCTTGCCGACGACTTCGCGCTGCTGCGTCACCTCAAACAGCTTGCCCGCGCCCGCAGAAAAACGGAAAAACTCCTGGATGCGATGGAACAGGTGGAAACGCTCGGATACGGCATAGTGCTTCCCACTATGGAAGAGATGGTGCTGGAAGAGCCCGAAATCATCCGTCAGGGACAGCAGTACGGGGTCAGGCTGAAAGCCAGCGCGCCGTCGCTGCACATAATGAAAGTGGATGTGGAAACGGAAGTCCGCCCCATCGTCGGCAGTGAGCAGCAGAGCTCCGAACTCGTGGACGCGATGCTCGGCGATTTCGAAAACGACAAGCAGGCGATATGGGACACCAACATATTCGGACGCTCTCTCTCCTCGCTGGTCGCGGACGGCATAAACAACAAACTTATGAGCGTGCCCTCCGACGCGGAGCAGAAACTCCGCAGGACGCTCGGACGCATTGTCAACGAGGGCAAGGGCGGGGTAATCTGCATTCTGTTGTAAGCCTTATTCCGCACAATACGGGCTTTAAGCATCCGAAACAGTCTTATGAACCAAGGAAACCGTATAATATAAAAGCGCGGGGGAGCAGTCGGCTCCTCCGCGCTTTTTTTGTGCCGAAGTCAGTTTTTGTAGCTGTGTATGGGGGCGGGAATGCGTCCCCCGCGCGCGATGAACGCGTCGGCGTTTTCCTTGCCGACGGGCATAATGGGAGCTCTTCCAAGCAGTCCGCCGAACTCCACTTCGCCCTCGTCTTTGCCGCATACGGGAATGACGCGTACGGCGGTGGTCTTGTTGTTGACGACGCCTATCGCCGCTTCGTCCGCAATGATTGCGGACACGGTCGCCGCGCTCGTGCTTCCGGGTATGGCTATCATATCGAGCCCGACGCTGCACACGGAGGTCATCGCTTCCAGCTTTTCAAGCGAAAGCGCGCCCTTTTTCACGGCTTCAATCATCCCTATGTCCTCGCTGACGGGAATGAACGCCCCCGACAGTCCGCCGACGTGCGAACTTGCCATCGTGCCGCCTTTTTTCACCGCGTCGTTCAGCATCGCAAGACACGCGGTCGTGCCGTGCGCCCCGACTGCGGACAGCCCCATTTCTTCGAGGACTTCGCCCACGCTGTCGTTGCGTATCGGGGTGGGAGCAAGGGAAAGGTCGACTATGCCGAATTCCGCCCCCAGCATCTTTGCCGCTTCTCTGCCGACAAGCTCGCCCATACGGGTGATTTTGAAAGAGGTGTTCTTGATGGTTTCGGAGAGCACGTCGCAGCTCTCGCCGCGTATTTGTTCCAGCGCGGCTTTCACGACGCCGGGGCCGGATATGCCCACGTTCACCACACAGTCGCCTTCGCTCACGCCGTTGAAAGACCCCGCCATAAACGGATTGTCTTCCACGGCGTTGGCAAACACCACGAGTTTTGCGCAGCCAATGCCGTCGCGGTCCGCGGTGAGCTCCGCCGTCTTTTTTATCACTTCGCCCATCAGTCTGACCGCGTCCATATTGATGCCCGCGCGGGTAGAGCCGACGTTGACGCTCGCGCATACGCGGTCCGTCGCCGCCAGCACTTCCGGGATGGTGAGGATGAACTCCTTCTCTTCCGCCGTCATCGATTTTTGCACGAGGGCGGTGTAGCCGCCGATGAAATCGACGTCCACGGTTTTCGCCGCTTCGTCCATTGCCAGCGCGATTTCGCGGTAACCGCTGCTTGCCGCGCCGATGAGGCTTACGGGACTTACGGACAGGCGTTTGTTGACGATGGGAATGCCGTACTTGGACTGTATCCCTTCCACCACGCTTTTCAGATTGCCAGCCTTTGCAAGCAGCTTGCGTCTGACGTTTGCGGCGGTCTTTTTCGGGTCGTCGGAAATGCAGTCGAAGAGGCTGAGATGCATCGTGACCGTGCGGATGTCAAGGTGCTGGTCCTTAATCATCGATATGGTCTGTATGATTTCCTGTTGATTGAGCATAAGTCAAATCCTGTGCATTGAGTTGAAGATATCCTCGTGCTGGACGCGGATTTCCACTCCGAGTTCGCCCGCGACGGATTGCAGAGCG
>ULRR01025960.1_pt1 | contig 23066 bp, 19 predicted proteins | sample 1955651 | NCBI WGS metagenome assembly ULRR01 (sample SAMEA4835688, study PRJEB28245) | human gut metagenome | biome: gut microbiome; material: fecal sample | place: Denmark | collected 2008
GTGCGGCGTCAGCCGCATCGTCACCGAAGCCGCCGACTTGTATATAAGCCAAGCGCACGCCTAACTGCCATTTGAGAAAAATAACCTGTTTTGGAGGGAACATGAAATACATAGACTGGGTCATTCAATGGCTGGAAAACTATATCCGCCCGTCCGTCAAAGTGCGGACTTACGAGCGGTACAGGCTCATCATAGAGCAGCATATCAAAGACAAAACCGGCAGCATAGAGCTCGATTTGTCTCCGCTTGTCCTGCAATCGTTCATAACAGAGCTTTTGCAAAGCGGTAATCGCAAGACAGGCAAAGGGCTATCTGCTAACAGCGTCAATGCAATTATCTCTGTCATCCAAAGTTCGCTTAAAACAGCACATCTTTTGGGACTGACGAGGGAATACACGGCGGATAAACTCAAACGCCCGAAGCTGAAAGAAAAACCTGTGGAGTGCTTTACACTCGCCGAACAAAAGAGGATAGAGCAAGCGATTTTGAACGGAAAGAAAGATAAGTTGTACGGAATTCTTCTTTGCCTGTACAGCGGTCTGCGCATCGGGGAACTCATTGCCCTGCAATGGAGTGATATTGACTTTACGAAAGGTCTTCTGACCATTTCCAAGTCCTGCCACGATGGGAAAGACGGCCTTGTTATAGATGAGCCGAAAACAGCTACTTCCCGCCGCGTGATTCCGCTAGCGAAGCAGCTATTGCCTATCCTCAAAGGCATAAAGAAAAAGAGCGATTCACCTTTCATGGTATCTGCAAACGGAAAGCCTGTTTCCGTCCGTTCTTACCAAAGAAGTTTTGAATTGCTCCTGAAAAGACTGAATATTCCGCACAAAGGATTTCATTCTCTGCGGCATACCTTCGCCACCCGCGCTCTCGAATGCGGCATGGACGTAAAAACACTTTCCGAGATCCTCGGTCATAAAACCCCGACCGTCACTCTCAACCGCTATGCCCACTCCCTTATGGAGCACAAAGCCGATATGATGAACCGACTCGGAAAGCTACTATAAAATGTACACCGAATATTGTAATACATGAACATCAGAACGCCGCCTTGTTCATAAATCAGACTTTATATGAACAAATCGGCAGATACACCGTATTGAAAATTGACTTTGCAGTGCGTTTTTGCTATACTTATCTATAAGAAAGGACATCAATTACAATATTCAGTGAACAAATTCAAAACGTATTTGTTCACCGAATAAATTCGGTACTTGATGATAAAGCTCCGTGTCAACGAATGTTTCAAAAGAAAGGCGCGAACAGCTGGTCGCGAAGATCAAGGAGATAAAGTCGTATATCGCTTCCGCTCCGCAAGATGAGAATACGGCACGCTTGCTCGCGTATATTGCCGATATAGAAAAGGACATCAAAGGTAAAAAGTACGGGCTGGTGTTTGAAGAGCACCGCGAGGCGATCGATGAGATCTTGGAACAGAATACGCCCGTTTTGACCGAAGAAGAAGGCTTATTCATTGACAACGGCGGGCAGATGAATTTCCTGATCGAGGGCGACAACCTCGCCGCCTTGCAGCTGCTTGAAAAAACGCACAAGGGGAAAATAGATGTAATCTATATTGATCCTCCGTATAACACGGGAGCAAAGGATTGGAAATACAATAATAGTTTTGTTGGGGGAGATGATGCTTTTAGACATAGTAAGTGGTTAAGTTTTATGAGATCTCGTTTGATGTTTGCACGAGAATTGCTATCTGAACATGGAATAATTTGCGTAACAATTGACGATTATGAGATATCGTCTTTATGGTTGATGCTTGATGAATTATTTGGAGAATCAAATCATCTCGGTACTGTAACGATACGGAACAATCCCAAAGGGCGCATGGGCAGTCGGAAAATTTCGCAGGTTCATGAATACGCAATATTCTTTGGAAAAAGCGACCAATCACGAATATGCAAACTGCCGGTTGCGCCCGAAGAAAAAAGCCATCATTATGTCATGGACGAAAATGGACTGTACTATGTAAAAGTTAATTTGCGAAAACAAGGTGTTGATAGTGAGGGGATGAATGCTGACGGAACATATAAAATGCGTTATTTCCCCATATATTATGATCCGCAGACTAAGGAAGTAAGTCTAAGCGATGATGCCTTACCAGTGAAAATTTTGCCCATAGATAGTTCGGGTAATGCAAGGATATGGCGTCGTGACCAGCAAGGAGTGGAAAATTTATATAGGAACAATGATTTAATAGTAGACAAAATCAAAGGAAATTATCAAATAAGTTTCAGGTTTAGAGGAGGACTTGATGGGCAAATGCCGAAAAGCATATGGGTTGAGCCCCAGTTTTCAGCTAGCGAATATGGGACAAATATATTAAACGACCTGATCGGGAGAGAAAAGTTTCAATATCCAAAATCAGTTCAAGCGGTGATGCAATGTGTTCGTTGTATGAGCCAAAAGCTAGATGTATTGGTTCTCGACTTCTTTGCAGGCAGCGGGACGACGGGACACGCCGTGATGAAACTCAATGCAGAGGACGGAGGAAAGCGCAGATTTATCCTTTGCACCAACAACGAGAACAACATTTGCCGCGATGTCACCTATGAGCGTATCAAGCGCGTTATCGAGCGGGACAAGTACGAGGCGAGCCTTAAATACTTCAAAGTGGACTTTGTGCCCATTTCGGACAGGCTTTACTACGAGTATGCAGATGAGCTGTTAAAGCATATCCGCGAGCTTGTCGAGCTTGAAAACGGGATCAATTTCAACGGCAATGCTGAGATCGCCATTGTGCTTACGGAGAAAGAATTGGATGCGTTTGCGGCGAATATGCCCGAGAAGTGCAAGACAATATACCTCGGGCACGATGTGCTGCCGAGCGAGGCGCAAGAGAGTTTGTTCAAGGCGCGCGGCATTGCGGTGAACATTATCCCCGATTACTATTACCGCGAATTGGAGGGCTGAAAATGAATATCAACCTGATGCAATTTCAATTGAAGGCAATAAGGGCACTTCTGGAAAGCATGGAAGAGCCACAGCGCGATATTATTCTCAAAAGCCCCACCGGCAGCGGCAAGACGATCATCCTCACTCACTTTATGGACGAGTATATGCAGGGGCATGCAAGGACGGTGTTTGTGTGGCTCACTCCCGGCAAGGGCAACCTTGAAGAGCAGAGCAAGGCGAAAATGGATGCCTATATCCACAACACGCAGACGAAACTTCTTGCCGATGTGATGACGAGCGGCTTTGCCGAAAACGACGCCTGCTTTATCAATTGGGAGAAGCTGACCAAAAAGGGTAACAACGCCTTGAAAGACAGCGAGCGGATCAACTTTCTCGAATGGATAGAAAAAGCCTTTGATGACGGGCTGTCTTTCAAGATCGTCATCGACGAAAGCCATCAGAATTTCACGGCGAAAGCCGATGAGATCGTGCAGCTGTTCAAGACGGACAAGATCATCCGTTGCTCGGCGACGCCGCTAAGCGACAAAAAGGCAAAACTCATAGAGATCAAGGAAGAGGATGTCATCGCCGAGGGGCTTATCAAGAAGATGCTCGTTATCAACGAGAATTTCCCGCAGGTCGTGGAAACGGATAATCAGACGGACTATCTTTTGGATAAAGCACTCGCAAAACAGCGCGAACTTCGGTCTCTGTTGTTACAGTGCGGCAAAGACATTGACCCGCTCATCGTGGTGCAGCTCCCCAACAATTCCGACTTGCTGCTGGACACGGTGGAAAAGTTTTTTGAACGGAACGGCATTACATACGAGGCGGGTACGCTTGCCGTATGGCTTTCGGGACGACGCGAAAACCTTGACAATATATCCGTGAATTGCGGCGAACAAGTCGTCGTCATTATAAAGCAAGCTGTTGCAACGGGCTGGGACTGTCCGAGAGCTTATATCCTCGTCAAATTGCGTGAAAACATGGATGAAACTTTCGAGGTGCAGACCATCGGGCGCATACGCCGTATGCCGGAGGCAAAACATTACGATAATGATACTCTAGACAGCTGTTATCTCTACACCTTTGACGGCAAGTTTACGCAAGGCGTTAAAGCAAGCCTCGGCAAATCAGCGTTGGAAGCAAAGACGCTGTTTTTGAAGAACGAATATAAAACTTTTTCCCTTACTAAAGAGCAGCGTACCATGGTAACGGACTTGCGCGATCCGCGCCGAGCTCTTACCGCCATTGCAAAGCATTTGAAAAACGAATACGGCTTGACGGGAGATAAAAAGCAAAATCGAGTGCGGCTGGAAAGTAAAGGCTATATTTTTTCGGATAGCATTGTGCACTACACATTGTCGGGCAATGTGGTTGCGCTTTCCGAACTTTCCGAAAAAGACAAGCTCAATGCAATTGCCGTGAAGGCACCTATCAACACGCATACGCACGGACGAGAGTACCACAACCGCGTAGGCAAAATAGGTCTGGAAATCGGAATGCCCTATGCCTATATGAACACGATCATCGGCAAGCTGTTTGGCGAAAAATACTCTTACTCTGAAAAGGTGCTTGCCCTTATGACGCGTGAGTTGTACGCTTTTGTTATTAACAACACAGACGTATTACGCCGCTCATTCCGCGACGCCATGGCGGCACAACTTGCGCAAATGGTTATCTCGGACAATCCCGTTTCCGAAAAGGCATTTGCCATTCCGCAGTCTATGCTGTTCACTTATGATGCCACAAGCAAGGTGCAGTCGGAAAGCACTAAAAACGTGTATCAGGGGTATTTGTTATCAGCAGAGCCGCGTTCGTCTTCGGAAAAGAAGTTTGAGAAGTTTTGCGAAACTTGCGAGGCTGTGGATTGGATCTATAAAAACGGCGACAAAGGCGACGAGTATTTCTCTATCGTGTACAATGACAACAGCGGCGCGCAAAAGCTCTTCTATCCCGATTATGTTTTGTCTGTAAGCGGTGAAACTTGGATTATCGAAACAAAAGGCGGATTTACGCGTAGCGGAGACAGCGAAGACATTGATATTTTCTCGCCCAAGAAGTTTGAAGTGCTGCAATCATATCTGAAAAAGCACGGCTTGAAAGGCGGTTTTGTTCGGTACGATAAGCAAAGCGAAGAATTGTGTGTTTGCACGGAAAATTATAGCGACGATATCCATTCGGATAGCTGGAAAATATTGAAGGATGTGTGGAACAATAAACACTGATAAAGCGCATTTGTCAGACTAAAAGGCAAGACAGACATTAGATTATGATGTCTGCCTTTATGTTTGTATGAAAGTCAGCGTCATATCAAATTTCGCCGTATAGTCTGTAATATCTTTGACGAATGCTTGCTTTGCGGTGATTTATCGTGCCTCTGCCGATGCCGAGTTCCGCGCAAACTTCGGCTTGTCTCATGCCGTTCATATAGCAGTTCAGAATGGCGAGTTCCAAGGCGGAGAGTTTCAACGCATTCACAAGTTCGTCATATTTTGTGTAATCGGTTTGTTCACGTTCAAAGCAATTCACGGGATCCATAGGCAGCGCCTTGTAGTCCGTAAAATCTATGTATTCGATCACACCGTGTCTGTCGGAGCGGTTGCGCAGGCTGTTGATGAATCTGTCTACTTCACGATAGCAGGCGAGTTTGATCGTGACTTCTTTGCCGCGTTTATCTTTCCCGCAAATTTCGGACGCCTTTCTGCCAGCGTACTGATACAAAAAGCATATTGCGGTCTGCGCCACATCGTATCCGTCCGACACGATATAGTCTATCTCGCTCATGTGATGCAGATCTTTGATGAGTCCGATATACAGCTTGTCCGCGACTTTCATGTCATATTTTTTCACGGTGCGGAGTGCTTGCAATGCTATCATTTCGCCCATGATTTTGACATTTTCGGCAGAGATAGGCTCATCGAACAATTCGCCTTCGTTGCGATACTTTCCTTTTGAGAACTTGGTTACCAACATTTCCATTTTGACACCTCTTGAATTTGTGTTTGCCTTTTTCGGGCAACAGGCGGAGGGGCATAGGACGGGAAAGGGCAGTATTCTGAATAGCAAGTCTGCGGAAGTCAACAGGACAAAGCCAAAATCGTTGCGTTACAAGCGCGTAAAACGGCTTGTAAACAGCAAAAGAGCCGAGCAAGGAACAAACCTTACTCGGCTCTCAAGGACATTTTATCGGTGTTTTAAGTGACGATTTTGCGGCCGTTGACGTCCGCGAGGAACTATGCTACCATAGCCGACCGAAAAAGCGTAAATTCAGAGGTGTATGAAAAATAAAATGCTCCGGGATTGAACTACATCTGTTGATAATGGTCTAACGATTGAAATTATGTGCAGACTGCTTTTCTATAAAACCATTCTATGTAATCGATAAGTTATCGTAAAATCCATTTCGGTTGCCAAAGAAGTCGGAAATGATAAATAAAGATGTATTAATTACCGAAATAGCTTTTAGTTTATCTGCTATATTCTGTTCGGCCAACAATATTCGTTTTGCGTTTGATTGCGTCAAATATTCCTCATAGCTTGGCTTGTGCCATGTCCCATTTAGAATTTCGTTTAGTTTATAAATATTTTGCAATACTAACGATAAAAACTGTTGTTTTGTATAGTTATTAACGCGAATATGACTTAGTTTTCTTTTTCCAACGTTCATTTTGTAAGATGGAATATCAGACAATGTGACCATTGCAGATTTATAATTTTCATCAAAGAAGCTGTCGCAATCCCGATAGGATTCCATCATTGGATAATTAATATACAACTTCCCTACCGATGGATCCGTTTCGTCTACAAAGTACTCTGACATTTCCAAAAGTTTAGAAAAATTATCAGCTACAATTTTTTCTATGCTACGCGAATCGTCTTTTTTGGGGTGATGGACATCACAGTCAAATACCAAATAAGTATATGCGAACTTCTTTGACAATGCGTCTCTTTGATTAGGATGTATCTCAGTTAAAAGCGCGTTGAGATCTCCATTAAACTCGATCTCTTTCATCTTTTTATATAATGTGTAGATATTTGTTTCCAAGCAGTATATCTCAAAATTTTGGTCAAATACATGCAGCAAGCTTTTAAAAAAAGCTGGCTCAGTTTTCGCGCCTTCTACTATTATCAAAATATTGCTATTCATTATTCATTAAAAGCCCCATTTATATACATTTTTTCCAAATTATGAGCCTCTCTAATTTCTTTTTTTGTCGAATTAAATAAGCTGGTAATTTTATTTTGCGTCATAATGTAGCAGCAATCTGGACGAGTAAGCTTATTTTGCATTAAATAAGTATTATGGGATGTTAATATGGTTTGAAAGTTTTTATTTGCATTTAAGCGTAGAATAATATTTTCAGCTGATTCATAATGAAAAAAAGCATCAAACTCGTCAATAAACAATAAAGATACTTTATTAAACGCTGTAATACTCCAAAAGAAAAATAGAAACAATGACATTGTACCAGTTGATGCAATGGAGACAAAAGGGGTAGATTTGCCTGTAGGGAATTTAGCCATTAATTCATGTAGTCCATTGTTATTGCGCCAGCCTAACTCAAAATTAAGTCCATTATCTGCAAGAAACTTTTGAAATTCATCTTTCTTGCCGGCGTTATATAAGCCCTCAACCAAAATAGTGCCGCCATTTGTAAAGCCGCAGTAGGAATTACCTTCGCTTAAACCTCTGTACCAAAGCATATTTTCGACAAACACCATCATTTTATATAACGGTGATTCTTGGTTTGTAGGAGTATTCCTGTAAATATATTTTATTATGGAAAGCTTATTATCGATTAACTCAACCTGTAAATTGCCGATAAGTGCCGAATCCACAAAATTTTTATCTTTCTGAAAATAATTATATAACAGAGCAGTGGTACTATTAATTGTTAATTTTTCTTCAATTAAAAAATATGGATTGCTCTTTTTATATTCATAAACGATTTCATCGTCATCAAAAACAAAAACGTATTTGAATTCAGCATACTTATTTAGTGAATCCAAGTTAAGATAGTTTGTTAAATATTGTGTTGGCATTCTTTCTTTATCCGTTAAATGTAAGACGATATCAAATAAAGCAATTCCTAGGTTGCTCTTACCAATACCATTTTTACCATAGATTATACTTTTATTTACTATTTCATTGACAACAAGATTTTTATTAAATTCATACTCGCGGGCTTGCAAATCGAAAACTAGCCGATCCTTAAAACTCTTAAAATTTTCTACTTCAAATCTTTTCAGCATATAAGTTTTTTTCCTCGTTAATTTATTTTTCATCTATTATATTACGCCCACCCTTGTCAGTCAATACTTTACGTAAAAAAATTACGGTTCCGTAAAATTATTACGCTTATAGCATATCCCATATATATGCACAATGCGCACCTAAGTGCCAATCTTTTTCCGTTTTGGCATGTATAGATTATAGTGAGAGGACGCCATTGCCAGGAACGCCACAAATGATATCCTTCGAGTTGAAATAGACCTAGGGACGCAAAGACCTTATAAACAGCGAAAGAGCCGAGTAAGGAAACGAACCTTACTCGGCTCTCAAAGTCTTTCTATGGGTGTTTTCAGCGACGATTTTGCGGCCGTTGACGTCCGCGAGGAACTATGCTAACCTAAGCCGACCGAAAAAGCGCAAATTCAGAGGTGCTGATCCAATCGGACAATGGCGCCGAAGAAATCTCTTGCAAAAAATAATACGAACCTCGAATCGCCTTCTTGGTTCGTATTATTCTGGTCTGGTGCCGGTGGTGGGACTCGAACCCACACGAAGTCGCCCTCTCGGGATTTTAAGTCCCGTGCGTCTGCCGTTCCGCCACACCGGCGTGCCGTCTGGTGCAGGGCGGGATTCTGCCGCCTGCGCGATTGATTATAACGCAAGAAGGGATATATTTCAACACATTTTGCCGAAGTGCGCGGATAGTGTCAGTGACGGTCGGCTTTGAGTCACAGTAAGGGAAAGGGCGTGGAAGAGTTTCCGCATACGGGGCAGAAAATCCGAGGAAGGATAATGCCTTGAGGGATGAGCAGGAGCAGCGGAGAGCCTTCGCACGGCGGGCACTTGCGCGAAATGGCGTAGGGGAGTATAATTTATCCGTTGCCGTATCTTCGGACCGTGCGCCTGCGGCGGAAGAACGTGCAGGCGTGTGTGTGAATGTGTGTGCGTATACGCGGGAGAATGCGCCGCGGAAGTCGTATGCGGCGAATCGGCGTCGGCGGGGCAAACGGCAAAACAAGCCTTTTATATGACAAAAACAGCAAGATAAAGTGTCGGAAGATATGTTTTCGAGAAACGGTGCGGACAAAAACGAAAGAAAGAAACTGCCGCTGTGGTACAGGGCGGTTTCGCTCGTGCTGACCGTGGCGGCGATTGCCGCGGTGTGTTTTTGCGTTGTGCTTGTGCTGGTGGCGAAAGCGGGCGAGGACGGCAGGGAAGTTTTCGGATACGTAATCCTGAAAGTGCAGTCGGGAAGTATGGAGCCGACGCTGTCCGCGGGCGACGTGATTTTGTGCGACGCATACGAGGGCGGGGACATCTCCGTCGGCGACGTCGTGACTTTCACCGCTCCGAGGGGCGCTTATGCGGGAATGCTCATCACTCACAGAGTGACGGAGATTGTGACGGAAGACGGCGAAGAGGTCGGTTTCCGCACCAAAGGCGACGCGGCGGACGGGACGGACACCTGGACGCTGACGCGCGACGACATCGTCGGAGTGTATGAGAGAAAAATGCCCGTCGTCACGAATGTGTCGGGGTTTATGGGGTCTGCCGGAGGAATGATGCTCGTAATAGGGCTGCCGATAATCCTTCTCGTGGCGGTGCTTCTTGCGGACGGGGCGCTCTCCCGGTATCTTGCCGCAAAGGCGGACGGGAAGGGGAGTGCCGAAGAAAAAGGCGAGTAAGAATCTGTTTTTTGCGTCGGAATATTCCGGTTTCGACCGATTGTTAAAAATCCCCCGAAAAAACTCAACGCGCACGGGCGCACGCGCTTTCAAATTGCGCTTGCTCGCGCGCTCTCGCGTGCGCGCGACTTTTAATTGTCCGCCCAATCTGTTGCGTTTTGCGTCGGCGTGTGCTAGACTTGTGATAATTTCTCTGTTTTCAAGAGGTTTCCTAATGCTTGCAGGGGTCAAGAGTTACGCATTGGAAGGGTTGGAAGGTTATGCGGTGGACGTGGAAGTGGACGTCAACAACGGTCTGCCCGGCGTGGAAACGGTGGGCCTCGCTTCCGCCGCAACGAAAGAGTCCAAGGAGAGGGTGCGCGCCGCGATAAAGAACAGCGGATTTTCTTATCCTATGCGGCGCATAACCGTCAATCTGGCTCCCGCCGAAACGAAGAAGGAAGGGGCTGCGCTTGACCTGCCCATTGCGATAGGGATTTCGGTATGCGCCGAAACCGTGACGGGCAGACTGTATAAGGACTTCGTGATGATAGGCGAGCTTGCCCTCAACGGCGATTTGCGTCACGTGAACGGCGTTATGCCGCTGCTAATTTCCGCTATGCAGAAGGGAGAGAAAAAGTTCATTCTGCCTGCGGCGAATGCGGCGGAAGCGGGTTATATAGACGGAATAGAGGCGTATGCGTTCGGCAACCTGCGCGAAGTGGTGGAGTTTTTAAACGGCGCGCCCGCAGAACCAGTGGCGAAGCGCGGTTTCGAAGCGGCGCGGAAAACCCTGCGCTACGATGTGGATATGGCGGACGTCAAGGGACAGGCGGCGGCGAAGCGCGCGCTGGAAATAGCCGTCGCGGGCGGGCACAACGTGCTGATGTCGGGGCCTCCCGGCGCGGGCAAGACAATGCTTGCGAGGTGCGTGCCCACCATAATGCCTGATATGACTTTCGCCGAAGCGGTGGAAGTGACGAAAATACACAGCGTTGCGGGGATACTCGACGGGTCGGAAGGCATTGTCGCGGTGCGTCCGTTCAGGACGCCGCACCACACGGCTACGGTGCCCGCGCTCATAGGCGGCGGCGCGAAGGCGAGACCCGGCGAGGTGAGCCTTGCGCACAACGGGGTCCTTTTCCTCGACGAGATGCCCGAATACAGCCGTCACGCGCTGGAAACGCTGCGGCAGCCTCTCGAAGACAAGAAAGTGACCGTCGCGCGCGTTATGCATTCCGTGGAATATCCCGCCAACTTTATGCTGGTGGCGAGTATGAACCCGTGCCCCTGCGGCAATTACGGCTCCCGCACGCAGACCTGCCGCTGCACCGCGGCGCAGATACACGCGTATATGTCCAAGCTCAGCGGTCCGCTGCTGGACAGGATAGACTTGCAGATAGAGGTGGACGGAGTGGAATATGCCGAATTGCGCGGCGGAGAGCGCGGCGAAACTTCGGCGGAAGTGAAGGAAAGGGTGGAACGCGCCCGCGCCGTACAGCGCAGACGTTTCGAAGGCAGGGACATCGCCACCAATTCGCAGATGACCGCAAAGGACATTGCGAAGTATTGTGCGGTCGACGAAAACGGAGAGCGCCTGCTCAAAAAGGCGTTCGACAAAATGGGGCTGACCGCACGCGCGACCACGCGCATCTTAAAAGTGGCGCGCACGATAGCCGACCTGGAAGGGGAGGAAAACATTCTGCCCAAGCATATCGCGGAAGCGATACAATACCGTAATACGGAAAGGAAGTATATCTGATGAACGGACGCGACGCCGAAACCGCAGTGCTCGTCGCGCTGCAAAGGACGGACAAACTCACTCCCTCGCGCAGGGAGCATTTGCTGTCGCTCACGCCCGTGCCGTCGGGACTGCTGTCGGCGGAGCTCCGCCCGAAGGTGTGCGCGGCTCTCGGCGAGAGCGCGACCGACTTCTTTAATTTCGTATCCGGCGCGGACCGTTATTTCGACGAACTTGCGGACAAAGGGATAGGCTGGGTGACTTATCTCGACGACGAATATTCCGACCTGCTGCGCGAAACGGACGCGCGCCCCGCCGTGTTGTTCACCAAGGGAAACGCGTCGCTGCTGAACACGTTTTCGCTCGCCATAGTCGGCACGCGCCGCCCGACGCGTTACGGAGCGAAACTCGCCGACGAGTTTGCAAGGGAATTCGCACGCGCGGGCATAACCGTGGTTTCGGGGTTTGCGAGAGGCATTGATTCCTGTGCGCACAGGGCGTGCGTGGAGAGCGGAGCGCCCACCGTTGCCGTGTTCGGCTGCGGGGTGGACGTGTGTTATCCCGCAGAAAACCGCGAACTTTACAAGGCGGTGCTGACAAGCGGCGGATTGATTTTGTCCGAATACGCTCCCGGCACCCATCCGATGCCGTACAGGTTCCCCGAGCGCAACAGAATAATCAGCGGACTTTGCCGCGGCGTGCTTCTGCCCGAGGCCGCCGAAAAGAGCGGTTCGCTCATCACGGCGAACACCGCCGTGGAACAGGGGAGGGACCTTTTCGTCATCCCCGGCAACGTATATTCGCAGGAGAGCAGAGGCACCAACGCGCTGCTGCGCACAATGCCGCACGCTCTCACGCTTTCGCCCGAAGACGTTCTGTCCTATTACCGCATGGCTCCCGCCGAAAAGAGGGAAGAAGAGCCGATGCAGTTCGATATGACGGAAAGTCTTATTCTCGACAGCCTGCACGACGGAGAAAAGCATTTCGAGGAACTGCTCGCCGACACGGGACTGACCGCGTCGGAGCTTTCGGGTGCGCTTGTCGGGCTGGAACTTGCGGGCGCGCTCGTGCAGACGGGCGGCAATCATTACGCATTGTGCTGAACCGAAAGGAGAAAGAATGAAACAGCTTATCATAGTCGAGTCGCCTTCCAAGGCAAAGACAATCCAGAAATATCTGGGCGGGGACGCAACCGTGCTTGCCTCGAAAGGACACGTATGCGACCTGCCGCAGAGGACTCTCGGCATTGACGTCGAACACGGTTTCAAGCCGCAGTATATCGTCACGCCCGACAAAGAGGAAACGATAAAACGCCTTTCGCAGGCTGTCGGGAAGTATGACAAAGTGTATCTCGCGACGGACCCGGACCGCGAAGGCGAAGCCATCAGCTGGCACCTCAAAAACACCCTCGGCATAAAGGGGGACAAGGTGAGGATAGAGTTTAACGAGATTTCGCCGAAAGCGGTGCGCGCGGCGATGGAGAACCCGCGCGAGATAGACATGAATCTCGTGGACTCGCAGCAGGCGAGGAGGGTGCTGGACAGGCTCGTCGGCTACAAGATTTCGCCCATTCTTTCGCGCAAGATAAAGGCGGGGAAAAAATCCGGGCTTTCCGCGGGACGGGTGCAGTCCGCCGCGCTGAAAATGATTGTCGACCGCGAGAACGAAATCAGGAATTTCAAGCCCGAGGAGTATTGGAACATTTTCGCAATGCTACTGAAAGAGGGCGCGCCGCGCACGAAGGCTAACATATTCAAAGCGGCGTTCAACGACCTCGACGGCGACAAGCTGAAAGTGGACAACGCAGATACGGCAAACCGCATAACCGACATTATGCGGCGGTCGCACTATACCGTTGACGAAGTCAAAAAGAGCGTGAGCACGGCGCGTCCCGCACCTCCGTTCACCACAAGCACGCTGCAACAGGAGGCGAACCATAAGCTGAATATGGCGGCGGACAGGGCTATGCGCGTGGCGCAGCAGCTTTACGAAGGCGTGGACATAGGCGGAGAGGGGCTGCACGCCCTCATCACCTACATCCGCACGGACAGCGTCAGGGTGTCGCCCGACTTCGCGCGCGGCACGCTTGCGTTCATCACGGAGCATTACGGCAAGGAATACGCGCCGAACACGCCCAACGTCTACAAGACCAGCGACAACGCGCAGGACGCGCACGAGGCGATAAGACCCATTTCGCTCGAACGCACCCCCAAATCGCTGGAAGGCAAGATAGACCGCGACCAGTTCCGCCTTTACAAGCTCATTTACGAGCGTTTTCTCGCGTCGCAGATGAAGAGCGCGCAGTACAACACAATGCGCGTGCATATCGCGGGAGAGGGCGCGGAGTCGAAGCTCGGCTTTGTGGTGAAGGGCAGGAGCGTGAAGTTCAAGGGGTTCACCGCCGTATACACTTCCACCGCCGAAAACGACGAGGACAAGCAGAACGAAATGGACACCCTTCCCGACCTCAACGAGGGCGAAAAACTCGTCCTCGACGACGTTTCGAGCGAGCAGAAGTTCACCAAGCCCCCCGCGCGTTACAACGACGCGACGCTCGTCAAGGCGATGGAAGAGAACGGCATTGGCCGCCCCAGCACTTACGCGTCCATAATTTCCGTGCTCGCAAAGCGCGAGTATACCGAAAAGGAGCAGAAATTCATCAAACCGACGCAGCTTGGCGAGATAGTCTGCGAGTATATGGAAAAGAACTTCCCCGACATTATGAACCTCAACTTCACCGCAAGGCTGGAAGGCGCGCTGGACAAAGTCGCGGACGGCGGACAGCAGTGGCAGGAACTCATCGGGGCGTTTTATCCGCGGTTGCAGAAGTTCATCGACCGCGCCTATCATTCCGCGGGCGGCGGGCGTCTGCCCGACGAAGAGAGCGACGTGATTTGCGACAAGTGCGGCGCAAAGATGGTGATAAAGGACGGCAAGTACGGCAAATTCCTTGCCTGTCCCAACTATCCCGAATGCAAAAACATCAAGCGTATCGTCGAAGTCGTGGGCAAATGTCCCAAGTGCGGCGGCGACGTCGTCAAAAAGACGAGCAGGGCGGGCAAGGTGTTTTACGGCTGCGACAATTATCCCAAGTGCGATTTCACCAGCTGGGACCTGCCCGCGCCCAAACTTTGTCCGGACTGCGGCGGCGCAATGCGCGTTTCGGGCAGAGGCGAGAAGAAGACTTACGTCTGTATGAACAAGCAATGCGGACACCGCGAGGCGGCTCCCGCCGAAGCGGACGGAGATAAGAAATGAACGACGTCGTGACCGTGGTCGGAGGAGGGCTTGCGGGGTGCGAAGCCGCCTTGCAGCTGCTGTCCCGCGGTTTCGGCGTGAAGATGTACGAAATGCGCCCCGTGCGTATGACGGGCGCGCATTCCACGGACGCGCTTGCGGAACTTGTGTGTTCCAACTCTCTCAAATCCGAGGGCGGCGACACCGCTTCCGGCACGTTCAAGGAGGAGCTCGACGCGCTCGGCTGCCGTCTGCTTGCGGCGGCGAGAGAGTGCAGAGTGCCTTCCGGCAGCGCGCTTGCGGTGGACAGGGCGAAGTTTTCAGCGGCGGTGGAAAAGGAGCTGTTTTCTCATCCGCGTTTCGAACTTGTGCGGGAAGAGGTGACGGAACTGCCTTCGGGACCCGCCGTCGTCGCTACGGGTCCGCTCACGTCGGACGCGCTCGCGGCAAGGCTTGCGGAGCTTACGGGAGAGGAGAATCTGCACTTTTACGACGCGGTCGCTCCCATAGTCGAGTTTTCCTCCGTGGATATGCGCCGAGCCTATTTCGGCGGACGTTACGGCAAGGGCGGGGAGGATTATCTCAACCTCCCGATGGAAAAAGAGGAGTATCTGGCGTTCCGCGAAGCGTTGGTCGCGGCTGAAACCGTGGTGCTGAAAGACTTCGAGAGGAAGGAGCTTTTCGAGGGGTGTATGCCCATAGAGGAGATTGCGAGGCGGGGAGAGGACGCTATGCGTTTCGGTCCGCTGCGCCCCGTAGGGCTGCGCGACCCCGCCACGGGGAAGGGCGCTTACGCCGTCGTGCAACTGCGCCGCGAGAATACGGCGGGCGACTGCTACAACATAGTCGGCTTTCAGACCAACCTGACTTTCGGCGAGCAGAAACGGGTGTTCGGTATGATACCCGCGCTTGCGGAGGCGGAATATCTCCGCTACGGGGTTATGCACCGCAACACGTATCTCAATTCGGACGGCTGTCTTAATGCGAATTTCAGGTTTGCGGGCGACAATAAATTGTACGCGGCGGGACAGCTCACGGGCGTTGAAGGTTATGTCGAGAGCATAATGAGCGGACTTGTCGCGGCGGTATCCCTCGCGAGAGAGCTCAGAGGGGAGAGCGCGGCGGTGCCTCCCGCGACGACGGTTACGGGCGCGTTGTGCCGTTACGTCGCTTCCGCTGGCACGGGATTTCAGCCTATGAACGCAAATTTCGGGCTGCTGCCGTACGCGGGGGATGTGGGCAAAAAAGAACGTAAAAAATACTATCGTGACCGCGCCGTGCGTGATATAATCCGTTTTGCGGACGAAACGCGGTACCGCGACTGAAATACGACTCTGCGGAAAAACTCACCGCAGACCGTGCCGGGACATCCGGCGGAGGTGTTTATGGAATTCAGAGGAACGACCATCTGTGCCGTCAAAAGGGGCGGAATGACCGCCATAGCGGGCGACGGACAGGTCACTATGGGCGAAAGCGTCATTATGAAAGGCAACGCCGTCAAGGTGAAGCGCATATACAACGACAAAGTCGTCATCGGCTTTGCGGGTTCGGTGTCCGACGCGTTCGCGCTTTCGGAAAAGTTCGAGGAAATGCTTCAAAAATACAGCGGAAACCTTATGCGTTCCGCGGTCGAACTCGCGGAACTCTGGCGCAGCGACAAGATGTACCGCAAGCTGGAAGCGCTGCTTATCGTAGCGGATGCGAACTCTCTTTACATCGTGTCCGGCAGCGGCGAGGTCATTGAGCCCGAAAGCGGCATATGCGCAATAGGCAGCGGCGGAAATTACGCGCTTGCGGCGGCACGCGCGCTTGCCGGCGCGACGGACCTCGACGCGAAAGAGATTGCGGTGCGCGCGCTCAAAATCGCGTCGGAGCTTTGCGTCTTCACCAACGACCACATCACGGTCGAGACGGTCTGAGGAGAAAGGATATGGAACTTACACCCAAACAAATCGTCAAAGAACTGGACAGATATATCATAGGGCAGCAGGATGCGAAAATAGCGGTGGCAATCGCGCTGCGCAACCGTTACAGAAGGAGCCGTCTTCCCGAGGAAATGAGGGAAGAAATAACGCCCAAGAACATTCTTATGAAAGGGCCCACGGGCGTGGGTAAGACGGAAATCGCGCGCAGGCTTGCGAAACTCGTGCGCGCGCCTTTCGTCAAGGTGGAAGCCACCAAATTCACGGAAGTCGGTTATGTGGGCAGGGACGTGGAAAGCATCATCCGCGACCTTGTCGAGGTTTCCGTGCGTATGGTCAAGGAAGAAAAGTTCAAAGAGGTTATGCCCCGTGCGACCGAAATCGCGGAGAACAACCTCGTCGAGCTGCTTCTGCCCATCCGCAAAAAGGCGGACACCGCGGACAAGTCCGACGCGCAGCTTAAAGAAGAACTGCTCAGCGAGATACGCGCGGGACATCTCGACGGCATCACCATCGAGATGGAGATAAAGCAGCAGCCCAAGCCCATACAGCTCACTCCCGGCAACGCTCCCGGCAACGAAATCGACCTCGGAAACATTTTCGGTGGTATGATGGGCGTCAAGAAAAAGAAGAGGAAGCTCACCGTCAAGCAGGCGATGGATTTCATCGTCAACCAGGAGGCGGAGAAGATGGTCGACCAGGACGCCATCACGTCCGAAGCGCTCGCGCGTGCGGAGCAGGACGGCGTGGTCTTCCTCGACGAGATAGACAAGGTTGCGGCGCGCGCGGGCAGGGACCAGGGACACGACGTGTCGCGCGAAGGCGTCCAGAGGGACATTCTGCCCATAGTCGAAGGCAGCACGGTGCAGACCAAGTACGGTTCTATACGCACCGACTTCATACTGTTCATCGCGGCGGGCGCGTTCCATATGTCCAAGATGGAGGACCTCATCCCCGAACTGCAAGGGCGTTTCCCCATCAGAGTGGAGCTGGACAACCTCACGGAAGACGACTTCGTCAAGATACTCACCGAGCCAGACAACGCGGTGCTGAAACAGTATAAGGCGTTGCTCGGCGTGGACGGTGTGGAACTGGACTTCACGGAGGACGCCATCCGCGAAATCGCGCGCACGGCGTATTACGAAAACGAGAACAGCGAAAACCTCGGCGCGCGCCGTCTGCACGCAGTGCTGGAACATCTTCTGAAAGACGTGCTTTACGAAGCGGACGACAACGAAACCAAGGCGATACACATCGACAAGGACTATGTGACGGCGCATCTCGCCACGTCGCTGCGAGCCGCGTCGCTCAGGAAATACATTCTCTGAGGAAACCAATATTTTGACGCAAAAGCGGTGTTCAGCGGCGCAAAACGCGCGTTGAACACCGTTTTGAGCCGATTATGCGCCGCGGGAGGCGGCGGACGGAGGGAATATGATTGCTATCCCCAAGGGCACAAAGGATATGCTGCCGCAGGATGCCTACAAGTGGCATTGGGTCGAGAACAAGGCGAGAGAAGTCGCCGCGCTTTTCGGTTTCCGCGAGATGCGCACCCCCACTTTCGAGCATACCGAACTTTTCACCAGGGGAGTGGGCGAAACCACGGACATCGTCAACAAGGAAATGTACACCTTCCTCGACAAGGGGAACCGCAGTATGACTCTGCGCCCCGAGGGGACGGCGGGCGTTGCGCGCGCATTCATCGAAAACGGGCTTGCGCAGCAGGGACTGCCGATGAAAGCGTACTATCTGGCGTCGGTGTTCCGCTACGAACGTCCCCAGAACGGCAGACTGCGCGAACATCACCAGTTCGGAGTCGAGCTGTACGGAAGCGAGCTTCCCGCCGCGGATGCGGAGGTCATCGCGCTTGCGCACACCTTTCTTACGTCCGCGGGGCTTAACGCGCTGAAACTGAACATCAACAGCATAGGCTGCCGCACCTGCCGTGCGGAATACAATGCCGCCCTCAAAAAGTATATCGGCGACAATCTTGCCGATATGTGCGCGTCCTGCCGCGACCGTTTCGACCGCAATCCGCTGCGCATCCTCGACTGCAAGGAAGAGAAATGCAGGCGCATCACCGCGGGAGCACCCAAAATCACGGATTATCTCTGCGACGACTGCAAGGCACACTTTGCGGGAGTGCAGGCGATACTCGGAGGGCTCGGCATCCCGTTCGAGGTCAATCCGTCCATCGTGCGCGGGCTGGACTATTACACCCGTACGGTGTTCGAATTCGTGTCCGAGGACATCGGAGCGCAGGGGACGGTATGCGGCGGCGGCAGATACAACCATCTCGTGGAGGAAGTCGGCGGCAAGCCCACCCCCGCGGTCGGGTTCGGTCTGGGGCTGGAAAGGCTGCTGCTCGTGCTTGAAAACACGGGGGCTCTGCGTGCGGAGCCGGAAAGGACGGACGTGTATGTCGCGGCTCTCGGCGCGCGCGCCGAGGAATTCGCCCCGCGCTTTGCGGCTATGCTCCGCAAAGAGGGCATAAAGACGGAATTCGACCTTATGGGAAGAGGACTCAAAGCGCAGATGAAATACGCCGACAAGTGCGGCGCGCGTTATGCCGCGGTCATAGGCGACGACGAGCTGGACCGCGGCGAAGTCACCCTCAAAAATATGGCGACGGGCGAGAATTTTGCGTGTGCGGCGGCGGACGTCGCGGCGGCGGTGAAAGAATGACCGAGCGCGGCGTCGTCACGAAAGTCAAAGGCGGAAAAGCCACCGTACAGTTCGACAGAAAGAGCGCGTGCGACAGCTGTCATATGTGCGCCGTGACAAAGGACGGAATGAAAGTTCAGATTGTCATCGAGAACACTCTCGGTGCGGTTGTCGGAGATTTCGTCAGCGTGCGTATGGGGGAGCGGTTTGTGTTGACAGCCGCGCTCATAGTCTATATAATACCCCTTGTACTCGTCGGAATAGGCGTGGGCGCGGGGTCGCTGCTCAGCGAACTTGCGCAGGCTCTTCTGGCTGTCGGCGGATTGGTTGCGGGGTTTGTGATAGCCTTCCTTCTCGACCGTTTCGTCATCAGGAAGCGCAAAGGGTTTGCGCCGCAGATGGTGGAGATTTGTCCGCCGCCGTCCGCTCTTTCGGGAGAGGCGGCAAAGCGGAGCGCGGAGAGCGCCGCACCTGCGGAAGACGGGAATAAAAACGTAAACAACTCGCAGCATAATGCTGAACGGCAATAAGCCGGAAGGAGAAAAAAATGAACGAAAATTGCGTGAAAATCACGAGCGACAATTTCGATGACATCATCGCGTCCAACGACGTCGTTATGGTGGATTTCTGGGCAAGCTGGTGCGGTCCCTGCAAGATGCTCGGTCCCGTCGTGGAAGACGTGGCGAACGATTACGTCGGCAAGGCCGTCGTCGGCAAAGTCAACGTGGACGACTGTCCCGACCTGGCGGAAAGGTTCGGAATTATGACCATTCCCGCCGTGTTCGTGTTCAAGGCGGGCAAAGTCGTGGACAAAATGATTGGCTTCCGTCAGAAAGCGCAGCTTGCGGCGGCGCTCGACAAAAACCTGTAAAGCAACGCCCGCTTATGCGGGCTTGACTTTTTTACGGGGGCTTTTCCCCGTCACATCACAAAAGGAGAACGTATGGTAGACCTCAGATGCATCAAAGCCGTGGACGGCGAACTTTATGATTCCATGGTGGAGGAACTTCACCGTCAGCAGCACAATCTCGAACTCATCGCCAGCGAGAACATAGTTTCCCCCGCGGTAATGGCGGCGGCGGGCAGCTTTTACACCAACAAATACGCGGAGGGCTATCCCCGCAAGCGTTACTACGGCGGATGCCAGTTCGTCGACCGTGCGGAAGAGCTTGCCATAGAGCGCGCGAAAGAGCTCTTCGGAGTGAAATTCGCAAACGTTCAGGCACACAGCGGGTCAAACGCCAATTTCGCGGTCTACTATGCGGTTCTGCAACCCGGCGACACCGTGCTCGGAATGTCTTTGTCCGAGGGCGGACATCTCACCCACGGTTCTCCCGTCAACCTCAGCGGAAAACTTTTCAACTTCGTGTCCTACGGGCTCGACCCCGAAACGGGCAGGATAAATTACGACGACGTGCGCGCCAAGGCGCTGGAATACAAGCCGAAACTCATCGTTGCGGGCGCGTCGGCGTATGCGCGCACGATAGAGTTCGACAAGTTCCGCGCCATAGCGGACGAAGTCGGGGCATACTTTATGGTGGACATCGCGCACATCGCGGGGCTCGTCGCCGCAGGCGTACATCCTTCTCCCGTGCCGTATGCGGATTTCATCACCTCTACGACGCACAAGACTTTGCGCGGACCCCGCGGCGGTCTTATTATGACCAACGACGAAGAGCTCGCAAAGCGCATCGACAAAATCATTTTCCCCGGCTCGCAGGGCGGACCTCTTATGCACATCATCGCGGCGAAGGCGGTCGCGTTCAAGGAAGCGCTCACTCCCGAATTCAAAGAGTATCAGGTGCAGGTGGTCAAGAACGCGAAGGCGCTCGCCGACACTCTGCTTTCGGAGGGCATAAACCTCGTCAGCGGCGGCACGGACAACCATCTTATGCTGCTCAATCTCGTAGGCACGGGAGTCACGGGCAAACAGCTCGAAAAATGGCTGGACGAAGCGCACATCACCGTCAATAAAAACGCCGTGCCCAACGACCCCGAAAAGCCTTTCGTCACCAGCGGCGTGCGTATCGGCACTCCCGCAGTCACCACCCGCGGTATGAAAGAAGAGGATATGAAAGTCATAGGCGGCTGTATTGCGGACATCATAAAGAACGGGGAGGAAGCTATTCCCCGCGTGACGGAAAAGGTGCTCGCGCTGTGCGAGGCGCATCCGCTTTACGAAAACGACGTTATCTTCTGACAACCGAAAAAAGCCGAACCGAGCCGCGCAAAAGCGCGGCTCTTTTGTTTTCCGTTTTCCGAGAAATCTGCGGTGTTTCAGACGTTCCGCCTTATCCGCCACAGAGTTTCCATAAAACCGCGCACTTCCGCTCCCGCAAACCCTATCTCCGAAAAGGGCGTGCGAGCGTACGGCGGTTTTGCGCGCTCCTGCGCGCGCGGCGAGGCGCGCCCGTCTTCCGCGGCGAAAGGACGGGCTCCGTTTTCTCCGTCCCGTCTGTCGCCGTTCTGCTGCCGTCCTTCGCCTGAGGATTGACCTCCGTCCGCGCCGCCCGCGGGGAAGGGATTCCCTCCGCGCATCATATTCATCAGCATAGGCAGCATTTTCAGCATTGCGTTTCCGCCCTGTGCGCCTCCGTCCGCGCCCGCGTTTTCCTCGCCGCGTCCGCCCATCATTCCCATAATCAGCGGCAGCATCGTCTGCATCGGATTCCCGCCGTCATGCGACGGCGGTTTGTTCATCATAGACATCAGAGCCATCAAGGTGTTCATATCCGCGTTCATATCCACCTCACGCAATTCAATATATGCCGTCATATTATGATTGTGACGGAGGTGGCAATGAACGATTACCGAAACTACGGCGGTTCGGACAACCGCGGTTACACACCTGAGGGCGAAGTGCGCTATGGCGGCTTCGGAACACGTTACGGTGTCGGCGGAGAGGGCGGCGGATACGGTCGGCCGCAGAACGGCGGACGCACGGACGGAAGTGTGCCGGGCGACATTCCGCAGGATGTGGCGGAACGCGCGGCGCAGTATTCGACAATGAGCAGGGAGGAGCTGTCCGAGGAGCTTATGCGCGAAGCGTCATCCCTCAGGGCGCAGGGGCTTCTCGACGTGGACAGGCTCGACGAGTTCTGCCGTATGGCGGCGCCGTATATGACTGCGGAGCAGGTGCGCCGTATGCGCGAAATAATAGGGATGTTGAGGTAGTATGAAAAAACTTGACGAGGGACTTGTAAGCGTACTTGCCGCAGGAGGCGAGGCGGACGCGGTGGTGCGGGTGCGCAACCCGTGGCAGTTGGGTTACATAGCGCGCCATTTCAAAGTGGCGGCGATGTTTCCGTTCATCAGCGCGCTGGGGCTTAGGTGCGACAGAAAGGACGCGGTGCGGCTTGCGGAAATGCACGAAGTGGTGTCCGTTTCGGCAAGCGGTCGCGTGAGCGCGCTGGACGCCCTCGATACGCGCGACGGTGGCGCGGCCGGGGAAACGGCCGAAAATGACGGCGAAGCGAAGCAGGGTGTGTCAGGCGCGTCGGAGGGCGGGCGTTCCGCGGACGTCGGCGCAAGTTCTGCGGCGGCAAATGCGGAAGCGGAGATTTTTTCCGCAAAAGGACTGACTGGGCGCGGGGTCACTCTCTGCGTGCTCGACACGGGGGTTTCGCCGCATTCCGACATCAGCATTCCGCGCGACCGCGTGAAAGAATTCCGCGATTTCGTGGGCG
>ULRR01002209.1_pt1 | contig 22855 bp, 23 predicted proteins | sample 1955651 | NCBI WGS metagenome assembly ULRR01 (sample SAMEA4835688, study PRJEB28245) | human gut metagenome | biome: gut microbiome; material: fecal sample | place: Denmark | collected 2008
GGCGGATTAACCGCTGTCAATGTTGGCAAACATAGTAACTTACGGCTTGAAGATTAATAATCTTCCACGTGTAAGATTAATAATCTTCACGGCGGGGCAGTTATATGCGTCGGGCAACGCAATTGGTCTTATCCGTGCGGTTCATTGTGTTTTTGTTCAAGAAATAATCTGGAATTGCACCGACGGCAGTTGCCACCATTGTATGTTATTAAGGATAAATATTCACTATTTTTGTAGATATTCTGCGGAAAACCATTATCTTTGTAGCACAATAAAAACGGATATATGTATATAGAGTTTGATAAAGACTGTTTGCGTGAAATCTATACTCCTAACGAGTTGATTTGTGCGGAGGCTATACATCCGGGAGAAATGCTGAGGGATGAATTGCAAGCACGTGGAATATCGCAAAGGAAATTTGCAAAAATAATCGGTATGCCCTATACGGCATTCAACGAGATAATTAACGGCAAACGCCCGATAACCACTGATACGGCACTAAAAATCGAAGCTGCTACGGGAATCTCCGCTACGATGTGGATTGGCTTGCAGACTGATTACAATATGCAGACCGCCCGGCGGGACAACAAACTTTCTGCCATTCTGGAGAACATACGCAAGTCGGTTGCTGTTCTTTAAAGGTCAAAGTCTGTCTATTTGAATTTTTCAACAATATTATTTGAGCCTCACAGCAATCGCGTTGTGGTGCTTTTGCTTTGCATTTGCAACAATAGTAGTAAAACTATTCAGAAAGTTCTGCCGGGAACCTGTATTGGTATCAGTTCTGTTAACTTCATCATTTTACGTGTCTGTCGTAATCAAAGAATTTTTCTCAGTTTTAATGTTAGTAAGTTTCAAGTTAGCGTCCAATTTATCCTCTGTTTTTATGAAGACGCCTTCGTGGGGCGATGAAGACGCTTTCGTGAGCCGATGAAGGTGCCTTCGGAGGCCGATGAAGACGCCTTCATCGGAAAACGGTTATCAGAATATAGAATACCAAAATATTCTGTGATTTTCTTCTCTGAATATGAACAGTAGCTGATAGCCTAAATATGAACAGACTCTGCCTTGTATTTCCAATGCTGTTGCTTGGCGTCATTTCTTCAGTTTCCTTCGGTTATTCCGGAGATTTTGTGTAAATCTGTATAAGGAATATAGTTATTTGAAATTAAGCGATTTAGAAGAATTACCTTGTTTTGGGGTAATGATTTGGTAACAACTATTCTTTCTAAATGTAATCCATTATCTTTTAATTAGTTATGATGCGTTGTGTAGGCAATAGGTAATGGATTTGTAACGTGCTAACTTCTGTATTCTTCATCGCTTTGAAGTGGGATGATTAGCTGATGCAAATATAGAAATTTTTCTTGGAAAACTCAAACATCATGCGCAAATTTGACAATCTTTCGTATAGTCTTCTATCAATAATCACTCAATATAGGTTAGTAAAATATAAGGCATAAAACCGTTATTTAAAATGATACATTCGTAATTTTATTACGATATTGCGAATTATATTTTGTGATATAATATTTTATTTGTATCTTTGCTCCACGAATAAGATAAATACAACAAGTATGATAGCAAACTTCTCAGTTGAAAACTTTTTCTCCATTAAATCGGCTCAAAAAATTAGTTTTGAACCCACATCAGATACTTTTATGTCTGATGAATATTCGTATGAAGTTAAAGAGGGAGTCAGATTGCTGAAGGTAGGCATCATCTATGGTGCCAACGCTTCCGGTAAAACTAATGTATTAAATGCCATTGAGTTCTTCAGAATGTTGGTTTTAAGAATGCCTAAAGACCGAAATGAAAAAACAGGAGTTGTTCCTTTCATGTTGGACAACACTTCAAGAAATGAAACGACGAAGATGTCGATGGTATTCTATATCAATCAATCAAAGTATATCCTTAGTTTTGAATTGGATACGAAGTATATTTATTCCGAGACATTAGTCGTTTATGATTCCATTCGTCCTACCAAACTATATAATCGCAGTTATGATGCCGCGACAGATTCCACATCCATTGAGTTTGGTTCAAGCCTGAAAATGTCACGGAAAAGCCAAGAAGTAATTTCTGGGAATACAATCAATAATTGCAGTGTGCTTGCCGCGTTTGGCAAAAGCAATGTGGAACGGACAAAGTTAAATGATGTGTACGATTACTTTGCCAACCATGTAAAGGATGTATTAGCTCCTGGCATGTTGCTTTCTGGGTATGTCAAATCACGATTGGATAAAGACGAAACTGGGGATTTGAAGAAGTTCATTTTAAATTTCCTGAAAGCATCCGATTTCAACATAGAAGATGTGGTGTTGCACGAAGAAGAAGAGTTGATTACCCCTGAATTGGAACAACTCATCCAGAATGCGCCTATTGACAAAGAGGCAAAAGCCGAAATGTTAAGAAGGGGTAAAATCACAAACGCAGAGTTGACTTTCAAGCATAAGGCAGGCGATAAAGTATATGATTTGTCTGAGGAATACGAATCCAATGGCACTATGAGATTCTTGGGAATGGCTGTGATTCTGAATTTCTTGTTAAAGACAAATCGGTTTGTACCTATTGATGAGGTAGAAACAAGTATCCATTACGAACTGTTGGCTTATTTCCTAAAAGTATTTTTAGCGAACAGCAATAGGCCGTCCCAAATGCTCCTGACAACGCATGACATCAATCTACTTAATGAGGATTTCATTCGCCGCGACACGATATGGTTTACGGATAAAGACGAACTTGGCGAGACCCAAATCGTACGCCTCTCTTCTTTGGGATTGCATAAAAATCTCTCCCCTTATAATGCCTACAAGCAAGGAAAATTAGTAAAGTTGCCGTTCCTTGGCAGTCAATATATTGACCTAAACGAAGAATGACATGAAAAGGACTGTGACGAAAAGTATTGCCATCATAGGCGAAGGGGAAACGGAGTGGTTCTATTTTGACTCTTTGAGGATTGCGTGTCGCTATCCTTTCAAGGTCGCACCTGATTTTCCTCAGCATAGCGACATCAATCACATGCTGAAACTGGTCGAGTCCTATCTGAACAAGCAATACGATTTTATCGTATGCTTGTTTGATATGGACAGATTGTTGCAGTTTCCATCTGAAATGCAATTATATCATAGAGCAAAGAAGGAGTATAGTAAGAAAAAGTATACAGGGAAGGTGATGTTTGTAGAAACGAATCCCTGCACGGAATTTTGGTTTCTGCTCCACTTCTTGCCAAATGTGGTTTGCAGACGATATGAAAGTTACGAGCAACTGCTCCCCGAATTGCAAAAATACATGCCAGGGTATGAGAAAACCAAAAGATATTTCATACGCACCAACCTTTATAAGTACTTGACTGAGAATGGTGATTTGGAACGGGCAATGTCAAATTCGGAAAAGCTCTGCCAATTTTGCCAAGAGTCACCGGAAGATTTGAAAGCATATTCTGAAATTCATAAAGTCATAGAATTACTTAACACCCTCATTGTAAGATAGTCCTTAAAAAATGAATAGTGGTTTTATTTTTTTTGCAGTATATATCTATTTACTATAAATAAGGAACCGATAATTAACAAAAAGTATGGCATTGACGTATAGTAGATTTTTTAAGGTAAAGCACCAAGATTTTCTTCGGAAAGGAGTATATAATGCTTTTTTGGATCAGGACTCTTTACTTCATATTGATCCACTTCTTTTGAAAGGAAGTGAGATACCCGAGTTTACGGATGCATATACAGAGTTCTTCAACTACTTTAGATTATTTATTCCTCTGGTAAAGGCTTCGAAAGCAGATAATCTTCAAGACCCTTTTTTCAAAAAAATGGTAGATAGGTTCACTTTCAAAGAAATACCGAACACAGGATTAGGGTTTTCGAAAGGTAATACAAAAGGAAGAGGTATTAGTGGTGCTCTCGCCATACAACTTGCCCATAGTGCATACACCATCATAAATGCAGGTCTTGAGGATCCTGAGATATTTGGTTTAATGCAGTTAATAGAGGATAATATGGCGGCTGATAGAATCAGCGACATGACTATAGCCATTTTGCAAAAGAATTTCTTAAAGTATACACAAAGGATAGCACAGGAAATGGGGCTAATAACTCATCCTTACACATTCGAGTATGGGCTTATATTTCAAGTTCCTTATTACAACGGAAGCCCCATTCATTTTATTCCCGAATCATTTTTAGCAGACCTTCCTGTAGCTCATGATTTTGAAGAAATAGACTCTGTATGTAACTACAATAATCGACTCAAAAGAAAAATTGCAGAACTGATTGGAATTAATTGGTCTGATTATAAGGACTATAAAAAGAAAGATTGGAAGAATCTTATTATAGGCAATAAGGATTGTTATGAAGCTGTAATTAGTTTTTACAAAAATCTCAATGCAGTGCCGTATGATTTCGCCTCAGATAACAAAAATCAATACAGAAATATATTGCTCCAAGAACTTTTAGACGAAATTCCATTCCAAAAACCAACCGAGTCTGCGAACGAAGAAGAAGAGATTTATAAGTTTACGTTGGCAATGTGTTATCAGTTCAAACATTTAGTTGAGCACAATAGACTTTCGGAGTTATTCTATCGAAATGATCGGACTCCAGATGAAACAGACTGGCAACTTCTACTATATACTGTGGCAGATACATATAAAATAGCAGGTAATCTAGATTTAGCTATAACACGTGAGGACAATCCCGGTGTAGGTGAGATTGATTTTCATATAACGAAAGGTTCAAAGGCTAATACTGTTATTGAAATTAAACGCTCAACTAATGAGAATCTTGTTCACGGATATCGTACTCAGTTGCCTGCCTACATGAAAGCAGAACGAGCGAAATCTGGCATTTTTATGATAATCATGGAAAAAGATAATATTGATACTATTAAACGGAAAATTGCGGAAGTGCAGACAGATATGAAAGATAAAGGAGAATACATACCTGAGATTATTTATGTTAATGGCATGAGACAACATTCTGCAAGCAATAAATACTATAAAATTCCGGAAATGGAATAAAATTCAACATTTAAGAGCAAAATATAGGAGGTTAAAAAACATGGCAACGAATCCACCGTCCGGCGACGGACATCGTAATGGGGCAGTGAAAGGACGTTCTCAAACTTTCAATCCCAAAACAGAACAATGGGTAAAACGGGATTCCGAAACGGGTCGTTTTATGGATGTTAAAAAAGATGGTACGCCATTCAAGGGCGTAAGGAAAGAAAAATGATTTCTTAGCTGAAAGTGGAGGTTAAGGCAGCCCAAACCTCCACTTTCTGTTTTACATTGGTTTTATCATCTTTTCAATGAAAGCTATTTCTTCATCGGTTAGATGATATTTTGTATAGAGTTGTTGGTCTATTTCAGGAGTTGATTTGCTCCAGTTGATGTCACTGTAGGACGTGAAGTCTTGTATGGGAATTAAATCAAATGTTGACTTTGAAATGTTCAAGGAACTTCTATTAAAGAACAACAATGCTCTGAAAAACTTGCTTTTTATGTATGAAAAACAATTAAGCATTTCCTCTTTTGTGTCGAAGTCTCCTATCTTGAGAAAAGTTTCCGTACATATTTCATTCGGGCTACCTAAAATCATTTCAGGCGGAACAGTAGATGTTGTCATGTATGCTTTGGAAAAGAAAATCTTGTATTTGTCAATCGATTCAATAGACTTGCGTATTTGCGATGTCGGCAGGTAAGCAGAGACACGTTTTGCACCACCTTTTATGCCTTTTACTCCATAGATTTTTGTATATTCATCGCGATAATCCCAAACTAAGTCTATATGACCATAATTATAGCTTTTATTGAACAAATCTGCATTAAAGCCAAATGGATTCCTCGGTGAAACTATTGCTGAAAAACTTTTAAAGGCACTTGCAGCAGACTTTTTGATAATAGATTGTTGACGGGCATCTCTGATAACGGTTCTCGCATCTTCGCTTTTCAATGTTCGTTGTGAACAAATGACTTCGCCATTTAGAGAATAATATTTGTATTCAACATTTTGTCTGTCTCCCTTTCTGTCAGACTCCCAACGGAAATAACAGATACCACCGTCTATGTGAACTGTAGGAAAACATTGCCTTGCATCAGCATAATCTGAGATGTGTGTAAGACATTCATCATTCATCATTGCTTCCCTGAAAGAATTCAACCCTTTGCCTCCTTTCAGCCATCGAGACGGCATAATCATAGATACAACCTTAGGATTTATGCGTTTAGCTGCATCTACAAAAAGATTATAAATAGGCTTAGCACTGTCTCCTGTTCCCCCACCATCAACTTCTTGATACGGCGGATTGCCTACTATCGCATTGAATTTCATTTTGTCATCATCATTAGCTTTCCAGAACGAGCGTCCCTTCGCCATCTTCTCAATGAAGTTCTGGGGCTTGTTCTTGATTTGGTTGATTAAATCCTCGAAATAACGAGTGTTTACTTTAGACTTGCGGAATCCCACAAGCGTCCGTTTGGTAATGCTTTTCGCCATCGGCGTCTTGCAGACCACGAAAATGTTTTCAGCAACGGTTTTGTCCCACACCGCCTGCTGTTCTTCGAGCGTGTCGGCGGAAATGGTACTGTCCTTTAGGCGTGTGCGGAAAATGCTGTAAGCCATATAGAGCGGATACAAGCCGGACTTGGAATTGATTTCAAGGATGTGGCTGTCAGGCGTGAACACTTTTTCCGTCACTTTGCCGTGGTCGATGAAGCGCGGCTCGTCGATGGCATGCTCATAATCCTTGTCAAAGAAACAGTAGCCTCCCAAACAGTCGCCCAAGTGCATGTTCACCACACGCCACGGGGTAAGCACCGTTTCCTTGTCAGGATTGCGGAATGTGCTGAAAATGTCCGTGATGCGCCCGATGCGTTCCTCCACACTCAGTTTGTCAGCCGCTTTCGCCATCGCACGGATGCGCTTGCCAGCGGCACGGAAGATGTCCGGGTCGTAGTATTTCTTGAAAGCATTGAATTTCTGCTTGCTCACCCCTTTTGGCATGAACTCCTCCCATGAGCGCGGGTCTATCTTCTCGGCGAAATTATCGATGGTGATTTCCTCGTCCTCGTTGTCCAGTTCCGCACCGTATATGAGCAGGGGCATACGGATGGATATGCCACGGAGAATGGAGATAGCCGCCTCGCGGTTCTTCGTCTTCTTTTTCAGTTCCTCCAGTCTGCGCTTCTCCTCCTCGGTCAGTTCCTTCTTGGGCTTTTTCTCCAGCTTCTCCTTTTCCTCGTATTCCTCATTGTTCAACCCTTGGTTGTTAATGTCCACTTGGTTGGTCTTGGGCATAGCCTTGGTCTGACCGATGATGCGTTTCAGGTCGTCAAACTCCTTCAACTCCAAATCGCCCAGTTTCAATAACTCGTCATTATAGAGGCTGTTGTCCTCGAATCCGTTGCGAACCACACGCTCCACATATACCTTCTTCAACTGTTCAAGCATACGCGGCACATCGAACTTGTCCATGCGAGAGCCTTCAATGGAGATGACAGGGCAGAAATTGAGGAAGTCGCCCATAATCTTGCGGTCGGTCTGCGAGGTCTTGCCAGCCTTGGCGGAAATCTTGGCGGTCTCGGCAAGTACTTTCAGCGTGCGGTCGGGCGCGAAGTCGAATACGTAGCACTGCTCCTTTACCCGTCCGTTGATGGTGGCAGGCGTCTGCACGCGGAAGATGGTCTGCATATAGCTGGATGCCGCCGTATTGTATGAGCCGGAGAGCATGAACACGGCTGTCCATGCCGGAACGCTTACGCCCGTGGTCAGTCGTCCGCAGGACAGAGTGATGGTGCGCGTCTGGTCCGGGTCTTTCCCGATGGCCTCATTCACCATCTCAAGCGCGTCTCGGTTTTCCTCATCCTCGTCACCGTCGCCCGCCACGTTGACGATATGGAAATGCTGGAATACGGGATGTCGTTGCAACAACGCGCTCAACGCCTTTGCTTCCTTCACGCCCGGCACCATCCACAGCGTATGGCGGAACACGTTTCTGTATTCCTCGTTGGCGAAAGGATAACAACTGTCCTTGTCCTCCTTGGTTAGTAGGTTGAGAAAAGCGGAAACGTCACGTTCATGGATAAAGCCGCCGTCCTTGTCCACACGGAAGAACTCGCGGAAATTGAAAGCCACATCCTCATCGACAAATTCTTTCAGCAAACGCCCGAGGTCGTAGGTATAGATGTTCATGGCAGGCAATGCCGCATACGGGTTAGGGTCGCCGAAGTGGGTCTTGTCCCATTCCAGTTTGGCACGCTGCTCCATCACGTAGTCCCATGTGTAGATTTCATTCTCCTTGAAATCGTCTAAGAGATTGAACGGCGTACCAGACAACCGCAAAACTTTTGTATCCTCCTTGACCAACTCCGCCATCACCGCCTTGCCGAGTTCAGTCTGCGTTCCCTCGTGCGCCTCGTCCACGATAATCAAATTCCAAGGCGTGGCGAACACCTCATTGTTTTTGTCGAAGTTGCCGCCTACGACTTCTGACCCACGCAAGTCCTGCATGGAGGCGAAATAGACATAATGCAGTCCGCCAGCCTTTGCCCTGCGTTCAAGATTTTCATGGTTTTCCCCGTTGTTCTTGGAGCCGTAGGCAAAGTTGTTACGGTCATAGAATATCTTACCGAAGTCCTCGAACCATCCGCTGTCCACCACGGGGCGGTGGGTCAGGATGAGCGTCCGCCTGAAATCCATGTCCTTGACCACCTGCAAGGCGGATAACGTCTTTCCGAAACGCATCTTGGCATTCCAGAGCATCTGGTTGCCTTTCTTGAACTGCTTTTCCGTTTTCTCAATGGCCTCGCGCTGTTCGGGGCGGAACGCAATGGGGCTGCGCCCGTGTGCCACCTCTCCCGGCAATAGGGATTCCTTACCCTCCTTGACGGCTACAATGGCACGCTTCACGACATCAAGCGTGGTGATGAACCATTCGTTTGCCTTGTTCTCCTTGTCAAACACCTTTCTCTTCACGCCGGAACGTTCCAGCACGGCATGGACCTCTTTATCATTGAACGAGCGCAAGCCGCCATGGTTGTACAACGTCAGTTCGGTGTGCAACAGTTCGTAGCGTATGCCTGCGGTCTGTGTATATTGGTTGATGCGCTTCTTTGCCGCCTCGTTCAGCGGCTTGCTGTTCGGTGCCAGCCCGATGACGCTCTCATCGTCACAGGTAGCCTCGCCGATTTTCAGGCAACCTTCGTGTACGGCATCGTTGATGCGGAATACGTATATCAGCTTCAGTTTAAGGGAAGAAAAGTATTTCATAGGCATTCATTTTAGGAGGTCAATGTATCGGATTCGCTTGCCTTTGCGCCCCGTCTGTGGGTCTTTGGCGCGCCAGTCCTTTATGAGGCAGTAAGTGCCGTTATGCCTGAAAATGTTGTCCGTGCGGCATCCCTCACAGGTGGTCACAGTCCGTGTGGTTTCCCCGAAAAGGTCTGTGGACATTTCCACCCTTTCGTGGCAACTGTTAGGCACGACTCCTTTCAGCCCATCCATCTGCCACACGTTCCATGAAATGATGTAGGCGATGTAGTTTACGGACTTCGCCAACGGGTCTTTCCCGAACTTGGCACGGTAGTATTCGACAAAAGAAGCAAGCATGGATTCACGGGCAATGAGCAAACTGTCGCCCTGCCATTCGTAGGCATAGAGGCTCTTGTAGGCTTCCTGCGCGGCTTCCAGCCATTCACCGGAAGTCTTGGTGTTCTCACTGACAACACGCAGTTTGCGGTCAAGCAGTCCGATACGGTCAGAAAGCGGAATGACCGCGCCTGTGGTGGTGTCATAGCGGCTGACTATATAGGGTGCCTCGCCGCAGGTGATTTCAAGACGTGTGTCACGGACATAATCCTTCCATGTCTTTCCTTCGGGGAAAGAGATTCTTTCGGGATTCGCTTTCCAGCCGTGTGTGCCGTCCTCTGAAGTGTATTCCGTATTGAACACGTCTTTCCTGCCAAACCATGCCTCGTCAATCAGGTTGTTCTGTGCGTTGCATACCCATGCAGGGGTGAACACCTCAGCCATGTCGCGGACACGCGCCGACTGGGTGTCCTTGTGCTTCAGGACACGGGGCATGATGACCTGACCGTTGGCACCCATGATGAGTTCGGGCAATATCGGGTCACGGTAGTAATACCCTTTGCCAAGGTGTTCATAGTCGGAAGTCGCCCAGAATATGTTGCACACGGCATCGCCCCTGCTCGTCGTATGGTCTTTGAGCAGGGTGGACAGCAATCCGATGGAAGCCTGCAAGATGCTGTTCTCCAATATGTCGGCTGTTTCAGGCACGTTGATACACTTTGGTTAAGGTGTATCTCCTGTCGGGAGAACATAATACCTGATAATCAAGCTGTTTATTTGTCACTTGTAAAACAACAGCCGTTTCAATACTGCTTTAATGCTTGCCTGATGCATTTTTATGGAGTGCAAATTGCCCGTTTTTCACAAAAATGTGTAAATTTGCATCCGATAGTGTATCTCCCGACAGAAGTACCGTCATTGTTCCCAAACAACTTCCGATTACAAGTCTTTCAGAATAAGCAAGTTCGCCTTGTCTATCACAGAGCCGTCCAATGACGCAAGATAGATGCGCGTGGTTTCCTCCGAATCATGTCCCATGCCCTCGCTGATGACTGAAATGGGGATGTTCTTGCTCTTGGCAATACTTGCCCAAGAGTGGCGGCTCACGTACATGGTAAGCGGCGCGGCAATACCGCATAGGCTGGCAATCTCTTTCAGGTACTTGTTGATGCGGAACAGCGTGCTTTTGTATTGGCTGCGTAGTTTCTTGGAAGGCAGTTTCAGGATAGGGAGCAGGTAATCACCGGAACATCCTGCGGCATATTTCATCACGGTTTCCTCCATGCAGCTTTCCCACCTGATGTGGAGTTGCTGCCCGGTCTTGTGCCTCCGGTAACTCAATATGCCGTTCTTCAGGTCGGATTTCTTCAAATAAGCCATGTCAATGAACGACATGCCACGGGTGTAAAACGAAAAGAGGAACATATCCCTTGCCAGTTCCCAATGCGGCTTTCCCGTCAGGTCAAGCTCCTTGATACGCCGGATGTCCTTCAGGGATATGGCGCGTTTCACGGTCTTGTCCATTCCTATATAAACATGCTTGAAGGGATGTCTCTGTGCGGTCAGCCCTTTTTCCACGGCACGGTTGTAGGTGGCGCGCAGGATGCGCATATAGAAAGATACGGTATTCAGGGATGCGCCATTTGTTTTCAGCCATGCCTCGTATTCCATTATCAAGTCCTCATCCATATCGTCCAACTGTATATCCTTGTTCCGCCTGAAACGCATGAAGCTGGACAAAGCAGACGCATAGGTTTCTGAGGTGCGTTCCCTGTTCAGGCGTTTCAGTTGCCCAATGACGGAATCCATGAAATTGAAGAACGATTGCAGACTCGTCTGTTTCCGATAGCCGTTCACGATAGCATCTGCCGAGCAGACACCTTTAAACATCTGGTCGTGGATAATGTTCTCCAGTCGCAATACGTCACGGCTGATATATTTCTGAACAATATGAAGATAGCACTTCCTGTCCGCATCAGCCCAGGAAGGAATTATTACGGATGACGTTTCAACGTCCCACTCACTCTCGTATATATGCAGGTCAGCTGCAATCTGGCGGACCGCGCGGTTGTATATCACCTGATAGTAGATGCTGCCCTCCTTGCCGTCTATGGAAGAAGGACGGAATTTCACTTTTACCGATGCCATTCACTTTACTTTTAGTTATTCTTCATTTGTTTCACTTTCAATTTCTCCTGCATCAGGCTGTCGGACAAGGTCTTTAACCCTTTGTCGTAGCCGTCAGCCTCCTGCCGTACCCATTCGATGGCCTCCTCGTTGCGGTGGATGTCGAACACCTCGTTCAGCCAAAGGATGTGATTGGCGTTGCAGCCTCCCCATGAGCGGATGACACGGAACTTCAACGCATCGTCCGCATATTGGCGTTTAGCTTTCCAAAGCTCGATATTACCCCAAACTGAGAGGGTACACACGATACCCATACCGACCAAGAGAGAAAACACCTTGCTCGACCGGATGTCAAAGCTGTGGCGATGGATATGTTCTTGCGGTTCATCCAGTCGTTCTTCCGAGTTGGTAATAAACGACTCTTTCAAATCACGCAACAGACCCAGTATCCTGTTCGATGTGTTAACTTCCGCCTCCCCGAACTTGGTCAGCATGGCTTTGGTCTGTGCCTGATGTTCCTTTGCGGAACTCTCGAACAGCTCCTTTATGGGTGTCAAATCCACCGTCGGTGATTGTCCGTCTGATTGATTGTTGGTTGCTTTTGGAGTGTTCTCCAACTTCCCGTTGATACCCTTGAGGGCATTCTTGATGTCCTCGAAGAGCGTGTAAACTTCATTATTGTCCATATTTAAAATCCTATTTTACGTTGTTTCTTTTTCTTGTTCCTGCGTTTTAATTCTTCCTCGAAACGGTTTTCCTCAGCCTGTCCGTCCGTGTTGTCCGATGTAAAAAGACCTATTGAACCGCTGAACAAGTCATTGTTGCCCCTTGATTCGGATGGGAGCATGGACTGTTCTTCACGGTACGGCGATGCTATGATTCCCTGCCGTTCATTGCGTCTGTTATTGTCCAGTGCTGCGTTAATTTTGGAGAAACTGAACCGCCTGTCAATTTTGGAACCGCTGAACAAATAGCCATTCATGGTGAAAACCACACCCTGTACCTCGTCCGACTTGCCCTTGTACTTGAACCGTACTTCCACGCCTTGTTTCTTCAGATTAGCAATGAGTATGTTCCAGTTCCCGCACCTTGAAACCTCCGATTTAAGGATGGAGTAAAGCCCGTACCTGGTCTTGTTCGGCTCTTTCAGGCGGTGCCGCTTCACCCGCTCCTTGCCGCTGGCAAAATAAAGGTTGTACTTCTTCGTCAGTTCCTTGCAGATGCGTGCACTGCGTATCCGCTCGTTGCGGTCTGTGATTGTCCTACCATTATTGGCGATTCGGTTGAACGTTATATGCACATGCGGATGCTCCTTGTCGAAGTGGCGCACGATGAGTATTTGCGTGTCGGTTATCCCCATTTTCCTCAGGTATTCCAACGCTATCCCTGCCATTGCACGGTCGGTCAGACGGTGTTCATCCTCCTTATGGAAAGCCAAAGAGATGTGTCCGACGGGCTTCGTAACCTTTGGATTTATCTTCGATTGTGCCTCGAAGCTCATGGCTATCGTGTCCTTGTCCTCGGCAAACAGACCGTCACAGACGAGGATTTTAGCGCCCTTTTCCTTGTCAAGGATGTAGCTTACCACACCCTTGAAACTGCTTCCCTTTACGATTTTAGCTATCATATCCGGCTGTCATAAGAGGATTAAATTCAGCAGTTCCTCAATCCGTGCCACGAGTATGCGGCACTCCATCTTCACCGTGACGAAGCCCGAAGCGTTTGCCTTGTGCGCAAGCTGGTTCAGGTTGTTCGCCATGCCGCAGAGCTTGCGGACGTAACCCGTATGCTCCGGCGTGAGCCGTTCCTTCACCTGCACGTCCCTCATGCAACGGCGTAGGAACTCACCTGCGGATATGCCTGCACTTCGCGCCTTGCCTTTCAGCGTATAGTAGTCCGATGTCGCCATCTTCACCGTGAGGCGGTATTTCAGCTTGTCTGCCGCTCCCTTCTTGGGGCGACCTCCCTTGTTCCTTCTGTCAAATATCCGTTTCTGTTCCATTGTTTTTAATTGATTTCTACTGACTAAAATGTGATTACCTGTTAGACCAACGGGATGCGGCTCTTCACGGAGTTCATGAGTGGGAGCAGGCGGTTTCGGTATGCCCGAAACACAAACTTGCTCCCCTCAAAACTCCGTTGGATTGGTTCAGGGTAGCTCCGAATTGCGCCCCGTCAATCTACTCCTTAATTCTCAGAGTTTACGCCATGCCTCGATGTCCTCCCCGTAGGTGGCAAGATGCTGCCGGGCGATGTTCTCCACCAGTCCCGACACGCTCATCCTGCGCCCGCCGAACATGCGGACGATGCGGTCAAGGGCATCGCGCGTGCATCGGCTTAGGAACACGGGCTTGCGGTCTTCGATGGTCGGAACGGTGAGGAAGGCTTCCTTGTATTCTTCCAATGATGCCCGTCGCTGCTTGCCGCTGATGCGGCGTACCATCTGCGGAGTTCCGTCCGCCTGTTCCGGCACGGCTTCACCTACTTTTTCCTGCACAGTTTCATTTGACTTTCCCTGCTGCTCCTGCGTGTCGGCAGGTTGGGTGTCGGGCTTCGGTATTTCCATACTCGGCTTGTTGCCTAAAAAATCCTGTAACGCTGCATCCATACCCTGGCTGCTTAAATTCTTCTTCATACTTGTTTGAATTAAATGTTTAACAATAGTGGTCACTGTGCGCACATTTGACCGATTATCGGTTGCAAAGGAAATGGCTATAAAACAGACAGTCAAAGGATTGGATTGAGTGAGGCAACAATGTATGGTTTTGCACTTTGCGCATTGCTGGAACGGTTCAGGCTGCGCCGTTTTGCCATAGTGCAGAAACGGGCATTGGAAATTTTAAGGGCTTAAATGGAACGGTCAGGACGGATTTAAGGATATGGCTTTTAGGAAACCCGAAGGACATATTTTCGGGCGGTATAGGAATCCGAAGAACGCCATTGGCTACCACACCAACGCCAAATGCAGCCACGCAAGTGCGAAACGGTTGGATTATGCCGGACTTCGCTTTTCTTTGCACCACGGAGGCTTGGAACAGCCGTCACAGGTTCGGCGGATAACGCCACTCCCGACCATTTGCTGCCACAAGCTGCCACCTCATTGCAAATCCATTGTTTCAAGCGGACAACGGATTTACTTTGCAGGCAAATCGGATTATTAACACTAAAATCAGTATAAGAAATGAATGTAGTAATTATCTCGAAAGAAAAGTATGAGGAAATGGTCGGCAAGCTCAACCGCCTGTCCGACCGGGTAAATGAAATCCTCCGAAAGAAGGAAGAGAAACGGCTCAACCGTTGGATGGACAACCAAGAGGTCTGCCAACAACTGCGCATCAGTCCGCATACCTTGCAGACGCTCCGCGACAACGGCACGCTGGCTTACTCGCAAATCGGGCACAAGATTTTCTACAAGCCGGAGGATGTGCAGCGCATCGTCCTACTTGTGGAGGACAGGCGAAAGGATGCCGCTTGGCGTGGCAGGACTATTTAGCTTGAAGATAAGAATACCACTAAATCCATTGTAAATACTGTAAATCATGAATGACCTGATTCTTGCCGACCGTGAACTGGAAGTCGGCTTCATCGGAAAGCTGGATGCCCTGTTTGAAGGCATCGAAAAAATGGACGCAAGCCATAAGACTTCGCTGGGTAACGAACAATTCCTGACAGACAAAGAGGTGTCTGCATGGCTCAAGGTGAGCCGCCGCACATTGCAGGACTACCGCAACAACGGGATGGTATCCTACTATCAGTTGGGCGGAAAATCCTGTACAAGGAGTCTGACATCGAAAATCTGTTGATGAGTGGCTATCGGAATGCCTACCGCATGGAAACGTAAAACTGAACGTGCAAAAACAAAGAAAGCCGATGGGCAAACTTGCCGCCATCGGCTTTCCTTGCGTAATGTCATATCCTGACCGCTAACACATACACCGTGGATTGGCTACGGACAGCGAAAAGAGCAAATGGACTGACTTTCCACGGCTTGCTGTGCATAGCCTTTCCATGATGAACTTTCGAAAAGCCATTGCCTCTCGGCTACGCAACCTGAACGCCACGGCTATGACCATTTCAAGGCTGTAAACATCATAGCTAATCCTGTCGTACTGCCTGACGTGCCGCACCGTTTCCTCTTCCGCCAATTCATTGTTCTTGTATATGGCAGCAATAGCCTTGCGTATGTAACAGCCGAACACGTTGAACGCATCGGACATCTCCTGCTGCGTCATCCATACTGGGGCGGTCGGAATAGTGACTGTCCCATTCTCACTGATTGTAATGATTCCCCTGTCCATAATGTATGTTTTTGATGTTTTCCTTATCCTTGTTCCATTCAGGCATACGGAATTTGTTGCCTATGCGCTGTGTCAGTTTCTTCATGTCTTCGTCCACTTTCTGACGGGTCAGACGGGCATAGATTTGTGTGGTACTCATGTTCCTGTGCCCCATCATCTGGCATACGGTTTCCAGCGGAACTCCCTGTGAAAGAGTGATTAGGGTGCCGAAATTATGCCTTGCCATATGGTAGGTGAGCCGACGGTTTATGCCGCACAACCCGGCTATTTTCCGCAAGTTGTTGGTAAGAGCTGAACGGCAAGGCATATTGAATATCCTGCCGTATTCACCGTCTGTCTTGTATTTCTCCATTATCCGGCGTGGAATGTCGAGGACACGTATCACGCACTCGCTCTTGGTTTTCTGCCGTTTGAACTTTATCCACAGGTTCCCGTCACTGTCAGTACTCAGGTTGCCGTATTCCAGATTGCACATGTCCGCATAGGCGATTCCCGTCATTGTGCTGAAGATGAAAAGGTCGCGGACATAACGGGTGAAATCCTCCTCTATCGGCGTTGACATAATCCTTTGCAGCTCGTCCATTGTAAGGTGGCGGTGCTTCCGTTGCGCTTTTTCAGGAAAGAACGAGGCAAACGGGTTGCATTGGATAGTGCCCTGTGCCATTGCCGTCCTTGCCAATGTTTTCAGCATGATGACATGGTTTTCTATGGTGACAGTTGCAAATTTCCTTTCAGTGCGGAGATAGCTGTCGTATTTTTCAATGAAAGAGCCGTCAAGACGTTTCAAAGGGATGTCGTCCAATCCGTAGCATTTGCTGACGAACTGCTGCAAGTGCTTGTATGATGTCTGATGGTTTTTCAAAGAGCCGGGAGCGCGGTTTACGCCCACTCGCTTGGCATAGTCGTCCATGTACTCGCGGTATAGCTCCAAGAGGTTCCGCTTGTGCTGCCCGACACCGTTTACCGCATTCTTGACAAGTTCGGCGGTAATGTACCCTTGCTCGTCAAGTATCTCCCTGTAATGGCTGCGTATTTCATCCTCCAGCGCATCTATCTTGGCGTTGGTTTCCTTTGCTTCACGGCTTTTTCCTTTAAGGCGGTATTTCTTGGCATCCCACAGGTCGGGTGGCACTTCCATTTTCGTGGAAAACTGTGCCACCTCCGTGTTTATGGATACCCTGCCCATGAGCGGACACTTGCCGTTCTTCTTTGTTTTCTGACGGTTGATGTAGAACAACACGGCGAAAGTATTGTAGGTTGTCTTTTTCATGGCATCACAGCATTATGAAGTTCCACACATTCCCTTGTTGCCGTAGTCGGCTTGCTGTCCGCTAGTGCGAACTTGCCGCCGATGCGTTCTTGTAGCTTTCCCATGTCCTCGCTAACCTTGTCATAGGTGAGGTGCGCGTAGATTCGGGTCGCACGCCAGTCGCGGTGTCCCATAAGCTCACGTACTGTATCAAGCGGAACTCCCTGGGAAAGAGTAACTACCGAAGCATAGGTGTGGCGTGCCTGATGGAAGGTCACCCTGCGCCCGATGCCGCACGCAGCCGCTATCTTTTTCAGGTTGATGTTCGTTTTGCTGCAACTCAGCATCGGGAACAGCCTGCCGTTTTCAGCTATGCCCCTGTATTTTTCCACAAGTTCCAGAGGCAGTTCCAACAGCGGAACATGGAACGGAGTGCCCGTCTTCTGTCTTGCACTGTGAATCCACCAAGTGCCGTCCTCCGCCTGCGCAAGGTTCTTTTCCGTCAGGTTGCGCAGGTCACTGAACGAGATACCGGTGAACGCCGAAAAGAGGAACACGTCCCTTACGAGGTTAAGGTTGGCTTTGGGCAAAGGGGTGGCAATCAGCCTGTCCAGTTCTTCCTCGGACAGGAATTTCGGTACAATGGGGGCGTATTCAAATGTGTACCCCGTAAACGGGTCATGTTTCAGGTAGCCCCTGTCAATGGCGGACTTGACCGTGCGGTGCAGCCGTCCCATGATGTTCGCCACCGTGGTCTTCCCCATTTTCAGGTCTGCACGGAGATAAAGGTCGTAAGAAGTAACGAATGACGGCGTGATGGCTTTGAACGGGATGTCGCGGACATTATACTTTTCACGCAGGAATGCCTTCAGGTGGTTCAACGCCACACAATAGCGTTTGTATGTGCCGATTGCGCGGTTCACCCCGACTTTCCGGAAGAAAGCCTCGTTGCATTCCTCACTGAACGAAATGAGTGTTTCCTGTCCTGAAGCGTTGCCTTGGAATGCATTCTTGACCTCCTCTGCCGATACGTTTCCTTTTTTCGCCGACAATTCCTTGCAGGCGGAACGTATGTCCACGGCTATCCTGTCAAGTTCCCTGTTGACCAAAGCGGCCTGCTTGCTTTTGCCTGCCGCCCGTCCTGACTTCACGTCCCAAAGGGACGGAACAACATATACTCTGGCGGAAAACTGCGCCATCGACCTGCCGATGCGGATTCTTCCCAATACGGGAACTTTTCCATCGGCTCTCTCCTCGCTTTTCTTGAGGTAAAAGGTTACTTTCAATTCTTCCATAATCAGCTCCATTTTGTTTGCAAAGTTACACTGTATAGAGCCAATCATCCGTTTGCAAAACACTGCGGACAAGTGCAAAAGAATCCGTCAGTCAACTATTTTAAGCCGTCATGCCGACAATCCCTGTTTATGTCCTCCAAACCGCTGTCTGGCAGCAGTCTGCCGGAGGTATCGAAATATCCCACCAGCTAAAAAACAGGTAATGCATTCGTAACGGAAACTCTGCATATATCCGCTATATTTTGCATTTTTGCCACTTGGCAACGAAGTAAGGAATGGGGAAGTTATTACGTGTGATTCAGTGAGTTACGTTGTTTGTTGCAATCTTGCTTTTTGGGTGCTCGATTTGGCAACCGTCTTAATTGCTGTGTTCTGCTTTACTTTACGTATTGATAACTCTTATCTCACAAAAATAATACAATTTTCAATACTAAGCCAACATTACCAAATAAAATTTTGTACCTTTGTCACATTCAGACAAAAACGGCATATATGAACCGAATAAAAGAGGTATTAGATGCTAAAGGCATTAGTCAAACAGAATTGGCAAACAGGCTTGGAAAGACTTTCAATATGGTCAATCTATATGCTACGAACAAGGTGCAACCTCCCATTCCTGTTTTGTATCAAATTGCAGACATTCTGAATGTTGATGTCAGAGACTTGTTAATACCCAACAAGATTAGTAGATAGCTTAGTAAACAACGAAAAGAAGAAACGATGGCAAATAGTAATTTGAAGGAAGCGAAGGCAGCTAAAAACGATGAATTCTATACTCAATTCCACGATATTGAGGTGGAAATGAATGCATACCTTGAATATGACTCAAACGTGTTCAGGGGAAAAACTGTTCTATTACCCTGCGATGACCCCGAATGGAGTAACTTTACCCGTTATTTCGCTGCTAAGTTCGATGAACTTGGATTGAAAAAGTTGATTTCTACAAGCTATGCACCGGATAGCAAGAAATACAAGACACCATATCAGCCATCTTTGTTCGAGCAAGATGCTCCGCAATTTGATAAGACCAAGACTTCTGTCAAAGGAAAGATATTCATTTTGGAGAAAGACAAAAGTGGGGATGGACGCATAAATATAGATGACCTTGAATGGAAATATTTGGATGGCGATGGAGATTTCCGCAGCAAAGAAGTTACAAAGTTGCGGGATGAGGCAGATTTTATCATCACGAATCCACCTTTTTCTCTTTTCAGGGAGTTCTTGGCGTGGATAATGGATGGAGGAAAGAAGTTTGCCGTAATAGGAAACATGAATGCCATAACCTATAAAGAAGTTTTTCCTCTGATAAAGTCAAACCGTATTTGGCTCGGTGCAACTAATTTTAATGTAGGGATGTATTTTTTCGTCCCTGAAGGATTTGTATATAAAGATACGTATAAGTTTCAGCGTGAAATGGATGGTAGAGCTGTTAATAGAGTTCCAGGTGTATGCTGGTACACGAGTATCGAGCACGGTCGTCGTCACGAACCGCTCCCTTTAATGACCATGGCTGACAATCTTCGTTTTTCCAAGCACAAAGAGATAAAAGGGAAAGTAGCCTATGACCATTATGACAATTATGATGCCATTGAAGTTCCTTTTACGGATGCCATTCCCTCGGATTATGAAGGCGTTATGGGTGTTCCTATCTCCTTTTTGGACAAGTATTGTCCGGAGCAATTTGAAATCTTAGGGATGTGTGAGAATGAGGATCTATATTCGCTTAAAACCCGTGTTTATACCACTTACGAATGTAAAACTGCCTATTTGAAAAAGTTCGGAAAAGCAGGTACTTACGACTTAAATGCAAGTGGAGTAATTACAAGAAACGGTATTCAAGAAAAAGTCTATCAAAGGATTCTCATCCGTAAATTATAATTTGATATGTCTGATAAGAACTCTTGCATATACTTGAGTGTAATACTCCCCATCAACTATGTAATAAGTTTCATTCTGAGGAACTTCGGAGTGAAACAATACTGCTCCGTCATTGAGTTTTGTTACTTTGGATTTTTTCCCTTGACGGTCAACTTGGATTTGTTCGGGATAAATTTTAGAAGCACTTCCAAACCATGTCTTTGTTATCCCTAAGATTTCAAAGAACTTCATAACTTAGTAATTCTCCTAATTAGTACACGTGCGTATGGTTTTTGAGGTATTCCATTTTCCATATAATAGAGCTGACCATCTCGCAGACTGGGATTTAGTTTCTTCAATTCACGAGGATACGGACGTAATCCAAGCTCTTTGCCAGAATCACCTTGTGTCTGACCTAAGATTTCAACTTAAAAATAAAAAAATATATGAAGACAACATTACATACAGAATGGACAGTTGCAGATGTCTGCAAAGGTTTTACATACAATGAATTGGAAGGTAAGGGATTATTCGGGCTTGATGGGCGACTTACCATCCAGCCGGAATACCAGCGGCATTACATCTACAATGACGGCAAACGTGACGTAGCCGTCATCGAATCGCTGTTGAAAGGTTATCCCATCGGGGTGATATACTTCAACCGTACAAGTGACGGACGGTATGAGGTGCTTGACGGACAGCAGCGCATCACTTCTTTCGGCAGGTTCGTCACGGGGAAATTTGCCATAAAGGATGCGGATGGAAATATACAGTATTTTTCGAGTCTGCCCAACGAATTACAAGAAAAGATAATGCAGTCCTCATTGCTTATTTATGAGTGTGAGGGCGAAGAAAAGGAAATAAAGGAATGGTTCAAGACCATCAACATTGTGGGCATACCACTTAACGAACAGGAATTGCGTAACGCCATTTATTCGGGCGAGTTCGTTACGGCGGCGAAACGCGTGTTCAGCAATTCGCAAAATGCAGAAGTCCAAAAATGGAGCCATTACATAAAGGGGGATGTCAAACGTCAGGAATACTTGGCAGAGGCTCTAAAATGGGTATGTTCCAGCAAGGGAATGACTATAGATACCTATATGAGTCTGCATCGCCGCGATACATCCATAGGCGAACTGGAAAACTATTTCCGTTCCGTGATAGATTGGGTTTCCACTACATTCACTATGGTGGAACGGGATATGTGTGGTCTGGAATGGGGACGACTTTACGAAACTTATCATAAGACCCCTTACAGCATTAATCATGTGACGGAACGTGTGTTTGCTCTACAAGCTGATGAGAGCATCAAATGCCCACGCAATATCTATGAGTATATATTAGGAGGCGAACAAGATAAAAGTTTGCTTCAAATCCGTTTGTTTGAAGAATCAACGAAACGTGCGGCATATACTCGCCAAACCGAGGTGGCGAAAGAAAAAGGTATATCCAACTGTCCGCTATGTGCCATTGGTGACAATGCTAACAAGACACGGATTTACAAGCTTAACGAAATGGATGCCGACCATGTGACCGCATGGAGCAAAGGCGGTGCTACTTCTATTGAGAATTGCGAAATGCTGTGTAAGACGCATAACCGTTCAAAAGGTAACAAATAATGTGATATATTACAGAATATACGTATTTTGAGAGAGTTATGACATTATTAATTCTCTCAAAATTGTATATGCAGAAAACATTTCAAGAAATTTCAAAAAGCTGGTGTGAAACAAAACGCCCAATTGTAAAGCACTCTACCATGTGTGCTTATTTGCTGACACTTCAAACCCATTTGCTGCCTTATTTTGGCACAAAGACATTCATTACGGAAGATGATGTCCAACAATTTGTCATTCACAAACTTTCTTGCGGACTTGCACGTAAAACCATAAGGGATATGGTAGCCGTATTAAAATCAGTAGCCAAATACGGGAGAAAACATAAAATTTTCCCATTTGAAGATTGGGAAATAGAATATCCTACAAATACGGAAGTGCCCCGATTGCCTACCTTGACAATAAAGCATCAACGCATACTGATGCGGTATTTGATTGAAAAACCGACAGCACAGAATATAGGGGTACTATTAGCTCTCTGTACAGGCATGAGAATAGGAGAAGTATGTGCATTACAATGGCAAGATGTGGATTTTAGACAACGAATTATCACAGTAAGGCATACTGTAGGGAGAGTTTACAATTGCGAATTGAAGGTCACAGAGAAGATACACTCATCGCCAAAGACAAGAAACTCATATCGGGATATACCAATTTCAAAACACTTATTTCAATGTTTGAAAACGGTCAAGAAAGTTTCTGCTTCTCCGTATGTTGTCGGCTCATCTGAACATTCTAAAGAGCCTCGTTCATATCGTGATTATTTTTCCCGATTATTAAAAACCTGAGTTTTGGATAAGAAAAATGCTTAAAAATTAGTTAG
>ULRR01003613.1_pt1 | contig 22849 bp, 32 predicted proteins | sample 1955651 | NCBI WGS metagenome assembly ULRR01 (sample SAMEA4835688, study PRJEB28245) | human gut metagenome | biome: gut microbiome; material: fecal sample | place: Denmark | collected 2008
GGGCGTCTTTGTTGGTATTGGGGGTAGTGGTTTTGTCGCCGCAATCGGGCAAAAAGCAGATGGCGGCTTGAAGTGGACGGAAAGGGATTCCGCAGGATATAAGGGTTAGGATAATCAAGATACAGCATTGCTCAGCCATGTATTGACAGCTGATCGGACGGTGCCGGCTCCATCTTCTTTTGGGTAATATAGACATTATGCATTTCTTTCTCTAAAACTTTTAATCAGCTATATAACGGGTGGTTCTGTTCCTTTGCTTATAAACTTTGGTTAAATAAAACATCAGTATTAATCTTAGCGCATTTGTCCGTAAATTGCAATAATATTTTGGTGGCATGCATTTAAATTTGTATATTATTATATTCTAAACTAAAAGTAGATTAAGGCGGAGCAAAAGTTAGCGGAACCGAAAAAAGAATAAAAAGGCCGTTTTAAATTTGATGCCAAAAACGAAAAAAAAGCGCTGTTTCATCAAAAACAGCGCCTCTCCTTTAGGATAGGTTTTTATTCCGGGCGAATTGCAATTTGCTCAATTTTAACCGCCAGCCCGGTCGTATCGTCCGTTTCGATCAATACGCCGCATAGGGTGCCCGGCCCCTTGGCCGGATTGAGCCTGCCGCCGGTGTATTTCCGGGTCAGGCGGTTAATCGGCTCTTCTTTTTCAAAACCGATAACGGAGTTATAATCGCCGCACATGCCGACGTCAGTCAGATATGCCGTTCCTCCCGGACGAATAACCGCATCGGCGGTCGGAATATGAGTGTGCGAACCGACAACAGCCGAAACCCGGCCGTCCAGATAGTGTCCCATACTGACTTTTTCGGCCGTTGCTTCCGCATGAAAATCTACAAAAATCGCGTCAATGTTGCGTCCCAACGTATAGAATTTTAACAGGTTGTCTATTGCCTGCGCCGGGCAGTCGATGGCTTCCATAAACAAGCGCCCCTGCAGCTGGACAATCAGAATTTTCTTGCCGTTGGGCAGCTCAAATTCACAAAAGCCTCGCCCGGGGAGGTGTGGCGGATAATTAAGCGGCCGGATGATTCTTTTGCATTCGTCCAAAAAAGGGATAAGTTCCCGCTGCTGCCAAACATGGTTTCCGGTAACCAGCACATCGGTTCCTTTGTCCAAAAAATCCCGGCAAATGCCCGGTGTTGCCCCGAACCCGTGAGCGGCGTTTTCAATATTGACAATCAAAACGTCGGGCTTGTACTTTTCCTTCAAGCCCGGAATGTTGTTCAAAACCGCTTCTCTGCCGGCGCGGGCGACAACGTCTCCGCAGTATACAATCTTCAAATTTCTGCTCCGTCGGAATAAAAAAAATCCCGGAAAGGGATTTGGTTGAAAATTTGTGAGGGCGCCGTCTCAGCCGTATTAAATAACATTCTTAATCGAACCGCGTTTCAAAAAGTGGGTGCCATATAACTAAACCTCGGTTTAGTCAGCGACAGCTCCCTAATAATATAATGTTGGCTCGGAAGATCTGCGGAAATACAAACCGGACAGCCCGCCCTCTATGCCCCATAGCTTACAATGATTCTAAAATAGATGCAACAGATTTTATTTTTTTTGTAATATTTTGCAGTTTTTCCGCCACGGCAGCATCAATTTCGCGGATTCGCGAGTTATCCACAACCGCCGCGGCTGCCGGATTCTTTTTCAGCTCGGTCAACTCGTCTGCCAGCAGCAGCCCGACCATCGCCAGCAGCATGTTTTCATTAACCTGTTGACTGTTGGCGGTCAAAAGCCTGGCCTTTTCGTCCAACAGCCGGGAAAGCTGGATAATCCGCACTTCTTGCCCGTCTTCGCAGGCAACGCCGTATTCGCGGTTGTTAATTGTTATTGTTACTTGTGCCATTGTCTTCCAAAATTTTATCCAAACGGTTAATGATGCCGTCGATGTTAGAAACGATATTTGTGCATGATTCGGTCAAAAGTTCCAATTTTTGGTCTTTCTGCTTTGCTTCCGATTGTTGCTCCCGCAATCTGGCATCAAGCTCCCGTTTTTTTCCTTCCGCCGCCTCGCTCAAATGCATCAATGCCGCATTAAGCTCCGCCAGAGCGTCGTCAGTTTGGGAAAAATCGCTTTTTTTTGTATCAGTCACAAATATTTCTCTTTCTTTTCAAAGATTAATTTCGTATAGTAAAACAAATTTGATAACAGAGTACAATCTAAATAAAGTTTTTCAAGCAATAAAATAAATTATGCAAAAGTTTATCGTTACCATTACCGACCCCGGCGAACCGATTGTCAATGATGAAAACGCCGTTTGCCATGTTTTGAATTCGGAACTCCCCGCCGCCCGCCTCAAAGAACTGATTGCGGAGCTTCGCCGTACCGAAAGCCTGATCCTGGTTTCCGGCCCCGGCGCAGTCAGCCTCTGCCGCGAGCAAAATCTTGATGGTGTTGTTGCGGAAATAAATGTCGATGCTCCGTATAAGAAACAGATTCTGCCGCTGCGCGAAGCCCTCGGGCATAAAAAGGCGTTGGGCGTTGTTATTCCGCTGTCGCGTCATGCCGCCATGATTGTCGGCGAAACTGAACCCGAATTTGTCGCTTTTCGGGTCGATTCTGCCGAAGAGGCCGAGAAGGCGGGAGAACTGCTCGCCTGGTATAATGAGCTGTTTCTGATTCAGGCCGCCGTCTGCGGCAAAGCCGATTCCTCGGTTCTAACCGGCCTGGACGCCGATTTTGTGATGATTTCGCCGCGAAATTTTAAAATTTTGGTTGCTAAAAAAGAAAGTTTAGATTAATTATCAAGTAACAAAAATATCTGAAGAATGGAGTAGAAAAATGAAACAATTAGCAGGATCAATCAGAATTGGCTGGGTTATTGAATATAAGGGCAAACCCTGGACCGTTACCAAAGCGCAGCATATCAAGCCGGGCAAAGGCGGCGCCTTTATGCAGGTTGAAATGAAAGCTGTCGAAGAAGGAACCAAAACCAACGAACGTTTCCGCACCGAAGATACGGTCGAAAAAATGATGGTCGAAGAAAAAGACTGCCAGTTTTTGTTTGAAGATGCCACCGGCTTGACTTTTATGGAAAGCGAGACTTTTGAACAGTTTGCCATGCCGGCCGATATTCTGGGCGATTCCCGTCCGTTCCTGACCGACGGCATGACGGTCTATATCAGCTTTATCGACGGCAAGCCGGTTTCGGTCGAACTGCCCCAGCAGGTTGTCTGTACTGTGGTTGAAACCGAACCCGTTGTCAAAGGGCAGACTGCTTCTTCGTCCTATAAGCCGAGCATTTTGGATAACGGTGTCCGCGTTATGGTTCCGCCCTTTATCAATGCCGGCGACAAGATTGTCGTTTCACCCTCTGAAGGAACTTATGTAGAAAGAGCCAAATAATGTCTTATTTATCACCAGCCCTAACCCTTCTGGTTGCTGCGGTCAAAAAGGCCGGGCAATCGCTGACCCGCGATTTTAACGAAGTCGAAAAACTGCAGGCTTCGGTTCGCGGTTCTGCCGACTTTGCCAACTCTGCCGTTGCCCGCGCCGAGCGGGTTCTGCGCCAGGAATTGTCCCGGGCGCGCCCGTCGTATCCGTTTGCCGTTGACGGCCAGGCCGAACCTCAGGGGCCGCATTTTGTTGTTTCGGCAATGGACGGCAAAAATAATTTTGCCCACGGTGTTCCGTATTTTGCCGTTTCTGCGGCGGTGGTTGACAATTCTGTCCCGTTGATGGCCGTGGTTTATAATCCGGCAACCGACGAATTGTATTTTGCCGAAAAGGGCTGCGGCGCTTTCAAAGAAGGTTTTCGCAACCATGAACGTCTGCGCGTTTCTGCCCGCAAAGAACTGCCGTCGGCGCTGACGGCGGCTTCTGCCGGAACTTCCGAACTTTCCGACTATCAGCAGGTGTTGGCGGCTTTGCTGCACAATACGGGAGGCGTGCGGGTTGCCGGTTCGCTTTCTTTGGATTTGGCCTATGTTGCCGCCGGAAAGCTTGATGCGGCAGTTGGATTGCAAAGCGCTCGCTCAGAACTCTTGGCCGGTATGCTTTTGGTCAAAGAGGCAGGCGGTTTAATTCGCGATTTGCACGCCAGAGACATTCGCAGCGAAAATCTGCCCGAAGTTCTGGCCAGCGGCAATATCATGGCGCTTAATCCCAATTTGAATACGGTGTTGCATGATTTGCTGAATAAGTAATCTGCTTTGAATAACGTAAGGAAAAAGCAATGCGGAAACAATTTGTTATTATGTCTTCTCTGACCTGCCTGTACCTGTTGGCCGGAAGTGCCGTTCCGGTAAGAGCCGACGATGTTTACGTCGACTTGTCGGTTTTGAACGAATTGCGCAGCGGCGAACCTGCTGTCTATAAGCCGGCGCCGCTTTTTCCCGAAGTCAAGTCACCTTCCCGAAAAAACTCCGCAGAGCGGAAGGTTTCTGCGCCGATGCTTTCCAAATCTGCCGCAGTAAAAAAGAAAAAAACGCCCGTTGCCAAAAAAACGGCGCCTAAAGTCGTTATTCCCGAAAAGGCGGTTCCCGTTTCCGGACTGCGGGTTTCGGTTCCGGCATTGGAATTGAAAAACGTTTCTGAAAACATTGAAAAGAACGCTGCAGCCCCGGTTGCGGCAATCAAAAAGGAACTGCTGCCCGAATTGCCGACCTCGGCCGCTCCGGATTTGAGTTCGGAGAGTGCGCAGGTGGCAGCGCAGCCGGTTGCCGAAAAGGCTTTTGAAGATGCTAAAGAACGTACCGAACAGGCTTTGCCTCCCGCTTCAAACGAAATGAAGGTTGAAATCCCGGCACCTGCGGTTGAAAATCCTGTTCCGGTGGCAGAAAAGCCGGAACTTCCAAAAGTTCCCGAGATGGTTTTTGTTCCGCAAAAAGCACCGGAAAAAACGGAATCTGTATCCGCCGCCGTTCGCGAAAATCCGGTTTCCTCCGTAGAAGCTCCTGCGCCTCAATCCGCCGAAATGCCGCAGTTGCTGGTTCCAACAGCCCGGCCGACGCTTCCCGTTTCTGACCGGGTTATCGGCTTTGCTCCCGGTTCGGAAGAACTGACGCCCGAAAATCGGCAGAAAATCGATGCCATTATTGCCGGATTTGAAAATCCCGGAGCCAATATGATAGCCATCAATTCCTACAATTATGACGACGGCAATGACGTCTTTACCAAAAAGCGTCTGAGCCTGCGCCGGATAGTGGCGGTTCGTTCTTACCTCTTGGGCAAAGGGTATAAAAATTTCATGCCGAAGGTAATTAACCTGACTGATGACGCTTCCAAAGCCGATGTGGTTGAATTGGAAGAAGTTAAATAATTTGAAAAAAATAAAAAAAAGTGCAAATAAAGCTTGCTTAATTTAAATGTCTACTGTATAAAGGCATCAAAATTATGCATGAATCAAAAAAAATTTTGGAGAAATAAGATGAAAAAAGGCATTCATCCCGACTATCATGAAATTACCTATATCATGACTGACGGAACAGAAATGAAAACAAAATCGACCTGGGGCAAAGCCGGCGACGTTATGCGCTTGGAAATTGATCCGAAATCCCATCCGGTTTGGACGGGTATTTACCGTATGGTTGATACCGGCGGCCAGCTGTCTAAATTCAAAAACAAATTCGGTGCTTTCGGTCTCAAAACCGGTGATGACGCCGCAAACTAATATCCGGCTTTTTAGTTGTTTGTTAACCTGCATTTGTTAAGTTAAATGCAGGTTTTTTTATTTCAGCGGTGAACTGACTATGGTAAAAATTGCACATTATGAAGTTTATACGGACAGCGGCGACGGTTGGCGGCTTGAAGACCGTTTTTCTGCCGACCAGAGGTATGAAGCTGTCAGCCTGGCCAAGGAAAGGGAGCAGGCTCGTGTAAAAGTCAAGATTATCAAGGAAAACTTTGATGTTCAGGACAATACTTATCAGGAAACCGTAGAATATATCAGTTCCCCCAAACTGGCATCTTCCGGTGCAGCCGGCACCCGGGGCGGACACTATTCCCCACTCGAAAATCCCCCCCCCTCCGAAACCGGTGAGGACACCGTTTCCGTTTCCCGTCGCCCGTCTGATCATACGCCGAGGGCAGGGGCGGCCCTCTTGAAACTGGTCAGCATTATTGTCATAAGCCTGGTTCTGGTTAATCTTTTGGTCACTATGTTGACACCGTTGGTTGAACAGTTTGTTCCCGAAGACATTATCCGTCCGATTATGTTTGCGGTGTTTTTTACACTGTTTTTAGGAATAACCGTTCCGGTTTTGCTGACCAAAGTGCCCTGGCAGGCTTTTTCGCCCCGGACTGCGCCTCGCCGGGTACGTCCGGTTAAGGAAAAAAAGATTTATACCAAGGCCGAAAGCATTATCAAATGGTATAATCTTAATGATGAAATTGAACCGGCTATCGCCCCGGTTTTTCCAGAAGCGCCGCTGGAATACAAAAAGCATATTGTTTCTTTTCTTACCGAAATCGTGTCACAGGTCGATTCTGCTAGCTATTTGCAGGACAGCTTTTCCAAGTTGGGCATAAAGCTGATTGTCTACGGCGGATGTTTTGAACTTTCGCGTCACAGCGGTCTGCGGCTGAGCCAGGCAAATTCCCTGCTTTATGAAGCTTTTAAGATTTTGGATGGCGACAAAACCGATTTGGAGGCTTTTTATGAAGCTAAAAAAAGTTATAATGACAACAAGGTTGCCATATATCTGACCGGAATCGGCGCTTATCTGATGGCTCAGATTATAAACGACCGGCCTCTGAATTCCGCTTTGCTGAAAAAAAGCTTTGACCGCTGGGAACAGCAAAATCACGAAATTACCGCCCGTGCCGAAGCTTATAAGGCTATTGAAACTAAGTCGGAATATGATTTGTTTATGGACTGCCAGGTTAATCTGCAAATCGATATTGAATTTCTGGATCCCGAACGTCCGGGATTGGAAGATGTCGAGGAACATATCCGCGGCGACGTCCGCAATATCATCTACAATCTGGTTCCAAAATATAACGGCTTGAATGTAATTGAAGAGAAGAATATCACTTCTGTTCGCTTTGCCAAATTAAATACGGCGGTGCGTATGGCTATTGAATTTTACCGTGATATCGGCATTTTTCAAAGCGAGGAAGACGATGACACTTATACGATTCACGCCAAATGCGCGATTACCGAGGCTCATCCGGACGGTGCGCCGAATTTGTCGGATTTTTCCGCCTCTGTTCTGCGCCAGACGTTTGATGATGAAATTATCACTACCGAACCGTTGAAAAACCTTTATGATGAATTGGATAAGAGCAAGTATGAGTTTGATTACCTGGGCGAAAAAAAATTCGATATGGTTGAAAAACCTGTACAACTGTATAAAATACTCTATAACTAAACTAAAATACTTGAGTGCCGCTTGATTTTATGTTATTATTACAAATAGTTGACAGAGGAGTTTGATCATGACAAGTTCGATTTCCGGTACCAGCAACGTTAAAGACGGCATTGCCTATTGGGAAAAACAGGTAAAAGATGTTAATGATGTTGATGAAAAGTTTTCCAATTCCCGTGACCTGGGATATCTGCGGCTGAACTATTCGCGGTTGACCGCCGTCGGTTCATTGGCCAAATATGATAAGGAAGATAACTACAAAGTTACCGTTCAGTCCAACGGCAAACTTTCTATCTCGATTCGCAACGCCTCTGCCGAAGACGAAAAAGTTTTGGACCTTTCCAAATATGAAGAAGCCTTGGATGAACTGAAAAAACAGACGGATCCGGAAGGCTGGGCTAAAGAGCAGGAAGAAAAAAAACAGAAGGAAGCCGAACAAAACCTGATTGAAGTAACGGCACCCGGAATGCAGATGCAGGTTTATATGGTCAAAAACGGCCGGGAAGTTTTGGTCGGCGACAGTTCTGCCGAAAAGGGCGATGATCTCCGTGATAATCTTGATGCCATGCTCAAAGGGGAATATAAGGCGACTAAAGGCGTTTATTATGTCAAAGTCAGCCGCGATGATACGGTCGGCAAAAACGAAGATATAAAATACGCTTTGCAAATGAACGTCGGCGGCAAATATAAGCACGATTACGTTATGACCGAAAGCGTTTCTGACGATACCAGCAATAAAAAATATACCCGGGTTCCGGCAACCACCGACTACAGTTCCGGCGGCACGCTCTCTAGTGTCAATGCCCTGCAAATTCAGGCAACCCGCTATCAGGCAACGGCGCAAATGCTGCAGGTCGGCTATCTGAATATGGCGGATATTTACAGCCGCAACAGCAAATTTTAAGAAAATTGAGGCCTCAGGAATAAAAACTGAGGCCTTTCTCATAAAAGTCCTTGTATAAATCTAAAAATTCTTTTATTTTAAGCGCAGCAATATAAATTTTGATACGAGATTTGAAGTTTGAAAGGATAAAAATTATGACTGCTCCTTTAATGCCCCGCGCCACGGCAGTATGGCTGGTTGAGAATACAACCCTGACTTTCCGCCAAATCGGTGATTTCTGCGAATTGCACGAATTGGAAATTCAGGCCATTGCCGACGGAGATGTTGCCGGAAATATCATGGGAATCAGCCCGGTCGAAACCGGCCAGCTGACCGAAGAAGAAATCAAAAGATGCGAAGCCGATACCAAAGCCCGTTTGGAAGCGGCTCCGATGGAACGTAATGTCAAATTAAAAAATGCCAAAGCCAAAAAAGTTCTTTCTCCTTCCCAACGCGGCGATAAACCGGCAGCTATTTTGTGGGTTATCAAAAACTGCCCGGATTTGAAAGATACCCAAATCTGCAAGCTTATCGGCACCACCAAGCCGACCATTGAAGCCATTCGCAACGGTACGCACCGCGATATGGCGGTTTTGCGTCCCAAAAATCCGGTAACCATCGGATTATGCTCGGAAAAAGATTTGGATAATGCTCTGATTATTGCCCGCAGCAAAAACAAAAAGAAATAATCCGCCGCGGGCGAAAAAATGAAAAAGGCTCCCCCGCCGGGGAGTCTTTTTTTGTAAGATTTTGTGAATAGCAAAGACTTGCTTATGCCGTCGATCAATGTTATACAAGAACCACTAAATTAAATTATGTTATATATAAAATTGTTTATTATCATGAAACAGGAAAGTTTAAATCAGAACAGTACCAATTTGACATTGGCGGAAAGATGCGCTGCCGTTCAACAGGAGTTTTATGTCGGCTATTATGTTTTTTCTTCCGGAATCATTTCACCAGATAAAAATGCCGATTCGGTCAGAAGCGGTATAATTGTCTGGAAAAATCCCGATGAAAAAGCTCCGGTCGGAAAACGCGCTCTGATGGTAACGTTAGACCGTGAAATGAAAGCCTGGTCAGATGCTCACGTCGAATTAGGCGGAACCGATGACGCAGACGGCCGGCAGAATACGCTGGAAATTTTGCGGCGTGCCGCGGAAAAAAACATCAAAGTACCGGCCGCAGAATATTGTCACGGCTATAATCAGAATGGTGTTCTTGCCGGTGAAGGCTTTTTGCCGGCGAAGGAGCAGCTGATGAGAATGGCGGGAAATTATGAGCGCATTCATCAGGCGTTGGTCAATGTCGGAGAAAAAGGCCTTTACGGGATTTATATTTCTTCAACGGAATATAACAAAGACCGTGCCTGGCAGGTTCGCATAGAAAAAAGACAAACGCACGTTTATGCCAAAAGCTATCCGGGAGATTATGTGCGTTGCTTTGTTGCTCTCTGATTTCTCCAAAAAACAAGCCCCTCAATCGAGGGGCTTTAAAATATTCTGACTTTTTATTCTTCTCTTGCTTCCGTCGAATGCTGTTCACAAGCTTCAGTCAGTTCTTCAATCTCCTGCTCGTCCAAATCGACGGCCTCAACCGTATATTTTTCCGTAAACCAGTTTCCAAGGTCAATATCTGCACACCGTTTTGAACAAAACGGCCGATATTTCGTGTCCGTCAGCTCTTTCTTGCAAATTGGACACTTCATTTGGAAACTCTCCCGGTTCCTTGACAGCACTCGCATTCGGATGTGAAAATGTCTCTCAGGCTCGGGCGGCGGCGAACCCGGACAATTTCGACCAATCCGGCTCTGCTTAAGCCCAAAACTGTGCTTTTGTTGGTATCACGCAACAATTCTTGCTCCAAAACTTCAAGCACCGGCTTCATAAAACGATAATCAGATGACCCCGCAAAATCAATGACGATTTTTCCCGACAGGTTGCGCAATCGGATTTGGCGGACAATTTCTTTTGCCGCCTCAATGTTCAAATGTGAAATGCTGCCGTTAGAATGGTCGTCGCCGCTGTCCACGTCGATAGCGACACAGGCGCGGGTCTCTTCAATGCAGATTCGACCGCCGGACGGCAGCTTGACATGCTTGTTCAGAGATTCAAAAATAACGTCTTCGACGCCCAGTTCAGTCAGCGGATCGGCTTTGATTTCAACGGCAAATTCATCACCATACTTTTCTTTGATTTCCTTTTCAATATTGCGCGAATTGGTAACAATCGTGTGCAAAGTTCCGCGGTGGCGGGCAATAGCGTCAAACAGCGGATTGCCGCGCCGATAAAGCAGCGCCGGCGCATTAACAACCCGCGCTTTCTTCATAATCTGTTCAAATTCGCTGCGCAGACGTTCCATTTCAGAAGCGATTTCCTCAAAAGGCACCGTAACCGAAGACGTGCGCAGTATCCAGCCTTCCTGTCCGGTTGTGTGTTCAATAACCGACCTTTTGTACTCACGCAGCTTTTCCTGATCTTCTATGCGGGAAGAGGCCGTAACCTCCAGACGGTATGGGCAATAGACCATATAGTCCCCCACCAGCTGAATAGAGCGGACGACTTTGGCTCCTTTTTCGGCGCGCGCTTCCTGGCTGACCTGAACCATCAGGCTCTGTCCTTCATGAAAGCTGTTTTCCTGCAGCCCGGCTTCTTCTGCCATCATAAACGCATCACGTCCGTCATTGATGTCAATCATAAAACCGGCCTTTTCATGCGCCAGTTCAAGCTTATGGGTGATTTTTCCGAGATAAATGCTGCCCTCAGCGGCCCGGGCCTCGTTTACAAATTCAATTTCTTTGACGTTTCCATCGCCGAGCAGGGCAACGGCAGCCTGTTCGGCCTGTTTGTCGCAAACTATGGTATCAATCATCTTATCCCAACTCCATTCAGCAAACATTTTGTTTCATATAAAGACAGACCGACTACTCCGGAATATGATCCGATTATCTTGCGAATGAAAGCTTCCATCATTCCCTCAATTTTAAAACCGGAACAACCGACCCAGTCACGGCCGGCAATATATTCTCTGATTTCGGTCTCGGAAAGTTTTTTTACTGACAGCCGCGTGGTCGAAAGCCGTACTGTTGCCTTTCCTGCCTTGTCTACCAGACAAACGGCGCTCAAAACCCGGTTGGTTTTTCCAGACAACAGACGCATAACCTTTTCCTGTTCCGCTTCATCATGCGCTTTTTGAATAATCTGTCGCCCCACCACCACGACCGTATCGCCTCCCAGCACAATCTCGCCGGGATTAAGTGCCGCAACATGGCAGGCTTTCTCTGTAGCCATCCGTTTGACATAGGCGCTTGGCGTTTCATACTTGTGCGGCGCTTCATCAATATCCGCAGACTGGATTTTTTTAGGCTCATACCCGGCCTGACGCAATAACGCTATCCGTTGGGGCGAACCGGAAGCCAAAATAAAATCTTTTTTGCCGCTCACCTATCTAAGCCTCATCGTCATAGGTTTTTTCCATGCGTTCATGGCGTTCTTGGGCTTCAATAGACAAGGTGGCAATCGGACGGGCTTCCAAACGCTCAATACCGATTGGTTCGCCGGTGTCTTCGCAATATCCGTAAACGCCGTCTTCTATCCGCTGCAAGGCTTCGTTGATTTTTGAAATCAGCTTGCGTGCGCGGTCGCGGGTCCGGAGTTCCAAAGCCTTGTCGGCTTCGAGCGAGGCGCGGTCATTCTGGTCGGGCTGGTTGAGTCCGCCCTGGGTGACCAGTTCTTCCAGAGTATCCTGCGATTGTGAAATCAGCGACTTTTTCCAGTTCAGAAGTTTCTGGCGGAAATATTCCTGCTGAAGCTCGTTCATATATTCTTCATCTGCTGACGGATGATAATCCGGGGGGAGAATGATTGCGGTTTCCATGGTTTGTTCTCCTACTTTCAATTAATAAACTGGTGACCGGAGTCAAAGTGTTTTTTCATATAGCAAGCAAGTTACAAATTTCAATTATTAACTTCAAGCAAAAAAATTCTCTTATCACCTCATAATTTTTGTTTCAACGGGTTAATTTTGCCAATTCGACTTCAACGCGCAGTTCAATCTCGGCAATTATTCCGTTCAGCCCTTCGTCTTCGGCGTCGGTTTTGCGTTCTTTGACAAAGCGGGAAATCTCAATCAGCCGGTCTTTGGAAATATATCCTAACAGCAGCGCGTCGCGGATTTCTTCAAGCTTTTCCAGTAAGCTAAAGCCGCGCTTGACGGCCTGCCGGCGCCGTTCGCGCCCTTCTTCGTCATTAATCATCTGTGCGGCAAAAATTGCATCGGCGACTGCGATTCCCGCTGAAGCGGAAACTGCGCGGTTCTCTTGTTGGGGAACTCCCTGCAAATAAGAGGCAAAACTTTCATTGCTGCCGGCTTTTTTGGTCTTTCCGGCAGTCAGTTCCGTGGTTTTGTTGATTTCGCGGACATTCAGCACTTTAATTTTCTCCCTTGACTACTGAAACTCCCAGGTAATTTCGTTTTTATTTCCGGTTTTGCAGGCTGTTGAGGCCTTGCCCATCGTAACCGGCAGAGCTGTCGGCGATGCGGCCTGCGTAACGCCGCTGGCGCTGGTTTTGTTGACCTGCCAGGTAAAAGTTGTTTTGTTGATGCTAATGCTGACCAGCGTGGCGGTAGCTTCCACTTCCCAATTGATTGTTGCCAGTTCGACACAGTTTTTGTATGGCAGGTTCGGAAAGGTGATTTTGTATGAACGGCCAGTTCCGCCGGTATTTCCGACGGCAAGCTTCACTTCGCCCTGATAAGAATGGAGCAGCTTTTGTCCATGTGCCATCTGCGCCGGCGCCAGCCGCTCGTCAATCAGGATTTTTGACGAAAGCCCCGTGTATATGCCCAGCGCTGCGTAACGGTTGTTGATTCCTTTGCGCAAATCTCTGATCTGGGTGACAATATTGCTGGATTTGAATTTGTCATACATCGAATTGACGGTCATCATTACCGAAGTAAACAGTACGCCCAGAATGGACAGTACTGCCAGAACCTCAACCATTGTGCGGCCGCTTTGCGACTTGTTGTTCATTTTTTTTGCCTTTAATTTCATTTACCTGAAATTGTATCACTTTATCGCATATTTCTCAACATTTTTATCAGGTTTGTGAATTTGTAACAAAAAGTTATAATAATTTACTTTATTTTTATAAAAAATAACTTATAGTAGTAAGACAGGTGAGAACCTGTTAAACTGCAATCTATATGAAAAGGATGGAATAATGAGAAATACTGTTACTGCTTTGATGGCCGCTGTTTCGGTTATGGCATTTGCCGCCGGAGCCAACGCCCTTGAATACAATCCCTATGTTGGCCTCAGCTATAACTACAATGATGTCAACACCAAAGGTTTGGACGGTTCTTACAAACCGAATTTCAATTCCGGAACCGTTTCTTTGGGTACCAGCTTCAACAAATATTTCGGTACTGAAATCTTCTATCAGATCAGCGATAACTATGGCAAAAGCTATACTGATGAAAAGCTGGGCTCCAATTTCCAGGCTTATGGTATTGATTTGTACGGCTATCTGCCGCTCGGTTGCGATCAGGTATTCTCCCTGCTTGGTACCGTCGGTGTAGCAGAATATCAGTTTAAGCACAAATTCAGCGAAGACGGCTATGCCCGTGAAACCAACAAAGATCATGGTATCGGTTGGCGTGCAGGCCTTGGCGCCCAATACAGCATCAACGACAACTGGGATGTTCGCGCTGTTGCCCGCTATGTCAACTTCAACAAGCTTGAAGCTATGGACCACATGATGGAATATACCGCCGGCATCAAATATAACTTCTAAGTTTTTTCAGAAGTTTCTAAAGGGAAAACCTCGGGTTTTCCCTTTTTTGTTACCGGTTTCAAAAAGGGCTGGAATATTTTTGAAAGCAAATTATATTAAAAACGGTTTATATAAAAAAGTTCTAAAAAGGATAAGAGTATGAGAAAATTCGCCTGTGCTTTGGCCGCCGCAGCTTCCTTGCTGTCCGCCTGTTCCGAAAAGTCTGATTCCGATACCGCTGCCGCTCCGCAGGCAACGGCTCCGGCTTATGAAAAAATTGTTTTTTCATACCGTGCCGGCGAGCTTAAAGACGGTTGCAGCGCCGAAAGCCCGATGGTCTGCGCCATGGAAAGCATGGCCAAATGCACGATAGATCCCGGGCGTGCCGATTGCGACCGCAGTAAAATGCCGGATTTTGTTTTTATGAATGACGAGTCGTTGCAACGTCCGACCGAAATGTCATTCCGGGTATATAAGTTGAAGCCGCTGAATGACGGCAGCGTCGAAGCTTATACCGAGAGTACCTGCAACGGCAACTGGTTTGGTTTGTGCCAGGGAAATGTAATTTATGTCCTGAGCCCGAACGGCAACGACTGGAAAGTTAAAGATGTTTATGCTTTGGCGGCACCGGCACCCCAAGCCGAAAAATAATCAATGCCCTGCCGTCATCAGGCGGCAGGACGCCAATGATTGATAGCGGCAGTTACAGCCAATGGATTTTAGATTCGTCAAAACGGTTTTCGGGCTGTTTCGGCGTTTCGTCCGGATATCCGATGACTACAATCGAAAACGGTTGGATGTTTTCCGGCAGTTTGAACATTTCTTTAATGGCTTCCATCGGCTTGGTCATCGGGGTTGCGCCGCACCAGCAGGCGCCAAGCCCTTTGGCATGGGCGGCCAAAAGCAGATTTTCGGTTGCGGCGGCACAGTCAATGTTAAGATAAGACCAGCCTTCTTTTTCGCGGTGGAAAGCCTGTTCGGCGTTGCCGCAGACCAAAATCACCAGCGGCGCGTTCTCGGCAAAAGACGCCGAACGCTGAACATGCCGAAACTGCTTGAGAATTTCTTTGTCCTCAATAACCAAAAAACTCCAAGGCTGAGTGTTATGGGCGCTGGGAGCATATTGCGCCGCTTTGATGATGTCGATAATATCTTGTTTGGCAACGGGTTTATCGGCAAATTTGCGAACCGAACGACGGGTCAAAAGCCCTTCCATTAATTCCATCAAAAATCTCCTTGTTGCGGACAACCCGGCTATTTTTTCACTTCGCGCCGCAGGCTGTCAATTCTCGGCAAAACCGAATTTTCGATAATAAAACTGATTGCTTTTTCGACCATGCTGTCGCTGTGGCCGACCGTAGTAGAAATTTCTTCCATATCGGCGCCTTTGTCAAGTTTTTTTATCAGCATTCGGTAGATGCCGGCAACGTCGCTGATGGAGTCAATGATTTCGGCAATATAGGCGGGAATTTTCAAATCTTCGCGGCCGCCCCAAAAACCTTCGGCGTATCCCAGCTCAATTTCGGCAAAACGGTCTTCGCACAAGGCTTTCAGCTCTTCCCGGCCCTTAAACTTGTGAACCGGCAGCGAAACCCGGTTGGCCTGAACTTTGGCAAAACAATCGTCCCAAAGCCCCATAAAAAATTTGAAAAACAAATCGGCTTCTTCTTTGGTTTCCAGGCGCGGTTCCTGTCCTGCCGGCCAGAAAGAAGATATAACGTCTGTCGGGCGCAAGTCCAGATTCGGGCTGCATATCGCGCCGCAAAAACGCATTTTGACCACATTAAGCGGTGTCGGACATTTGTAATGTTCGAGCATTTTCTGAAATTTATCATCACCAATGTAGTTATTTTGACTTTTCATTTTTATCTTCTTCATATATAGTTGCCATAAGTTAATCTTAATGTAATGGAGTTTTTAAAATTGTCTAGGGTTAAATTGCTAAATATCGTGTTATTATGCCTGGCGCTTAACGCCTGTTCGCTGCTTGACCCTTTCATTGACCGCCGCCGCGAAGCCGGCGCCAAAGACGAGGCTCATCTGTATGTCGGCGCTTCCAGGCCCGATGCCCCGGCAATCTGCTATAATAAATGGACAACGGATTTTGAAACCCTGCAAAAAATGGCCGACGAAGAATGCCGCAAACAGAAAACCGGCACCCGTGCCGTCCAAACCAAAGAAACATTGTTGACCTGCCGGCTGTTCCTGCCTAACCATTTGTACTTTAAGTGTGTCAAATAAGCGGCTTGAATTTTAGATTCTTTTTAGGTAAATTAAGCCGGACTGAACAGAATAACCAAAGGAAAAAAGATGAACCTGTCGATTGAGAGCGTGATAAACGCCAAATTGAAAACCGTTTTTGAAAAATTAGGATTGAATGCCGGGTTTGCCGTCGCCAAAATGTCCGACCGCCCCGACCTGAGCGACCTGCAATGCAACGGCGCTTTGGCTTTGGCCAAGAGCGAACGCAAAAACCCGCGCGAAATCGCCGTGCAGATTGCCGCCGAGCTGGAGCAGGACAGGGATTTTGCCAAGGTTTCGGTTGACGGCCCGGGGTTCATCAACCTCTCTTTGGACAATGCTTTTATTGCCGAGCTGATGGATAAAATCGGCGCCGACAAACGGTTGGGCTGCCCCCAGACTGAAAATCCCAAAAATATCGTTATCGATTCCGGCGGCCCCAATGTTGCCAAATCCATGCATATCGGGCATTTGCGCCCGGCGGTTATCGGCGAGGCAATCCGCCGGATTGAAAAGTTTATCGGACATCAGGTCGTTTCTGACGTTCATTTCGGCGATTGGGGAACCCCGATGGGCATGATTATTGCCGAGGTAATGGAAATGCATCCGGACTGGCCGTATTTTGACGATGCCAAAAAAGACGGTTTTCCGGTTCAGGCACCCTATACGGTCGAAGAAGTCACCGAGCTTTACAAAAAAGCTTCCGCGCGTTGTAAAGAAGACGAAAAAGCCCGTGAAAAAGCCCGGATTATTACCGCCAAATTTCAGGACGGACACCCCGGATACCGTGCCTTGTGGCAGCACTTGCGCGATGTTTCGGTCGATGCGGTCAAAGCCAATTATGACGAACTTGACGTCAATTTTGACCTCTGGCTGGGAGAAAGCGATGCGCACCAAACCTGCTACCGGATTATGGATATTGCCCGGGAGAAAGGGATTCTCGAAAAAGACGACGGCGCCGAAATTATCCGCCTTGAGGCCGGAGCCAAGCCCAAGCCTCCGGTTATTTTGGAAAAGTCCGACGGCGGTTTTACCTATGCCGCGACCGACATTGCCACGATTAAAATGCGGGTTGACGACCTCAAAGCCCAAGAAATTATTTATGTGACCGACTTGCGCCAGTCGCTCCATTTTGAGCAGGTTTTTGAAGCCGCAAACCTGCTTGGCATCTGCCCGGAAACCAAATTGGTGCATATCGGGTTCGGAACGGTTAACGGCAAAGACGGCAAGCCTTTCAAAACCCGTGACGGCGGCGTCATGAATTTGGAAGACCTGATTAAAATGTCCAAAGAAGCCGTCCGGCAGTCAATGCCGAAAGCCGAAGAAGTCAGCGGTTATACGCAGGAACAAATCGACAAAATGGCCGATGAAATTACCGTTGCGGCCATCAAATTTCAGGACTTGAAAAACAACATTGCCTCTGGCTATATCTTCAGTCTTGAGGATTTTGCGCGTTTTGACGGCAAAACCGGCCCCTATATTCAGTATGCGATAGCCCGGATTAATTCTATTATCCGCAAAGCGCAGGAAGCCGGTATCACCGCCGGAAAAATTATTGTTTCCAATCCCGAAGAACGCGCCCTGGCGTTGAAAATCGCCCAGTTCGGCAATATCGTCGTCCGGGCGGCCGAGGATAAGGAACCGAGCATCATTTCCGACTTTGCCTACAATCTGGCCCAGAGTTTCAGCAGCTTCTACAATACTTCTTCCATTGTCAACGCCGAAACGCCGGAATTGGCCGCCTCCCGCCTGCAGCTGGCGCGCATTGCCCGGGATATGCTCAAACGGCTTTTGTACCTGCTTGGCATCAGCGCTCCTGAAGTCATGCTCAAAAGCGCGGCCGGAGAAAACGGAGAACAGTAATGGCTAAAAATATCAAACGCCGGGATTTTATTACCAGCGGTCTGGTTGCTCAGAACCGCCGCGCCAATTTTGATTATCAGATTGACGAAAAGTTCACGGCCGGCCTCGAACTGGCCGGAACCGAGGTCAAATCCCTGCGTTTGGGACACGCCAATATCAATGATGCTTATGGGATTATCAAAGGCAATGAGCTGTATATTTCCAATATGTATATTGCCGAATATGCCAATCGCGGTTATGAGAGCCATATTGAAAAACGCGACCGCAAATTGTTGCTGACCCGCCGGGAGATTAACGGCATCATCGCTTCATTGTCCCGCAAAGGGACAACCTTGGTGGCAATCCGCCTCTATTTTAATGACAAGGGGCGCGCCAAGCTTGAAATCGGGCTCGGAACCGGCAAAAAACTTTATGACAAGCGCGAAACCGTAAAACAGCGCGATTGGAACCGCGATAAGCGGCGGATTATGGCCGGCCGCTGATTTAATGGCCGCTGAGCGCGTTTTTAAAATCACCCAAAACGTCGCGTCCGGCATTAAACTTCTGGTCAACCAGGATTCGTTCGTCAGAGTTCATTTTGGCCAAATCTTTTGTCAGCCGCGGATTGGAAGGCATCTTTTTTCCGGCGGACACTTTTTTTATGTCACGCAGGTATTCCTGATATTTTTGTTGATATTCGGGAACGTTTTTTTCGGCTGTTTCAAGCGGTGCCGAGGGTTGCAAAGAAGATTCTTCCTTAACGCCCGGCGCGGCTTTTTCTGCCTCCTGGCGAGGAGGCATTGTTTCTTGCGGGGGGAGCGGAGTATCGACGGCAGCAGCCGAAACGGCGCGCGTTGTCGGCAGATTGTCGTAAGAACGGGAAGAAATCGTTTCTTCTTCGCCGTAACGGTATTTTATCGGCGGCAGTTTTTCCTGTTTGGGCTGCAGCTCCTGAGCCGGAATAAAATAATCGGGCAGGACGCGTTTGCGGACATATTCGGCGGCGGCATCATGCCCCGGCAGCGCCGACATGGCAAGACATAAACTCAAAATTCTAAAACCGGTTGTTTGCATTTTCCATCAACCATACATTAACTAATTTCATGTACCCTATTATATATGAAAAAGATTTTTTTTATATTAACGCTGATTTTAAGCGGACTTGTTTCTTCCGGCGCCGCGGCACGAACCGGATGTGAACGTCTGCTGCCCAAACCCAGGCTCAGTTTTTATACCTCTTATGGCAAACTGCGGTATGATTTCAGCAAAGATCAAATGGGTATTACCAATGTCGGCATAAAATTCGGAGTGGTTGAAAAAGGCGTTTTTGCCAACGGCCTGGCTACCGGAACCGTCAAATGGGAAATAGACGTCAGCTCCGAAGGGCGCATGGGGCGCGGCGGCACAGTCTGTGCTTATCCGGTGGAAATCAAATTTTATCTGGGATTTGCCGACCCGCGAATTTATGTCAGCCGCGACCTGCGCAAAGGCAGCTGCATGTATGACTTGGTTCTTCGTCACGAACAGACGCACCAGCAAATAAATGTCAAGGCTTTGGATTATTTTATTCCGCTGTTTCGGCAGGCTTTGGAAAAAATCAGCCGGGAAATTCCCGCCCAGCCTGTAGAAGCCGCAACAACGGCGGCACTAAGCCGCGGCAGCGAAAAAATTGCCGAACTCTATTCACGGCGGCTGGAACCGTTGATAAACGTCTTCAAAAAAGAATTGGAAATCGAGCAGGGTAAACTCGACAATCCTTCTAATTATGAGTTTGAAAACTCAATTTGCCGCTGAGCGCCGAAACTTCTCCGGTCGGCTTCCGGTGGTTGACTAACGGAATAAAGTCGTCCAGAAACTTGTTTATGCCGTTATAAGCGGCATCAATATAATCCTTGCCTTTGGCCGAATTCTCCCGATAATAGAGGCGGACGGTCGTCATGCCGATTTCTTTGGGGTAAATCAGATTGGAATAGCTGTCGTCCACAAAAATACAGTCTTCCGGAGCCGCGCCGATTTTGTCGCAAAGCTGCAAATAAACGTCGGCGCTTTCATTTTTCTTGGTGTGGTTAAAATCCTCGACCGAATAAAAACGCCCTTTGAAAATATCATAAAGCCCGAGATGCTTAAGGATTTTTTCGGCCAGCGAATGGCTGCTGTAAGTAAAAACATATTGCTCGAGCGGCAGTTGACGCAGCCGTTCGGCCAAACCTTCGTACGGCACAATCATTTCATAGGGAACATTATTGTGATAGGCGTTGTAAAATTCCTTGACGTCAACCCCATAGTCGCGATAAAAAATTTCGCCGCCGTCACGATATTGGGCAAAAGATTCCTTAACCTTGGCTTTGGCAGTTTCAAAATCCAAATCAACGCCGAGCTGCTCCACGCAAACGCGTGCCATGACAGAATCCAGAATATCGCCGAACTCCGGCGTAATCCGGTATAACGTATTGTCCAAATCCCAAATAATCGCTTTTTTGTTCGCAAACACCCAAGGTCTCCACTCTGACATAATCAAAAAACTCCCGATAGATTAACATAAAAGCCGCGTTCGTCAATACTCAATATTGTACTTTTTCCGCCGCTTTCAATCTCGTGGAAAGGGAATAAGTCGCAAAATTTGGTTCCTTTTGGCGGAGAATGGATTATAATACCCAATCATTAGGCGAAATTTTAAGGAGTCAGTCCATGAATAATATGCTAAAGGCCGGTCTTTTGTCAGTCGGAACCGTTTTTTTCTGGGGGCTGCTTAACGTCGGTTTGCGTTTTTTGGTCGTCGAATACGGCTGCCATCCGCTGGCGCTTGCCTGCTCCAATGCCTTGTTTTGCGCGCTGGCTTTGATTGCCATCGGCGACCCGAAAGTAAAAATTCTGCCGATATTGCGCAATTGGAATACCTGGTTTTTCGGCCTGACCCAAATTTTGAAAAATATTTGCCTGATTTACGCCTTTGTTTATATCTCTTCCACACAGACCAACCTGCTGACGAACATTGAGATTGTATTTTCATTGCTCCTGACTTGGATATTCCTGCACCGCCGCCCCAATCGGATTGACCTTTTGGCCATTTGCTTTATCCTTATCGGCTGTTTGGTGATTGTTGCCGGTCTGCCCCAAAAAATTATGATTGCTGCCACTTTGTGGGTTTTTGGCGGTTCTTTGTTGACGGCTCTGCGCTCGATTTTTGCGGAAGTCCACCCCGGAAACAAAAAAGACCTCACCACACGCGAACGTTGTTCGGTTACCGGATGGATTTTGTTGGCCAGCGGCGGCGCCTTTGTCTTGTTTTTTGTATTGTTGTCTTTTGCGGCTGCTTTGCTGCCGCCGGAAATTGTGTCGGAAACGGTTATCCTCAAGCGGCTGCCGGCGCCGGCCGAATTTGTTTCTTTGCCCAATCTGGTCGGCGGATTGGTAACCGGCGTGGCCTTTTATGCCATATCAATGTATTTTTACTTTTATGCCATTTGCCTGTCCAACAATGAATATTTTATGATGTTCCGTTCATTGCAGGCCGTGTTTACTTATATTGTCGAAGTGACGGTTGCGGCTTTCACCGTTTTGCCGGCCGTACACCTCAATCCGGCCGCCTGGTTTGCCGCCGTTACGATAATCTTGAGCTCCTTTTCGATGATTTTGATGCGCAGCCGCCGCGGGCGCGATTTGCTCCAAACCTTGAATAAGCGTTGAGAAGGAATATATCAAACCCTGTAATAATAACAAAGGGGTTTGATATGAGAAAAATAATTGCTTTAGCTTTTGTGGCCGCTGCTGCCGTTTTGGGTTTTAAGGCTTATGCCGACAGCCAGGGGCAGAGTGTCGGAAATCCCGATTCGTCTAATATGCTGGTGGTTGAGGAAGGGTATGTTGTTGCCGTTCCCGGCGGAGACGGTGCCACGCCTCAGGCACCGGCGCCGAATTCCGATTCGGGTGTATTACTTGAGGGAACAAACAATAATCCGGCCAATGATGTCGCCGCTTCGCCGCAGCCGAATAATCCTGCCCAGGGGGCAGGCACCGCGGCCGGTAATGGTGTCGCCGCCGCCGGAGCTGCTGATGTTTCGGTAAACGGAAATAACAATATGCCTTCAGCAGTAACGGTAGATGAGACTGTTTCGGGTGTCGTCGACGGGCAGGGCAACGGTATCTACGAAGTTGACGAAACCGTAACTGCCAATTAATTATTCTGTATATCCCAAACCAGAACTGTTAAAAAGCCGGCAAAGAATTGCCGGCTTTGTTGCTTATGGAGCTTAGCTGTTTAGTCTCCGGTCGACGAGTTCGATTTTGATGTCTTTGTTATAATATTTGAGCAGCCAGGCAAACTCAATGCCGATTGCCTTTTGCCTTGCGAAAGGTTTTGTTTTCAATATTCTGAATTAATATCATGTTCTAAACTCCGCACCCGGCTCACCCGGATGCAAAGGCAAGATTAATGCAAATAAGAGAAAAAACAAGGGGAATTTTTTGATAATAGTCTGCATCGCCCATAATCGTTCCCGCCAAAAAAGAGTCATCCCGCGTTTTCATAAGAAAACGTCCCTCCCAAAAAGTCATCCCTCGATTGCACGCAGCCATCCACCCATAGAGTCATCCCTCATTTTTTCGCTAGAAAAAATGTCAAGGGATCTACGAATTAATTCTTTCCTGTCCCAGGCGGCATTTTCTCTCTTCCTGTCCCAGGCGGCATTCTCTCTCTTCTGCCATGCCATAGCGTTTCCTTCTTCCTGTCCCAGGCGGCATTTTTTCTCTTCCAGTCATACCGCAACATTTTCTCTCTTCCTGTCATACC
>ULRR01048932.1_pt1 | contig 22599 bp, 15 predicted proteins | sample 1955651 | NCBI WGS metagenome assembly ULRR01 (sample SAMEA4835688, study PRJEB28245) | human gut metagenome | biome: gut microbiome; material: fecal sample | place: Denmark | collected 2008
CTCGCCTGTCCATCCGGTCGTCTCATTGTAGATGTCCGAACGAAGTTCACCCAACATGAACAAAGTCTGCGCGTCGGCATCGCGCAGGCGGCTGTGCAGCCCATAGACAAACGAAGTGAACTGCCCTTCGTTCTGCCACATATTCTCGTCGGTGATGTTGCTGACAGGAGTCATGTCGAGACAACTGCCCAGCGAACAGCTTGCTATCAGGGCCATGACCGACATCTGTATTGTTTTTTTCATGATTGTCATACGTTTTTTTGAGTTAGAATGAAATGGAAGCGCCTACCAATACGGTGCGCGGAGTAGGATAACGTCCCGTATCCACACCCGGATATACCAGCGGGGCTTCGGGCGAAGTTCCGCTATAGCCGGTGATGTAGAACAGGTTCTGTCCGGTAATGTAAAGCGAAGCGTCGGTCATGTGGATCTTCGAAATCCACTTGTCGGGCAGCTTCCAGCTTAAAGTCAGCTCACGCAAAGCCAGGTAATCGCCTTTCTCGTAGAAACGCGAACTGCGGTTGTCCACACTCGTTATGTCGCTTCCTGCCGTATCACGGTAAATATTCTTCTTGTTGGTGGAATCATCGTAATAGGATTTAGGCAGGTCGGTGTCCGGATTCTCCGTCGTCCAGCAGTCCAGTCCGTCCGCGATGATGTTCTTGAATCCTACCGACTGGCCGATGGAGCGCATCGCCACCATGTTCAGGATGGTATGCCCCACGGCGAAATCGAACCGTCCGTACAGCGATACATTCTTATAGGAAAGCGTGGTGCTGAAACCGCCCGTCCATTTCGGATAAATGTTTCCCACCTTTACACGGTCCAACTGGTCGATGACGTTATCTCCGTTCAAATCCGCCCAAAGCACGTCGCCGGCTTCTATGGGCTTGGTCAGCCCGTAACGGTCGCGGTCTTCCTGGCTGACATTCGGTCCGTACAGCCCGGCAATCATATCCATGCGGTTTCCGGCAAGCTCTGCCACCTCGTTTTCATCGCGCAAAATCTTCACTTGCTGATAGGCGTATATGTCGCCCAGCGTATGTCCTTCCTGGTAGCCTCCTACCCAAATGACCTGCTGCGTGGCAGGGTCCCATACCTGCGAGCCGCCTTGCCGGTTGTTCTCGTTGCCATTATCGGGCAGTTTCACAATCTTATTGAACACATACGACGCATTGAACGAAAAGTTCCAGTTGAATCCTTTCGGATTGGTTATCAGGTTCAGGTTGCCTTCCACCTCGAAACCGCTGTTGCGTAAAGAGCCGAGGTTGGTCTTGAACGAATCGAAACCGGTATAGCCCGGCAAGTTCACGTCGGTCAGCAAGTCGGATGTCGTGCGGTTGTAATAATCCAGAATCAGGTTGAACCGGTTGTTCAGGAAGCCCAGGTCCAGTCCTGCCTCAAACGATTTGCTCTTCTCCCAGCGCAGGCGCGAATTGATGACATTCGTATTCAGGATGCCATTCACCCCGTTGTAAGGATGCGTGCCGCTCGCCTGCCCGTAGAGTCCGTACACATCGTAATTATTGATGCCGTTCACGTTTCCATTGATACCGTACGAGATACGCGGCTTCAAGGTGGAAATGACATCGGCTATCGGGCTATCGCGGAAGAAGTCCTCTTCGTGGATGTTCCAGCCTGCCGACACGCCCGGAAAGAATCCCCAGCGGTTGTCCGACAGGCGGGAGATGCCATCATAACGAGCTACGGCGGTAAACAGATACCGGCGTTTGTAGTCGTAAGTGACCCGTCCGAAGAACGAAGCGATGCGATACCCCTCGCGGAACGAATAAGCGCTCATGTTCTCGTTGCTCGATGCGTTCAGCGTGGGAATATCATCAAACGGCGCTCCCTGTCCGCTTCCCCGGTACTGGGTATATTGGTTCTCGAAGTATTCACCTCCCAGCATCGCCGAGAAGTTATGGTCTTCCTTGAACGTATCGGTATATTCCAGTTGCACGCTATGCTGTTGCTGGATGGTACGTTCATAATTGAACGAAGCCTTGCGCTCGGTGTTCACGTTCCAATAGTCACGATATTCCTTGTCGAATGTTTCCTTGGTATAGTCTTCGTAATAGATCGAACTGCTCTCGCGCAGGAACAACTTGTTCTTAATCAGCTCCAGGTCGGCACCGATATTCAGCGTCGTCTTGCGGGTATTGTTCGTATTGGTCAGCTTGTCCAGCCAGTAGAGCGGATTACCGTCACGCTTGCCGTAGCCGTAGTTGGGCGAACCGTCGTCGAAGAAAGGACGCCACGTAGGCTCCATGCTCTGCATACGCTCGAAGAGGTCAGCCATATCATCGTAGTACAGCTCGGGCGCGGTGGAAGTGGTGAAGCTGACTCCACCTTTTATATTAAGGATAGGGAGCACCTTGTAATTTCCGTTCAAGGTGCCGCTGAAACGGCGGTATTCCGTGCCCTTCACCGTTCCGTCTTCGGAATAATACCCCAACGAAGCCGAAAAAGTGCCTTTCTCGCTTCCTCCGTTAAAGCTCAAGTAATGGTCTTGGGTAAAAGCCGGGTCTTTATATACCTCGTCGCGCAAGGTCGTGCCGTAATCCTTAAACACAATCTGCCTGCCCGTCACGGGGTCGGTCATCTGCTGCCAGCCTTCCTCCAGCAAGTGTTCATTCCCGTCCAGGTAACGGATGGAATACTGGTCGGGATTGTTCGCCCCATACACCGCGCCATAACCGCGCGTGTTATCGATGTCGGTCAGGCTTCCTCCCGAATACATACGCCCCAACCGCCCGAAGCGGATGAAGTTCTCGGCATCCATGTACTCGTATCCCTTGCGGGCAAAGTTCATGCCGCCCTTGAATTTATAAGACACCTGGGTATGGCCAGCCTTGCCTTTCTTGGTCTGCACCAAGATGACACCGTTGTTGGCACGTGCGCCGTAGATAGCGGTAGAGGCGGCATCCTTCAACACTTGAATAGACTCGATATCGGAAGGGTTGATGTCGTCCATCGAACGTACCACCCCATCGACCACCACCAAGGGTGAACCGGCACTTTGTATGCCCGCACCGCCACGCAACACAATGGTAGGCGCGCTGCCCGGCGCTCCTGAGGTGTTGGTCACACGCAGACCGCTAACCGTACCCTGCAAGGCTTGTGCCGCATTCGAAAGAGCCGCGTTCTGCAACACTTTCTGGTCCATTTTCGAGATGGCGGTAGTCATGGTCGAACGCTTCTGCTTTACGCCGTACCCTACAACGACTACCTCGTCCAACAGTTCGGAATCCTCTTCCAGAACAATTTTCAATTGCTTTTCGCTTGTAACGCGTACGTGCTGAGTGGCAAAACCTACATAACTGATGACCAACGTCTTTCCTTTTTCCACGGTCAGCGTGAACTGCCCGTCCAGGTTGGTAATCGTCCCGTTGTCGGTGCCTTCTTCCACCACCGTCGCCCCGATAGCCGACTGTCCGGTATTGTCTACGACCACTCCCGTCACCGTCAGGCTTTGCGCATAGGCGCAGACGACACACCACAAGCACAAAATCAAACTAATGCTTCTTCTCATAAATCTTATATTAAATTACTAATCATAGTCAAGAACCGTTTCCACCCAACCCCTTGAATGCAAACGTCGCAAGAAGCATACCTTGTGTTTTTTTATCCGGTGCAAAATTACACTTTTTCAGTATCCGTTGTCCCTCCTTCTCTGTTTTTTCATATTATTTATATCTATTAAAAAGGTGAAAAAGGAGGATACAACTTAAAGAAAACCGCCCGACCAAACGGCTTCCGCCTACGGGGCATATAGCCTGCTTCCGTGTAAGATTATTAATCTTGCAGCCGGAAGATTATTAATCTTACAGCTTGAAGATTATTAATCTTATCGGAAACGCAGCTAGCTGCATCAGCCGACGCAGCTATCTGCGTCGGGACATGCAGTTATATGGAAGAGCTGCTGCAAGGCTATACATAAGAAAAATCGGGCAAGAAGAAAATAAGACCAATCTCTTCCTGCCCGATTTGCATATACAAGCATATTAAATCATCTGCCCGATGAAGTACGCATGCACGGTCGTGTCGTCCGTCAGTTCGGGATGGAAGGAACAAACCAGCATGTTGTGTTCGCGAGCTGCCACAATGTGCCCGTCTACCGTCGACAATATTTCGACCTCTTTTCCCACCTTATTAATATAAGGAGCGCGGATAAACGTCATCGGGATTTCTTTCCCGGCAAAAAGGTCGCGGGTAAAGAAGCTTCCCAACTGGCGTCCGTAGGCATTGCGCTTCACGTCAATGTCCATCACTTGCAGATAACGCTGCGGTTCGTTCTCTATTTCCTTTGCCAGCAGAATCATGCCGGCACACGTGCCGAAGACGGGCAATCCGTTTGCTATCCGGCTCTGCAAGATATCGGTCATGTTCAAGCTATCCATCAATTTCCCGATGGCTGTGCTTTCGCCGCCCGGAATAATCAGGCCGTCCATCGGAAGCATCAAGTCGTCCCGTTGCCGGATTTGAAAATGCTCCACGCCTAAGCGGTCCAACATCTGTTCATGCTCGATGAATGCCCCCTGCAATGCCAAAACACCTATTCTCCACATAGTTGCCCGAAGTTTATTTTCCTCTTTCTGCCATCAGCAAGGTGATTTCGTCTTCGTTGATGCCTACCATCGCTTCGCCCAGGTCGGTAGACACTTCGGCAAGCAAGGCCGCATCGTTGTAATTGGTCACGGCATTGACAATGGCACGTGCCCGCTTCTCCGGATTGCCCGACTTGAAGATGCCCGAACCGACAAATACGCCTTCTGCGCCCAGTTGCATCATCAGAGCCGCATCGGCAGGAGTCGCCACACCGCCTGCCGCAAAGTTCACCACCGGAAGCTTGCCGTTCTCGTGTACATAGCGCAACAGGTCCAAAGGCACTTCCAATTCTTTGGCTTCGTTGTACAATTCGTCTTCTGCCAATGCCTGAACCCGACGGATATCCCGCATCATGCTCCGCATGTGGGTGACGGCCTGAATGACATCGCCTGTTCCAGGCTCTCCCTTGGTACGAATCATGGAAGCTCCTTCCGCGATGCGGCGCAAGGCTTCGCCCAGGTTCTTGGCTCCGCATACGAAGGGAACCTTGAACCGGGTCTTGTCTATATGATATACCCCATCGGCGGGCGACAACACTTCACTCTCGTCGATGTAGTCAATCTCCAACGCTTCCAATATCTGGGCTTCCACAAAATGTCCGATACGTACTTTCGCCATAACGGGAATGCTGACTGCTTCCTGTATGCCACGTATCATCTTCGGGTCGCTCATACGCGCCACGCCACCTGCCGCACGTATGTCGGCAGGAATCCGTTCCAGTGCCATGACGGCAACCGCACCAGCCTGTTCGGCTATCTTCGCTTGCTCGGGAGTAGTCACATCCATGATGACTCCACCTTTCAACATCTGAGCCAAATTTTTATTCAGCTCATACCTTTCATTTTTCATTTCTTAATCGGTTAATTGATTCATAAAACGTGGCAAATATAGCAATAAAGTAACAGACCAATAAGTAGAAGGATATTTTTATACCGATTATTTAAGACCTGTTCAGGTTTGATGACAAAAAAACGGCCCTCCTTTTCAGGAGAGCCGCCTTCATTATCAGAGAGAGATTGTAATTACAATTTCGGACCAGCAGCAACCAAAGCTTTACCAGCTTCGTTTCCAGTGAATTTAGCGAAGTTCTTGATGAAACGACCAGCCAAGTCTTTCGCTTTTTCATCCCACTGAGCAGCGTCAGCGTAAGTGTCACGCGGATCGAGAATCTTCGGATCTACGCCCGGCAATTCAGTCGGAACAACGAAGTTGAAGAACGGAATAGTCTTGGTCGGAGCCTTGTCGATAGAACCATCCAGGATAGCGTCGATGATACCACGAGTATCGCGGATAGAGATACGCTTGCCAGTACCGTTCCAACCCGTGTTAACCAAGTAAGCCTTAGCACCTACTTTTTCCATCTTCTTAACCAATTCTTCAGCATATTTAGTCGGATGCAAGCTCAAGAATGCAGCACCGAAGCAAGCCGAGAATGTCGGAGTCGGTTCAGTGATACCACGTTCTGTACCAGCCAACTTAGCAGTAAATCCTGACAAGAAGTAGTATTTAGCCTGTTCTGCGCTCAAGATAGATACAGGAGGCAATACGCCGAATGCATCAGCCGACAAGAAGATTACCTGATGAGCGTGAGGACCTTTAGAAACCGGTTTCACGATGTTGTTGATGTGGTAGATAGGATAAGAAACACGAGTGTTTTCTGTTACGCTCTTATCAGCAAAGTCAATCTTGCCGTTAGCGTCAACTGTAACGTTTTCCAGCAAAGCGTCGCGCTTGATAGCGTTGTAGATATCCGGTTCTGATTCTTTATCCAGGTTGATAACCTTAGCGTAGCAACCACCTTCGTAGTTGAATACACCTTCGTCATCCCATCCGTGTTCGTCGTCACCGATCAACAGACGTTTCGGGTCGGTAGACAAAGTAGTCTTACCTGTACCAGACAGACCGAAGAAGATAGCAGTGTCAGTACCTTCCATGTTGGTGTTTGCAGAGCAGTGCATAGAAGCGATGCCACGCAACGGGTTCAGGTAGTTCATGATAGAGAAGATACCCTTCTTCATTTCACCGCCGTACCAAGTGTTCAAGATAACTTGTTCGTTAGTCTTCAAGTTGAATACAGTAGCTGTTTCAGAGTTCAGACCCAGTTCCTTGTAGTTGTCAACTTTAGCTTTGGCAGCGTTGAATGATACGAAGTCAGGTTCACCGTAGTTAGCCAGTTCTTCTTCTGTCGGACGGATGAACATGTTCTTTACGAAGTGAGCCTGCCAAGCAACTTCCATGATGAAACGAACTTTCAGACGAGTAGCAGGGTTAGCACCGCAGAAAGTATCCATAACGAACAGACGCTTGCCGCTCAACTGCTTAACGGCTTTAGCCTTCAAGTCAGCCCAAGCTTCTTCAGAGCAAGGTTTGTTGTCGTTTTTATATTCATCAGAAGTCCACCATACAGTGTCCTTGCTTGCTTCATTATAAACGAAGAATTTATCCTTAGGAGAACGGCCGGTATAGATACCAGTCATTACGTTTACAGCGCCCAGTTCAGTTACCTGACCTTTTTCATAGCCTTCCAGACTGTCTTTAGTCTCTTCAGCGAACAATACTTCATAAGAAGGGTTGTGAAGAATTTCCTTCACGTCGGTAATACCGTACTTGCTTAAATCTAAATTTGCCATTGTTCAAATGATTAATTGGTTATTATATCAAATGTTTAGTTTGTTGCTCGATTACTGAGTTATCCTGAAAAGATGTTCTTTAGCATCTCTTCCTTGTTTTTCGCGCTACAAAAATAGTGGTTTCTTTTGAATAGAAAGAAGATATTATCGAAAAAAATCCGTAATTAAGTGAAGTTTTATACTTGTGTAACAAATATGCCACACCGAGTTTGCAATTCGTTTACATGGGTATGTCAAAAGGGTATCACAAAACAAGGAGGGCATCATCGACAATCCTCGTTTTCTTCGTATCTTTGCCCGAAATTACCAAATGACTCTTATGAAGACGATTGATTTTAGTACACAAAACACGATTTTAAATCAGTTCCTTGCCGAACTGCGTGATGTCAATATCCAGCAAGACAGCTTACGCTTCCGGCGGAACATCGAACGCATCGGCGAAATCATGGCTTACGAAATCAGCCGTGACCTGCCTTATACCGAAAAGGTGATACGTACACCGCTTGCCGAAGCCAGAGAAAACATTCCTGCCGTGCGTCCGGTGGTGGCCACGATCCTGCGTGCAGGGCTTCCGCTCCACCAAGGATTCTTGAACTATTTCGACCGTGCCGAGAATGCTTTCGTGTCGGCTTACCGCAAGTACATCGATGAAGATCATTTCGACATCCATATCGAATACATCGCTTCGCCTCGACTGGACGGGAAGACATTGATTCTTACCGACACGATGCTGGCAACAGGGGCATCGATGGAATATGCCTACGAGGCTTTATTGACCAAAGGAACGCCGGCACACATTCATATTGCGTCGGTAATAGCCAGCCGCCAGGCTGTAGAACACATCCAGCAGGTATTTCCACAAGAAAAAACAACTTTATGGTGTGCTACCATCGACCCGGAACTGAACGCACATTCGTATATCGTCCCCGGCTTAGGCGACGCAGGCGATTTATGTTATGGGGAGAAAGAGTGAGTGCTTCGCTAACTTCTTAATTCCTCCATCAATCCGCCGCAGGCATCTTCGAGGATATCAAGTACATTCTCGAAGCCTTGTGCCCCGCCATAATACGGGTCGGGCACATGGTCTGCCACCTTGGTGCGGCAATAGTCCGTCATGCGCCCGATTTTACGTTCGGTCTCTATATCGGGCGCTTTCTCGTGCAAGGCATCGATATTGGCATCGTCCATCCCTAAAATACAATCGAACTGATAGAAATCATCGGTACGCACGGGACGTGAACGGTGCGTAATCTGATAACCACGCCGGGAAGCATGCATACGCATGCGCGGGTCGGCAAGGTCACCTTCGTGATACCCGCTGATACCTGCCGAATCCACTTCGATTTCCTTATCCAAGCCTTCACGCTTCAGATAGGTACGCATTATCTCTTCGGCTGCTGCCGAACGGCATATATTGCCCAAACAAACAAAAAGTATTCGTTTCATTTTTTATTTTTTTGAGGAGTTAAATAGTTGACAAGGTATCAGTTGACAAGTTGACAAGGTTTTTCTCGTAGGTGACTAGTTGACTAGGTACTAGGAACTAGGTTCTGAATACATCTGCAGAAGTATCGGCTTAACTACTTAACTTCTTAACTACTTAACTTCTAAAAAAGCAGAAGTATTGGCTTAACTCCTTAACTACTTAACTACTTAACTCCTTAAACCAACTTCAAATATGCTTTAAATTTCTCCACACTGGTATTCATAATCAATTCTTCGGGGAACTCGGTCTCTGCCACCAGTTGCAAGGCATAATCGTAGGTGGCGATATCGAACGAGATATGTGCGTCGCTTCCCAGGATGACCGGCACTTCATATCGCTTGCACAGGCGGAGAATCTCCAGGTTGTTATCGCGTGCTTCCAGTTTCTTCCGGCACGGACGAAGCGAAGAATTGTTTATCTCAAGCAAGGTGTGATGCTCCTTGGCAGCCAGCACTATCGGCTCGAAATGCAGTTTGGCCGTTCCGTCTCCCGGATGACTGATGATATGAATATAAGGATTCGAGACAACCTGAATCATGCCGTGCGTGTTCTCTTCGGGCGTGCCGCCCTTGTAACACAACGAATGAATACCTGCAATTCGCAAGTCAAGCAGGTTGAGGTAAAACTCATCCAAATCCAGGTTGCCTTCACAATCCAGGATATTGATTTCAGCGCCCAGCAACAAGTCTATGCCATACATCTTGCGCGGCACGACATAAAGGTTGCGGAAATAAATGGGATTGCACGAGCCCGGAATACTGGGAGCATGGTCGGTTATGCCCAACAGCTTCAATCCCTTATCGGCAGCTGCCCGCACCATTTCCTGCAACGTGCTGAACGCGTGTCCGCTGGCAACTGTATGGGTATGTACATCTAATTCTATGTTCATAAGTTTTCTTTTTGTCAGTTGTCCCTACATAGGGTCTACATCATAATAAACCAGCAAGGAACGGAAACGCTCGTCTTCGATGACCGCCCGTTGCACTTGCCGCAGGTAAGTACGCACCTTCGACATCGAAGCCTGCTGCTCTACCTTTACCATTATCTTTTTAATAAATAAAGTCTGAATACGCGCCACCGGGGGCAAGTCCGGTCCCAAGACCCGTTCGCCCAAGCCCTGGCGCAAGTAGCGTGCCATCAAGTCGGCAGCCTGGTCGAGCACCTCCTGCTTACGGTGTTTCAAGTACACATAAATCAACCGGTAGAAAGGCGGATACTTGAACAAGCCGCGTTCGGCAACCTGTTCTTCGAACATACGCCGGTAATCGTTCGTCACGACTTCGTGTATCAACGGCAGGTCGGGCGACTTGGTCTGCAAGACCACCAGTCCGCGCTTGTTCTTCCGCCCCGCACGTCCTGCCACCTGTGCCATCAGCTGGAACGCGCGTTCATAAGAACGGAAGTCGGGATAATTCAGCATCGAATCGGCGTTCAGAATACCTACCACGCTTACCCGGTCGAAATCCAAACCCTTTGAAACCATCTGCGTCCCGATAAGGATATCCGTCTTGCCTTCCTCGAAATTGTCGATAATCCGTTCGTAAGCACTCCGCGTACGGGTCGTGTCCAAATCCATGCGTGCCACACGGGCTTCGGGAAAAATCTCCCTGATGCTGTCTTCCACCTTTTCGGTACCGAATCCACGGCTTACCAGCTCCACGCCTCCACATGCCGGACAGGCTTTAGGCACCGGTTCGGTATATCCGCAATAATGGCATGCCAGCTGGTTCAATCCTTTATGATAAGTCAGGCTCACATCGCAGTTCTTGCATTTCGGCACCCAGCCACATGTGCGGCATTCAATCATCGGGGCAAAGCCACGCCGGTTCTGAAACAGAATGACCTGCTCCTTTTGTTCCAACGCTTCCCTTATCTTTTGCAAGAGCAAGGGAGAAAACTGGGCATTCATCCGTTTCTTGCGTGCCAGCTCCTTGATGTCTACCACCTCGATGACCGGCAATTGAATCTGCTGATGCCTTTCGGTCAGTTCGACCAAGCCGTATTTCCCGTGGATGGCATTATAGTAAGTCTCGATGCAAGGCGTAGCTGTGCCCAACAAGGTTTTGGCACCGAACATCGAAGCCAAGATGATAGCCGCATTGCGGGCGTGATAACGTGGCGCAGGCTCTTGCTGCTTGTAGGTGTTCTCATGCTCTTCGTCCACAATGACCAGCCCCAGCCGGCGGAAAGGCAGGAAGACAGACGAGCGTACCCCTAGGATAACATCGTAATCGTGCTCGGAAAGTTGTTTCTGCCAGATTTCCACCCGTTCGGCATCGGGGAACTTGGAATGGTAAATGCCCAGCCTGTTGCCGAACACCCGCCTCAACCGTTCGGTTATCTGGGTGGTCAAGGCAATTTCGGGCAGCAAATACAACACTTGCTTCCCGCTCTGGATGACCTGTTCAATCAAGTGTATATAGATTTCCGTCTTGCCGCTGGAAGTCACTCCGTGCAACAGGCAGACCTGTTTCGCGGCGAATGATTCCAGAATCTGATTGTATGCCTTCTGTTGGGCCTCGCTCAAGGAATTCAACGGCACAGTTTCGACGCTTCCTTTTGCCAGCCTCCCTACTTCCTGACGATACAGTTCGAACACGTTTTTCTCTACCAAGCCCGACAAGACAGCAGGCGTCACTCCTGCTTCTTGAAGCAAAGTCTTTCGCGACACTTCTTTCAAGAAGCATCCGGGACGCACCCAGCCCGAAAGTTCCACATACTTCATCAGTGCCGCCAACTGCTTGGGAGCACGGCCGAGTGCATCGAACAACCGGTGCAAGTCGGTTTCTTGCCTTATCGATTCAGGGAAACGGACGTAGACTTCGGTACGTGGCTTATAACTCCGTTTCAGTTCTTCCTTAATATAAATGGCGCCTGCCTCCAAGAGCCGGTTGACTATCGGGAGTACGTTCTTGATGCCGGTAGCTTTCTCCAGTTGCGTAAGACATTGCTCGGTGTCACGGCTTAGCGCGTCCAATACAAGCTGGTCTCTTTCCGGAAGAGGCGCATCGGCTTCAAAGTCGGGATTGTAGACGACCAATGTCTCGCTTTCCAGCTTCATGCCCGAAGGCAAGGCAGCCTTGAATACATCGCCCAGCGTACAGAGGTAATAGTCGGCTATCCATTGCCAAAGGTCGTACTGGCGCTTCAACAACACCGGCTTTGTATCCAGGACTTCCACGATTTCCTTGGTCTCATAAGCCTCCGGCTTTTCTTCGTGCACCCGGGTAACGAGTGCCGTATAATATTTTTTCTTGCCGAAAGGCACGATGACACGAATGCCTGCGCATACTTTTTCTTCCAGTCCGGAAGGGACAGCATACGTATAGTGCCCGAGGATGGGCAGCGGCACAATGACATCTGCAAACCTTTTCATGCCGCAAAGGTACAAAAACCCGTGTATCTTGCCGGAATATTTTGAAAACTTTTATAGCTTTGTATCCGACTCATTGTTTCACATCATATTCGTTTCACTATGAAAGTTTATAAAATAGGTATTATCGGTTGCGGATGGATTGCGCAGAAAATGGCAATCACCCTGGGAGGCATGAAAGGGGTGGAACGCTATGCCGTCGCTTCCCGCAGCAAGGAAAAAGCAGAACTGTTTGCCCGCGAATGGCAATTCACCAAGGCATACGGTTCTTACGAAGAACTGGCAAGCGACCCCGAAGTGGACTTGATTTACATAGCCACTCCGCATTCGCACCACTACGAACATGCCCGGATGTGTATCGGGAAAGGGAAACCTGTCTTGTGTGAAAAGGCATTTACCGCCAACGCACGGCAAGCCGAAGACCTGCTGGCGTATGCCAAGGAGAAAGGCGTATTCATCACCGAAGCCATCTGGACCCGCTATATGCCGCTCTCGCTGAAGATACAGGAACTGGTGAAAAGCGGTGTCATCGGCACGCCTTATACGCTATCTGCCAACCTTAGCTATCCGATGTCGCACAAGGAACGTATCCAACGCCCCGAGCTGGCAGGAGGCGCTTTGCTCGACATTGGTGTCTATGCGCTTAACTTTGCCGCCATGGCATTCGGCACAGAGATAGAACGGATGGAATCTGCTTGCCAGCTGACCGCTACGGGAATGGATGCGCAAGAAAACATCACCTTATTTTATAAGGATGGGAAAATGGCTTCGCTCCAGTCGAGCATCTATGCCAAGAGCGACCGTATGGGCGTGATTTCGGGAGATAAGGGTCAGCTGATTGTGGAAAACATCAATTGCCCGCAATCGGTACGGGTGATAGACGACAACTATAACATATCGGCAGTCTATTACGCCCCGCAATGCATCACGGGGTATGAATATCAGGTGTACGCTTCCATCGAAGCAATTGAAAAAGGCTGGCTGGAATCACCTTACATGCCGCACGCCGAAACGCTCCGCATCATGCGCCAGATGGACGACCTGCGCAAGGCATGGGGAGTGGTTTATCCGTGTGACTAGAAGTTCACCACAGATTACATAGATTAAATTATTTATAATTATTTATAAAGATAATCTGTGTAATCTGTGGTGAAGCCTCTTCTTAAAACATATAGGCAAGCGATACCTGCCAGGTATTCCTTTTCATTTCTACCGAGCCTTCATAATCGTCGATAAACGCTTTTGCCATCTTGTTGATGCCGAAATTGTAATTCAGACCAATATGCAAGTGCTGGACCAGTTTCACACCGGCACCGACATTGAAGGTCGTATAAGACTTTTTCATATCAAACGTTTCCGAACCGATATTGAAGAGCCCGCTGCCTACATTGAAACCGAATTGAGGTCCCGCAGCGATATAGGCTCCCAATGTGCTTCCCAGTCCAAAACTCCATTTCAGATTGACCGGTATTTCAATCGTTTTCAGCGTCTTGTCTTCCGATATACCCTCTTCATAATAGTCGGCTTTTCCTTTCGACTGGTTATAAAGGGCAGCCACATCAAGACCCAGCCCGACAGCAGGAATAGTAAACTCCGCCATCGGTCCGATAAAGAATCCCGTACGGTTGTCTCCTTTAAACAAATCACTCGAGAAACTGAGGGTGGAAATGTTCAGACCGCCTTTCAGCCCGAACCGAAACTGTGCCTGTGCCGGCAATGCCATCCACAAGCAAGCTGCCACCATGAGAGTCGACAAAATCTTTTTCATAACAAAATAGTTTGAGTTTAGTCAGACAAATGTACGTATTTGCCTTGTGGTTTACAAGCATTTGAGCATAAAATGTAATAAATATCCATCCGTTTACGGACGGAGACAGGAGTTTCACCCTGTTTAGATATAGTGAAACACTTGTTTCACTTAGGTAAAACACTTGTTTCACCTAGCTAAAACAGTTGTTTCACCTAGTTGAAACAAGGTGAAACTGCAGCTTGCCCCTTACATCGAACATAACTGACCGCTCCAATGAAAAACGGCAGCCTCATCGCTGAAGCCGCCGTTTCTCCTTAAACAATTGTTTTACAAGACCCTATTACTTATTGAAACCAACGAGGATCGCCTACCTGGTTGTAAATCAAATCTTCCTGACTCAACGTAAAGTCACCGTTAGCCGCATCGGCATAACCCGGATCAAGCGTTGTGCCGTCTGTATCGAAGAACTTAGCCTTTTCATCTCCACCTTCCGATACCAGATTCTTCGTGTTGAAGTAATTGTTGTTATCGAATGTCGGCTCGGCGGTATTGCTGTTATCCGAGAATCCTCTGCCGCAGTTCGGCATGTTAGACACCATGTTGTTTGTAAACGTAATGCTGTTGCCTGCAAAGCGTACGTAAAGCAAACGGCGACTGCTGTCATTGCTTACGCCATCGATGGTACAATGGTCTACTTTAATAACCGGAGCGGCACCGGCAAAGTCGCCCGAAGCATCATCGTAGCGGATGAAGTCACGTTCGGCACAACTGTTCCAGATGGTGCTGTTCGTGATGTTCAACGCTGCAATGTATCCCTTGCGGCTATCGAACATATCACCGCCGCTACATTCTATCGCATGAATCAAGCAGTTGTCAATCGTGATTTCATTGATCGAGGCGGCTACATTGACATAATAGAAGCCTTTCACGTAATTGCGGATTTCACAATCGCTCACAATCAGCTTATCGTAAGTTCCGGCATCTTTATAGTCGAATGCCTGGCTTCCGTCGGTACCTGTACCGTCCAGAACAATCTGGCTCAAGCTCAACGATGCTCCGTTATTCAGCGTGATGCAGCCATTGATGACCGGACGGTCGCTCGGGCGTACGGCCTTGATTTCAATGCTGGCGCTGATGTTCAGCTTGCCTACTCCTCCTTCTTCACTCGGTACAGTATACGTACCCGGATAGAATGCAAAGGCATCACCGTCTTGAGCACCTTCCAGGATGGCTACAAAGTCGTCTTCCGGCTCGATGGCAATGGCACCTGCCAGGTCTACCAGGGTGGTGAAGGTTTGTGTTCCACGTGTTCTGGTACCACTCATCAGTTTCGCGGTATATTCCGTCTCAGCCTTCAGACCGGTAATGGTGGCCTGTCCGGCTGCTATTTCTTCTGCCGTAACCGTATGTGCCGGAACATCTCCCGGAGTCAAGACGATTTCGGTAGCTGTTTCTCCTGCCGGCCAACGCAAGGTAACCGAGTTATAAGTAAGGTCGGCTTCGGTCACAGTTTCCAGGATTTGTTCGGCATCGGTCTTAAAATAGATGCCACTCCACTTGGATGCCTTGCTCTCGTCCTCTCCTACCGCCTGTACACGTGCCGAATATTTGGTCTCGCCTTCCAGGCCCGATATCACATAAGGAAGGTCATCTGCCGTAATGCCGGTAAAGCTCAATGCCGCCGTGCCTGCAAAGGTAAGGCTGTCATTGGCAAACAATTCGATGTTATAGCTTGTCGCGCCTTGGCTGGGAGTCCAGGTCAGGCGGACAGAGGTGCGGTTCACTACTCTCGCGTCCAGGTTAATGGGGGCAAAGTAACGGCTATAGTCGATACTCAACACTTCTTCGCTTTGGTCTTCGCAAGCGGTCGTAGCAAGGGCAACCAACGCAACCCCTAACATATAGATATATTTTTTCAATTTATTCATAATATGGTGGTATTTAGTCGTTCGTTAACATTCCGTTACTGTTGTCGATGAATATCTGCCAGATGGGCCAATACTGGTTTTCGTCAGGATTGTTCACATAAAGCACGTCAATCTTGGAATCCTCCAGCTTGTCTGTAGAAATCCATGTCGTGCTGGTATAACCCTGGTTCAGCAGTTCGTCGCCCACAGCTTCCGTATCGCCGTAATTCAAACCGTAAATGACAAAGATGTCGGTCATGCCTCCGATGGATTCCACTGAGGTATAAGCTCCTGCCGGAATCGTGCTCAGCACACTGTTTGCATCAGCGTCGCTCACCGTAGTCTGGTAATAATAGACTTTATCTATCAAGCCTGCGTATTTGCCTTCGCGGCGTGCCAGCTGCTTCATCTTGGTCTTGGCTTCGTCCAATTTGGTCTTCAGCAGGTTCCAACGGATTAAGTCGGCTTTCCGCAACGATTCGCCGGCAAGTTCCAGCCCGCGTTGTTCTACAACGGCATTGAAAAAGGCATCCTTGCTTGCCGTAGCCGTACTCATATAAGCCGATACTTTATCCGAAGGCAAAGCCCGGTCTAAGACGGCGCGCATGTATTGGGCGGCATTCGCCGGACCATCCAGCTCATTGATTGCCTCGGCTGCCATCAGATAGACATCTGCCAGACGCATGTATTGCCAGTTCACACCGTCATCGTTGGTGGAAGTGACGATACGGCTCATCCATTCGTAACGCAATTTGCCGAAGTTCCATCTCTTCAACGAAGCGAGCTCCTGCGAGCTGCGTCCGTTGGTCAAGGTCTGCGACCAGTTGAAAGGAGCGCACGTGATGTTGCGCCGGATATCATCCACATCATAATCGTAGAACAACGTAGGCAGAGGGCCGTTCACGCCTCCTTGCGCCTGTTGCGTATATTGGTCTTTCGCCTGATGTCTTACACCCAAGGTGTAAAGCATACGTCCGCGGCCTTCCGAGAACGGGATTTCCCAAATGGATTCCTGACCGGCTGTAACCACATCCTGACAAAGATTGGTGAAATTATCCTTGAAAGCCAAAGTAGACAGATTCGGATAACGGGCAATCACATCCAGACACTCATCGCGGGCAATGGTGTACATGGCTGTACGGTCCAGTTCGGGGTCGTTGCTCAGACGGATACCGTCCGCACGCTGGCTGTATCCGCCGGCATAGAGCGCGATGCGGGCACGAAGGGATTTCACGAATGCCTTGCTCACACGCTCCGTCGTTTGAGTAATAGTAGATTCACCGGCCCAGTAAACATAGTCTTCAGCTTCCAGCAAGTCTGCCAGCAACTGCTTGTAGATTTCATCCCGGTCTGTCCGGGGCAGGTACATGGTTTCCGAAGTAATCGGCTCAAAACGTGCCGGCACATCTCCCCAGCCCTTAATCAGGTCGAGGTAGATAACGGCTCTCAATGTCAATGCCTCGCCCAGTAAGTGAGCCATATCGGGGTCGTTTTCATAATTGCCGTATGCCCGTATGCCTTCGATGGCCTTGTTGGCACGCTCGATGCCTTCATAAAACTTAGCGTACGCATTGTTGTCTGTATTCATCTGCGAATTGGAAGCCTGGGCGTTATACGTGGCAAGGTCGTTCTTTCCGCCGTCGTTGATGCCGCTTGCCTCCAGACCGTTAATCCATTCCACATCCGAGTTGATGCCATAATAAGGCAGGTAACGTCCACGGTAGGAGTTCGTCTCTCCAAACGACTGATGAATACCCATAACAGCCGCTTCAGCCATCGCATATTGCGAGAAGATAAGAGAAGCATCCATGGAAGACTGTGATGGGGCTTCCATATCGCAAGAAGCCATGCCGCCGGTCAACGATAATGCTAATAGAGGTATATAGAATAATTTTTTCATGTTGTCAGTATTTTACGGATTTAGAAATTCAAGTTAACACCAATGACGAACTGGCGGCTCTTGGGATAAGCCGAGTAGTCTACACCCGGAGTCAGGTTCGTCTGCAACGCGGTAGACACTTCAGGATCGAAGCCCGAATAACCGGTCAGGCAGAATACATTGTAAGCGGTCACGTAGAAACGCAGGTTCTTGATATGCACTTTGCTCATCAACGATTCGGGCAAGGTGTAACCCAAGGTCAGCGTATTCAGACGCAGGAACGAACCGTCTTCTACCGCCCAGTCGCTGAACACCATGCGTTGGGTCATCGGAGACCACATGGTGGTATTGGCGTTCATGGCTGCCAGCTGTTCCGGGTCGTTACAGATAGTGCCGTCCGCATTCAGGTTGGTCCAGCGTTTTCCGTCAGCCATTTCAGTAATCATGTTACGGTACTGGTACTTACTCGTCATGGTATACTCAATCTTGTTGGCATTGTAAATATCGTTTCCGATACTGAAGTTGAAGTTCGCGCTCAAGTCGAAACCGTATGCACGGGCGTTGATGCCGAAACCTCCGGTAGCTACCGGGTTGGCGTCGCCGATGATTTCGCGGTCTTCATAACCTCCCGTTACCACACCGTCGCCACTTAGGTCTTTCAGCTTCATCATACCCGGACGCAAGGTACCTACCACACCGGTACAGTCGGTTACACCTTCTTTCAGTATCCAGGTTTCCGAAGCGGCGTCATAGCCTACGAAGTCGCTCACTTCGTAACGGCCGTCTGAACGGTATCCCAGCATCTGACCTACCGAACCGCCCTTGGCAATCCAGAAGTCCTGACCGATTTCCGAAGAAGCCCAGCTGGTGTCCTGACCGAAGTCCTGCATGATACCAAGGTCCTTGATTTCGTTCTTGTTGAAACCGATGTTGGCATTCAGGCTGATGCCCCAGTTCTTCTTGTTCACGATGGTCCAGTTGATGGTAGCTTCGATACCCTTGTTCTGAGTCTCACCCATGTTGCGGTATTGCGTATCATAACCTGTTCCGCTCACCGGGAAGTTTATCAGCAAGTCCTTGGTCGTATTCAAATACGCCTCGATGGTACCGTTCAATTTACCGCCCAACAGCGTAAAGTCCAAACCGAGGTTACGCGTGATGGTCGTTTCCCATTTCAAGTCGGGGTTCGCCATGGTCTTGCTGGGAGCCCAATAGTTGTTGAATCCGTTAATCCACGATGTGGTGTTACTGTTGTATACCTGTACCAACTGTCCCGACGGGATGTTGTTGTTACCGGCTGTACCGTAGCTGAAACGCAGCTTCAAGTCATCCAGCCACTTCTTGGTGCCTTCCATGAAAGACTCGGAAGAAATACGCCATGCCACAGCTGCCGACGGGAAGAATCCCCAACGGTTAGCGTCCGAGAACTTCGAAGAAGCATCGGCACGGAACGTAGCCGTTATCAAGTATTTGCTCTTATAGTTGTAGTTCACACGACCGAAGTATGACATCAACTTGTCGTCTGGGCTCAACGTATTCTCTATATTATAAGGAGTAGTACCCTGAATGTTCGTCAGCTTCCACGCTTCGGTAGCCGAAATCCAGTCGGGGAATCCGTGTACTTCATTCTCCAGCTCGTTCTCCTTGGTGATAATCCATTCGTGTCCTACCAACAGATTCAGACTATGGTCTTTGTTGTTGATTACCTTCTCAAAGTCATAGTTAATCGTATTCGTGTTACGGAAACGATGGCGGAACAGGTTGTTCATACGGATAGCCGGATGTCCTTGATTGGCAGCCGCCGGTGTGTTCTTGATATAATAGGTAGTCGTACCCCAGAAACGCTGGTCATTGTTCCGATAGTCGTCGTAACCGAATTCGGTCTTAATCTTGAAGTTCTTGAAGATTTCCCAACCGAAACTTCCGTTCATGTTCAGTGTCTTGCGCTCTTTCTTGCGGTCGTTGTCCCAAATGGCGGTCACCGGATGATACAGGTTACCCAAATCATCGTCCGAGCTACCTGCCGATTCGTCCAAGTTTGCCAAAGGTATCGGGGTATAGATAACCGAATACTTCAGACGCTTGTCGGTATCCAGCGTACTGCTTGTCTCGTTGGCGCCACCGCCCCGGATATCCGTTTCCGAATAACGGATGGAGAAATCAAGAGTCGTGTTCTTGGTCGGCTTGGTGTTCAGCTTCAGGCTGAAGTTATCACGTTTGTAGTTAGAACCCTCCATGATGGCCTTATCGTTCATGTGCGCATAGTTGAACGAATAGCGGATACGGTCCGTACCTCCGCTGACGCTGAGGTTATGGTTGAACGTATGTCCTGTACGGCCGAAGGTCAGGTCCTGCCAGTCATTATACGGAATGTTCTGATACATGTCCATATCCTCGTATCTGCCGAAGTACTGCTCATACGAAGTCAGGTCGTCTTTCAGCATTGCCAGCTCGTATTGCCACTTGGCGTAATCGTACGGGTCAAGCACATCCATTGTCTTGGCGATTTTCTTCCATGAATAATAAGCGTTGTAGCTGACGCTTACCTTTCCTTCCTTACCCGATTTCGTAGTGACGAGGATTACACCGTTTGCACCACGCGAACCGTAGATAGCTGTAGAAGAAGCGTCTTTCAGCACCGTGATGTCTTCGATTTCAGAAGCGGGGATATCCGAAATAGACTCTACCGGGAATCCGTCTACAATAAACAAAGGAGTATTGTCGCCCGTGATGGAGCCTCCGCCACGTACACGGATTTTCATTTCCGCATCCGGAGAACCTTCGGTAGTCGTAATCTGCACACCGGCCATCTTACCGGTCAACGCCTCTGTAGCCGAAGCTACCGGCACGGCAGCCAACACATCGGCATCTACAGTCGCAACGGAACCCGTCAGGTCTTTTCGCCTTACGGAACCATAACCAATGACAACCACTTCTTCCAAAGCCTGCGAGTCATCGTCCATCGTAATATTCAGGATTGTCCGGCCTTTTACTGCGACTTCCTGGGTCTTCATACCGATATACGAGAAGACCAACGTCGCACCGGATGGGACACTGAGCGTGAAATTACCGTCAAGGTCCGTAATGGCACCATTGGTGGAATTTCCTTTTTCTACTACGGAAGCGCCTATTACGGTTTCTCCCGTGTTGTCTTTCACTGTACCTTTTACGGTCACATTTTGCGCTGATACGCCAAGCGATATCATCGCTACTAAAAAGGATAGTAGCACATAACGCATTGATTTCATCTTATTGCACATTCTCTAACGCATATATTAAATAAAGATTAATAAAGGTAACGTGTGCGGACACATCGTTAATATATAGTAGCAAATGTATGGAAATATAAAATTCCCCATGTGTAAAAACTGTTCTATGTATGGTACTTTTTGCTTGTAGACTGTAGGAAGAAAGGGGAGAAGAGGGGTAGTAGAGGCTATTTATGCCCCTTTATTCTTACCATTTTACCAGATTTACCAGGGTAGCTGGCTATTTGATTCACTAAATATCATAAACGATAACTCCACCCTGTATATTGAGAGATGGTATAATTTTTATGATAAGGTATTTACTTTGATAAGTGATTCCTGCTTTTATATCAGTATTCCCGTTTTGAGAATATCAGCATAGAGAGGATTGTTCGTGTCTTCTGTAAGTAGAACCGGCTCTATAAGATTGCTTATCTTGCGTTTCAGTTTCCACAACAAAGGTGTATCTTCAAAATAATTATCGCTCATGTATTCTACGACAACAGCTATATCTATATCGCTGTCCTCCGTCTGGTTGCCTTTGCTATATGAGCCATAAAGGTAAAGAGCCTTTAAGGGCAACCGTTCTGCAACTGCCGCTTTATAGCGTTGTGCTAATTTTATAGCTTGCTCTTTATCCATATTCTTAACTTGTCAGTTTGTTCTTCAGACACATTCTTATTAAATCGTTTTTTCGTAAACCATAAAAAGTTTTATCTCTCTTTATTTCGTAGATAACTCTCAAAATTTCTTTTGATAGTATCTGTAATATAGAATAAGGCTTTTCTTGGAAGTCGGTCTTGTATCTTTAAGCACTCTAAATAAAAACGCATAACATCATCAATGCTTGAAAGTGATGTATTATGCACTATGTTGAAGTCATAAAGATTATGATATTGAGAAATATATTGCATAAACATAAATGTTTCTCTTAATCTGTTTTCAATCTCTCCACCAATATTTTTTTCTGTCTTATAATATGGCTCTGGTAACTCGTAATCATCTAATCGTGCTCCTTGTGGGTCTGTTATATTTATTGTAGGTCTATAATTCACATTCCAACTTTTATGAAAAGATGCGTTCCTTAAAGTCCACCCATTGATTGTTAGTAGTATTCCGTTTAATCCAAATATTTTATAATAGTAAGTGTAATTCCCATTGTTCTCAACAGTTTTTATATCTATTTTATATGCTGGCTTTTGAGGAACTAAATCGTATATTTCTGTTTTGAAATCAGCAATATAAAGCGGACAACGTTTTTTGTAAAATTCTTGTGGAATCATGTGATGTATAATTAGAAAGTGAATATACCTACGGTTTACTTGATTTAACTCGTAGCTATTCCGAAAAGTGGTTATCAATATGTTTATTATCTCAATGTAAAGTTAGTAATTTTAGTTCGACTATGCAACTAATAATAAGAAAATCAAGCGCATAAGTGTATCTTATTCAGATATTTCTAAACACATGAAAAAACGCCATATTTTAATTGCTGGAATATAGAATAAAAGCGTTTTTTTAATAGGTGGTACTTTTTTCTGATTCACCATATAAAATAGATTTCGAGTAAGTAGAAAATTATCGGCTGACACATAAGAGTGTCTTTTTCAGAATTTTCTACCGCATGCTTGATAGTCTTTCTAATTTGTTTCCTTTTCGTTGATAAACTCTATGCCCTTCATAGTCCGTTATATCAGCTTTCACCAACTCAAATTTAG
>ULRR01035961.1_pt1 | contig 22340 bp, 20 predicted proteins | sample 1955651 | NCBI WGS metagenome assembly ULRR01 (sample SAMEA4835688, study PRJEB28245) | human gut metagenome | biome: gut microbiome; material: fecal sample | place: Denmark | collected 2008
GTAGGTTTCATGCCGTTAAAGAGTTCGTGAATCGGCACGCCCGTGTTGTCGCTTACCCAACGCTTGATGTCGCGGATGGCGATCGGCTTGTCGACTTCGTTGCGGCGGCAGGCCGCTTCGCAGGGACGCACGCATACGCGTCCGCATGTGGCTACCAGCGGATAGTGATTGAGCAAGACTCCCGCGGCAAGTTCCGGATGGCCATCGCGTACGTAGTCGATATAGCGAGGAACATTGACGTGAGCCGGGCACGCTTCAATGCACTTGGCGGTAATGGTGACGAACATGTCGCCGCGCATGGGTTCGGCCGTTTCAAAGAGACGTTCGCGGAAATGCTTCATGGCGCCCACGAAAGCGGCCGGAGCCGTGCGGCCGATGCCGCAGAGGCTCGTGAGCATCATTTGCTCGGCCGATTCATAGATGTGATCCCAGTCGACAGCAGCTCCTCTGCCCTCGACCAGATCGCGCAGAGCAAGTTCAATGAGGCGTGAGCCTGTGCGGCATGGCGTGCATCGGCCGCAGGAAGCCTCGGAAACTTTTTCGTAGTAGCCAAGCAGGACTCCCGCCAGACTGACGGAATCGTCGAACACCAGAAAGCCGGCGTTTCCGATGACGACGTCGATCGGATTGCCGGGATTGAAGTTTTTCAGGGCCTTGAGGTCAAGGCCTTCCGGGGCCTTGTCGTCGCCCAGCGTGTTGTCGTACTTGATTCCGTTCCATACGCCATAGCGGATCATTTGTTTCTCTCCTGTAGCAGAACGTTCGTCTTGCGGTGGGGATGCGTCGGCGTCAACTTGTCTGAAATCTTCTTTTTGGTATCTGCAGTTGCGCGCCTTCAACGAAATGGCTCGAAAAGATTGGCAAATTGTACTGAAATCGGGCTCGGGGAAAAGATTGCTTTTCCGTGTCGCTTGCTATCGTGTCGGCCATTATTCGTTCGTCTGAGATTATAGGTGTATTACTATTTTCAATCAAATAACTATTATTTTTAAATTTTGATAGATGGGCTGTTATGTTGGGACGATTGCCTGATGCGGCAGATGGCTCCGATGTGTCACAATCTCCGTATGACCTCACGCAATGCTCTAAATACACCCGCAACGCTGCGTCTGGCTATGGCTCCTCGCGCCGAATCGTTGCCCGGCGATCGTCTGATGAGGAACATCAGCGCAGAGGCCGCCTTGCGCGCCACGACATTTCTGAGCCACAAACGGCGTCTGGAATTTCTTTGGGCTCGCGTGCTTTTGGCCAAGCTCCTGGAAACCGAGCCCTGTGCGGCTGTTGTCGAAACTCCACCCCGCTCGCCGCGCATTGAGGGGGCAAGTTTCGGACAGACTTCCATTTCGCATACCAAGACCTGGATCGGTGCGGCGGTAAGTTCTGTTCCCGTCGGTATTGACCTTGAAGTGATGCAGCGCTCTCGAGTGAGCGAAGCGATTTTTACCCGCCTTTTTGACAAGCGTCATTGGGATGTTGCCAAAGACTACGTTACCGACTTCTATTGCTTCTTTGGCATGTACGAGTCGGCCGTGAAAATGAACGTGCCGTTTTGCTCGGCGTGCGACTGCCCCTATGTCGGACATTCCGAGTTGAGTGCAGCGGCGGTGTGTTTCTTTACCGACGGCGAGACGCTTCTGACTGTCGTCACCGAAGAGCCCGTGCGGATTGAAATCTGTCAGTATGAAGTAAGCGCAGTCGCGCAGGAGCTCATTGCGTCCGAAGCGCAGTTGTTTGAACCGATAAAAGGTCCAGCCTGTATGCGGCTCTGAAATTTCCTTCAAAAAGAAGCCTGTCGGCGAATGTGACAGGCTTCTTTGATCTCGGCAACCGACGGATCGGTTATTTGCGCTTCTTGCGGCCGACCTTGACTTCTTCGATCTTACCGGACTTAAAGGCGAGTTCGCGCCAGTTCTTGCGGGCAAAGATGAGAATGCCGTAGACGACCAAGGCGATACCCAGGCCCAGTAATGTGGCCGTTAGGAATGACTTCTGGTAGAAGATGACCGAGGTTACCATGCCGACGATCACGGCGACGACTTCGGGCCAACCCATGCCGGGTTTGCGCTTTTCCAGACCAAAGTCGGCGTTGGAGAATTCTTCGAGCGAAATCACACGTGTGCCCGGTGCCGGATCTTCCGAGACTTCACCGTGCTTTTCGGGCATCTTCATGCCGCGCTGGGCATAAACGCGCTGAATGGCGGCAAACTGGCTTTCGGTCAGAGGTTCCTGAACGCGCTTGCGCAGTTCTTCGTTCGTCAGTTGATTGAATTCGCCGGCTGCGGCGCGAATGGCGCGTTTTGTGGATTGGGCCATGACGTTGTTCCAGTACGAGATCTTGAATGGACGTTTCGCGGTAGACGCGGGATTTTAACAGCAATCGCTTTGGAGTAGTACCACGGCCTGGGTGCTCACCCCCTCTTCTCTGCCTTCAAATCCGAGTTTTTCATTGGTCTTGGGTTTAATCGAAACGCTGCCTTCGTCAAGTTCCAGAATCTCTTCGATGCGCGTTTGCATGGCGGCCACGTGCGGATTGAGCTTGGGTTTTTGCGCGACCACAACGGCGTCGATATTCACCACGCTCCATCCGGCTTCGCGAACCGCCTCATAGGCGGTCTTCAAAAGAACGGCGCTGTCGGCTCCCTTGTACTTCGGATCGGTGTCGGGGAAAAACGTGCCGATATTGCCCAGGCGTGCGGCCCCCAGAATCGCGTCGGTGATGGCGTGCAGCAGTGCGTCGGCGTCGCTGTGGCCGTCAAGGCCCAACGTATGTTCGATTTCGATGCCGCCAAGAATGAATTTGCGGCCTTCCACCAGGCGATGGGAGTCGTAGCCGATGCCGATGCGCATTTTCATGGGAGTCTCCGTTAGAGATCGAGCGTCTTCAATGTCCTGAGGACGCGTGAGTTTGATGTTTCGTGACGAGGATTCGACGACGCCCACGGCGTAGCCGGCGTCGTGCATGGCACTCGATTCGTCAGTGGCTTCAAGGTTTTCGGCAAGCGCCGATCTTAGCTGCGTGTACGGAAAGCACTGCGGCGTGGCGATGCGCATCAGCCTGTTGCGTTCGACGTCTTCAACGAGAAGGCCCTTCTCGTCCACGCGCTTGACCGTATCCCAGACCGGTACGGCAAGAACCATACCGGCACACATCCCCTCTTCGATCCCCTTTTGCGTGCGGACGATCAAGTTGGAGATGTCCTGCGGCTGCACAAAGGGGCGCGCGGCATCATGCACAAGAACCAGGTCGTCGTCGGCGATGGTGTCCGAAAGCGCCTCGAGCGTTTGATAGACCGTCTCGGCTCGCGTCTTGCCGCCGGTGCGCAGCACGGCCGCAGGAATCGCAAGCGTCTCGGCATATTCGTCTTCAGGACTGACAGCAACATAGATGCCGTCAATTTCCGGCACATCCAACAAAGCGAGCACGGTCGTCTGCAGCACCGTCTGTCCGCTTCGCCCAAGCGGCAGGTATTGCTTGGGGCGGTCGGACTGCATGCGAGAGCCGCAGCCAGCGGCGGGTACCACAACGAAAACGCGGCGATTGGCGTAGGTCATAGCTATGTATAAAAAGACAAACGTGTTCGGATTCTACCGCGCAAGAAAAATCCCGCCGACTGTGGGAGCCGACGGGATGGATTTCCGAACGGTTAGCCTATAAGGGCGTTCCGATTAGAAGATGTGACGCAGACCGACGATGACCTGGGTGGCCTTGACTTCATCAAACTTTCCGTCGTTGTCTTCCAATTTCAGCTGCTTGTAGCCGATGCCGGAGTAGATGATCGTACGCTTGGAGAGATCGTACTCGTGAGCCAGGAACACGTTCCAGTTGGTGGCATCCGTGTTATCCGGATCGTCGTTGGCTTCGAGGTAGCCATAGTAGGCACCGGCATACAGGCGACCGCAGGGCAACGGGAACTGAGCGCCGAGGTGGAAGTTGTAGCCGTCGGCATCGTAGTAAGCAGTGTCATTGCCGTCTGAAGTGTCCGTATCGTTGTACCAGAAAATAGCGCTGTAACCGAGGCCGTCACCGAAACCGGTACGGGAGCCTTTGACGTACTGACCGAATGCCGTAAGCTTGAAGGAGCCGAAGTCGTAGTGACCGCCGACACTCAGAACGCGGCTGTCACCGACGTTCGGGTTCTTAGGATCATCGCCTCTGGTGTCTATGCCGTAGTGACGGAACATCAGCGTGTCATAGATCACCACCACGCCCAAAGGACCGTTGTTGTAGGTCAAGCCTCCGGCGAAGTAACGATTGCTGCTGCGTTCGTTGGGTTTGGAGTCGTCGTCGCCGTCGGTGGTGTCATTGGCAAACGAGTACTGCAGATAGCCGGTAAAGCCTGCAGCCGTCGGGGTCTGGTAGGTCACCATGTTGTCCAGACGCATGCCATTGCCTTGGTAATTGCCGATATTGAAGATGCCGTCCCAGCCGCCGGGCAGAACGTCGGCATTGACGCCCCAGATATCCAGCGTACCGGCGCCGGAAATGAGCGTACCGGCACGGCCGAAGCTCAACGTGCCATAGGGAGAATGGAACTTGAGCTGAGCTTCACGACCGAACATGCGGCCTCCCTGTCCCAACGCACCGCTATCGGACGAAAAGCCGTTTTCCAGCACGAAGGACACGGAGTAGCCGTTGCCCAGGTCTTCGGTACCCTTAAAGCCAAAGCGGGAACCGCTGTTGTAGCCGTTGATTTCTTCAAATCTGTTTTCGGTGGGTTCGTCAAGCGTATTGACGTGGGTGTAGCCCAAACCGGTGTCAACGATACCGTAGAGCGTGAAATCCATAGCGCTTGCGGTAGCGGCCGTCATGGCGGCTGCAACAGCGATGGCGATCTTTTTCATTGTCAGAGTCTCCTGTGGAGATATGTTTTTATTAGAGGGGATTGGTTTCTGCCAAGGGCAGTGCGCCTGATCTTATCGGTTGAAATTTGACCGAGGCAAGCACTGTCAAGGCCTATTTCATGCCGATTTGACAAGTGTTGTAGAGAGCCTACAAAACTAAGCATTTTCTCCCAGCGCAATTTCGTTGCGGAGCACTGAAGGTGAAGAGCCAGAAAAAACCTTCTGCTCAAGCCTGCATCGAGCAGAAGGTCTAAGGAAGATCGAGAGACCTGAAATGGTCAGAGGAAGCGATCAGTGTTTTCCGCAGCCGCAGTGACCGTGACCATGTCCATGCCCGTGGCATCCGCAATGGCCTTCATCGTGGCAGTCGCATTCTTCTTTTCCGCATTCGCAGTGACCGCCGCAGCTGCATTCGCCCTCTTGTTTGTGACCGTGACAGCCGCAGCCCTCTTCTGCATGGCCGTGGTGTCCGTGGCAGCCGCATCCACCCTCTTCGTGGCCATGACCATGACAGTGATGGTGGCCGCGGCCGGCTGTGGCGGCTTCAACGTTGTTTTCAAGTGTGCCGGCGATGAGCGAGGCGACGGCAGCATCACAATCGCCTTCGTTGCCGGCGTAAAGTCGAATGTTGGCCTGTGCCAGAGACTGCACGGCTCCCGGTCCGAGGCCGCCGCAGATCACGCAGTCTACCGCGTTCTTTACGAGAAGGTTCACCACGGCGGCGTGACCGTGGCCGCCTGCGGCAATCGTTTCGGTCGAAATGACGGCTCCGTCTTGCACAACATAGATCTTGAAGTTGGGCGCCATGCCGAAGTGCTGGAAGATGGCGTCGTTTTTGACGGGCATCGCGATTTTCATATGTGAGACTCCTTGATTTTCCTGTGCGGCGGCTCGGGCGACGGTATTGCGCCGGCAACGGCCGGGACACGCGCAGCAGCTTGATTCCTGACAAATCCTATAGTTGCCGCCTTCGATCACCAGCGGCTTGCCGTTGACGATGGCGTCGGCAATCTTGAAGCGTGCCTTTTCGTAGATTTCGGTCGCCGTCGTGCGGGAGATCTGCATCTGCTGCGCGCACTGATCGTGGGTGCGCTTTTCAAGGTCGACGATTCGAATCGCTTCGTACTCTTCAACGAGCAGAACGACAGGTTCAGTCCCCTCCGTCCCCTGCGGGGCAAAGAGACGAACGAGCGGTTCACAGCAAACGCGACGACAACGACTGGGTCTGGGCATACTTTAACATTGAAACATCGTTTCCGACAAATGTCGGAATCAAGTATAGCGCGAATTTTTCCAAAGTCTCTTTCTTCTCTTCTATTTTGCGGCAAAGCCTTTCGAGCGCAGGAATTCCAGGACGAACGGACGGCGTTCGCGCTCGAGTACGCCGCCGATGCCCTTGGTCCAGGAATCCTTGCGCGGAGAGCGGCTTCGTGTGGCGAAATAGTTTTCCGTCACGGCATCGTATGCCTTGAGCTCTTGCACGTTCGGCTCAACGTAGCGGTTTTCCATCACGGTGATTGTTTGAGGCAGTCGCGGCTTGATTTCGTTTTTGAAGGCTGGGTGGCCGAAGGCAAGTCCTAGCACCGGGTAGACGTTTTGAGGCAACCCCAGAGCTTGATCAGCCTTGGAGATGTTGTTACGTAATCCCCCGATGAAGCATCCTCCCAATCCCAGGGACTCGAGCGCCACCATGGCGTTTTGCACGCAGATGCCGACGTCAAGCGTTGATGTGAGAAACTGCTCGGTCCAGCCGAGATCTGCGTTGGGGCAAAGCCCGGCGTCACGATGGTAGTCGGCGCAAAAGACCCAGAATTCCGGCGCGGAAAGAACCTGTGGCTGATTGCCGCTTGCTTCATACATCACGCGGCGCAGTTCGGGGTCGGTGACGCGAATGACGGTGACAAGCTGCAGGAAGCACGAGCTTGACGCGGCAAAGACTGCATCAAGAATCTTCTGACGCATGGCCTCCGACACCGGCTCGTCCGTGTAGTCGCGCACGGAGGTATGTGCGCAGAGCATGTCGACAACGGGAGCATCGACGTTTTTCCAGCTTGCTTCAATGGCTTTTATTTCTCGGTTAAGCGCTTCGTTGACGGGCACCGGAACGCCGACCGCCCTCGCCTTTTCAATCAAGGCGCCCGAGAAGAAGTCGACTTCGGTCAGACGGTGAGCCTTGGTGTCTTGTCTGAGACTGGGCATCCCTTCCGGATCAAGTCCGTCGCCGATACGGATGTATTCCTCAAGGTCGCGCTCGGTGACGTCCACGCCGACTTTTTCGGCTACAGCGACAACCTCACGCATTGCGGCAATGTAGCGATCGCGCACGGGGCCGGGCTTTTGGATGTCGGCAAAGGTGCCCTTGGCAACGGCAATTGTTTGGTTGACGCCGATGTTGAACATCCACTTGCACCAGATGCGGCGCTCAATGTCTTCTTCGTGGCGATAGACGACGCCCGTGGAGTCAAAGAAAGCCTCGACGGTTTTAAGGGCAGGCAGCCGATCGGCGTGGCGTGCGGGCACCCCGATGAAGAGAAAACCGGGATTCTTGCAGGTGACGTGCGTGCCCACGCGCGTTGCGGCCATGCCCTGTGCGACGCTATAAAGGACGGTGGCCTGCGGGAAGGCTTCCTCAAGAATGGTTTCGCTGGTGATGCCGTTTAAAAGCGACACGATGATCGTTTTAGGGCCCACGACGGGACGCACGGATTCGATCGCTTCCTTCAATTGCGTGCCCTTGACTCCGAAGATCAAAAGCTCGGCTTTGCCCGGGTAGTCCTCGGGCGCGCAAAAGGCAAATCGGCAAGGTTCTCCGTTGAAGGTCGCGGGATCGGCGCGATAGCGCTGCTTGCGCTTCTCATCGACCAAAAACGTTACGGCCCCCTCTTTCATCTTCCGGGCCATGGTGTGGCCGTAGAGAATGCCCAAAGCGCCCATGCCGATGAGGGCGACGGATTGAATCTTCTGCATCTGAATTTTCCTTTTCGCTCGTCGAAAAGCCTCTCTTATTTAAATGAGAGGCCGGCTCGTTTCTTGTCTTTCGGACAATAGCGCAATTTGGGCCGGACGGTCATGGCAACGGCTTTTTCAAAAGCGACCTTGCGCGGTATTGAACCAAGGTACAAGGAGAAAGTTGACGCTGATCTTCAGAATTTCATCCGTAAAACCGGCGGCAATGTATCCACAGGTTTGACACGTCGGCGAAAAGAAGCACTTCTACTCGCACTTTTCGCTTGCTGAAACACCGGTGCGTTGTCCGCCACATAACAAACACGTGTGCAAATTCAACCGAAAGGAACTCCGAAAAAATGATCGGCGTCTTAATTTCACTTGCAGTCACCGTCCTGGTGGTCTGGATTCTGCTCAAGAAGATGAAAGCCCAGTTCGTGCTCTTCTTCGGCGGCTTGGTTTTGTTGGTCAGTGCCCTGGCCATGGATGCGCTTGGGCTTCTTCCCAACGGTGCTCAGATTCTTCCCAAGGGTGTTTCGAGCACGGGCTTCGTGGGCTTTGACCTCTTTAAATGTATCACCTCCCTGATGAGCTCCCGCGTGGCCGGCATCGGTCTGCTGATCATGGCCGCCTCGGGCTATTCCACCTACATGGCCAAGATCGGCGCAAGCGCTCTGATGGCCGATTACATCTCCCGTCCGCTGCGCGTCTTCAAGTCCCCCTATCTCGTGCTCGCTCTGAGTTACGTCGTAGGTGCCGTGGCTGACTTGTTCATTCCGAGCGCTTCGGGTCTGTCCATGCTCTTGATGGTGACGATGTATCCGGTGCTCGTGCGCCTCGGTGTCTCCCGACTTTCCGCCGCCGCCCTGATCATCACGGTGTCTTGCCTTGACATGGGTCCGACATCGGGCGCTGCCAACTACGCCGCTCAGGTGGCCGGCATGGATACGATGACCTACTTCATCGAATACCAGTATCGTGACCACGATTGCCGTGGCCGTGCTGCATTACTTCTCCCAGAAGTACTTTGACGCCAAGGACGGTGAAAAGGCCAACGAAATCGATGAAACCGTCGCCAAGCAAAACGACCTCGACAGCAAGGGCGCGCCGGCCTGGTACGGTTTCCTGCCGATGCTGCCGCTCATCATGCTCTTCGTGTTCAACCGCTTCGTGATCTCGAGCATCAAGCTTGATGTTCCGACGGCCATGTTCATCTCCTTTACGGTGGCCCTGATTTGCGAACTTATCCGCAAGCCCGCCAAGGAAGTGCTCACGACCGCCATGGACTTCTTCAACACGATGGGCCGTCAGTTCGCGACCGTGATCACCCTGATCGTTGCCGGCGAACTCTTTGCCAAGGGCCTGATCGCCACGGGTACCATCGATTATCTGATTGACGTCACCAAGAACATGGGCCTGCCCGCCTATGCCATCATGATCGTCGTCGTGACCTTCATTTCGATTGCTTCCGTCGTGATGGGTTCGGGCAATGCTCCGTTCTACGCTTTCTCGCCGCTGATGCCTGACTTTGCTCAGCAGTTCGGCGTCTCGACCATCCTGCTTCTCATGCCGATGCAGCTCTCGACCGGCATGGCCCGCAACATGTCCCCGATTACCGCTGTGGTGGTCGCTGTGGCTGGTTGCTCGGGCATCAGTCCGTTCGCGCTCATCCGCCGTACGGCAATTCCGATGATCGGCGGCTTGATCGTGATGGTAGTGACCACGATCCTGCTCAATTAATTTCCAATCAGTCTCCTCCAGTTAGACAGGCTGTGCGTTCGTCCCCGGGCGTGCAGCCTGTTTTTTACGTATTGGTACAATCAAAATTTGTCGATCTCTCGGGAAAAGGTACCGATGGCCCATACACAACACGGCTTGCTTCTGAGAAACCGCCTGCGCAAGGTCTTGCCCGGGGCTTCGGCCTTGGTCTGCGCCCTTATCATGGGCCTCGTTTCTCCGTCGTTTGCTCAAACCGCAGAAGACGTCGAGGATGCCGCCGACTATCAGCAAGCCTCGTCCGAAGTGCGCAAGCCTGCCCCGCAGCCTGCAACGCTTCGCGTGGGCGTGTACTATTCGCCGCTGTTCACATTCCGCACTGACTTGATGGACGTCACGATCGAGCGCCTCAAAAACGCGATGCCCGAGTACGCGTTTCAAGTCGTGCCTCTGTCCGAATTCGATCTGACCGTTGCCGCAGTTAAGCACGAGGTTGACCTTTTTGTGGTCACAAGCGGCCTATACACCTACCTTGAAACCTCCGGCGCCACGGCTTTGGCCGTGCGCAAGTCTCCTCAGTCGCAAGATCCGGGCAAGGCCATGGGCGCGGTTTTCATTGCGCGTGCCGACGACGCGAGAATCACGAGTACGTCTGACCTGCGCTCCAAACGTGTTGCTGCCTTAAGTCCCCAGTCCTTTGCGGGCTGGATCGTTGCTTTGGGGGAAATCTCCAACATCACGCAGTATCCGAAAAACTACTTCGGCAAGGCCTACTTCAAGGACAAGTCCGGCATGCCCATCGTCGAGGCCGTTCTCAATAAGGAAGTCGACTTCGGTATTCTGCGCACCTGCGAATTCGAAAGCCTGGTGGCCCGAGGGCTGGTGGCGCCCAATACGATCAAGGTAGTGGGCAAGAAACCCGAAGATACCTTTGCCTGTCTGCGTTCGACCGATCTCTATCCCGATCTCATCTTTGCGGCTCAGGCCTCCTTGTCACCCGACATCAAGCGCAGACTTTCCGCGGCGCTCCTTTCCATGCCGATGAGCGAGTCGGGCTACGGGTGGACCGTCGGTGCCAATTTGAGCGAAACTCGCCATCTGGTCGAGCGCCTGGGCTATAGTCCGACCGTCCGAATGACCGGCTCGAGCGTGATGATCGATCGCTACAAGTATGCGCTTTTGATCGGCGTGCTTCTTCTGGCTGCCGCCGTGCTCTACAGCTTTGCCGTGAGCCGCACCGTGGCGCGCCGCACCAAAAAGCTCGTGGAAGTGATCGATGAAAAGTCGGAACTTGAAAAGACTGCCCGCATTGACCGCGAAAGACTCTCGCAATTGGAGCGTGCGGGTTTTGTCTCGGAAATTTCGAGCATGATCGCGCACGAATTGCGCCAACCGGTGGCAAGCCTCATCAATTACGCCGACGGCTTGTCTCTTTACTTGGGCGGCCGCGGCAAGGATCCGGTGATTGACGAGGCTACCCGTGAAATCACCAAGCAGGCCGAGCGCGTGGCAAGCATCGTCGATCGCGTGCGGGCCTATGCGAAGAACCGTGAGAAGGCACATCAATCGGTGGATCTGTGCGACATCGTCAAGCATGCCTTCGGTTTCTTCCGATCAGGGAGCGACCTCACCGGTGTTCGCATCCTCTCATCGCTTCCGCCCGAAGCGTTTGTTTCGGGCGACGCCTTGGAGCTTGAGCTCCTTGTGGTCAATTGCCTCAAAAACGCCCTTTCGGCGATTCGAAAGAACCCCGACGGCAAGGGAGAGATTCATATTTCGCTGACCTCCGAATCGAGCACAACGACAGCTTTCTGGAGACTCAAGGTCCAAGACAACGGTCCGGCCGTTTCCGACGAGCAGTTCCGTACGCTTGCGCGTCCCGTGGCGAGTGAAAAAATCGAAGGGCTCGGCCTGGGCCTGTCGATCAGCCGTACCATTGCCGAGCGTCACACGGCCCGACTGGAATTCACCCGCAATCAGCCGGGCGGCTTGTCCGTCTCGCTTTGCATTCCGGCCGCCGATCAACCTCATGAGGAGCAAACCGCATGACCGAAGAACTGAGCAGCCGAGCTCTGCGGCCTCTGGCTCGCGTCATCGACGACGAAGAAACGGTGCGCAATTCCACCGTCTTTACGCTTCGCGTGGCAGGTATCGAAGCCGTGGCTTACGAGAGCGCCGCTGCCTTTCTGGAAAATGACGATATTCGTACCCCAGGCTGCGTGATTCTCGACGTGCGCATGCCCGATATGAACGGACTGGAACTTCAGGACGAAATGTTGCGCCGCGGCATTGATCTGCCGATCGTATTTCTCACCGGCCACGGCGACATTTCCATGGCGGTGATGGCACTGCAAAAAGGTGCGGGCGACTTTTGCGAGAAACCCGTCGAACCCGAACGTTTGCGTCAGACCGTGCGTCGGTTGTCGGATCAAAACATAGAAACGAGAAAAGAAAAATTCCGTATCGACATGATGCGCAGCGCCTTTGAGACGCTCACGCAGCGTGAAAAGGAAATTATCCGTTTGGTTGCCGACGACAAACTCAATAAGGTGATCGCGATCGACCTGGGCATCCAGGAACACACGGTGAAGATCCATCGAGCCAACGCCTGCAAGAAGCTTGGCGTGCGCTCGGCTCTGGAAGCGCATAAATATTTGGCTGCCATCGGAGAAATCGCATCGTCTTGAACCAAGGTACAAGGCGAGTTCGAGCTCAATCCTGAAGAATTGTCCCTATCCGATACACCTCCCGGGAAAGGGACATTTTTTAAGGACAAAACAAATGCTCGAGACCTACCTCCAAGACCTCGCCGAAGTTGTCAATCTGGACTGCGGCAGCGCCAACTGCGAAGGCGTCACCAAGGTGGCCAACATCATGAAGCGCCACTTCGACTCCATCGGTTTTGCGACGGAACTTGTGGACCTCGGCCCGAAGGCCGGCAAGGGTCTGTTTGCGACGAACAAGCCCGGTGCCGAAAAGTTCGACATCATGTTCAATGCTCACCTCGACACCGTGTTTCCCGACGGTACCGCCGCCGCACGCCCCTTCAAGGTTGAAGACGGCAAGGTGACGGGGCCGGGTTGCGCCGACTGCAAGGCCGGTGTCATCGCGATCTTCCACGCTCTCAAGAACGCCCGCAAGGAAGACCTTGATCGGCTGGCCATCGCTGTGTGCTACAACCCCGACGAAGAAATCAGTTCGCTTTCCTCCCGCGAATGGCTCCAGCAGATGGCTTCCAAGTGCAAGCGCGCCATCGTTTGCGAACCCGGCCGTGCCACAGGTGCCTTCGTTCGTTCCCGCAAGGGTCGCTCCGTTTGGAATGTGGTCGTGCACGGTGTGGCCGCTCATGCCGGCAACAACCCGCAGGACGGCCGCAGCGCGGTTCTGGCTGCCGCTCACCTCACGATCGCCATCACCAACCTTCAGGACCTCGAAGGCAAGGGTACGAGCGTGACGGTCGGCGTTATTGAAGGCGGTACGGTCTGCAACACGGTTCCGGAAAAGTGCACCCTTAAGATCGACACCCGCTGCTGGAACGACGAAGACGGCCGCGAAATCGACGAAGGCATCGAAGCTCTGGCCAAGCAGAATTGGGGCGACGGCATCACCGTTGAAGCCACGCGCGTTTCCAAGTCGCCGGCCATGCCCTGCACGGACGCCACCAAGGAACTCGTTGAAATGGTCAATCGTGCTGCCAAGGAAGAAGGCTACGAAGCCACTTGGGTCGATGCCGGCGGCGGCTCCGACGCCAACCGCATCGCTCAGGTCGGCGTGCCCGTCATTGACGGCGTGGCTCCTGCCGGTGCCGGTTTCCATTCCGAACGCGAATACCTGCGCGTGGACACGATCGAAAATCGTGTTCGTACGCTTAGCCGCGTTCTGCAATATCTCTAACAAGAAGGCCGGACGTCTGATCTGACAAAAATACGCTCCTGCAATTTGGGCGGCACCTATCGAAGAATTTCTCCGAAAGTGCCGCCCTCTTTTTGTCTTCTGCAATAAAGAGCATCTATCAAGACTTCTGGCCTCGTGTCGAATTTTTGCTTTTTGCGCTTAGCGGTCATTGGGTTAGGTCAATTCGAGCTCGCCTTCTTTGCCCTTTCGCATTTCGATCACTTTTTTTACCGGTGCAAAGGTCTTGCGATGAGCCGGCAAAGGACCGTATTTTTCGAGTGCAGCCAAATGTTCAGGGGTGCCGTAACCCTTGTGCTTGGCAAAGCCGTATTCGGGATGCTCCTTGTCGAGCTCCACAAGCCACTGGTCACGCGTAGTCTTCGCGATGATCGATGCCGCCGAAATGGCAGCCACCTTGTCGTCGCCTCCGACGATTGCGTTCACCGCAATGTCGATGTGCGGCACGCGGTTGCCGTCGACGAGCACCAGATTGGGCCGCACAGTCAGGCCCATCACGGCTCGTTTCATCGCGAGCATTGTGGCCTGCAGAATGTTGAGTTCGTCGATTTCCTCGACCGTGGCGTGCGCCACCGACCAGTCAAGCGCTCTTTCCTTGATGAGCGGTGCCAGCGCTTCGCGGGCTTCTTCGGAGAGTTTCTTGCTGTCGCGCAGGCCCGCAATCGGGCGCATCGGATCAAGGATGACGGCGGCGGCCACCACGGGGCCGGCAAGCGGGCCGCGGCCCGCCTCGTCCACGCCCGCGATCAGATCGGCACTGTCTTCGAGCATGACGTCGTTGAAGAGATCGCCCATGCGTTTTTTAGTTTCTCTGCGGCCCATGATGCGAGTTAAAAATTCTTGTTTAGAGGTCGTCCTCGGCAGGTCCCAGAGCCAGAAGCGGCTTGTCGGGCACCCAAACGAGACGAACGCGCTCGGGGGAAAGCACCGGATCGGCGTACATGCGCACGTCGGTACCGAGCCCGGCGGCGTACACCAGGCGGTCGTTTAGCCACACAAGCGGAAGTTTGCTGCGCTCAAACGAAGGCACACCAACGGCCTGGAAAAGATGCTTGAGGTTGCGCGACGGACGCAGTCGATAGAGCTTGATCTTTTCGCCGCCTTTGCGAGGACGCACTTCGAGTTTGCCTTCCCGTAGCAGGTTGGCGTCAAGTCCCGGTTCGTCGGCTTCGCAGCGAACGAACTTCAAGACGCCGGCCCAGGGCGCAAGCGCAATGCTCTCCTCGCCCTTCCATTCGAGCGCAATAAGAAGCTCGGCGCCGCGCGGAGCGGTTACGGGATCGACCAGAACAAGATTGACGCCCCAGCGGCGCAGTTCCTTGCCGCCGATGCGAAAACTCATCTTGGTGTCGGCATGGGTCTGCCGAAGCTGACGCAGGATTTCGCTCAGTTTGGCATGCGAAGGCGAACGGATGCCCGACAGCCCGAGCCAGGCTCTCAGACAGTTGGCCTGACGTTCAAAACCGAGATTGAGAAGCTTGGCGATGTTGAGTGACCCCGGTTTGTCGCCTGCGCAATGCAGGCAGTCATCCTCGCCCAGGTTGGAAAGAATTTCAGCCGACTGCGCCACGAGCGTGATGGAACGTGCCGCAGCTGCTCTCCACCCTTTTCGGGCGGCGTCCAACGGCGGCAGGATGTCGTTGCGAATGAGGTTGCGCAAAAAGCGCGTGTCGGCATTGCTGTCGTCTTCGACCCAGGTGAGCTTGGCGCGCTTGACGTAGGCGGCGATTTCGTTGCTCGAGACTTCAAGCCAGGGACGCGCGAGCACAAGTTCGGCGTCGTCGCCGGCGCTTTCGAGCATGCGCACGGGGCTGATTGCGGCAAGCCCCTCGGGACCCGCACCGCGGATCCACTGAATGAGGAAGGTCTCGATGCGATCGTCCAGATGGTGCGCAGTGAAGATCGCGTCCGAATTGAGTTCTCGGGCGACCTTCATGAGCGCCTTGTAGCGGGCCTGACGGGCGGCGGCTTCAATGCCGCAGGCCGAGTGCTGAGGCACGTAGACGCGCTCGACGCGCAGCGGAATCTGCCACTTGGCGCACTGCTCCTCGGCGTGCCGCACCCATTCGTCGGCCATCTTGCTCAAGCCGTGATGCACGTGCACGGCCGTCACCGACTCGATCACGTTCTTGTAGGCGGTCTTCTTAAGACGCGCGAGAACGTCGACGAGCGCCGTCGAATCTTTGCCGCCCGAGTATGCAACCAGAATGCGCACGGGGTTGACGGGCGTCAAACAGAACTGTTCGACGCTCGCGGCGGGCTTGCGGTCGGCGATCGTATCGATCATGTCGGCAAGCAAAAGCGTGAGCCTGGCAGCCGGAGACGTGGCTGCACGTTGCTTCTTATGCGTCATTTACGCCTGAAATTATTCCTTTGCGGGTTCTGCGGAAGCGGCTTCGGGAGCCTCCTTCTTTGCAGCAGTTTTGCGCGTCGCGGGACGGCGGCGCGCAGGTTTCTTCGGAGCGGTCTCAGCGACGGTTTCCGCGGTTTCTGCAACTTGCGATTTCTTCGCTACGGGCTTGCGGCGCAATGCGCAGCTGCGGCGCGGCTTCTTGGGCGTTTCCGGTTCTTTCGTCTTGGGTTCTTCCGCCGCCGACTCTTCAAGCGGCAGTTCGCTTTCGTGCGCAGCCTGGCACAGCAGTTCATAAGCACTGCTGCACTTTTCCTCAAAGCGGCCGTAGTTCATCAGCCGGCCGAGACGGCGCTCGACCAGAGCGTCCGGATCCATCGTGAGGAACGCCTTCAACTGATCGACCAGGGTCTTGCGCAGGGTCGAAGCCATGAGCTTGGGATCGCGGTGCGCGCCGCCGAGCGGTTCGCTGATCACCTTGTCGACGAGGCCGAGTTCAAGGAGTCGGTCGGATGTGAGCGCCAGAGCCTGAGCGGCTTCAGGAGCCTTGTCGGCGCTCTTCCAGAGAATGGAGGCGCACCCTTCAGGGCTGATCACGGAATACGTGGAGTACTGAAGCATGATGAGCGAGTCGCACACGGCAATGGCGAGAGCTCCGCCCGAGCCGCCTTCGCCGATGATCGTGGAGATCACGGGAACGCGCAGTTTGGCAAGCTCATAGATGTTGCGGCCGATGGCTTCGGACTGATTGCGCTCTTCTGCGTCGATGCCGGGATAGGCGCCCGGGGTGTCGACGAACGTGAAGACCGGCAGGCTGAACTTTTCGGCAAGCTTCATCAGACGCAGAGCCTTGCGGTAGCCTTCGGGCTTGGTCATGCCGAAGTTGCGGCGCGTGCGTTCGCGGGTGTCGCGGCCCTTCTGGTGGCCGATCACCATCACGGCGTGTTCGCCCAGACGCGCCAGACCGCCCACGATGCTCTGATCGTCGGCAAAGGTGCGATCGCCGTGCAGTTCGTGGAAATCCTCAAAAATGGCGTCGATGTAGTCGAGCGTGTACGGACGGTTGGGGTGGCGTGCCACCAGAGCCGTCTGCCACGGCGTCAGATCGGCGTAGATCTCTGCCGTACGGGTGCGCATCTTGCGCTTGAGCTCGGAGAGCGCTTCGTTTTCGCTCACACCTGTTTCCAATTCCTTATTTTCGAGCTCTTCCATCTTTTTGTAGATTTCGCCGAGATCCTTTTCGAAATCCAGAAATACTGCTTTGGCCATGCTTATGTTCCTAACGGCAAAACGTCGGTTTCGCCTTGACTAACTAATACTGTACGGGGGTTGCGGTGAGGCTCTGCCACAAAAGCCATGTGGCGGCTGTGCGCCACGGAGCCCACACCTGCGGGTCCTTGGCACCGAGCCCGGTTTTTTCCAGCGCTTTGCGCAGCCCGTAATCCGTTTGTGCCCAAACATCCGGTCGGTTCAATCCGAAAATCAGTACCATGTCCGCCGTCCACGGCCCCACGCCCTTGACGCCGGTCAATCGAGCGCGCACCGCCGCGTCGTCAAGTGCTTCCAACGCCGGCGCCGTGAAGCTGCCCTCGACATACTTTTGCGCGATCGCAACAAGAGCTCCCGCCTTGGTTTGCGAGAGTCCCAGATCACGAAGCGCGTCGACAGAACTTCCGGCCAGAGCGTCGGCGGCGTTGTCGCCTTTGTCTCCGGCGTACCTGAAGACTGACTGCGCCATTTTTTCAGCCACAGCCGTATTGACCTGCTGACCGCATACGGCGCGCACATAAGTGTTAAAGAGATTTTCACAGGCAACAAGTCCCTGCCCCGCCGTTTTGCGACGGGCTTCAAGGAAATACGCTTCGCCCGAGAGAGCCTCGAGCGCTTCGTTCCACCAGGTGACGATTGCCATAACCGACGAGCGAAAACGTTACTGACGGCGCCAGGTTGAACCGGCCGGACCGTCTTCGATCACGATGCCGAGCGCGGCGAGTTCGTTGCGGATGGCGTCGGCGCGGGCAAAGTCGCGCGCCTTCTTGGCGGCCGTGCGCTCGGCCACCTTGGCGTCAATGGCGGCTTCGTCAAGCCCCGTGACGGCACCCTTCAGGAACACTTCCGCGTCAAGCTGCAGGATATTGAGAACCGCACCTAATTTTTTCAGAAGCGAGGCGGTTTGAGCATCGCCCGTTCGGTTGATCTCCGCGGCCATCTGCTGCAACACGCCGATCGCTTCGGGCGTGTTGAAATCTTCGTCCATCGCGGCCTTGAATTTAGCGGCCCAAGGATTGGTCCAGTCGATCGCCTCGCTGTTCTCTTCTTTCGGGGCGTTCTTGAGCGCCGTATAAAGGCGCTGCAGCGCCTTGTGCGAATCGTCGATGAGACTGTTGGCAAAGCTGATCGGGCTGCGGTAGTGGCTTCTCAAAAGGAAGAAGCGCAGCACTTCGTTGCCGTTGCCTTCGCCATATGCGCCGTTCGTTTCCTTCAACGCGTCGCGAATCGTCCAGAAGTTGCCCAGAGACTTGCTCATCTTCTCTTCGGTGCCGTCCTCGCGCTTGACGCGCAGCGGGCCGGAGTGCATCCAGACGTTGGCAAAGGGAGCGTCATTGGCGCCTTCGCTTTGCGCAATTTCGTTTTCATGGTGCGGGAAGATCAGATCTGGGCCGCCGCCGTGGATGTCAAAGGTCTTGCCAAGATAGTGGCAGCTCATGGCCGAGCACTCGATGTGCCAGCCCGGGCGCCCCTTGCCCCACTTCGAATCCCAGGCGGGCTCGCCTGGCTTGGCGGCCTTCCAAAGTACGAAGTCGAGCGGATCGCGCTTGGCTTGAGCCACTTCGATGCGGGCGCCCGCGCGCATTTCGTCGGGCTGACGTCCGGAGAGCTTGCCGTAGCCGGCGAACTTGCGTACGGCGTAGTCGACGTCGCCGTTGTCGGCGGCATAGGCAAGGCCCTTTTGCTCGAGCTTTTCAACGAGGTTGAGCATCTGCGGGATGAATTCGGTGGCGCGCGGCTCGTACGTGGGCGCAAGGCATCCGAGACTCAGCATGTCCTGCTGCATTGCAGCGGTGAAATCGTCGGTGAGTTCCTTCGTGGAGATGCCGCGCTCGGCGGCGCGCTTGATGATCTTGTCGTCGACGTCGGTGACGTTGCGCACGAACGTGACGGCGTAACCGCTTGCCTCAAGCCAGCGGCGCACGACGTCGAAGGCGACAAAGGTGCGGCCGTGGCCGATGTGGGTGTAGTCGTAGACCGTAACGCCGCAGACGTACATGCCGACCTTGCCGGGTTCGATGGGCGTAAACGGGCGGATGTCTTTGCTGAGCGTCGAATAGATTTGAAGGGTCATTGCGTACTTTCGTTTCTGATTTTTCGTGCTGCCTGCCGCATTCCGTAACAAAGAGCCACAGATGGGCGCAAAGGAGCGAATGCGGCGATGCATTACAATCTACGGAGTTTAACAGTTTCGTGTCTGCTGCGGCCCTGAAAAATGGCGCCCGAACCCGCTTTTTCGGGCTTTTTTCAACTTGCCGGCGTCAGGCTCACAAATTCCACCCAATGACCCGAATGCTTTCTTTCGTTCGTCCGGCGCTCGTTGCCGCCGGCTGCGCTCTGGTGGCGGCCGCAACGCTTCCGGCTTGCGCCGCGCTCGTTGATCCTGACGCGCCTTCTGTCCTTCTCAATAACGGCCAGGTGCCCGGCGTGGTCGACAAGCTCATCAACCGCGGTGACTACAACGACGCATTGAAACTCATCGCCGAGGGCCTCAAGTCCAACCCCCACTCCGCACAGCTCCGATTCCAGCGCTGCGTCGTCTACGAACGCATGGGCGATCGCGACAAGGCGATCAACGGCTTTGAGCAGTTCATCCGCACCTATCCGGAAATCCCCGAGGCATACAACAATCTCGCGGGGCTTTACTCGCGCAACGGCAACCTCGTACGAGCCGAAGAGCTTCTTGTAAAGGCAGTGGCCCTTCGCCCGGGTTTTGCGCTAGCTCATATGAATTTAGGCAATCTCTATTTAGCAAAAGCCAAGAATGCCTACATCACCGCAATTAAAACGGGCGGCAATAAAGAAAAGCTAAACGCTAACATTGAACTGCTCAACAAGCTTCTGGGCGAGTAATCGACCGCAATCGTTTTTTGCGCTTAAGTCCTGACATGCTCAAGCGCATTTGTTTAATGAGACACATCATGAAAATTGCCAATCGCTTCCGTCTGACCTTCCCTGCGGCTCTGGCCGCCATTGTTGCGGGCGGCTCCGTCGTTGCCGCCCCCAAGGACGAGCCGATCGCGGAAATTTCCACCTCGCTCGGCGACTTCGTCGTGCGTCTGGACGCCCAGCGCGCTCCCATCACGGTCGCCAACTTTATCCGCTACGCCGACGAAGGTTTCTACGACGGCACGATCTTTCATCGCGTCATCGACGGCTTCATGGTGCAGGGCGGCGGCTTTACGCCTGACTTGAAGCAAAAGCGTGCAACGCACCCCGCGATTGTCAACGAAGCCCGCGGCGGGTTGCCCAACCTGCGCGGCACGATTGCCATGGCCCGCACGAATGAACCTCACTCGGCCACCTGTCAGTGGTTCGTGAACACGGTCGACAACGATTTCCTGGATGCCAAAAATGCACGCGACGGCTGGGGCTACACGGTGTTCGGGCGAGTGATTCGCGGTATGGATGTTGTCGACAAGATCAGCTCCGCAAAGACCGGTACGCGCATGGGCATGCGTGACGTTCCGACGCAAACCGTTAAAATCCTCTCCGTCAAGATCAAGCGCTAAGTGAGTGTGGAGCTTCTTGCGACTAAGGAGCTCCGTGTCTTTGGCCTTGAATTTTTTATTTTTTTCTTTGGGATTTGATTCGTAATCATGATTCGCTTTACGACCAATATGGGCGTCTTTGACGTCGAACTCAATGAAGCAGCTGCTCCGAAGACCTGCGAAAACTTCCTTTCCTACGTTCGCTCGGGCTTTTACAACGGCACGATTTTTCACCGCGTCATCAGCGGCTTCATGATTCAGGGCGGCGGCTTTGAACCCGGTCTGAAGCAGAAGCAAACCAAGGCTCCGATTGAAAACGAAGCCAACAACGGTCTGAAGAACGACAAGTACACGATCGCGATGGCCCGCACCAACGAGCCGCACTCTGCCACGAGCCAGTTCTTCATCAATGTGGCCGACAACGACTTCCTGAATCACACCTCCCCCACCTCCCGCGGCTGGGGTTACGCCGTGTTCGGCAAGGTTGTCTCCGGCACCGACGTGATTGACGCCATCGCTCGCGTGCGCACGGCTTCCCGCTCCTGGTACGGTGATGTGCCTGTCGAAGACGTTGTGATGGAAAAGGTCGAAGAGATCTGATTTATCAGGAAATACGGCCCCTGCTTTCGTGCGGGGGCTTCTTTTGCTTACCGAAAATGAAGCTTACGGGACTCAAACTCTCCGAGCCGCTCAAGGCTCCCTGCGTCAGCGGTATCACTGAAATGGCGCCCTTGTCGCGTTCCGTTTTCGTTTCCGACCTGCATCTTTCCGGCCGCAACAAAAAGACCGTGCTCGGTTTTCTGTGGTTTTTGAAAACACAGGCCAAAAACTACGACGAACTCTTTTTGCTCGGCGACATTTTTGAGTACTGGATCGGCGACGACGCCTCTTCTCCGGCCGAACCCCTGGCCCGAGCGTTGCGCAAATACGCCTCTCTGGGCAAACGTGTTTACCTCATGCAGGGCAACCGCGACTTTCTGATCGGCGAAGATTTTGCGCGCCATTGCGGCGCCGAGCTTGTCGCCGACGGCACCGTCGTCGACTGCTCCGGCAAGCGCATTCTTCTTTCTCATGGCGACAAGTGGTGCACGTTGGACGACGAGTACCAGGAATTTCGCCGTCAGATGCACGACGAAGCTTTTCAGCTGATGGCGCTTCGCATGACTGTAGAGGAGCGCATTGACTTTGCAAAAAAAGCGCGCGCGCAGTCCAAGAAGACCAAGACCGAACGCTCGCGCGAGATGATGGACGTGGTCTATGACGACGTCGCCTGTGAAGTCTTCGCCAAGAACTGCGCTCACGTCATTCACGGCCACACCCACCGTCCGGCGCATTACGTCTATGACAACTTCACCCGCACCGTGATTCCCGATTGGGATCTCGATGACAAGAATCGCCCTCGCAAGGGCTGGGTTGAGATCAATTCCGCGGGCGAACCTCAAGTTGTTCTCTCCGAGCATTTCTTCTGATTTGAGCCGATTTTTGGACCGGATTCGGGAAAATCCTTCGGGTCTTCACTCGAATCTTTGATTTACGTCAAATCTACGTAGCACCTACGAGGTCTAAAAATACGCTTGAGTCAAAGAGAAGGTCTGTTAAGAGACCTCGAATCTTTTGGCGGCGTATCGACCGCGTCAGGCGGCGCCGGTGCTCAGGGTCGGAGAGTCATTGATCCGATCGGTCTTAAGAGCGGCGTCGGCGTCTTGAATGTCGCGACGGTGCGTTTGCCTACCTCAATCAGGAGAAGACAATGATCGAAAAAGAAATGAGCCGCCGCAGCCTCTTTAAGAGCTCGCTCGTGGGCGCGACCGCCG
>ULRR01016567.1_pt1 | contig 22298 bp, 17 predicted proteins | sample 1955651 | NCBI WGS metagenome assembly ULRR01 (sample SAMEA4835688, study PRJEB28245) | human gut metagenome | biome: gut microbiome; material: fecal sample | place: Denmark | collected 2008
AAGTTCTATTTCGCCGTAGGATTTGCCAATGACAACGGAGGTTACGAGATACGCAACCGCTATTTCAAAGGGGCCATTCCTCCGAAGGACACGACATGGATCAGACCGCAGAAGTCGAACCGGAGCTGCCGGCTGTTCGAGGGATTTACTGATTACCTTTCGTATCTGACTCTGTGCAAACAAGGCGATGTGTCATGGCATTCGTCGGATGAAGACTTTCTGATCCTGAACTCCGCATCGCTGCTTCCGCGGGCAAAAGGTAGATTGCAGGGATACGAACATATCGTATGCTGCCTCGACCAGGATACGACAGGCCGAAAGCTTGTCGGTGAACTACGCACGATATTCGGAACGCGGGTACATGACGATTCGATAATGTATGATGGCTATAAAGACTTGAACGACTACCTAAACAAAAAATAACGGGATGTGCTGACCGCACTGAAAAACATAACTATGTTGATCTGCAGACCGTACAGCGGACAAAGCGGAGCTTTAACTAAAAAATGAAAACACTCAAAAAAGTATAACAGGGCATGGTGGAACGATCTGATCTACGAAAAGTCCTGTAACTATGACGTGTTCTCCTTTCAGAAATGAACGATATCGGCGAACTGGATACAAACGGATCGTCCGCATTGAAGTAGAATGCAGGCCAACTATTCGATGCACATACCACACCCAAAAGTCACATTAAAATTCTTTGCTCGTTATCGTGATCTTACATGTGAAACTTTGCAGCCGTTTTATTCGGACTAGCAATATAGCGTAAAGATTGAGAAAATATTCAAACAAGCAGAGGCAGTATTTAACGACATGGTTGTGATTCCCGAATAGCACATGAACCAAAAGTTTTAATGCCCGTTATATCAATATGGTATCTTTCGCGATGGTCTGTCGCACGTTCATTGTGATATGAACATGAAAGCGAAATGGAATTTGGGCAGTAATTATAAGACAGATAATAAAACGTTTTACCCGCTACCGCACGATTAACAACATGCAGAAAAGACTCGTCAAGGTCTTATTTAAAATATATGAATATTTCGTATATACAATATATTTAGCAATTATTTATCTATAATTAGACATGAGCGTCATTCATATCCAACAGATTCGAAATAAAATTTGCGATGCATTCGCAACAAAGATTGACACATCTGATATAGCAGATAAGGACAAAGAAAAAGATATAAAAATAACGACTCGTTGCCTTGCTGCTTATGCCGTTCATTACACAAGTGGGTGTAGTGAACAAGAAGCTGCTGATGCAGTTGTGGACGGAGGTAATGATAATGGCATAGATGCAATATATTTATCAAATGAAGGAGAATTATTCGTAGTTCAATCCAAATATAGTCAAGACGGTACAGGTGAGCCATCATGTGCTGATGTCTCTAAATTCTGTCGAGGTGTCAAAGACTTAATAAACGAGAAATTTGATAGATTCAATTCCAAAATACAAGGAAAGGCTGCAATCATTCAGCAAGCATTAGGAGCATTCAATACTAAATACGTATTGCTTCTTATAGATACACATGCAAAAAAAAAGCTTGCAGAACATGCCTCCCGAGTTATAAATGATTTGCTTGATGAAATGAATAATAATGGAGCTGAAAATCCAGACCCCGTTTTTTCATTCAAGAGAATATCCGTAACGATTTAACGCTACTTTCGTGCAATAATCTTGATATGTTTTTTTTGCACGAATCTACACGGGATAAGGTAACGAATAGGCAACGGTTCTACTTTCCGTTCGATGCTTCGATTTTCACCACTTCAAATAACTGATGTAAAGATAGTTAAATAATACGCAAAAAGCAAGCGAGCCACCGTTTTTTTGGGGGGTCGGGGAGTGTTTTTCTCCGTGTCTGCCGGAGCACTGCCCCCCTTCCCTTCGATCTTTTGATAACGGGAGTTTTGTCCCATTCCTGCGACCTGTCCTACCGCAAATCTTTCTGGGGCTTTCTTGGAATCGCTCCAATCTTCTTTATATCCGGTATCTGCCGGCTTCTTTTTCCATAGGTAGGGTCTTCTTACGGTCTGTCCATAACCTCCCCACCATTGCACGAGCGCACGCACCGTATACTCTCTCTATTAATTCCTGGTCCATACGTCGCATGGTGTATTTACCGTATCGGCCCCACTCGCTCGAGTCCTTGTCCGTATAGGCCAATCCGCGTATCAGTTTATCGTCCATGACTAAATAGCCGTCGAACGTTTCCCCTTTATGGTGCATCCCCCGCAGATAAACGAGTTGTCCGTTTTCGATTTCGCGGACCTGTTCGTCCGTAAGCCGTATGCCGAACGAGTCGAAGTGCCTTTAAAGAATTGCAACAGTCTGAGAAATTGGGCTGTTGCATTTTTTATTGGAGGATTAGGTAACGAAAAGGCTACGGTTCTATTTTCCGCTACTTGCGTTGGTAGTCACAATTCAAATAACTCAGTACAAAAATACGAAATTTATCATCATTAAGTTCATAAGTGAAATAACACTGATTATTTTACATTGAAACAGTGCAATATTTATTATATTACCCTCTGTAAAAATTACCCTTATTTAACTTTTGGATTGGCGAATCATATTATGCACAGCATTTGCAATATCCTGTGATGTCGTAGTATCACTCCACTTTTGCCAAAATGGGACCGTTTGACTTGAAGGTTTAATTTGAGGTTCTTCAATAATTATTCTAGATGGTAATAATGAGGCATCCCCAACAACAATAGCTTCACCAACATCTAAAATAGACAAATTCTCGGCAATATTCCCCAAATTATCAGGTAAAAGCTTCTTTATGATATTTTGATCTTCTCCATTCGTTAGTCTTAGGGCTATGAAATTATTACATTGGCTTAAAACAGTATGATTGACTTCTGCAGGCCTTTGGCTTATAACAACTAAACTGACACCATATTTCCGACCTTCTTTTGCAACTCGTTCAAAATTATTGAGACTCAATGTTGATATGATATCGCCATCTTTTCTTTCCGGAATATAAAGATGAGCTTCATCACATAACAACGCAATAGGGTGCCTATGATTAATATCACTCCATTGTTGAACTGAGAAAATAATCCGCGTGATTAAACCCAAAATCAAAGGCAGGATATCACTAGGAACTTCTGAAAAATCAATGATTTTCACACCACATCCATTGTTATTTTGTTTTGCCCCCATTAATGTGTTGCAAAAATGTAACATCCAGTCAGTTTTTAATTCATTTTCTGACAAATGAAATAAAAAACCTAAACGTTTATCTGCAAGTTTAGCTTCTAATCTTTGGTTGAAACGTGTTAATTTACCGAAATAAGGTCCCTGCTTTTCACTTCCTGCTTTGACTCCGGGGATCATAGCAGTATCCAATTGTTTTAAATTAAACAATACTTGATTCAAATCATATGGTATAGGGCTATCTACTGTCAGAATTGATTGTAAAGACGGAGTGCCTTTTACTGTATTTTGCTTGGCTTCTAATACTGTTTTAGATAAAAGCATTGCTTGATTAGGTGCATTAGTATCACTTCTATCTAAAAGCATTGCTTGCATTTCTTCATAACTAAGAAGCCAATAAGGCAACATCAAAATTTTGTTTTTTAATTTATTTTGAACCAATAGGTCTGCAGGAGATGCTATTCTATATTGTTCTATTCCTGCCCGCTTAAATGATTCTGTAGAATATTCACCATGTATATCAAAAACAATAGCATTTGACATATTAAGCTCCGCTATTTGCTCTACAAGTTTAGCTACACAATAAGATTTACCACTACCTGTCGAACCTACGATTATGGCATGTCTTTGAAATAATTTATCTCCATCGATATATGCGATGGCGTCAGGATCAATAGAATAACATCCAAGAACCAAGGGGTGATTTTGGCTTTTGCTTGTTGAAGCTATTGTTTGCATTAAATTAGTCAATGTCGCTCCTGAAATAGTAAAACAATCAGAATCTATCTCTGGCAATGCTGATATATTCCTTTTGAAAACATTGTATTTCGTGCCTTTTTTGTCATATACTTCCCCAATTAAAGCAATTTTAATAAAATTATCAGTATTTATGGGATTCAGGAAAGTAAGATCATCAGAATCTTCTCCTGCAATTGGATCTGCCGATGCTTTGCGAGTAATTTTTGTTATGATACCAATTAAGTGAAGAGCTGCTCGTGGGGCATTAACGACTAAAAGTTGATTGATCTGTAATCCTTTCAAAGCCTCATTATTCTTGGCTTTAATAATTACATTTATAGAATCAACACTACAAACCTGCCCAATAGACTCCTCCGGGCTATAATTGAAAATTTTATTCGTTTCCATACTGTTTATGCTAATATCTTCATTAAACCGTCAATAGTCCAAAACACGTCATTGAAACTAATCCCATCAGGGGATTCAGGTGTGGAAATTAATGTTCCTCCATTATTATTTTCTTCTATAATAATATATTTCTCACTGTTTTTTTGAATTAAATTCCGTGCTTCAGGTGAAACTAATTTAGTCACAACAAGCAAAGGTATTTTAGATTTAATTCGTTCTATTAATTTAGGATGAATATGATTATCATTGAAACCATAGCCAATGCATAAAAAGGCTGATGCTTGTTTGAATGATTGATCTACACGTTGCATTATTGTCCGCCATGGATTTTCTAATGATTTTTCGTATTTATTCGTACCAGGCGTAATTATACTAGGAGTATGACGTTCGGGAATATTGTTAGAATTTTGATAGCATAATACATCCCCTGTTTGATGAAACCAATCTAATGATCCATGAACTTACCAGATTTGCATGATTGACAAAGCCGCCCGCCGTTTCCGGCGAAACGTTACCCCAAATATAAGGAAGTTATTGCAATATGCAATACTCCTGGTATTCCGTTTTTTCGTTTCCTTATATCATTCGACCCGTTTGCCGTATCGCACGGAGCGATTCGCCGCCCTGTTTCGGCCCGTCATTGTTTACGGATGCCGCAAATGCAGCCGTACTGCCGTGCAATGGCGGCTTACTCCGCTTCTCAGCGAGACGATTCGAACAAATCGGGATAAATAGAGTGAGTGTGTAAAGACACGGACCGGAACAGTCCATGCCGTCTAAAGGAATGGACTATTTGCTCCGCCTCGTGCAGCTTCGTGCACTCCTGTCGCTGTCGGCAAATAGGTCGTTCATCTGTTCTTCGTTTTGTTCGTACAACGGTGCAAACATACGAAATATTTTGAAATATAGGCTATTCACGTCACGATTGTTACAAAAAAATCGGAAAACGCGTTGCGTCCCCCGATTTTCCATTACTCCGACTCCTGCCGGATTTACTGTGCTAAACGGAATTTATCGCTGATCCGGCCCCGTAAACGATCCATATCCCGCTTGATCTTGTCGTTGGTGATTTTCGCATATATCTGTGTGGTCGTGATATTTTTGTGTCCCAGCATTTTGCTGACCGTTTCAATCGGAACGCCCTGCGACAGGCAGACTGACGTTGCAAATGAGTGACGTGCAACGTGCGTGGTCAAATCGGTTGCAATCCCTGCCCGCCGGGCTATCGTTCTCAAAGACCGGATCGTCGAACAACAACTTTTGACAGGGAAAACAGTCCCGCCCGGCAACGAGAGGCGGCGGTATCTCTCTACCAACTCTCGCGCGACGGGCAACAACTGTACCCGGAACTGCGTGCCCGTTTTCTGCCGTCCGTCGATAATCCACATATCCCCGTTGGGGTCTGTATGCAGATCGTCGTAGGTCAATTTCTTTACGTCGGCATAGGCCAAACCTGTGAAGCAACAGAACACGAAAATATCCCGGACGACAGCCGTTTTGTAATTGGGCAGGTGTACTTCCATGATCTTGCGTATCTCGTCCTCGTTCAGAAAGCGCCGTTCGCGGGATTGAGGAACGACCCATACGTCCGGAAACGGGTGGACGGCTATCCAGCCTTTGCGGACTGCCGTATGAACCAGCAAATGTAATTTTTTCAGCGTCTGGGAAACTGTTGCGGAACGGAGCCCTCGAACGGTAGACAAATAAACGATAAACTTCTCGGCGAAATCGTGCGTCAGTTCCTGAAACGGAATATCGCTTAACCCGTACTCGTATTGAAGGAACGAGGCCAGACGGTCGCGGCGGGTACGGTATTCCCGAAGGGTCCCCGCACTGCGATCCTTGCCTACGCGCTTACCCGCGAACTCCTGTAAATACTCGTCGAAGGTTTGCAACAATAAGCGGTGTTCGTCCCCGAAGCCTAACCACGCATTTTTAACCTTCTCGGCAGTGACAAAGCTGTCCCGGTCGCTGATACGCTGGTACTGCTTGCCGATGTTGGTGCGGATGTTGTCGAGTTTCTCGTTAATCTGTCGGGCCTCCACGCTCTTACCTGCCGCACGGTTGCCTTCGGTGTCCCATAATTTCGGGGATACGGACAGTTTGCAACTGAACTGCGACACCGTGCCGTTGACGGTGATACGCCCCATAATCGGGGCCTTGCCGTTTTTCTCGTTCTGCCTTTTCAGATAAAACAGAACTTTGAAAGTACTGCGCTTCATAACTCTAAATTTTCTTGTTAAACAATACGTGAATTAGAGTTATTTGTTGCGGTGAAAATTAGTGCAAAATACTGAAAAAACAACACAGTAAAATAAAAACCAAAAGAACGGCAGGTAACGATTTGGTAACTCAAATCCTTCCTAATCCCGCTTTTTTTTTGCGGTTTTTCGCATTTTTGGCAAACGGAAAATAAATACAAATGGTTAATATATAACCATTTGCATCCTATCGCTCCTTTCCTGTTTTTATAGCTTTAAATCGTTACGATTGAATGTTGAAATCCAATACAGAACACGTATTCAGCATGCATGGTCAACTACTGTTGAAATTATTGGTTTGATAACAGAGAACCAACCTAAATTTCAAAGAGGTAATGATGATCGTTATGAAAGATCAATGGTATATGCGAGTGAAATTTTAGCTCGTGCACACGAAAATATGAAAGGTCCTTTACCTGATATTGAAAATAATGAACTTGTAAAATCCTTTATTACTTTAAGTAATGAGATTCACCTATTACAACGACTTAAAGGACTTAATACTACAAACACAGAAATATCTAAAAAGAAAAATGCTATTCTGATTTTTAAAACGGACGGAACTCTTGAAATCAAAACTTTTAAGGATGCGCCAGATGCGTTAACATCATTGTTTATTTTGGGAAAAGAGATTCCACACGATGATATTGTATTAGTGCGGGCAGATACATCTCAAGAGGTAAGAGAAGCATATAAAAATTACTTTTCAGATGCCCGCGATTTTATTCGTTTAATAGAGGAAGGATGTGAGAAATTATATGCTAACGCACTGCTATTAGATACATTAGATAAATATAATACAGACAAAGACACAACGGTAAACGCAAAAAAGTTATATTTTCCGACCGTTTTTAACCTTCGATCTGTCTCGTGTAAGTAATTGGACGGATGTTCAGCTTGCAACCGAATGCCATAATTTGTTGTTCAAGGCGATGCGGCCTTTGCCGTTCTTTTTGTTTTGTCTTGTCGTCTTGTAAAAATAAGCATATAATTGTACCGGTACTGTATATTTTAGAGTCCCTTATTCACACGATTCTCTCTTGACGTATTCTCGCATTTCTTCCATAATATGTTGTACTGTTTGCGAAGGGATTTTCACTTTCTTGACAAGAATTCTATCGGCAATCTCTAAGGCCTTATTCCTGTCATTCAAAACGATATAAATTTTATACAATCCGTATAACGGGAAAAAGCGGTTCGGGCACATATGTGCCGCCGTTAAATAATGCGACTCAGCTTGTATCCAATTTCCTAAATGGTAATGGTTTTCCGCTACGATAGTTTGTACATCACAATCATCAAAATAATGCTGGCATTCCGTCAGTATCGCATTGCTTTTCTCATATTCCCCCTTTTCTGCTTAATAAAGCGGCATAACTGTACAGAAAATGATAGTTCCCGCTCCAACGATCATAAAGATTCCCGTATTGCCGGAGTACTTCCGATGTCGGCGCAGAATATTCTACCTGTGTTCCAACAAACACAGGAGCAGATTATAATGATGAGCATTATTTAGTGATAAATAACATTTTCGAAATATTCAATAGTTTTTTGCAACCCTTGTTCTAAAGTTACGGCGGGATACCAACCTGTCAGCTTTTGGGTTGCAAGTGTTATATCTGGTTTACGCTGTTTGGGATCGTCACTGGGTAAAGGCCGAAATACAATTACAGATTTCGAATTGGTCATTTGCACGATCATTTCAGCAAGTTCCTTAATCGTGTATTCTTTAGGGCAGCCTATATTGACAGGACCAGTAAATCCGTCTTCGGTATCCATTAAGCATATCATGGCTTCAATAAGATCGTCAACGTATTGAAAACTTCGCGTTTGTGTGCCATCGCCATATATAGTAATATTTTCATTACGAAGAGCCTGAATGATAAAATTCGAAACGACTCGACCATCATTAATGTCCATTCTTGGTCCATATGTGTTGAAAATACGAGCTATTTTAATCCGTACACCATTTTGACGATTGTAATCCATGAACAAAGTTTCGGCACAACGCTTCCCTTCATCGTAACAAGCTCTGAAGCCAATCGGGTTTACATGTCCCCAATAATCTTCTTTTTGAGGATGAACAGAGGGATCTCCATATACTTCACTCGTTGAAGCTTGTAATATTTTCGCATGGGTACGTTTGGCTAGCCCTAGCATGTTAATTGCTCCCATGATGGATGTTTTCATTGTCTTGATCGGATTGTATTGATAATGAACCGGGGAAGCTGGACAGGCAAGGTTATATATTTCGTCTATTTCTGCATAAAACGGCTCAATGACATCATGGCGGACCAACTCAAATTGATGATTATTCAACAAGTGGCGAATATTACTTTTATTGCCAGTAAAATAATTATCTAGACAAATCACATCGTGTCCATTTTGAAGAAGTCGCTCACAAAGATGCGATCCAATAAAGCCGGCTCCTCCAGTCACTAATATTCTTTTCATTGTTTTTTCTGCATCGAATAGTTGTTTCAGTTCTGTTCTCAATATCAACAAGGAGCAATACAATCACTTTATACCTTATTCTGCGATATGAATAACTCTCTTTTGGATAGGTCACGACTGATATTATTTTCATAACAACTATTTTCTTGTCTAGGATGCCATAAGTGAAAAAGGCAAATTCTTGCCCTGTATATTTTGAACCCCAGTGCTAAATAATGATAATATCTGCAGAAATCGTCATCTCCCCAACCGTATATTTTTTCATTTTCTTTTCCAGAAAAGATAAAACGATCCTTTTTCACAAGAACTGCACCTCCAACTAAAGGTTGATTATGTAACAGATTTATTTTATTTTTATGTCTGTGTAACAAGCGGATGTCTTTCTTCTTAATAAATAGTTCGCGCAATAGTTTGGATACATTATAACAATTCCCGTTATACGGATATGCCACGTCCGCTTCATTTTTTTCTAATTTTTGCACACAATCAATAATTACCCTTTTTTCGGGTACGATATCGACATCCCATATTGCCATATATGGGGTATTTACATGTAAAGACATTTCATTGAAATGCCTTGTTTTGTGCAGTATAGGGTCCAAATCTTCCACAAACTCATACTTGACCTTCTTTTTTAACAAGGATGCCAAAATATTATTGTTATACAACCCTGCTTCTCGAACCATTACATTCGTATCAAAATACCTGCATAACAATTCAACGACGATCATTGTATTCTCTAAACGTTGAATCGTGTCTATACGTACTAATAAAAGAAAAGTAAGACTTTTAAGGTTATCTTTCATTGCGTTAATTTATTGAGTTTATCAACCATCATGATAGTCCCTGTAAAGCCATTCAATAATCCTCTATTAGCTTTCCAAAGAATTTTGTCGTTATTTAATAACGCATTCCAAATTGAAGAATCGCAAATTTTGTCAATGACTAAACGAATACATGTGTTTACATCGTAACGCGTACCAAAATACCCTCCAAGTGAATGAATTATATATCCTATACTGGCATAGCCATTATAAAAGAAAATATTTTTGTCAAATAATTCTTCGTGTAAAATCGCATCAATACTGACTTCGCGCCTTAATATATTGATATGCTGAGCAATACAAGGCCGTTTAATGTGCGTATAGATTTTATCCAGTCCCCACAATAAAAACAATCTATTGGTGTGTAAATATGGTAATGAAGATAATGTCTTTACACAAACTGCATCTAACATATTAATCAATCGGGCATTGTAAAAAGACAATTCGTATATGTGCGATAATATGTTAAGAAAATGAGGCAACTCGTAATCTATGGTATAAGTGAGCGGTTCTTTACAAAAGAGCGACTCCCCATCCTTATACACAGAGTTTAGAAGTTGCCGAATAAGAGCTTGGAATAAATATATATTTTCTTCGTTTTGTAGATTTTTCAATCTTCGACAAAGATAATAAAGTAAATATAGAGAGTTGAGTGTATCTATGTTCTGACACTCCATGTCATTGTCTAGTTTTCTAAAAATATAGTTATCTGCATCGGAAAGAATATTATTGATATTTCCGGATACATAATTATTGCGGACTAGATAATCGATACCGAGTCCAATCCCCGGAATTCCCGTTTTAACATCGACAGAATGGAGTTGTGAGGCATTTTGTAATATATGTTTCAGTAAGTCTTGAGCGATATATGTATAGCGATTGTTATGATATTCGGAACCAACATAATAAAGATAAATACATATGCCCATTGCCCCTGATGCTAAACCTAACGGCAATTTGTCTACTTGCAGTGTAGCAATCAATTGGTCTGTTAAACATTTGTAAGTGTGTGTGTTTATTTTTACTGTATCTTCATCCATATTTTTCTTCCGGTTAATTGTAGCCTAATTACTGCAATGAAATGTTCTACTTATTAAAAAACCTATGTGATGTAGTTTTTTAGGTTGTTCGTATATTCCTGAATTTCTTTTTGAAATTCTTTTTCGATTTTTTCCCTTTGCGGAAGCATATTTGGGTTATAATCCCAAAAGTCTTCAACTTTACGCCTAAATAGGTTTGAAGCAGAAAAACCTTTACTGATTTTCTGTAACCATTCTTCGAAACTTTTGGAATAATAATGACTAATTTGTGCTATCTCATTGGAGAATAAAGAAAATGGACCTTTTACTTCTTGGTAATGTTCATTGACTGCTTTACAATTCAAATCATACGATGCATAATGAGGATTTACGACAGCCCAAACATATTTAGGCTGAATAATGGATTTAACATGCCTGTTTACAAGAGCATCATCTGCCAAAGGAATGGTATAAGCTTTTTTTACTTCACCTGAAGGTTTATGAATATGGCCACTTGCTGTATATATTCGCCAATTTAAACACAATGCTGCATATTGTTCATATTCTTTTAATAATTCACTAATATGCTTATGTTTATGGAGTGTAATAAACTCGTCGCCATCTATAAATGCAATCCACTTTGTCCGATTATGCATTTCGAACAAACAATGGTTGTAAGCTTTTAACTGCGGACTTTCCACAATAGGACATTCGATTACTTCAACATCACCTGTACGAATATAGGTTTTTAAAGTTTCCCGTATGGGAATTGCACTATTGTTATCGTAAAGAACGAAATGTTCTACTCCTATTGCCAAATGATGCTTAATCCATTCTTCAAGATATGGAGTTTCATCTTTCAATATAGCACATATAATTGTTTTGTACTTCATGAGTTGTTTGTTTCTGGGTTAAATTATAAATATAAATTTATGTTTTGTTTGTTCGGTATTATGTCATCCCATTTATTTGCTACTATTTTTTTCTTAATCAATGGATAGCCAGCTTTTATAATTTCTTCCCAAAAAGTAGAGTGTAGATTTATGGTATGTACTGGCATTTTGTATTTCGTACTAAATTCAACAGATTGAATCCATGAAGCAGGTTCAATACCATGCCTTATCATGTACTGAGTCAGTCCGATTTCACAATTATATATAATTAATTTTCTAAGTAATTCTTTGTTTTTTACACTGAAAAATTTTTCGAATCTCATTGTTGAGAAAAAATTCCGAAGTAAAGAAATGGCTCTGTCCTTGAATATCAAGAAATGACTTTGAAGATGGTAGGAATCTTCCGGTTTAGCTTTAATTGGAGATTCGTAACTATCCGTTATTCCGCAAAAAAGAGAATCACTCGTATAGCACCAATGAAATATGTCTTTCAAGTTTTTGTTCTTCAGCAACATGTTGCTATTGTTCACAAATCCTATTAGGTGGCACTGTGATAAATCTGTATGTTGAATGGCTTGATATAAAAAACCGAAATCATAACCTTTATTCTCGACTAACATATATTCTGTACTCAAAGAAGAGGGTGGAACATGATTAGTAAGCACAATTACTTTATCAAAATAATGTCGGAGTTCATCAATGTATCTTAAATCATTCTCATCGAGTTGTGTCTCCGTATATCCAATAAAATAACATACTGATATTTTCATGCTGAATTTAATGTTTCGATGTCCATTATCTATGTTGTTATCGTATAATGTCCATTTTTGCTTTTTTATACTATTCCAACTGTTTTGTGATTCTATAAAACATTTTTTTATTCGATAACTTGATTTTTGGGCATTGAACATTATTTCATTAATGGAACTCTTGTAATAGTTCCAACAGCAAGCACGAACTACATTATAATCGAGTATTTGTAAGTTCTGAGATAAGATTGCTTTCTTTATCTCAAACAAGCAATTCCATAGTTTCTTGTTCGGAATCCCAGCATATTGAGTATCGTGTACCCGATAACTCATTAATTCTTTATCTAATGGTAATATTTCATTATTGAGAGATAACTGTCGAGCAATTATCAGGTCATGTAATTCATTATCATATCTTTGATTAAACGGAATGAATTTGTCTATACTTCGAGATTTGAAAACGACTGTCGCGCCGGTAACAAGGTTCCCGAATCTTAAAAGAGATTCGAATAATCGTTCCGTTGTAATGACACATTCATCGTTTCTCTTCATTCCAAAAGCCTCCCATAAACTTCCTGCTATTTTGTGACCTTCTGCATCTATAAGACCTGCATTCGAGAAACAAGCCTGAATACGATCATTTCTTTCCAAAATCGGAATTACGGTTTCCAGTTTTTCTGGATACCATATATCATCTTGATCGGCTAGACAAATATATTGGCCTCTACACCTTTTGATCGTATTTTCAAAATTCTTTAAAGGGCCTAATCTCCTTTCATTAATTGTAAGATATAGCCGGTCAAATTTTTTCCGAAAAGAGTCAATAATATCGATCGTTTTGTCACTAGATCCATCATCACCGATTTGAATCTCTTCGACAGGATAATTTTGGTTCAAAATACTATTCAACTGTTGTTCAATGTATTTCTCTCCATTATATGTACATAAAGCTACGGAAACTTTCATTTTTTTGCTTTTTACAGATACTTATGACATTATCAAATAGAAAAAAAGGGGGAAACAATCATTTTATCCGAAGACGAATTCAAAACTGTCATAAACGGATTATTTGTTTCTCTCATGCCTAATAATAAAGGAAATACCTTTTTAAATAAAATAATAAAATTCGATTTTTCAACTCGGTTTACCCAATACAATCCATTTTGAATCTCAAACATTGAATCAATGCCATCTCCCCCTCCGAACAAAACATCTGCGTTATAATAACATGCTAAATAAATGAATCTGTATAAATCGTTTTTGGAATATTCAGGGCTGAAATGATGTGGTCCGAAACACAGAATGATTGCATCGTCTTCTTCTGCCACACTCCGATTTATTATATTGTAGAAATCTTTATCTTCGATATCGTTCATTGTGGTATGTATAAATCGAAACTCGTGTCGGTCAGAGAATTTATCTGGGTTTGGATAACGATTTTGGAAATAATAAGTGTTAATGTAAAAGTCCGTCACATTTGGTATATGGGAAAGATCCAGTTTTTTCAAAGAAAAATCTCTAGTGTATTTAGCTTTTAATAATTCAGTTCTAACACATTCCGTCCCTAATAAATCTATCCCGTAGTGCAAATATTTGTAGAAAACAAACGGATTATAAGTCATTAAAAGAAATGAAAACAATTGACCCAATATAGTACGAAGTTGATCATTATCGAACTCTTTATGATACCTGAATAACAAGTCGGAGTAGAAGTCAATTGAGGCTTCTTTTTTCTCTTTGATATATAATTTTGTTTGCCCAGAGATACTTTTACTAGAAAACCTAATAAAAACAACAGAATCAGAGATACATGCAATATTTTTGAAATCAGAATATTGCATAATCATCATGTCATCTGAATGCCATGCTAAACTATACTGCGGAATTTTATATTTCGTATATTGTGAAGTTCTGAAAATGTGTTCACTCAAAGATGATCGCACTTTCCCTTTTATTATCTTATTAAAAAAAAGTTCGGTCGAACTCTCCGTTGGTAATAGACTGAACGCGTTAGAAATGATTTCATCGTACTCGTTGAGTAAAGCAGAGGAAAATTTGATAACATGTAGACCCTCTGCCTCTACTTGAGGCAAATTACGATAAAACTCGGCAACTACGTCACTATCTAACATATCATCGTCTCCTAAAATCATAAACCACTCTTCATCTGATATAAGAGAGAGACATTGCATAAACTGATTGCTTAGTAGGCGAGGATCTCGTTCATTTCTAAAAACCTTATAAGTAATATCCAATCCGTCTTTATAATGATCTATTAACTCCATTGGATCATTAGGGCTGTTATTATTACCTATATACACTTTAAATCTTTTGTCGGTCTGACAGGATAAAGAAAATAACGTTTTATCAAAAAAGTGTATATTATAATAAGGGATTACAATGGCCAGTGACATATTATTTCTCCGCTAAATTTTAATTATGGTTTTAATCTAGTTCAATGTCCTAATTCTAACTGGTTTTTTACTAAACAATAGTAAATTCCTTTTTGACACACCAATGAATCGTGAGTTCCTTCTTCCGCCAAACGTCCTTTGTCTAAAACGATAATATTATCCGCATCTTTAACTGTGCTTAACCGATGGGCGATAATCACAACCGTTTTTCCTTTATAAAATTTTCTCAGATTATTCATGATTTTCTGCTCATTATTAGCATCAAGTGAAGAAGTTGCCTCATCAAAGAAAATAAAATCGGGATTTCGGTAAACTGCTCTTGCGATCAGAATACGTTGCCTTTGCCCTCCACTCAAATCAATGCCTGCATTACCTATTTTTGTATTATACTTCATAGGTAAACGATTAATAAACACATCTATACAGGCTATTTTTGCTGCCTCTTCTAGTCTTTTTAGGTCTGGCTTTTCTTCATGTAAAGCTATGTTCTTAGCAATGGTGCCACTGAAAATAAAACCATCCTGCATAACTACGCCACATCGCTTGTGCCACTCATTTGTGTCTATCCTGAACATTTTCTGCCCATCTAAATATAAATTGCCTTTCTGCGGATAATAAAATGACAACAATAGTTTCATAAGAGTTGTTTTCCCGCTTCCGCTTGCACCCACGATTGCTGTGACTCTATTGACAGGGATTTTTACCGAGATATTGTTAAGAACATAAGGATTAAATGTTCCGGTATATTTGAACGATAGGTTTTCCAAAAAGAATCCACTTTCAATCCGTGTACTGTCTGCGAGCGTGATATCACATTTATCATTTTCCTCTTGGACTTTCTGAATCTCTTCTATTCGTTCATAAGATAACTTGGAATCCTGATAGCCTTTGATAAAACCAGTAACCTGGGTTACTGTGCCGGACAAACTCCCCAGCACATAGGTGATAGTCATCATGATACCTAATGTCATCTGTCCATTAATTACGAGATAAGCGCAAGAACCAGTTATAACGATATCTCTTAATATATTTAGAAAAGAGGTTCCTGATCCTAAACAATATTCTAGATAGAGATTTTTGATAGACAAGGAGTTTATTTTTTGTTGAATGTTTTCCCATTTGTCTGTAAACAGTTTGTGAGCATTGTTGGTTTTAATCTCCATCATACCAACAGTGAGTTCAAATTCCACGTTTCTTTTTTCGCTATATTTGGTGAATAAAGAATAGTTGATCAATTTTCTCTTAATCAATGTAATCTTTGCTATTATAATGGTCAGTGATACAAAAAAAATAAAAATCAGAAATATGCTTGCATTATAATAGAGCAGTATAGAGGAGTATACCAAAAAATTCAATCCCATTAAAACAATATTGTTTACCGTATAAGTTAGGAATGTTTTTATTTTATCTTCATCGTTTAGACGTTGCAACAGATCCGTTCCTAGCTTGGTGTCAAAAAAACTAATAGGAAGACGGGTAAGCTTGATGATATAGCTTGTTGTAATATCCAATCCAATTTGCAATCCCGTTTTAAATAATATTGTGTTGCTGAGAAAGTTAGAGATAAGATTTCCGATAAAAAGCCCCACTTGAGCCAAAAGTAGTAACACAATCAAATGTAGATCTTTGTTGCCAATACCTTTATCGATGATACGTTGCAATACAAAAGGAATGAACCAAGCACACACAATGGTAATAACACTGAAGAACAGAGCTGTATAAATGTGCTTTTTGTATTTTATTAAAAAACGAAATGGTCTTAAGGTCTCCTTGATAATTTCTTTTGTCCGCCCTCTTTTATGCATTGAGAAAAAATCTTCAGTCGGTTCTATCACACATACTACGCCCTGAAAATTATCCTCAGTCCAATCCTGTAGAAAGTCTGTTTCCGGTAAACAAGCTTTCCCGAAACTAGGGTCAACAATGTAGAAATAGCGTGTGCCTTTTCTCTTTTTTATTTTGTAAAGCACGACAAAATGTTCCTGCCTCCAGAATAGAATAGCGGGTAAAGGCATTCTGCCTATCTCATTTATATTTACATGTGCTGCGACACTGTCAAAGCCGATTCTTTTACACCCTGTCAGAAGGTCTTGTATTGATATACCGATACGTGTTACGTTACAATATTCTCTGAGTTGTGATAGTGGAATATTTTTTCCGTAATAGGCTGCAATGATTTGGATACATACCGGCCCACAATCCGTCAGTTCCAATTGCCTTCTGACTGGGAATCTCATGAATTCAGAATAATGTGATTATAAAAATGATTCAATACTACATTGTCTTTTTCCCTGTCACTGTATCCGAATTGACAGACATTCTGTCCGGAAAGTTCTATATGCCGTTGCGTGCATCCGCCAGCACAGATAGCTCCGATGCGGCATTTTCGACATTCTGGATTAGTAAAACGTATATTACTCCATCGGTCGATTTTTTCTCTCTCCCAATCAACCGTTCCTCCGTCCGAAAGGATGCCTACTTTATTCACATCATTAAAGTCCCGGGCAGTGCATTTATATATGTACCCGTTGTAATTGATTACAAGTTGGTTTTTTTTATCCGCATAACATGAATTCCAAATATAATCATGTACATTATGCGAAGTGTGTATTCCTGCATCGTCAAAAAGCGCCATACAACTATCCACTTCATTATGTTTGCGTATTTCTCCTTCGGCTGAATCTTTATCTTGCCAGACCTGTTGGAAGTTGACCGAAAGTTTTTGCTTTTCTTCTACAGACAATGAATCGAATAATGGAACGATCCGTTGCATGTCAGCAACGTTATTCCTCGTATAATTCAATCTCAAAATAACGTGAAAACCACATTGTAACAATTTGATGATATTTTCCACAATCTTGTCGAAAGACCCTTTCCCTCCATATAAATGGCGGGTTTTATCATGCTCTTTCCCAAATCCGTCAAGGGTGATTTGAAAAGAATCTACCCGATTTTCTTTGAAACTCACAATCATTTTGTCATCAATCAGATAGCCATTGGTTGTAAAACCGATAAAACCTTCTAACGAATTTCGTTTTAGCAGTCGATTATAATGTTCCATGATAGGCAAAACCACATCCTGGTAATAAAGTAGCGGTTCTCCTCCAAAAAAATTCAGATTAAATGTTTTCAGGTTTTGCTGAGATGCAGTTTTATCCATAAACAGCAAGGTATTGTTCAATACATTGTTATTCATCTTGGACTTTGAGATGTGTTTTTCATAGCAATACCAACATCGGAAATTGCAGTTGATTGTCGGGTTTATTGTCAACCAAAAAGTATCGTCATTTTGGTCTACTGTTCTGATTCGTTTTTCTACTAATTCAATTTCGTTTTCAGAGTCATTTATAATGCATCCTGCCTCTACAAGCTGACAATACAAAACGGGGTATAATTTGTTTATGATTTCAAGCGTAAAGTTTTCAATCGCATTTCTTAATGTAGAGGATAAAACCAGATAAATATTCGAATAGGAGTTGTATAATAAAGAGTATTTATCGGTTAACGAAACAAGCGTATTGTACATACTGTATTTCATCATAACAGATCCATTAATGGGAAAAATATAATAGCTGAGCGAATTTTATAGGATCAGAGATTTATTCGGGAGGTATTTTACCTCCCGAATAAAAATTTAATACAGAAATTTAGCAAAGGTTGGCATTTGTACAACTGTTTACATTGCTACTTCCTCTGCAGTCGCCGGTATTGTTGCATGCAACATTACCTCCACCGCCGCCGTATCCACCCATAAGCATAAGAGCCTGCTCTTCTTCGTTAATCTCTTCTCTTTCCAGAGAATCGACAAACAATCTCAATTTACTAAGTTTAGCATCCATAGAATAAAAGTTTTAAGTTAAACAATAACTCAGATGACTGAGGTTTATGTGATTATTCTTTCAGTCTCAGTGTGGTTTCCTGCGATGAATTTCTTCTCTGCTGCGCTCCGGAGCTTTTCTTGTTGCCGAAAGAGTAGGAAAGGTTTACGAATGCTTCGGTCGAATAGTATTTGGCTTTGGTTAGGAATCTGTAAATGTCGTATGTCTGTTTTGTCGTACTCCTGTTGAGAAACAAGTTGTTCACCCCGAAATTTATCACCCAATCCTGCGTAATGATCTTTTTGACACCCAGCGAAAGACGTACTTTGGGATCGATTTCCATGTAAGCGAGTTTCATTTTTCCCGTGTAAGAGGCATTGACCGTCACGCTCCAGTTGCTTTTCTTGGAAAGTACGATATTCGAGAAAATCGATGCGTCGTAATAGAAATCCGAATTGTCGATAACCAACGACTCCGCATGTCCTTTATCCCTTCTGTAATTTCCGTTGGCGGCAATTTTGACGTACCAGTAGTCATTCAGCAGGGATTTGTTCCAGTTGAAACCTAAGCTGAAGGAATGCAGGTCCCCGTAGTTGAGGTTTTTCAGCTTTGTGTATTTGCCGTCGACCGGAATCTGAAAGTTATTGGTGCAGTCGGCCACATACATGTAACTGAACAGGAAAGTATAGGCGCCTTTGAGCGTATATGTCAGACCGTTGGAGTACATCCGGGCTGTTTTCAGGTCGGGATTGAACTCCTTGTAGGTCGTAGGATTCAGCCAAAAGACGAAAGGATTCAGAGAGTAATATCCGGGCCGGGCCGCTATCGAAAACAAGTTATAAGACAACCGGTGGTTCGCATTCGGAGCGAACATGACGGATAGGGAAGGAATAAGATTCAGGTCGTGTCTGGTAATTTTGTCTCCTGTCGCTTTTTGGTTGCCGCGGGCATCGACATTTTCGAGACGGGCACCGACTATTCCCGACCACTTGTCGTTGATTCGCCAACTGTAAGAGAGGAATCCCGCAATATAAGTCTCTCGATAGGAGAAGAAATTGTTTTTCCCCGTGTCGGGAATATATTGATCGTCGACGACGGAAGTATAGTAAAAATCCGATTCGGAATCGGTGCGGGTGCCTTCGAATCCGGCCGTCAGGCTGTGCTTGGCATTGAAATCGTGTTTGTATTCGATTTTGCCGGAATAGCTGTTCAAAGCATCGGTTCCCGACTGTTCGAATCTCGACCGCAAAATCTGTTCCTCCGCACTGTGCAGGAAATAGCTGTTGAAAACGGTATTGTCCCGGTCGTTCCGCAGATAGTCCAAGTCGATGGTCAGCCAATCGTTTTCGGATATTTTCCCTCGGTAGTTCAGGTTGACGGCATATCTCGACACGGGAGCATCCGTTCTGTTGTCGGAATAATAGACCGAGTCGATGGAGGGAGAATTCAGTTTTCCATAATAGATATCCGATAATGTTCTGTTTTTTCCTTCGGTATGAAAGGCGTCGAACCCCATGCCTATCGTATGGTTTGGGTTTATCCGATAGTCTGCCCTCACATTCCCTCCCGTCATCAGGCTCCGGGTATTGTTGTTCTCGTGCAGGCGTTCTTTGTCTCCCGAATTGAAATAATCGTAATCGGTATCGTTGACGGCATCTTGGATGGAATGGTTGACGTAGAGGCCTGCGGTCACATTCAGATTTTTCTTTTGCATGTCGAGATAGAGGCTTCCGTACTGGGAATTGTTTTTACGCTGAACGTCCTCGACATAGAGACTTCCCTTCACGCCGTCGTTCTCGTTTTTCTTGAGTTCTATGTTGATAATGCCCGTATTGCCGGAGTCCCGCAAAGTGGCTCCCGGATTCGTTATGACTTCGATCTTAGCGATATTTTCTGCGGGGATACCCCTCAGATAGGCATTCATGGATTCGGCAGGAACATTGGTTTTCCGTCCGTTGATATATAAAAGAGTCGATTCCTTGCCGATGATGGACAGTTGCCTGTTTTCTTCTTTTACCAGCGGAGCGAATTTCAATACCTCGTATATGTTGTTCCCCTTTGCCAGATTCGTGCCGGCTATGTTGAATACCAGTCTGTCGCTTTTCTGAACGGTATTCTGTTCGACTGAAACCACAAATTCGTCGAGACGGACCGACAACGGAGCGAATACGACTTTCAATGGTTCCGATGGACTGCCGTCCGTTATGTCTATGTCTTTATATCCGAATGCGGTGATTTTGACGAACTCTTTGCCGAAATCGACGTTTCCCGGAAATACGATCCGCCCCGCACTATCGGCCATTACGGTCTGTCGTATCGCCAGATCGTTTTTGGACAGCCGGAACGCGATTGCATTGACCGCCGGAGAACCGTTTTCATTCAGGACGGTGACCGTTGTTTGTTGAGTGATTTGTTGCCCGTTGCAAATCAATCCTGTACAACAGAATAATGATACGAACATAAACCAGAAAATGTTTCTCATCATATTATAATAAATTTTAAAATAAAGGGATCTGGTGTTAGTCATAAAGGTAAAAATAGAATTTGAATTAACAAAATAATTACACACATTTTATTGCCAAATTATTATGATATAGCCTATATTTTATCAATACCCGCATGTAGGCAGGTGTTTTTTTGCAACCATGCAAAGTATACCTCTAGTTTTACCGTATCAATTAAATGTAACTCCACTTTCAACGTTTTGTCTGACAACTTCCGATACCAAAGAAAGAATGCCCGACGCAACGAATCGCTCCAATCGATTACAACCCTATTATCCAACGCTTAGAACTCGCGTTTACCATTCATCACAGTTGCTCATAGACATAAGCAATGTTCCACGATCTTTGATAAATTAATGAAACATCCTAGATATGCGTCTTTCAACGTAGTATTTTCCCGGAAATGCACTGGGCCTCCATCCCAGTAATCATCGCCGACTTTTATATAGTTGCAAAATGTTTCGAAGTCGATTCGGTCTTCCCACGAAACATTACGTCATACATCGAACCGGTCGTCGATATGGTTGATCAGAAAACGTGCGGACAAAAACTTAGTGTCCGTCCTGTAATGTTCGGCAATATGCTTTGTCGAGTCGGGAAGTACCTTTTGCAAACTGTCGCACAAATAATATAGTAAATGCGCGAGTCTTCATACTTCCCGTTTTTCTCGACATACTCGGTTAAAAATCATAATAGGGCTGGGCATTCGATACGGAAGCCGAATCCAGACCGACCTGATCGAGCATGTTCGTTATCAGAAATTCGGCGGCTTCGCGTTTTTGCGGATCATCTTCGTAGTGCTCCAGAACGGCAATCAATTCCCCTGTGTTCCCGTCCGCCTGTTGCAAAGTGGCCTTCAGTAACGATCCGGAAAACTTTCGATTGCTATTGCAAGCACCGAGTATCCATGCCGACAGGATGCAAAAGATCCATACTCTCATAAACGGACAATTCGTATGAATGCAATTTACAAAATAATTTGTACGTTTGCGGCGTTAATGTAACAGATTTTTAATTAAATGGAGAGTTTATTCGCCGATA
>ULRR01019650.1_pt1 | contig 22015 bp, 20 predicted proteins | sample 1955651 | NCBI WGS metagenome assembly ULRR01 (sample SAMEA4835688, study PRJEB28245) | human gut metagenome | biome: gut microbiome; material: fecal sample | place: Denmark | collected 2008
TTATGCGTAATTTGAGAATCCCTCAGGTTTTTACGTTGATCCCAGATAACTGTATGTTTAAGATTGCCACAGGAGCATAAAGAGCGCAAAAAGAAAAGCGTTAACTGCTTGATTTCGTGCAATTAACGCTTTGTTTTCGAGTGGACCAGCCAGGGCTTGAACCTGGGACCTCCAGATTATGAGTCTGTTGCTCTAACCAACTGAGCTACAAGTCCTATTAGAAGTATTCCTTAAAAACTGGTGCAAAAGTAATGGATTCGTAGGACATTTGCAACATTTGGACATATTTTTTCAAAAAAAAAACTAATCCATAGCTGTGCTTCCAATATATATTGTATTTTTGCGACACTTAAAATTAACTAATAAACAGGCATTATGTCACAGAACACTAATGAACCACGCCTGAACGGACTTACCGAACAGGAAGTTCTCGCCAGTCGTGAGAAATATGGAGTCAACCTGCTGACTCCTCCCAAGCGGCCTTCGATGTGGAAACTCTATCTGGAAAAATTCCAGGACCCTGTTATCCGGGTTTTACTGGTCGCAGCAGTTTTTTCCTTAATCATTTCCATTATCGAGAACGAATATGCCGAAACCATCGGTATCTTCTTCGCCATCTTCCTTGCCACGGGCATTGGATTCTACTTCGAATACGACGCGAACAAGAAGTTTGACTTGCTGAATGCGGTGGGCGAAGAAACCCCTGTCACCGTTATCCGCAACGGGAAAGTGCATGAGATTCCACGTAAGGATGTAGTGGTGGGAGATATCGTCATCCTCAATACCGGTGAGGAAATACCTGCCGACGGCACCTTGGTGGAAGCGGTTTCGCTGCAAGTCAACGAATCGAGCCTGACAGGAGAATTGATGGTGAACAAGACTACCGTAGAAGCCGACTTTGACGAAGAAGCCACCTATCCTTCGAACAGCGTAATGCGCGGCACGACCATTACCGACGGTCATGGCATCATGCGTGTGGAACGGGTGGGCGACGCTACCGAAATCGGCAAGGTGGCACGTCAGGCTACCGAGCAAAGCCAGGAGCAAACGCCGCTGAACATCCAGTTGTCCAAACTTGCCAACCTGATTGGGAAAGCGGGATTCACCATTGCCGCCCTTACCTTTATCATCTTCACTTCGAAAGACTTGTATGCTTACCTGCAGGTAAATACCGTGAGCGACTGGCATCAATGGCTGGATATCGCCCGCATCGTGTTGAAATATTTCATGATGGCGGTGACCTTGATTGTCGTAGCCGTCCCCGAAGGATTGCCGATGAGCGTCACGCTCAGCCTGGCACTGAATATGCGCCGTATGCTGAAGACCAACAACTTGGTGCGTAAAATGCATGCTTGCGAAACAATGGGTGCCATTACCGTCATCTGTACCGATAAGACCGGCACGCTGACGCAGAACCTAATGCAGGTATATGATGCCAAACTGGACGAAAGCCAACCAGACCTGATAGCCGAAGGCATTGCCGCCAACTCGACAGCCTTTTTGGAAGAAAAGGTCGAAGGTGAGAAGCCGTCAGGAGTAGGAAATCCGACCGAAGTGGCATTGCTGCTCTGGCTGAACGGCAAAGGAAAAAATTACGAGACATTGCGCGAGAATGCGAAGGTAGTCAACCAGCTGACCTTCTCTACCGAACGCAAATACATGGCTACGCTGGTCGATTCGCCCATCCAACAGAAGCGGATACTTTATATGAAGGGTGCGCCCGAAATTGTGATGGGCAAATGCAACCTGAGCGATGAGCAGATAGCTGCCAACAACAAGCAACTGTTGGACTATCAGAATAAGGCAATGCGTACACTGGGACTTGCCTATAAGGTAGTGCCCGAAAATGCTTCCACCGATTGTGCCGAGCTGGTAAACGAAGGCGGACTGACCTTCCTGGGCATCTTTGCCATCAGTGACCCGATTCGTCCCGATGTGCCTGATGCAGTCAAGAAATGCCAGTCGGCAGGCATCAGCGTAAAGATTGTCACCGGCGACACACCGGGTACCGCTACCGAAATTGCCCGTCAGATAGGCTTGTGGAAACCTGAAGATACAGAGCGCAACCGCATTACGGGTGTCGAGTTTGCCGCATTGAGCGATGAAGAAGCGCTCGACCGCGTGCTCGACTTAAAAGTGATGAGCCGTGCGCGTCCGATGGACAAACAACGCTTGGTACAGCTCTTGCAACAGAAAGGTGCCGTAGTGGCCGTAACCGGAGACGGCACCAACGATGCCCCGGCATTGAATCATGCACAGGTAGGACTTTCGATGGGTACAGGAACTTCGGTAGCCAAAGAGGCGAGCGATATTACCTTGCTCGACGACTCTTTCCACAGCATCGCTACCGCCGTCATGTGGGGACGTTCGCTATATAAGAACATCCAACGCTTCATCGTATTTCAGTTGACCATCAATGTTGTGGCTCTGCTGAGCGTATTGCTGGGCGCGTTCTTCGGCACTTCCCTCCCGCTTACGGTGACACAGATGCTTTGGGTAAACCTGATTATGGATACTTTTGCCGCTATGGCACTGGCTTCCATCTCGCCCAGCATGGACGTGATGAACGAGAAACCGCGCAAGCGCACCGACTTCATCATCACTCCGGCGATGCGTAACAACATCTTCGGTGTAGCTATTGCCTTCCTCGTCATCCTGATGGGAGCATTGGCTTACTTCAAGGGATTGCCCGACGGGCTGCTGCCGAACGGTGAAATGAACGTACATTACCTGACTATCTTCTTCACGATATTTGTGATGCTGCAATTCTGGAATCTGTTCAATGCCAGCGTATTCGGCACTAACCATTCTATTTTCCGTGATGCCAGCCATGCGTTGGGCATGCTGAGTGTGGCATTGATTATCCTGGTCGGACAACTTATCATTGTCACCTTCGGCGGGAAAGTATTCCGCACCGAACCGCTCTCGCTGACCGAATGGCTGTACATCATCGGCGGCACATCGTTCGTATTATGGATTGGTGAAATCTGGAGAGGCATCAAACGTCTGTCGAAGAACTAATCGGAGAGCGGGATATGGAGATAATCACTGCCGGAGACCACAGCGCTCTTCCTCCTTGCGTAGCCACCATCGGATGTTTCGATGGTGTACACCGTGGGCATCGTTATCTGATTGCCCAGGTGCTGGATGAGGCACGGAGGCAAGGGTTGCATAGTGCATTGATTACTTTCCCGGTACATCCCCGGCAGGTGATGCAGAGCGACTATCTTCCGCAATGGCTCACCTGCCTGCCTCAAAAAGAAGATTTATTGAAAGAACAGGGTGCAGACTATTGCATCCTGTTGCCTTTTACCCGCGAACTCTCTCTCTTGTCTGCCCGCCGGTTTATGGAGTTGCTGCACAATGAGTTTCATGTGCAGATACTGGTTATCGGTTATGACCATCGGTTCGGACACAACCGGAGCGAAGGATTCGATGACTATTGCCGGTACGGAAAGGACTTGGGCATGGAAGTGATTCATGCTTCCGCGCTGGTAGAAGACGGTGTATCCATCAGTTCCAGCCTCATCCGGAAGTTGTTGAAAGAAGGCGACACAGTGCGTGCCAATCATTATTTAGGATATCGCTATTACCTGGACGGACAGGTGGTAGGCGGTTATCAGATGGGGCGCAAGCTGGGTTTCCCTACCGCCAACCTGCAACCTTCGTGCGCCGACAAGCTGGTCCCCAAGGAAGGAGTATATGCCGTTTATGCTTATGTGGAAGGCAAACGCTATGCCGGTATGCTGAATATCGGGCATCGTCCTACTTTGGATAACGGAAGTGAGCGGAGTATCGAGGTGCATATCATCGGTTTTGAGGCGAACATTTATCAACACTATCTTCGCATCGAGTTTGTGCAATATCTCCGCGATGAACGGAAGTTTGAAAACACGGAAGCACTCATCGCCCAATTGCAACACGATAAGGAAGCAATCATCCGACTCTTGAGTTGAGATTATTTATTGAACACAGAGACACAAAGACACAGAGTATATATTTTCATTAAGAATAAAAACTCTGTGTCTTTGTGTCTCTGTGTTCATAAAAAGCAATTGCACTTCAACGGCGTTCCGCCTATAATTCTTTGATGCTGATAGCCACTCCGCCACTCGGGGCAAGACGCTGTTTCAGCACGGTCTTGCTGCTGACTTTTTTCTTGCTGATGACATAGTCTTGTGGGTTCGTGCGCCAGTCGGCTTTCTTTCCGTCGGCATAAATTGTCGCCTCATATTTTTTCCCTTCGGGCAAGAAGCTGAAATCAATGACAGCTTCCCGTTCGTTTTCATCGGTGATGCCGCCTACGTACCATTCGTTTTTACCTTTTGCCTTACGGGCTATCGTGATGTAGTCGCCCGGCTCGGCTTCCAGGATGTAAGTATTATCCCAGTCTACCGCCACGTCTTTGATGAACTGGAAAGCATCCAGGTGCTTTTCATAGTTCGGATACAAGTCTGCCGCCATCTGGAGCGGGCTGTACATCGTAATGTAGAGGGCAAGCTGCTTGACCAGCGTCGTACTCAGCTTCGCCTTGTTCGAGCCATATTGCGAGAGGTCACCTTCGAATATACCCGGCGTATAATCCATCGGACCGCCCATCAGGCGGGTAAAAGGCAGGATGGTTGTATGGTCCGGACGGTTGCCGTTGAACGATTCAAACTCGGTGCCACGACCCGATTCTTGCGCTATCCAGTTGGGATACGTGCGGCACATACCCGTAGGACGGACCGCCTCGTGCGAATTGACCATAATCTTGTATTGGGCAGCCGTGGCTGCTACACGGTTATAATGGTTCACCATCCATTGCCCGTCGTGGTGCTCACTACGCGGAATGATGGCGCCCACATAGCCTGTCTTTACCGCATCATAGCCATATTTGTTCATAAAGCGGAAGGCATCGTGCATCTGGCGTTCGTAATCGGCTACCGACGAAGTCGTCTCATGGTGCATGATGATTTTCACGCCTTTCTCCTGCGCATAGCGTTGCAGCTCTGCCACATCGAAATCGGGATACGGCGTAGTGAAGCTGTAAATGAACTCCTTACTGTAAGCATAATTGTCTTCCCAGCCTTCGTTCCAGCCTTCCACCAGCACGGCGTCGAATCCATGGCGAGCCGCGAAGTCGATGTATTCCTTTACATGCGCGGTGTTGGCACCGTGATGTCCGTTCGGTTTCAGTTTCGTATAGTCCGTCTTGCCGATTACAATGTCCTGCGTGTCGGTATAAGCCCACGTAGAACCCTGTCCCGTGAAGTATTCCCACCATACACCTACGTATTTTGTCGGATGAATCCAGGACGTATCTGCCAGTTTGCAAGGCTCGTTCAAGTTCAATATCAGGTTCGAGGCCAGAATGTCGCGGGCATCGTCACTGACGATAATGGTACGCCACGGCGTAGTGCTTCCGGTCTGTACATACGCCTTCGTACCGTTCTTGTCAGGAGTAAGGTGGGTACTCAACACAAAGTTTTTGTCGTCCAGGTTCAGCTGCATGGCAGGATAGTTCACCAAGGCGGCTTCGTGGATATTGATATACAGTCCTTCATCAGATTTCAGCATCAGCGGCGATTGCACGGCAAGGTTCGGTGTGAAAGACTTGATGGCAAGCGCTTCCCGACGTACGCTGTCAATCAGACCGGCTACTTCCGAGAGCTTCGAGGTCGTAGTGGGATATTCGTTGGTATCATAATCGCCCGGCAACCAAAAGGCTTTGTGGTCACCCGTCAGGCGGAATTCGGTTTCTTCTTCATTTACCGTAAAATGACGAAGCTCCTTCTGCACCGGAAACTCGTAGCGGAAACCCAGTCCGTCGTCGAACAAACGGAAGCGGAGGTTCAGCAGCCAGCCCGTTGTCTGCTGGCGCATGGCGACAAACAGCTCATTATGCCGGTCGCGAATCTCCCGATATTGTCCCCATACGGGTTCCCATGTCGTATCGCTTTCCGAAGTCTTTGTCTCGGTTATCTCGAAGTGCTTGTCAAACTGGTAATCGGGGCGTACCGTAAATCCCAGTTTGCTTTCCTTTATCACGTCTTTCCCTTTATACTGAAGGGAATAAACCGGTGTACCTTCTGCCGAAAGATGGAAATCCAGTTTCAAGTTTCCGTCCGGCGATTGCAATGTCTGTGCCGGAAGCAGCCCTATCGCGGCAAACAGAAACAGGCAAATAATGTTCAGTCGTTTCATAAATATGATGTGTTTTTAAGATAAAGATTACTCCTTATTATATATTATAAAAACAACCGAAACGGCAGTTACACTTAAAGCCGGTCCTCATTTTATTTTCGCTCGGCTTAAACATGACTGCCCATAAAATCCACTCTTCCCGCATTTCTAATTGAACATTTAGCCTTCCATTCATATCCGCAGGTCGGACATAACCGACACGCCTTTTCTCCATGATGGGGTGAAATTTTATCTGAATCTAATGTGTTTTTATTATAACTCCATTGTGCTGCAAGTTTCGGGAAGAACTGCGATAATTTTCTTTCATGTTGTTTTTTTAAAAGCAATATACGTCCTTATACCAACGCATCCATTTATACAAGTCATGATTTTGTGTGCTTACCGCGTTCAGCACGTCATAGTTAGTGAAGGAACTGAACATTCTGTCTCCGCATGTCAATGCTTTATATCTATTGATCGACTTATCCAACATAGTGTTTTTTGCATGATGACATACAGAGAAAGTCACTGTATTATACGTCCCTGTTTCCTGCAACGCAAAGGCAAGCATCTGATTACGCCACAGTTGATTGAGTCCACCTTTGAACGGACAACCTATAATTTCAATAGAGCCTTGAAATTTATTCAGATTCTTCTTCAGGATATCCCAGTATTTATATCCTATTATATGATAATAGCATTTCTTTGGGTTATTCGCAATGTCTACAAGTGTACATAAAGTGCAATTCTCTTTACATGTGTTTGCTTCACTTTTGTATGCTCCGCAATCGGTAAACTCTTTCTCGCTAAGCTTATGTTCAATCAGCCACAGACATAATTTGTCTTCCTTATTATAATAAGCAATGGCCACATCCGCATCAGTCCCGGCACGTTTGGAGTGGTCATTTAAGAGACCTGCTCCTTGTTTAATGTCTTGTCCCCAATATTCAAAACAGAATCCGTGGAATAGTTTGTCTCTTGCCATTTTACTAAAATCTGAAGGACATCCGGGAATCATGGGTAATATACGGTCAGCGTCTTCAGAAAGAAGTAGTGGCATGAAGAGGTTTATGCAGGCGGTCTGAGAGCTTACGGCATGACAGGCAAACTTATGAGGTTTATAGGCGAAATCACCACGTTGCATTTCCTCCAGCAATGGAACGATTGTTTTATACATCATCGGAGGAATAATTGTCTCTTTTGTGAAAACAGCATCGTATTCATGCCCTCTGTATAAACCCCTTTCCCGAGTGACGTATTTACGTTTCCAGTTTATAATATGGACATAAATTGCTTCTTGCTCCGAAGTTAATTTACTCGGAAGATAGTACTTCACTCCATTTATTGTCTTCTCCATCTACTATTTCTTTATATTCCATGTAACACCATCGGTCATAACCGCATTATCAACCACATAGTACAACATTACAATTACTATATCAATCTCTCGATATTGTATGCCTAACGCGTTAGCGGAATTAAATTGATAAAAGATTTATGTATAAAAGTTTGCATATTGTTGATATTTAACAAATTAAAGGTAACCAAACTTCTAATGGACAAATATCGTATGCACAACCTATATGCAATATTCGCAAAATTTCTAAACATTTGCAAGCAAGTAGCCGACAATTTAGTCAATGAATCCGGAAATACTTCAAAAAAGGCGTTGTTCCCAAATTCTTAGGAAGATTAACTCACTTACAATCCGGCAATACATTAACTACAAAAGCAACAAACAATACAGCAAGAGAAAGCCGACCGACAATTGTGGCATTACAAAACCATACGATTTTCTTCTTTCAGAAGCCCCTACAACCGTATTTCATCAAAAAATTATCGTTTTTCGATAAATTTTTCTTGTTTTTCTTTGGTAGATAAAAAAATAATGCCTACATTTGCATATCGAAAAACGATAAATAATTATTGAAATAGATAATAAACAAGCTTATTAAAAACATTAAAAAACATACGATTATGAAAAAGACATTTGTTACCAAAGCCATCACCGCTATCTTCGCAACCACTATGATGAGCTTCACTACCGCAACCGAAGCCAATGCGCAAAACACGTTTGTTTACGGACAAGACGGCAATACCTTGACCGTTTCTACCCTGAATGCCGACGGGTTCTCGATTACCCCGAAACTGAAATACGAATACCAATACGATACCGACGGTAATCTGGCGGAAAAGAAAGCCTACCGCTGGAATCGTGACAGCCGCACCTGGCAGCCCGCTTACCTGCTCAACTTCGTCCTTGGCGACGGCATTTACCTGATTGATTATGCCGAATACGACCGGACTACGGGAGCCTTCACGCAGAACCTGCAGACCAGCATCTATTACCAACAAGCCGACAGCGACCTGCTGCTGACCGATGTACAGAGATAATCCACCGAATCGTTCACTTATAATATAGGATACAACTATGGGACGCGCTATCAAACTGATTCTTTATTACTTCGCTTATACTTTCGGAATAGGGATATTGTTCATGGCAGGCTATGCCATCGCACTCCAAACCACCGACATTGATTCGTTTTCATCCGACCCGGGCTATACTTCCATGACAATGCTTGCCCAAGTGCTTGGCACAGTGGCGGTCTGCTGCCACCTGCTATGCTGGAAATATGTGAAGCGTGACCAGCTGACACTGAACTTCCCGAAGGCAAACAAAGTCATGCTGGCAGCTGTCGTCCTCATCGTCGGAATGGGGTTCTGGACCAACTACCTGACCGAACTGACCGAACTTCCCGATATACTGGAAGAAACTTTCCGGAAAGCGATGAACGACCCGTTTGGGATTATATCGGTGGTCATCATGGCTCCCCTCATGGAAGAACTGCTGTTCCGTGGTGCCATACAGGAATACCTGATGCGCAAGTGGAAGAATCCGGCAATAGCCATCGTGGTCGCTTCCCTGATTTTCGGAGTCATACATGGCAATCCGATACAAATCTTCTTTGCCTTCCTTACGGGGCTGGCATTGGGCTGGATATATTACCGCACCGGCAGTCTGCTCCCTGCCATGCTGATGCACTTCATCAACAACGGAGCCTCCGTAGTGCTCTTTCACTTATCGGGCGGAACGGATGAGACCATGACCGAAGCCTTGGGCAATACCGGAGCCGTTTGCCTTGCGCTGGCAGGAGCGGTGCTGACCGTAGTAAGCATCTGGTATATCAAGAACCGTCTGATTCCTACTCCAATCGTATGGAGGGAAGAGCCGGTGCAGACCGAAGAAATCAAATCTACAGACAACATTTAACCGACAAACTTATGAAAACCGTACGCATTTTAGGAATCATCCTGATACTTGCCTTGATAGTCAGTGTATTCAGAAACTTCGCACCCGGATTTATAGACGGCTGGAACGATGCCGAAGCCGACCTACAATTGACATTACCCACCGATTTCAGCTCGGTATCCTTATCGGTAAAAGGATATAAGGACGGGACGACACCCGACAGCCTGTTCAACCGGGCCATGCAGAGCAACGTCCCCTGCGAGACAAACGAAATCTCCACCTATGTTGTCCACTCCTCGTGGTCGCACATTGTGAACATCTTTATCTTTCCCATGGCATTGCTCTGCCTCTACGGTTTCTATTGCCTGGTCCGCCTGCTGATAGCCGTGAGCCGGGGCGATATCCTGACCCGGAAGAACATACGCCGCCTGCGTTTCTTTATCTATCCGGCCGTAGCATTTTCCGCCCTGTTCGAGCTGAACCGGTACATCCTTTACCGCAGTGCCCTGCACGAGTTGGTTTCGGCAGATTACGTTTTTGCCGACTTCCACCTGAAATATTCCTGGACATTTATGCTCATCATTGCCTTGCTGGTAGAAATCTTCGCCCAAGCGGTACGCATTAAAGAAGAAAACGATTTAACCATTTAATATTCCCCAAAGCCTATGCCGATAATCGTGAATCTTGATGTGATGATGGCGAAACGGAAGATTTCGCTGGGAGAGCTTGCCGAACGGATTGACCTGACACCGGCAAACCTCTCTATCCTGAAAACAGGAAAAGCCAAAGCGGTGCGCTTCTCTACCCTGGAAGCCATCTGCAAAGAGCTGAACTGTCAGCCCGGCGACATACTGGAATACCGTCCGGAATAGTGTCATAGGATACTTGGCAAAGCATTATATAATAATCGGCAATTTATTATATAATACTTTGTCATTTATCATAGAATACTTTGCCGTTTATAATAGAAGCAGAAGAACGTCCCGCCGGATGAAGGCAGACTATTTCTCGAAAAAAAGCCATGCCTCTTGCTTCATCTAAGTTTTTTGACGTTTTGCGCAAAATTATCCCGATTTTACCCCACGTCAATCCCTAATAGTTAGTAAAAAAGCAAGAGAAAGCGCCTATATCTCGTTAATTGTCTGTATCTTTGCAGCCGAATTAGACAGTAAACGATAAATGAAGACATTTGAAGAACTTGGCGTAGCACCTGAAATACGCAAAGCGATTGAAGAAATGGGATACGAGAATCCCATGCCTGTACAAGAAGAAGTGATTCCCTATCTGTTGGGAAACGGAAACGACGTAGTGGCTCTGGCACAAACCGGAACCGGAAAAACAGCCGCATTTGGTCTGCCGCTGATACAAAAGATTGATGTAAACAACCGCCTACCTCAAGCATTGATACTTTGCCCCACACGTGAACTTTGCTTGCAGATAGCCGGAGACTTGAACGACTATTCGAAATACATCACCGACCTGAAGATATTGCCCGTTTATGGCGGCTCTTCCATCGAGAGCCAAATACGCAGCCTGAAAAAAGGCGTACACATCATCGTTGCCACACCGGGACGCCTCATCGACCTCATCGAACGCCGGGTAGCAAAGCTGGAAACTATCCGCGATGTGGTGATGGACGAAGCCGACGAAATGCTGAACATGGGATTTACCGACAGCATCAACGCCATCCTGGAAAACGTACCCCAGGACCGTAATACGCTGATGTTTTCCGCTACGATGAGCCCGGAAATATCACGCATCGCCAAAACTTATCTGCACGATGCCAAGGAAATCACCATCGGCACGAAGAACGAAGGCACGAAGAACGTGCACCACGTGGCATACATCGTGCATGCCAAGGACAAGTACCTGGCACTGAAACGTGTGGTAGACTTCTACCCGATGATATACGGCATCATCTTCTGCCGTACGCGTCTGGAGACGCAGGAGATTGCCGACAAGCTGATACAAGACGGATATAACGCCGACTCACTGCACGGCGAGCTGAGCCAGGCGCAACGCGACCTGGTGATGCAGAAGTTCCGCCAGCGTCATCTGCAATTGCTGGTAGCTACCGATGTGGCTGCTCGCGGACTGGACGTGAACGACCTGACCCACGTCATCAACTACGGTCTGCCCGATGATACCGAAAGCTATACGCACCGGAGCGGACGTACCGGACGTGCAGGCAAGACGGGTATCTCTATCGCCATCATGAACCTGCGCGAGAAGGGCAAGATGAAGCAGATAGAACGCATCCTCAACAAGAAGTTCAGCGTAGAGACGTTGCCTACGGGACAAGCCATCTGCGAGCAGCAACTCATCAAGCTGATAGACGACATCGAGAAAGTGAAGGTGGACGAAGAGGAAATCGACGCTTTCCTGCCGAACATCTACCGCAAACTGGAATGGCTGAGCAAGGAAGACCTTATCAAGCGCGTGGTGTCGATGGAGTTCAACCGCTTCCTTGATTACTACAAGAACGCGCCCGAAATAGACCAGCCCAGCGCCAACGAAAAAGAAAAGAAGGAGAAGAAAAAAGAAAAGAAAGAGCGTCCCGAACGCCGCGAGCGTTCGCGCAAAGCAGAGAAGGGCTACACGCGGCTCTTCATCAACCTGGGCAAGACCGACGGTTTCTTCCCCAATCAGGTAATCGAACTTATCAACCGCAACCTGAAGAAGGAACGCATCGAAGTGGGACGCATCGACCTGATGCAGAACTTCTCGTTCTTTGAAGTCATCGAGGCACAGGCACCGAAAGTAGTAAGGGCACTGAACAAAGTGACTTACAACGGACGGAAAGTCGTAGTGGAAGTGGCAGAAGAAAACGAAGGTAACAGCGACAAGAGCGGAAAGAAACGCTCGAAAGAAACGAAAAAATCGAAAGTCGGACGCCAGGAGCCGGAATATGAACCGGCAAACCGCTCGAAACGGAAAGACGACTGGAAGCAATTCTTCCAACACGATGATGACTTTGCAGGTCCTGACTTCGGAGCAGAAGCCGGATGGGCGAAAAAGAAGAAAAAGAGAAAATAAGCATAAGAGGGTGTTAACATAGGTCTTTTTGAACACAGAGACACAAAGACACAGAGTTTCATTTTTCAAATCAGATGCTCTGTGACTTTGTGTCTCTGCGTTTAATTGTCTCTGGTGTTCTTTTGCTTTTATAGTAAAATCACGAATATATCTTTGTTATTATTCCTGTTTTTACTATATTTGTAACGTAATAAAGTCAGAAAACGCTATGAGTTACAAATCAGTCAAAGAGGTTGTAACGATGTTGCTTGACAACGGCTTTGTTCTAAAGAGCCAGAAGGGCAGCCACATGAAGTTTGAAAAAAACGGAATAACGGTAGTCGTTCCGAATCATGGAAAGAAAGGCGTTGAAAGAGGCACTTATTACAGCATTTTGAGGCAAGCGGGGCTGAAATAGCCCCCGCCTCTTTTGTTTAATGATAAAAATGGAGGTCAACATGAGAACTGTGGAGGTAATTGTCGAACACGCCGGGAACAACCTAAGTGCTTATATTGAAGGTGCTCCTGTTATTACAGTCGGTAATAACATAAGGGAGATTGAAGAAAATATGAAGGAAGCCATTGATTTATATTTGGAAGACAATCCCAATCCATGTGAAATCCTCAGCGGAGAGTTCACCTTGAAGTTTAAAATAGATGCCGCTACCTTCATCAACTATTACAGCAATATCTTTACAAAGGCAGCTTTAAGCCGGATAACTGGAATCAATGAACGCCAGTTGTGGCACTATGCAGCAGGAGTACATAAGCCTCGTAAACAACAATTGGAGAAGATTCAGAAAGGCATCAATGCGCTTACAGAGGAACTGGCTGCCATAAATTTATTATGATGTGACAGGTCTTTTTGAACACAGAGACACAAAGACACAGAGTTTCATTTTTCAAATCAGATGCTCCGTGACTTTGTGTCGCTGCGTTTAATTGCCTGTGATTTTTTATTTAGCGCGTCTGCGTATAACGGTCAGCAGGTCTTTCTTCAGAATGTATCCGGCAAAGCACAACAGCAACAACGTATGGAATGCCAGCCGTGCGAAGAGGTTTTCTATCGTCACTTCCCCGGCTATGAGATACAATACAGCCGCCAGCACCAGATAAACCGCCATATCCTTCAACGGATAAGCCACTGGATATTTCTTCTGCCCTATCACATAAGACAATAAGGTGATAAGCCCATAACCGGCAACCGACGCCCAGGCTGAAGCCACATAACCATAGCGCGGCACCAGCCAGATGTTCAGTACCAGGATGACGGCACAGCCTATCAGCGAGAAATAGGCTCCCCACTTGGTCTCGTCGGTCAGCTTGTACCAGAACGACAGGTTAAAATAAATGCCCTTGAAGATTTCCGCTCCCATCACGATAGCTACTACCCCCAGGCCTTCCCAATAGTCGGGAGCGATAAGGTAGCGCAGGAGGTCCATGTAGAACATCACAGCCAAAAAAGCCAACAGCGAGAAGATAAAGAAGTATTTCATCGCCGCGGCATACATCTTGCGGTTATCCCCTTCCTTATTCTTACCGAAGACAAAAGGCTCGTAAGCATAGCGGAAGGCCTGCGTAAACATCGCCATCACCATCGCCACTTTGCTTGTCGCGCTGTAGATGCCCAGTTGCACCAATCCTTCCTGACGGTCCTCGAAAAGAAAGGGATAAATCATTTTATCCACGGTCTGATTCAGGATACCTACCAAACCGAATATCAGGATAGGGAATGAATAGGTAACCATCTGCCGCATCAACGGGCGGTCAATCCGGTACGAAAGTCCCCGCAACTCGGGAATAAAGAAAAACATCTGTACCGCCGACATAATAAGATTCGACACAAAGATATACCCCACCAGGTAATCGGGACGGTAAAACCAGTCGATGGTTTCGGGTGACACCTTATATATATAGGGGCACAGCAGCAGGAAAAACAGGTTCAGCACGATGTTTCCCACGATGTTCAGCATCTTGATGGCTGCAAACTTTATCGGTTTCTTTTGGTAGCGCAGGTAAGCGAAGGGAATACACTGGAACGAGTCGAGTGCCACCACCAGCACCATCATGGCAATGTAGTCGGGATGGTCGGGATATTCGAGGAAAGCCGAAAGCGGATGCAGGAAGGTGAGGCAAAGCAAAACAAATGCCAGCGAAAGTCCTCCTACGAACAGCAAGGCGTTGGCATATACCCGTTTGGGGTCGGCATCGGTCTTGTTGGCAAAGCGGAAAAATCCCGTCTCCATACCGAAGGTGAGCAGCACCAGTATCAAAGCCGTGTAGGCATATACGTTCGACACTACGCCGTAGCCTCCCGTAGCAGCCGGGATGACTGCCGTATAGAGAGGCACCAGTAAATAATTCAAGAATCGTCCGACGATGCTGCTCAATCCGTAAATCGCCGTATCTTTAGCCAAAGATTTCAATCCAGCCATAAGTCTAATCGAATAATGTTTTCTGTTCATTCCACCGGCTTCTGCCCAGATGGCGGTAAGCCAGTTCGGTCACTTCGCGTCCGCGGGGCGTACGTTTTATGAAACCTTCCTTGATAAGAAACGGTTCGTACACCTCTTCTATCGTCCCGGGGTCTTCGCCCAGTGCCGTAGCAATGGTAGTCAATCCTACCGGACCGCCCCTGAACTTGTCGATGATGGTGCAAAGCAGCTTGTTGTCTATCTGGTCCAGACCGTAACGGTCGATATTCAATGCTTCCAGCGCAAACCGGGCTATCTCCATATCAATCCGTCCGGAACCTTTCACTTGGGCGAAGTCGCGCACACGGCGCAACAAGGCATTGGCAATACGGGGCGTTCCCCGGCTGCGTGAGGCAATCTCTCCGGCAGCTTCCACATCGCAAGGCACGCCCAGGATGTTTGCCGAACGGAGGATAATTTTCGTCAGCGTATCGTCTTCGTAATATTCCAAATGCAAGTTGATGCCGAAACGTGCCCGCAAAGGAGCCGTCAGCAAGCCGCTGCGCGTGGTGGCACCCACTAAAGTAAAGGGATTCAAGTCAAGCTGGATACTGCGTGCCGAGGGACCTTTGTCTATCATGATATCGATACGGTAGTCTTCCATAGCCGAGTAAAGATATTCTTCCACTACCGGACTCAACCGATGTATTTCATCGATAAACAACACGTCGTTGGGCTCCAGACTGGTCAATACACCTGCCAAGTCGCCCGGCTTGTCCAGTACCGGTCCCGATGTCACACGGAATCCCACACCCAATTCGTTGGCAATGATGTTGCTCAATGTGGTTTTACCCAATCCGGGAGGGCCGTGCAGCAAAACATGGTCTAATGCTTCGGCACGAAGCCGAGCCGCCTTGACAAAAATACGCAAGTTATCCACTACCTTGTCCTGACCACTGAAGTCTTCGAAGCGGAGCGGACGGAGCGCATTCTCGAAATCCCGTTCCTTGCCGGTAGGTTTATAATCGCGTATATCAAACTGTTCTTCCATAATTTCTTTCTGAATACCTTGCAAAGGTAGTGAATAATCTGAGTTATTTTACTACTTTTGTATTATTTCAGTCGGCAGACTATAAGCTTTTAAGTTGACAAGGAAACAAGTTGACAAGTTGACAAGGCTTTTTAAATGCATCAGTAAAACCATTCAAACCTTGTCAACTTGTCAACTGATACCTTGTCAACTTCAAGACCTTATCAACTAATAACTAACCAATATGACTACATTCAAAACTACACACATCGTTTATTTTTCTCCTACCCACACGACGGAGAAGATTGCCCGTGCCATCGGAGAAGGTATCGGGATGGGAAGACGTATTGAAACCGACTTGACACTGGATGAATCGGACGCCCCGATTGAAATCAATGATTCGCTGACGATACTTGCCGCCCCTGTTTATGGAGGACGTGTGGCTCCTGTCGCCATCCAACGGATGAAACGCCTGAAAGGACATCATGCGCCGGTAATATTGGTCGCCGTTTACGGCAACCGCGATTACGAAGACGCTTTGGTAGAGTTGCGCGATACGGCAATCAGGTTGGGCTTTACGCCCTTATCGGCAGGCGCATTCATCGGAGAACACAGCTACAGCACTTCACAATATCCGATAGCGATGGGCAGACCCGATGAAGCAGACCTCGATACAGCCCGCCGGTTCGGGAAAGAAAGCTTATCGAAACTGGAGCGAACAAATCTGCCTGTTCCTGCGTTCTTTATCAAAGGCAATGTTCCTTACAAACCGGCAATGGCTGGCAAGCCTTCAGCACCGGTCTGCACGGAGAACTGTTTCGTATGTGGCGAATGCATGGAAGTGTGTCCTACGCATGCCATCCGGCTCAGTGCCGACAACAGTTGCATTGAAACGGACGTAAACCGTTGCATCCGCTGTTGTGCCTGTGTAAAAGCTTGTCCAAACGGGGCACGCCGATACGATAATCCGTTCGCCGCTTTCCTTCACGCGAACTTCAGCAACAGGAAAGAGCCGGAATGGTTTATGTGATTTTTTTAAGGAGTTAAAGGAGTTAGAGAAGTTAGAGGAGTTAAAGAAGTTAGAGAAGTTAGAGGAGTTAAAGAAGTTAAGGAGTTAAGAAGTTAAGGAGTTAAGCCAATAGCGCTGCTGACAGTATCTAAAACCTAGTTCCTAGTACCTAGTCAACTAGTCATCTAAGAGAAAAGCCTTGTCAACTCGTCAACTGATACCTCGTCAACTATCTAAAATTCTCTGTATTTTAAATAACCATTTTATGACCAAAGACAAACGAGTATTAGTAGGAATGAGCGGAGGCATCGACAGCTCTGCCACATGTATAATGCTGCAAGAGCAAGGCTATGAGGTGGTAGGGGTAACCATGCGCACATGGGACATTCCCTCACATTTTTCCTCTCCCGACCAGGAGCAACCCGATGAGGTATTGGAAGCACAGGCTGTAGCCGCGAAATTAGGCATTGAACACCATGTAGCTGATGTACGCGAAGAATTCCGGAAAGTCATCGTGCAATATTTCATTGATGAATATATGCGCGGACGTACTCCCAACCCGTGTGTGCTCTGCAATCCTTTATTTAAGGAGCGCATCTTGTGCGAATGGGCAGACCGTACCGGCTGCCAATGGATTGCTACCGGACATTATTGCCGGCTGGAAGACCGGAACGGTTTACGTTATATCGTTACGGGAGACGACCCGATAAAGGACCAGTCGTATTTTCTCTGGAAACTTCCCCAAAGCATACTGAAGCGTATGCTCTTCCCTTTAGGCGGAATGACCAAAGAAGAAGTGCGCGATTACCTGGCAGGAAAAGGTTTCGAAGCCAAAGCACGTGGCGGAGAGAGCATGGAAATCTGCTTCATCGACAAAGATTACCGCGACTTTCTGCGCGAGCATTGTCCCGATATCGACCAAAAGATAGGTCCGGGATGGTTTGTCGACAGCAAAGGGTTGAAACTGGGACAGCATCAGGGCTTTGCTTATTATACTGTCGGCCAGCGCAGAGGTCTGGGCATCGCATTGGGCGAGCCTGCTTACGTATTGAAAATCAATGCGGAGAAGAATACCGTCATGCTGGGCAGCGTTGACCAATTGAAAACCCAATACATGCTGGTAGAACCCCCCGAAGCCCCCGACCTGCAAGAACTGCTTGCCTCTCCTCATCTTTCGGTACGCATACGTTACCGCAGCCGCCCCATTCCTTGCCGTGCCATCCAATTGGACAACGGCTGTCTGCTGGTAAAGTTTGAAACGGAAGCCTCTGCCATTACGCCAGGGCAATCGGCTGTGTTTTATGACGGCAACCGTGTGTTGGGCGGAGGATTCATCGCCTCGCAACAAGGCATCCATAAGATAGTTGCCGAAAAAAGTATGGAATTTGATAAAAAAGTGTGACAAGTGACCAAAAATCAGATGCTTTTTAATGCTATCTAAGAAGAAAAAAAGAAGATTAGAATAGCGAAAATGTGATAAAAAAGAAGCAAAGTATGTATTTTTTTTATAACTTTACTTTCGGTAAGCAATATCTGTATAACGTATAAACAAAAAAGATTATGAAACTGAGAAGAAACCTTACCGCACTCGTATTTGGATTAAGTACGATTGCAGTGTTTGCCCAAACCGGCAACACAGAGACACGACAGATTAAGGAAGAGGGAAAAACCGTGTTTAACCCACATTGGTTTATGCAAGTTCAGGCTGGAGCCTCTCATACTGTAGGAGAAGCTAAATTCGGAGACTTGATTTCGCCAGCTGCTGCATTGAATGTCGGCTATCAATTCACTCCTTTATGGGGATTGCGTGCCGGATTGAGCGGCTGGGGAGCCAAAGGTGCATGGACAAGTCCTAAAACCATCTACAAATATAACTATTTACAAGGAAATGTAGATGCAACACTTGACTTAGGTAACCTATTCTGTGGCTACTATCCGAAACGCTTCTTCAATGCCTACTTATTTGCCGGTATCGGTGTGAATGGAGCCTTTAATAACGACGATGCCATTGCTTTGAATGATGCGGGTCATAAATTGGAGTATTTGTGGCGCGACAATAAAGTAAATGTAGTAGGCCGTTTCGGATTGGGAACCAACTTACGCCTGTGCGACAATGTATTCTTCAATATTGAAGTGAATGCCAATACCATGTCAGATAAATACAATTCGAAGAAAGCTGGCAACTCTGATTGGCAATTCAACCTCTTGGGAGGATTTACATTCAAATTTGGAAAAACTTATACAAAGACAGAACCTGTTTACTACGAACCGACTCCAGCTCCTGCTCCGGAACCTGTCGTAGAAGAAAAGAAAGAAGAACCGGCTCCTGAACCTGTTGTAGAAGTACAACCGATGAAGCAGAACATCTATTTCGTTATCAATTCGTCTGAAATCCGTAGCTCGGAACAAAGCAAAGTCAGTGCCCTCATCGCTTACCTGAAGGAACACACCGATGCAAAAGTTTCATTGTGCGGATATGCTGATAAAAACACTGGTAACGCACGTATCAATAAGAAATTGTCGAAAGAACGTGCCGAAGCTGTAGCAGAAGCATTGAAAGCTCAAGGTATTGCAGCAGACCGTATTACTGTTGACTATAAGGGCGACACTATACAGCCATTCTCTACCATGGAAGAAAACCGCGTAACAGTTTGTATCGCTGAATAAAAAACTATTCTTTTCCTTAATCAGACTGTATCCTGTAGCACTTCTGCAGGATACAGTTTTTTTATATACCTACAGCATACTATGGGAATCTTATTGTCGAAAAGAAAATTGAAAAATGGGCGTTGTTCGCTTTATCTGGACTGTAACATCAATGGAAAAAGATACAAAGAAAGTTTAGGCATTACCCTCGAAGCGCCTACCAGCAAAGAAATACGTCTGGCTAACTGTGCTAAACTTCAATTGGCAAAGCTTTTGCGTGCCCAGCGAGAAATCGATTACCTTCATAATCATTATTGGTCACTATTGCCTCCGCTGTTCCATTCTCAAACCTCAAAAGAAGAAGGAGTGCCCGATGAACCTTCGCCTGATATCTTTTGGGTATCGATAGATTATCTCAATACGTATCGCCGGAAAGACAGGCGGGTGGCTCAGGCTGTATTCTCTTACCTGCGTCAGTTTCATCCGGCAGCTTTACCGGTCAATCACATTACACACGGATTCTGTACACGCTTTTTCTGTTTCTTGCAAGAAAGGCTTCATGGCAATACACCTGTCAATTATTTCAAAAAGTTCAAAATGTGCCTGGAATATTGTGTGGAAAAAAACCTGCTGCCAGACAATCCGGCCAAAGGCATCCGTTTGCCTCAGTACAATGATGTGACTAAGGAAATCTTATCAGCCAAAGAACTGGTTAAACTCACTCTTACGCCTTGCCGCAATCCGGAAGTGAAACGGGCTTTCTTGTTTTCATGCCAAAGCGGACTGCGCTGGTGCGATGTGCAAGAACTATGCTATAAGAATATAGACTTTGCCCAAAGACATCTGACACTGGTGCAGAAGAAAGTAGCCGGACATTCACAGAAATCAGTGCTTCACCTTTACCTGAACGAAAATGCCATGCGCCTGCTGCAAGAATCACAAGGTACACCCGATGATTACATCTTCACTCTTCCGTCACATTCCTACTGTTTGCGCATCATCAATGAATGGACAGCACGTGCCGGACTACGCAAACATATCTCGTTTCATTGTGCACGTCACACCTTTATTACATCGATTATGGCAAGGGGAGCCAACATCAAGACGGCAGCTTCACTGGCAGGACACTCCAGCACACGGCATACAGAGAAATACATACATATCATCGACCAGCAGAAGCAACAGGCCGTAGAAAGTCTTCCGTCACTCCCCCTCGAAGCCGGGAAAAGCCCTTGTTAATTTCTCTATTTGATAACTTGTTGACACTTCAAAAGAGAATAAATACAAAAAAACACGTCAAATTTTCGAGAAATCAATCCTTTTTATATACTTTTGCGCTGTGTAATTAACAATCTTAATTTGAGATTATGAACGAACTGAAAGTAAGCCTTAAAAGAATAGCCGAAGACGGCTTTACACGCAACGACGAAATATTGTCTGATGCATCAAAAGCATTAATTCCGCAGATGGGATTCGAGTTGCTTTCTGATATTAAGAAAAATATGCTGACTATCGTAGCACATGTAGGTTATGTCACTCCCAATAAGGAGGTGGCTGCTGCGTTGCGTTTCCGTTTTTCACTGGAAGTAGACAGCTTGAGTAACTTGGAATATGTGACTAATCCGCAAAAAGGCACGCATCAATATAAATTCCCCAATGGGTTTATCGAAGCCGTATTGACCGATGTCTATGCCACAGCCCGTATATTGATGGCTCAAAAGCTGGTCGGAACCCGGTTGGAAAATGCTTACTTACCCTTCGGAGGAGCAGGTAGTCTGATCCGCATGATGCAGAAAAAATAAATAAAAACTATTTTTCCCTATACAAACGGTTGCAGAGGACAAATAAATTGTGTCTTCTGCAACCGTTTTTTGTCTCATCATATATTTGATACACTCAAATTCACGTTATCTAAGCATTCGATTTCTTGACCTCATTATTTTTTAGCATGCAAAAATTCGTTTGGTGCTTCAAGGAACAAAGACGAGTTGCGTAGACTTGCGTGGAAGGTATTGATGACGTCCGGAATCGCCACCAAAGCCAATTGCTTCTCCCGATACATCTGACTGCATTTGCTGGAAGATTAATAATCTTACAGCCGGAAGATTAATAATCTTATCGCTTGAAGATTATTAATCTTATCAGAAACGAAGCTATCTGCTCCGTTGTAGGCAGTAGGATGTGTAGGCGGTTTTTAAACCTTGTTATGAATAGATTTCAGCGTGAACAAAGTACTTGAAATTGCAAAGACAATATCATCGGTAACAAGCAAGCTACATCCCGCACTCGGATCTTGTTGCTGACCTCCGAACAGCAACGTCTCACATCCCTGCTGACAGCTCATGTCTAAATCGGGTGTCCCATTGATGAAGTCAGGAGCATTCGATTTGTTTACTTAATTTACTGTTTATTCTTTTTAACATTCCTGCTTTTATCCTCTTTTTCCCGTAAAATGCCTGTGAGGCTTAGTTCAGCTTTTAGACTAC
>ULRR01051115.1_pt1 | contig 21815 bp, 19 predicted proteins | sample 1955651 | NCBI WGS metagenome assembly ULRR01 (sample SAMEA4835688, study PRJEB28245) | human gut metagenome | biome: gut microbiome; material: fecal sample | place: Denmark | collected 2008
CTCCTTACCCTTCTGCACGGCAATGGAGACTTTTCCTATTATAAAGTATTCATTGTTTGACACAACATAAAGAAGCGGCTTTACCCCATCGGTCAGCTTGCCGAAATAGCAATCCTTTATCACCGCCGTTACGGGCATCAGCTCCATTCCTCCTTTAATCACGGTCCCGTCGTCATACCCTATAACCCACAAGGGCGATTCCGCTCTGACAAAAGCATCTTCCCTACGGGTATAGCCGAATGTCCGCATCGCAGCTTCGTTCAGCACCATCTTACTCTGAGCGAGACCATCCACTTTATCCGGCAAACTGCCTTCAAGCACTTCCAATCCGTAAAAATCAAAGAAATCGGAAGGAACGAACAAGGTATTCATCAACACACCCTCATCTTTGTCATTCATGATTTTCGTCAGATATTCGGAATTGATTTCATCGTACGAACTGTTTATCCACGATTCGATATAAGGACACTCGTCCAACGCTTTCCGAATGCTTTCCATACGCTTGGCGCGTGCCCTTCTCCGTTCGTCTGTTTCGTTTCCATAGTTCCGGTTCTCCAGTTGCAGGTCTACCTCCAATATTCCTTCCGTGCGGAAACCCGGAGGAGTATGAGTAAGGAAATAGAAATGACGGCTGAAATAAACCGACAAGACCACAAGCACCACTGTAAAGACATACTGAATGCCCAGCAACACCACACGCGGCGCAACGGAATAGCGCACCGGCACCGGACGCATCGAGGTGACAGGCGAACCGTATCCATATTTGATATAGGGATAGACCGACGTCAGCAAAGGCAACACGGCAAGGATGCCCAACGAAAGCCAACCGTCGAAAAAGGTATAGCCTATCGGTTCGCCCAACAGACGCTCTACCGGAACGGCTGTCACCTCGATGAGCAGCCACGCAAGGAAGAGGGACATCAAGACCAGCAGAAAGTTCTCCAACCAGATTTCCTTAAAGAGCGCGGCACGTCCCAGCCCCAAGACTTGCTTGACGGCGTATCCGCGCGAACGTTTCAACATCATCACCATATAAAGATTGATGAAGTTCAGGATGCCTACCGCCAACAGAAGCACAATCACTCCCGACAAAATAAACAGATAGGACTTATCGCCGTGCCTCATCAAGGAGCCTTCGACAATGAGGGAGCGGTCGAAATAAAGCTGCCGCCAAGGCACAAACTGATAACGCTCGAGATAGGAATCGTTTTTACGATAAACATTACTCACCTTGTTCACCGCATCCAAATCGGTACCAGGCAATACGCGAAGCACTTCGATACTCATCCGGTTCCACTGCTGCAATCCGTACGGAAGCAGCAAGTCGAACTTCCAGGTGGTTTTACAGGCAGGGGAATCAATCACTCCTTCTACCACCACCGGATAACCGTCGTAAACCAATACCTTACCTACCGGATTCTCTTTCCCGAAAAGCCGTTCGGCAAACCTACGGGTAAGTACAGCCGAACGTCCGTCGTGCATCGTTGCTGTCCCTTTCACTACCGGATAAGCGAAAAAACGGAAAAAGGCAGGCTCTACCGCCAGCATATCGACATGATAATTGCGGTTTTCATACAAGATGTTGGTACGCTCGTTAGGCACTATCCGGCAACGTTCGGCTATCTGCCCGTCGCCGATATAAACCGAATCCATATACCGCCTGTCACTCGGCGTCTTATTGCCTTGAAAATCTATCAAGGGCACCACCATGGTTTCCGGACGGATGCAATTGGCATCTATCGTCAGGTCGCGATGGATGTAACGCAACAGGATGATGCTGCAAGCCAGGCTGAAAGCTAGTCCCAGCAAGTTGATAAGGGTATAGACACGTGCCCGTGCCAAAAAGCGTAATGTAGAATTCAATGTTCTCATAAACTGTCGTTTGCTGTCTGCTTATTAAATTTATTCTTTCAATACCAGTTCTTCGGCATCCCCAAAGTTATCATATCCTGTGATAATAACCCAATCTCCGGGCTGCAAACCTTCGGTTATTTCGTATTGCCCGGGATTTTGCCGGCTGATGTGTATCGGCACTTTCACCGCCTTCTTATGCCGGGCATCCAATTTGAATATCCAGTCGCCGCCCGTGTACTGATAGAAATCGCCGCACGGAATCACGATTGCCTTTTCGGATTGTCCCAGTTCTATCTGCACCCGATAACTTTTGCCGAGCCGCATATTGTCGGGCATCGCGCCGGTAAACACCAGGTCTACATCGAAAGTACGCTCTTTCACTTCGGGCACAACTTTCGACACCCGAAGCGGATAACGCTTGCCTTGGTACGTAACCGAAGCGGGCAATCCGGTAGTGATACGGTCGATGTAATACTCGTTCACTGCCGTGCGTATCTTGAACCGGTCCATCACTTTTATCTCGGCAATGTTTTCGCCCGAAGCCACCTGTTGCCCGGAAGTGACTTTGACGAAGCTCAGTTGCCCGTCAGCAGGCGCACACACCGTGAGGTTATTCTTCCGCCTCAACGAACGCTCCCATTTCTTCCGTTCCCGTTCGCGGTCGTTGTGGAGCAAGGCTTTACGGATGACCGTCATGGCAGAATCGCTTTGCAGGCTTTGCAGCTTCAGCCGGGTCGACTCGGTCTTATACCGGTATTCGTCGGCAGACACTTCCAGCTGCGCCTTGCTGCGGATTCCCATTTTGTATTCCTCTTCCTCAAGGGCAAAACTTTTGCGGATTTTGTCTAGTTCGTAAGCAGCCTCCAAAGCCTGTTGTTTCAGAGTCAGCGTCTTCTGTTCCATCTCCAAGGCTTTCTCTTCATAAGAAATGCGCTGCTTCTCCCATTCATCCCGTTGGTCTTCGATGTCGCGCATCAAGTCGGGGTTCTCCAATATCAGGATAGTATCGCCTTGCTTCAACAGGCTGCCTTCTTCCGCCACAATGCGCTCCACATTGCCTGCCTCACGGGTGTTGACCAACAAGGTCAGCATGGGGTGAACCACTCCTTCCACATCAACATATTCCAAAAAGTCATCGCTTTTCACCTCAGCCATCTGCACCAAGCTGTTATCTATACGTAGCCTGCGCGGACCGGAGGCAAGCACTGTCACACAGACCAGTCCGGCTATGACAACCACTCCCGCCACCAAACGATAACGGTAGCGCACATACCAAGGTTTCTTTTCCAATTTTATATCCATTGTCTTTCTTCTATTAGGTAACGAGGTAACTAGTGACTAGGTGACTAGTTTTTTTACAGCAGATAAGGATACTTGCAAACAGTTCTGAACACATCAGTCAGACTATTTAAAGTCTAGTCAACTAGTACCTGGTCAACTAGTCACCTCAAAAACTTAAAAACTCAAAACTTAAAAACTCAACGACTCACTCAACGGACAATCGTGCTCGAAGTCATATTGTGTCATGCTGCGCAATCCGTAGTAGAGCGTCCAATATGTTTTCAGCGTTTCGATGCGGTTTCGTCTTGCCGTATCTTTCTCCGTTATCGCGGCATTCAGGTCAAGTATGGTCGACTTCCCCATCAGATACAGACGGAGAGCCACTTCGTAACGCCTGCGTGCCGTTTCGTCTGTTTTCGCCGCCACAGCTACCTGACGTGCCTGCAGATTGAATTGCCGTACCATTTTCCGTACATTCAGCTCGAAGTCGGTCATCCCTTGCGCTACCTGCGTATCTACCAGTTCGATATTCGATTTGGCTACACGCACCTTTCCTTTTCCTCTTCCCCAGTCGAGGATAGGCACTGCTATCGAAAGACTGACGTATTGCTGGTCCAGCAGATGGCGATAGGATGCCCGCAGGTTATCAGCAGTCTGCGAAAGCCCGAACTGCACATACAGGTCAGCTTTCAGCCCTCTATCGGCGCGGGCAGCAGCCAGCCGGCTACGGCTTTCCAGCTTCAGCCTTCTGTACATCTCGATGTCAGGACTATGGGCAAACGCCCTTTCCAATGCCTTGTCGAGCGGCACCTCGAAAGCCGTCACGCTGTCTGCCGTCTCTATCTCTATCGGCTCCTCCCGGCGAATGCCCAAAAAAGAACAGAACGTCAGCATCGCATCCTCCACCTCAATGCCAGCCTGTATCATGTCGGCTTCTTCGGTCAGCTTGTTCACTTCCAACTGAAGCATCTCGTTCTCGGTGATGTTACCGATGTTGTATCGTCCGCGGGCATAACGGTAAAGAGTATCCGCCGAAGCGTAATTGGCACGTGCGATGTCCAGATTAGCCTGTGCCGTAGCCAGGTCGAAGAACAGTTCGCAAGCCTTCGAGGCAATCAGTTCCAAGGTTTCGGCGTATGCCTTCTTCGCTTCGCGGAAACGTACCGGCTCGATACGGCGGTTCCACTTCAAGGAATTATAACCGAAAAGAGCCTGTTGGTAACCGACGGTAAACGGCTGAGTGCTGTATGCCTCGGCAGAGCTGCCGAACTCGTCCATCCGTTGTGCCGAAGTCTGCAAGAACAGGTTACCTCCCGTAAACCAGATGTTCTGACTCACCGACAGACTTAAATCGGTATTCAACTGATTCTGACGGAGAAACTGTCCGGTTCCGTCGGGCTGGGTCACCCGGTTGATTTGCCGGTTCAGATAAGGCGTTGCTGTCAGACTGACCTCCGGCAGGTAATCGGCACGGAAAGAACGGTAACTCCAATAAGCCGCACGGTAAGTATGCCGCGCAGCCTGTGCTTCGGGCGAATGGGCTTGCGCTATCCTGATAGCATCGGCAAGGGTCAACCGCTCGGCTGCCGCCTGTACCGTTATCAGCCCGACAAGACATATCATTCCGATAAACCGTTTCATACCTTTCTACATAATGATTCGCTAATCAAGGTCAAAATCCGTGCCACAATAACAATCGGTTAATTATGAAACACTTAACAAACAGACGGCTATCTTGAGACTGTGCGGAAACACACATATTTCGTGCGAAAGCGCACATACAGCACATCCTGAAAATGTTTATCTTTGCGCAAAGAAGCAAAACGGAAACGATGGAACAAAAAGGGAAAATACTGATTATCGATGATAACGAAGATGTACTCTTCGCGCTGAACCTGCTGTTAGAACCTTATATGGAGAAAATAAAAGTAACGACGCAACCGGCACGCATCGAACACTTCATGACCACGCTGCATCCCGATGTCATCCTGCTCGACATGAACTTCCGGCGGGATGCCATCAGCGGACAAGAAGGTTTCGACTGCCTGGAACAAATCCTGCACATCGACCCGCAAGCCGTAGTGGTCTTCATGACAGCGTATGCCGATACCGACAAAGCCGTGCGGGCTATCAAGGCAGGAGCCACCGACTTTATCTCGAAGCCGTGGGAAAAAGAAAAACTGCTCGCCACCCTTTCGTCTGCCATCAAACTCAGCCGGTCGCGCAAGGAAGTAGGAAGGTTGCAAGAGCAGGTGCTTGCCCTGAAAGGAGATGACGACCTGCCGGAGCTTATCGGCAACTCACCTGCCATGCAAAAGGTGAAAGAAACCATTTTCAAGCTGTCGGACACCGATGCCAACATCCTGATATTAGGCGAGAACGGAACCGGGAAAGACCTGGCAGCCCGGATGCTGAAACATTTTTCACCCCGAAAAGAAGCGGCATTCGTAACCATCGACTTGGGAAGCATCCCCGAACAACTGTTCGAAAGCGAGCTATTCGGATACGAGAAAGGAGCTTTCACCGACGCACGGAAAGCCAAACCCGGACGAATGGAAATCGCATCGGGCGGCACACTCTTCCTGGACGAAATAGGCAACCTCTCCCTCCCCATGCAAGCCCGGTTGCTGACCGCCATTGAAAAGAAACGCATCGTACGGCTGGGTGCCATCGAACCCATACAGATTGATGTGCGGCTGATATGCGCCACCAACGCCGACCTGCATAAACGGGTAGCGGAAGGGAGCTTCCGGCAAGACCTGCTTTACCGCATCAACACCATCGAACTGCGCATTCCCCCTCTGCGGGAAAGAGGGGAAGACATCCTGCTGCTGGCAGAACACTTCCTTGTCAGATACAACCGGAAATACCATAAGGAAGCCAAGGGACTGACACGGGAAGCCAAGAACAAACTGCTGAAATACCACTGGCCCGGCAATGTACGCGAGTTGCAACACACCCTGGAACGGGCAGTCATCCTAAGCGAAAACAACCTGCTCCGCCCGCATGATTTCCTGTTTCCTACGGCTGCAGAGAGAGAAGAAAACAACGATATGCCGGAACTGAATCTGGAAAAACTGGAACGCAAAGCCATCGAACAGGCATTGCGGAGCAGCAACGGAAACGTAAGCCGGGCTGCCGAACTACTGGGCATCACCCGATTCACCTTATACCGGAAACTGGAAAAATTCGGCTTATGAAAAACTATACATACACCCTGCCCCTGCATATCGTATGCCTCGTCGCATCGGCTATCGGCGGCGCTTTCGCCATAGTATATCACTTATGGTTCTGCGCAACCGCCTGCGCCGCCATTCTTACCGGTATAGGCATCAGCCTCTACCGGATGCAAATCAGGCAGACAAGCATGATGCGGCGGATTGTAGAATGTATGAAAAGCAACGATCTGTCGCAACTGGCATGCGCCCCTTTTAAGGATAAGGACATGCAGCAACTGGCTGCCGACACATCGGAAGCCCTGAAAAACATCCGTTCGCACCTGAACGAAGAAGAGACCAAACACCAGTATTACGAAAACCTGCTGAACCAGGTAGACACTGCCGTACTGGTCTGCTACCCGGACAGACGCATAGCATGGATGAACAAACCGGCACAACACTGGCTGGGCAACTGCAACAAACTGCCCGAGCCCCTCTATACGGCACTGAAAGAGAAACAAGCGGTCGTCCGGCTGCCGCACTCTCCGATGCCGACCGAGTTCGCTCTATCGGCTACCCGCATCGAACTAAAGGGGAAATCTTACCGGCTGGTCAGCCTGAAAAATATCCACACCGCACTGGAACACACCGAAATGGAAGCCTGGCAAAAACTGATTCGTGTGCTGACACACGAAATCATGAACTCTATCACTCCCATTATCTCACTGGCAGACACGCTGAGCGAACGCAGCGAAAAGACTGATGGAAACGACGCTTATACCCACAACCAACTGCAACAAGGACTGCAAATCATCCGCCGAAGAAGCAAAGGATTGCTGGAATTTGTGGAAAACTACCGGAAACTGACCCGTATCGCCCTGCCTGTAAAAAACGATATACAGGTGAAAGATTTCTTCGACGAACTGAAACAACTCTTTGCGGACCCACGTATCACATTCGATTGCCCGGACACCGCACAGCCTTGGAAAGCCGACCGGGGACAAATGGAACAAGTATTCATCAACTTGCTTAAAAACGCCCAGGAAGCCTGTAGGGAACGCCCGTCAGCATACATCAGCGTTCATGCAGAAACCACTGACGGACAATGGAAATTCACCGTAACCGATAACGGAGAAGGCATGTTGCCCGAAGTGACCGAAAGGATATTCGTCCCTTTCTTTACCACCAAGCCTAAAGGTTCAGGCATCGGACTGGCTCTATGCAAACAAATCGTCAGGCTGCACGGCGGACTGATTGCCGTAACATCGCAACCCGACAAAGGAAGCTGCTTCACAATCACTTTTCCAATAAACTTATAAAAAAACGCTGAGAAGATAGAACAACTATCATTCACAGCGTCTTTTTCACTTTCTCCGACAGACAAGAATCAAAGAGTTAGAAGTTAAAGTTTAATAGTTAACGAATTGACAAGGTAACAAAGTTTTAAAATTGATAATCAAAAAAATAATAATCCGCGGAAATCTGCGTGAATCTGCATTTCAAACAAAACCTTGTCAACTGATACCTTGTCAACTGAAGCCTTGTCAACTAAAATTTACTTCACTATTTTCACCAGCAAAGTCTTGCCTGCCGATTTGCCTTTCATGTCAAACGACTCCGACTTTATCAGTCCGATGCCTTCGGCATACCATTCGGTGACACGATGTGTGGTGGTTTTCAGCAACACCTTGGTACGCTTCAGGTACGTGATTTTCATGCAATCGAACTTTCCTGCCGTGGTGCTGACTTGTTCTTCTCCCATATAGGCGGCTCCCGAAATATTGATTTCATTTTTCAGCATATTCACGATGAGCGAATAAGAACGATTGGGCATGCTTTCTCCTGCCGGTGCATTGTTCTTCAGCACAAACGCATTCTCGCCTTTATACTTCAATTCTTCCCGCATGGCTGAACGGGCTGCCGTATCATACTTGTCAGGGTCTGAATCCGAATCGATATAAGGACCATACGCCAAATCCTCGGCACACACCGTCTGGCTTCCATCGTAACTCCAATCGAAACGCGTATAGCTGGTATTGTTTTTCAACTTGTTGGTCACAATCTTATTGATGTACGTAGCCGTCACTTTCCCGTCTCCCTTACCGACAAACTGAACCGTAGCCGTTTCATTCGAAACGCTCTGCCCAGCCTCATCATAATTGACATACTGAAGTTCCGTACCCTCTACCGTACAAAAGTATTGCGCATGCATGGCATGACAAGCCCACATCGCAACCATAAACATAATCATCTTTTTCATTTGCATTTCCATTTTTCTATTTGCGGCACAAACTTACAAATTTCTTTTCAGCAAAGATACACTTTCATACACAGACTTATATACAATTACCAAAAAATTCGGTTATATCTTTCTCTATCAAAGGAGCTACAAACATTTTTATAACCAACCCTGCTGAAAATACAAAAATTGATTGTTTGTTTCAAATCAATTGCTTAATATTGCATCTTAGAAAACACAATTTAAATTTAAAATCTTTTACCTATGACAGAAACCCAATACCCTATCCCTCCCCTAAGCCGGAAAATGTTCTATATTCCTATCGTCTGCTTTTTATTCATTACAGCAGTTTGCCTCATTATGTATTTTTATATGCCTTCCGTTGTGAAAAACGCTGCAGACAAAACTTATATTCTGACTTTATATTCCCTTTTCTCCATACTCATTGTAGCCTGTTTTGTCATAATCATCCTAAAGCTAATCAACCTGTATGCACAAAGTTTCAAGTCACTTCAAAACACTTATGAAACCCTTTTCGTAGAAGAACAAAAATTAGCCATCAGACAAAAGAAGAATGAATCCGACAGTTTGGAAAACTTGACACAACGCATCCAAGCCATAGAAGACAAACTGAAAGACCCTCAAACGACCAATCAGGAATTGGCAAACAAATTATCCATAACTGAAGCTGAACTGAAAGCCTTAAAAGCAAAAGCCGAATACCTTGAAAAAATAAATGAACGTTTAACTTATAAATAACCCTATCATCTTATGAATGATTCTTATAAATCAATCGGTCTGTTCATCGACGGAGGCTATTACGCCAAAGTCAATGAAGCGCTGGAAGACAGTTGTTCGTACAACATCAATGTCGCCGCTTTAATGAATTTCATCCGCCAACAAATCTCTACCATCGAGAAGAGTCCGTTAAGAGATTGCCAGATTACCGAAAGCCATTATTTTCGCGGACGTTATCGCGTAAACGACGCCAATAGCAAACACCTCTTATTCCGTGAACGCAAATTCGAGGATTCCCTCATTGAGAATGATGTAATCTTCCATTACAAGCACTTACGTGAAATTCAAAAAGAAGGAGACATCACGGTCATCGAAAAAGGCATTGATGTATGGTTTGCCCTTGAAGCCTACGAATTATCCTTGATCCGTAAATTCGACTATGTAGTCCTTATCACAGGCGATGCCGATCATGAAATGTTGGTAAAAAAGCTAAAGGCATTAAAGATTAATGTCATCCTGCTCACTTGGGATGTTTCGTCCGACAAAGGAACATCTACCGCCAAGCTGCTCCGTGACGAAGCATGTATCCACATCGAAATCAACAAACAACTCGAAACAGATGCTACATTATTAAATCAACTTTGCCATAAAGTATAAACCGATATGCAAAGACACACATACACCCTTGTCCAGTTTGATACAGTAATTTCACCCGATGAAATCATTGCTTTCCGGGGAGCCATATTGAATGCGTTTCCCACTCAACCATTGTTTCACAATCACATTGGCACAGGGTTTCATTATGCCTATCCTTTAGTGCAATATAAACGGATAAACAAGCATGCCTGTATCATGGGAATCAACGAAGGAGCAAAGGCTCTGAAGGCTTTAACCGAGAGCCCCTCTATCCCGTTCCAACTCCATGAAAAGAGAAAAGAGTTGAGAACAACCTCCATACAGTCTGCTGCTTTTACACTCGATGTATATAAACAAGATGAGGAAAATGCCTCATCTTGTTTCCGTTACTATAAGCTAAAGGATTGGCTGCCGCTAAACCAAGCCAATTACCTCAAGTATCACAAAGAAACAAGCCTGCTTGAGCGGATAAAAATGTTGGAAAATATACTGACAGGCAACATCATTTCGTTGGCAAGCGGATTAAAATTCTTTATCAACGAAAAAATCTGTTGCAACATTGTTTCCATCCATACCCAACGCATTTCCCAATATAAAGGAGTCCGTTTGCAAAGTATGGATTTGACTTTCCGTATAAACATGCCTCTGCCTCCCTATATAGGGATAGGGAAAGGAGCCAGTATCGGTCACGGAATAATACTACCGACAAAACAGAAAGCAGAATGAAAAAACAACGCTTATTCTTGATTGGCGGAATGGATTTGGAAATGCAAACCATCACCAGTCTTCTACGTAAACAAGGCATTCCTTATCGCGACGCGTCTTTACATTGGAACAATGCATTACTAAGTCATTATCAACAAGAAGTGCAAACTTACGGAGAACAACCGGAATGGGAATTATACGGCATTGAACTTCGTGAAGACATACCTGCTCCATCCAACTACACCCGCATTGATCATCACAATGATTATGCACATCGCCCCTCTTCGCTCGAACAAGTAGCCACGCTATTACATATACCGATGGACAGACACCTTCAATTGGTGGCTGCCAATGATTCGGGCTATATACCGGCTTTGCAAGCGATGGGTGCAACTTCCGATGAAATAAGACGTATCCGCCTTGCCGACCGCAAAGCTCAAGGGATAACGCCCGAAGACGAAATTCTGGCAGAAGCATCCATTGCCCAAGGAATGACGCACGAAGGAAATCTTTTGCTGATAGAAGCGCAAACCTCATGCTTTGCCCCTATCTGCGACCGCCTTTATCCTTACAAGCGGCTACTTATCCATAACCATCACGAAATAGCCTATTACGGTGCTGGGATAAATGTCTTGTCTAACTATTTCGCAAAAGCGATACAGGCAGGACACATGTATCATGGCGGCGGTTCAAACGGTTACTTCGGAACAGCGGCCGATTATTATTCTCCAGAAGAATTAAAAGCAATCATACAACTCATCCAAAAGCTCACGACATCATGACCACACACAGTTATCACATTTTTTATTTCCCGTTCAGTTGGGAGATAACAGGCACTCAATCGCGTATACTGTCTCAACGAATTAACCTAACCGGCATCCATTATAAAGCACATTCCGAATGGCTGCACATACAAAATCCGGTAACAGAAGAAGAGGCGACCGACCTATACAACGAAAAGAATTATTATTACCGCTTCGTACATAACATTCTTTACGATGAAGCCGGCAATCCACTGAATCTTATCCGGCACTACGAACGCCAGGAGCCTCAACAATCCGATAATGTCAAATACCTTATCAAGGTAAAAGGACGTCCACATCCTTACGTTCTGACGGTAGATGCCATCAATATCAATCTCTATTCCACGGGGGTAGGCTTTCTATCGTTCTACCTCAAGAACGACAGGGATGACCAAAAAGAGCCTGACGACATTTTAGCCATCAATCAGTACGGACGCCGGGTTATGCCTCCTTTCTATGCCGACATCATTCGCAGAAGCGAAATAAGCGAATACATAGACCTCCAAGGATTAACTCCCGGCAACGACTATAAAGAAACATTCGCCGACTATAAACCGACCGACAATTGGAAGCCCGCCTCATTTATCACCACATTGATTTATGAACTGGCAGACAATATCACCGTAAACCCTATCATCGACGACCGCTTATTTGTGGCGTGCTGGTACAAAAACCAAGAGTTAGCCAATAAATTTACCGAAAATCCGCAAGCATACTGCGACCCAGCCGACTCATTCTCCTCTTTCTGGTATAAGTTTCTCTATATAGACAGTTCTGATGAAACTTGCCAGAACAACGAAATGAAAACAGAACTTCTGAAAAAGCACACCTATCTCCGTTGGCAAAAGTGGAGTTCGCTTTACGGAGTAAGCCGCTATTCGTTAGTCTACCTGACCAATCCGGGAGCCCCCGATTACTTGCTTCGTTATTTTCAAACCATCTATGCCCGTATGACAGAGCTGGTGTTGGTTCAGCGTGCCTCTATGCTGCGCTTTTCCGGCGAAGTGACCTTGGTCAGCAACCTCTCCCACCAAAATGTAGAACAGGTATCCAAACGCATCAGCTCGCTTTATAAAGAATACATCCGGTTCATGAACCAAATCTATTTCCGCGAAATCACAGCGCAAGACCAAGGCACCGAGTTATACGATTTGCTTCAATCCAGCCTCAAGCTGGAAGAATACATCAAAGACCTGGATGGAGAAATCGGAGAACTGCACGAATACATATCCCTCAAAGAAGACCGCAGCCGCAATGAAAAGGCAAGTTTCCTCAACGATATCGCCACCCTGTTGCTGCCCATCACGGTGGTTACAGGCTTTTTCGGCATGAACAAATGGGACGACATCTTCGAAGACAGCCCGACGGAAGGCATTTATTGGAAAATATGCATTCTGCTGGTTGGTGTCTTCGCTGCATTGATTGTCATCTTTAATCGCAAAAAAAAGTTGTGAGTTTAAATAATTATTACTACATTTAGCACCGATAATAAATATAACATACTATGGACACACTGACATTTTATCTGCAGCAGCATACGCCTTTGATAGATTTCCAGCACTATCAGGACGGATCCACGCTACGTGCCTCAGCTGTAAAGCCCCAGTTGGACAGATTTCTGATCAATCTGATGGGAGGAAGAGAGATTGCCGAAAGAAACAATTGGCTGGCACGCTCCGATGCCAAAGACAGTACAGCCTTGAATTATCGAATGAACATTCTCCCTACAGGCGAACGCGACTCCGACTTATTAAAAAAGAAGTTAGACAGTTTTCCTAACTTCTTTGGCAATATGAAAATTGATTCAGCTGATGATGAAAAATACAAAAGGTTTACGTTTTATCCTGACCCTTTAGAGGTCACGCTGACTTTTCCGGCTATTGAAGGTCCTTCGTTGGCAGAATTCCTGCGGACCGAACACCGGGATGCTTTGGCTCAATTCTTTTTCCGCACCAATTTCGGTACGAGGGCTTCCAAAGGTTTCGGTTCCTATTATTTATGCAATGACGAAGAAGAAAACCCATCATTCTATATCTCGCCACATCGTTTACATACCGATGGCTATGCTTTTAGAGTAGACACCGAAAATAATCAAGGCATCTATAAATACAAAACTTTGTTTCGTGTAATAGAATTGTTTTATAAAGCTTTGCGCAGCGGCATCGTTGAATACGGAAAAAATGGTTATAAATTCGACTCTTTAGCGCACCGCTATTGCAATGATGTGCTTAAAGCTGTATGGGATAAACAAGGCATCAAGAAAGTGGTGTTCGAAAGTTCAAATCCCAATCCGAAGGGATATTGTGACATCAAAGACACACTGGGATTTTCCACGAATGAAAATTGGCGTCAACAACAAGATTCCATCTTAAAAAAGATTGTAGGTCAAGGCAACAACTTGCCTACCCGCATGCAATCTCCCTTATTGTTCAAGCCGATTGCAAACGATAAAGTTTTTACCGTCTATCTTATATTCAAAGAAGAAGAAGTAAAGCTAGACGAATTTCTGTCATACCGTACAGTACGTGCCCAGGCAAAACGAAACCGTAAATATGTCGACTTAACCTTGCCGCATTCGTTCCGCTTGGAAGATTTCTTCAAGTACATCCTTAGTTTGCCTGCGTATGTAGAAGATGAGTATACAGGCCATCCCTACACCGACATACTTAACGATATTTTCAACCAACTTAAACAAAATCCGACTTAAACCCGCTCTCATTATGTCATATTATTTAGCAATCAATATAGGACCTATCGGCTTGACCCTTTCCATGGCTCGCAAGCCGCGGGAATTCTGGCAAGCCAGTTACCTGTTTTCGCACCTGATGAAGTGTTTGTTGGACAGCTTTTCGCAAGAAAGTCAGTTGACGCTTCTTTCTCCTCAGATAAAGGAAGAAGACAATAAAGAGGTTTCAACTTCTTCCTGTAAAGTCAAAGCCGGCATTTATCCCGACCGGGCTTTTTTCAAATCCGCCACGCCGATTGCCGATGAAATTGTCAGCCAAAGGATAACGAAGGGACTCGATAAGTTTGCCGAAGACATCTGTTTTCCCCAAGGCATCGAGTATACAAAAAAGATTGTCCGTGATTACTTCCATGTCATGACTGCGTCTTGCGATTCCGGCACCGACCGGGAAGCCGTAAGCCAACTGAACAACTGGCTGAACGGTCTGGAGCTGTCCGTTCATGCGCCGCAGCCGGGAACGGTAGACGAGATTTCTCAATTGCTGCAAAAGAAGTTCGATTCACCTCTATTCCGCCTGGCTTTTGGTGAAAAACGTTTTGATGTGGAAACCTTGGAAAACATAGCGGAATACGAAATAAAAGCTTTAGGAGCTTTCCCGAAAACTTACCATAAATATATATGCATTGTCCAGGCGGACGGTGACGGAATGGGAGAAGTGGTTACGCATCTTCCCGACGGGGAACTGACGAAAATATCCGGTCAGTTGGCAAGTTTTGGCAGGCAGGCATGCCAGACGATTGCCGAATACGGAGGCATGCCTATCTATGCCGGAGGCGACGACCTTCTGTTCATAGCACCGGTATGGGGAGAAAAAGAACAACGCCGGTCCATCTTCGACTTAATGGATACGCTGGACACCTATTATATAAATACGGTAAGCAAGCCGGTGGAAGCGCTTGGCATGAAAAATGATAAAGAGAAAGCAATCGTTACCAACATGTCTTTCGGCCTGTCTGTCACCTATGCCAAATTCCCGCTGTACGAGGCTTGGCAATATGCCGCCGACCAATTGTTCGGCAAAGCCAAACGCAATTGGGAACAGAAACACGCCCTTGCCTGGAAACTGCAAAAACATTCAGGCTCCGGATTCGAAGGCGACCTTACACGCGAAGACGCGGAGCTATATAAGGCATTCAAGGAACTGCTTTGCATTCCCGCTCCCGAAAGAATCGTATCTGCCGTGGCTCATAAATTGCGTGCCAACGAAGGCTTGCTGGCTTTGCTCGAAGACAAGACAGACGCCGAATATAGCAAACGGCTGGACGCTTTCTTCAAGGAAGTAATCGACATCGAAGGCAAAGACGATACAGCCTTGCTCTATTTGGAACAGGTAAAGAACTTATTGAAAGAAACAAGGAAAAGCCTGAAGCATAAAAAACAGTCTTCATCCCAACCGGACGAAACACCTGCCGCCCGCTTGGTGAGTACAGTCTACGGCATGCTCCGCACTGCCAAATTCTTTATAGGAGAGGAGGAAAAACTATGAACACTTACAAAATAACACTTACCCCTGTAAGCCGCTATTTCTTCGGCGGCGATATGACTTTCAAGGTAGAAGGACAGGAGAAGTACAGCGAACAATACGGCAGTTATATCATCCGGTCGAACCGTTTCCCGCAACAGACATCACTGCTCGGCATGCTCCGCTTCCTTATCCTTTCCCACGACGCTACGGCTTTCAGCCGCACGAAAAACAAGATAACAGACCCGCAACGTGCCCAAGAGCTTATCGGGGCAAGCAGCTTTACCGTCAACGATGACTATCGGGAAAACGATTTCCGTTGCATCCGGCAGCTGTATCCCTGTTTTCTGGAACTGAAAGATGACTCCGGAGCCCATCCGTTATTGGTTTCCCCTTGCGATTACGGGCACAAAGTGGAATTCAATTCCGGTTATTCCGTATCAGTCAACGGACAATATTCTCCATTGCCCCATATTCCCGGTTACAATCCCAAGGAACCGCCCAAGTCCTGCTACCTGTATGCGGACAAGTGCATCCCGGAGAGTGAGCTTTTCATAGAAGACCCTCGCATCGGAATCGAGAAAGATTACCAAGGAATTAAACAGGCCGACAACTCCGCACTGTATAAGCAGATTTTCTACCGGCTGGGCAATGAAAAATACGAAGGCAAGGTCCGTTTCGCGTTCTATGCCGATACGGAAAACGTCGACCTGACCCAATTCAACGGCTCTCTTGTCAATGTAGGAGGAGATGATTCCAAGTTCCTCTTCGAAGCGACCCTTTCCGAAGGAAACGAAAAAGCGGCCACATACGCTTCAGACTACAACCATAGTTTCGAGGAGAAAGAAGCCGTCAGACAGAACATACCCTATAAAGTGGTATTATTGTCGGATGCCTATCTTCCACCCGTATTCTCCGGAATCAGGTTGTGGAGTTATGCCGTCTCTTCCATCATCCCGTTCCGTTTCCTTTGCACAAATGTCAATACGGATAATTACACATTCCGTTCTCCTGTCATCCTGCGAAGCAAGAAGAAATATTACCTTTACACCAAAGGCAGTGTTTTCTTCTGCAAGGATGAAGCCGAAAAAGAGAAACTGACAACGGCGTTGGCATCTGTCCCGTGCTTCCGCCAAATCGGTTACAACTATTTCCAACTATTTCAACTGAATACAATAACCAATATCTACGAATAACTATGAGCATTACAACAGCTTGGCTCATTGTAGCCAAAACCAACCTTCACGTTGGCAATGAAAACACTTCCAATTTCGGTCTTATCGACAAGGCCGTGCAACGCGACACCGTCACCGGATTGCCTTGCATCAATTCCAGTTCGCTGAAAGGAGCTATCAACGAATATGTCAGCCAGGGTATGGTACATCCCTTGACCGACCAGCAGCGCAAGGCGATTTTCGGGGTAGACAAAATGGACAAGAAAAGCGAGACCTGCAAAGGCAACACTTCTTTCTTCGACGCAAACATACTGGCTCTGCCACGTCCCAACGACACTACCCTTTACGAACTGGCGACCAGCCATGCCGTACTTTCCCACTACTGCGAACGGCTGAACGCATTCGGCTTCAACCTGACCCTCGACCAACTGAAAGAAAAACTGGCATCTCTTTTACAAGACCAAACACAAATCAGTGGCTGCAAACCTGAATTGAAGGTCTATACCGACAACAAAGAGTTCGCCGAATATTGCAGCGACTACGAACTTCCCATCATTGCCCGTAACCACTTGGATAACGGCAAGAGCACCAACCTGTGGTATGAACAAGTGCTTCCGCGTGAAACCGTATTCGGCACCCTGATTCTCTCTGCCGATGACACTCTGAACAACGCCCTGAACAATCGCATCGTGCAGATAGGCGCCAATGCGACAGTGGGTTATGGCTATTGCAAATTCATTCAACTCGCTAAAACAGACGACCATGGCAAATAACAGCAAGCGAAACAATTACATGATGAAGCTGGCAGACGAGGCCCTGCGTAACAACAAAGAAGAAAAATCCATTTTCAACAAACAAGGCAACATTCCGGACTCTTACAACGGGCAAATCGCCGCTTTCGCCGTAGCCATATCGATGAGTGGACTGTGTCCCACTCTGGCAAGCTATTACAAAGCATCCAACAACGACACACGCGCCGTCAACCGCAAGCCTATCCTCGAAATCATCGCTACCATGATTCATACCGATAAGGATGTGCCGGGCAGCGAACTGAAACAAATCGGCAATGCCGAGCAGTTGCTCCGTAAAGCCGTGGAGTGGTCTGATAACCCAAGCCTGAGCCGAGCCTTACGGCAAGAAGTCATAGACTGCGCCATTGCCCTGAAGCAGGTGGTAAGAACTTATAATCTTGAATAAAATGAAGAATCTCTACAAACTATATTATAAGGACTATTTCCGTGGTGTGGACTTCTCCGTCTTATTGAACAAGGAGAATGACAGAAACACACAAAACCTCAAAGAAAAGAACAAAAGTTCCCTGGAGGCGGTCAACCGGGAAATCCTAAGTACAAAGCTTGTGCTTCCTCCGCCTATCAAGCAGACGAAAGCCAATGTCGGATGGGCATACCGTGTGCTTTATCCGGGTCTGCTTACCGGTGTCGGCATCAATCACGAAGCCAATATCGAAGGCGAATTCAAATTAGGCATTCACTTGGACTATCTGACAGGGATGCCCGTTGTATACGGCTCCACCGTAAAAGGCATCCTCTGCTCGGCTTTCCGGGATTACGCTTACATACGGAAACTCTGCCAAGAACACTTAAAACGTTCCGTCATCGAAGACGACATTGAGGTAATGCGGCGCGACATTTTCGAAGGGGAAGAGCTGAAACCCGGCTGTGACCCGTGGAAAGACGAGTCGTACACTCCCAAGTCTATCTATAAACGTGACATCTTTTTCGATGCGGTAATTACCAAAGCGGATTCAAAAGGACGTGTGATTTGTTCGGACAGCATCACTCCCCATTACAAGAATGTGTTACGCGACCCTGTGCCTCTTCCTTTCATCAAGATTGCTCCGGGATGTACACTGGAGTTCCGTTTCCGTTTAATGAATTCGGCGGTTTTGACTCGCGAAGAAAAGTTCTTCCTTTTCATCCCTATCTTGCAAGATAGCGGCATCGGTGCCAAAACCAATGTTGGCTACGGTAAATTGGATTCCATAGAGGATTTTTGAACCGACAAAATGTGGTCTGCCTGTCATCAACTGCGTTATAACATTGACGACAGGCAGCGTTTTTTCATTCCAGCGAATGCAATCAGCCACCAATCATTTGCGAAAAAACGATATTTCATTAAGTAACTGATTAGATGACAGTTAACAATTTCAGGCAAGAAAAAGAAGCTCGAAAATCTTTCGCAAATGTAGGCTATTCGCTTCCTGAAGGAATCATTTGCGAAAATCGGCTCTTTTTCACCTCATCGTTCTTTGACTTATTTCCATCATTATCAGACACATACATCAAACTGCCTTTTACCCGTTTTTCGAAAATGACCTTTTCGTTAGCAAATTAAAAAGACTTTCGAAAAACAAGCGGCTTGCATCAGCTTATCAATCAAGGCAATAGCCGATTCTTTCACATTTATTAGCTTGAATATTCCAATTTAACGCTGTATATTTGCGAAAAATTAAGTGCTCATGTATCCCTCTCTGTATGAATGGGTTACAAACAGTCTTTTTGAACAGTTTTTATAACATATTGAAAATTAGAGTGATAGTAAGCATTCCATTAGAATAAGGATTTAGACTGCAATAGAAGCCATTTCGGCTACAGAATATGCAAGATAGTAAGCATTCCATTAGAATAAGGATTTAGACGATTTGTTGTTACTCAAATACATACTCTGATAAAGATAGTAAGCATTCCATTAGAATAAGGATTTAGACATGGGATAGTATGAAGTATAGTGCTCTTCATCCTTGAGATAGTAAGCATTCCATTAGAATAAGGATTTAGACGACTCTACTAAACGGAAAAAATACTCTTTGTTCTGATGATAGTAAGCATTCCATTAGAATAAGGATTTAGACACCACCCCAAACCGTACAATTGTACTGCGGAAGGTGATAGTAAGCATTCCATTAGAATAAGGATTTAGACAACTCCGCTTGATCGGAGTCACTCTTCTGGTGAGCATAGATAGTAAGCATTCCATTAGAATAAGGATTTAGACAATTAAGTCCGTTCCCTCGACGGACAATCTGTGTCAGATAGTAAGCATTCCATTAGAATAAGGATTTAGACACTTTCACAATAAGCTCGTCACCAAGCTTGAATGTGATAGTAAGCATTCCATTAGAATAAGGATTTAGACATGACAGGTAATAATAACATCACAAGAATAAACAGATAGTAAGCATTCCATTAGAATAAGGATTTAGACGCTTCGAGCGGGCAAGCGCGGCTCTCAGTTGAGTCGCGATAGTAAGCATTCCATTAGAATAAGGATTTAGACTTTTGCGTCGCTTGTTGAAATACCGTTAACTACTCTCGATAGTAAGCATTCCATTAGAATAAGGATTTAGACACTCAGGTCTGATAAGACCTTTGTTCTTTAACACTTCGATAGTAAGCATTCCATTAGAATAAGGATTTAGACAATATTGGTCAATGGGCGCGAGCCTGAACCAGCGATAGTAAGCATTCCATTAGAATAAGGATTTAGACAACAAACCAATAGCCGGCAACCAGTACTATACAAATAAGATAGTAAGCATTCCATTAGAATAAGGATTTAGACATTGGATTTCACCCAGACGTTCGTCGGTAAAAGTACCGATAGTAAGCATTCCATTAGAATAAGGATTTAGACAGTGAAAAGCTTGGAGAGGTCAAGGATTAGAGCTGGGTGATAGTAAGCATTCCATTAGAATAAGGATTTAGACACCGTACGGAGATAAAAGAGTGAGAGGCGGATTTCCCAGATAGTAAGCATTCCATTAGAATAAGGATTTAGACCTGACCAAGTTTCTCTTATTTCTTCAACTTCTTTGGGATAGTAAGCATTCCATTAGAATAAGGATTTAGACTTTGGCGATAATAAGCGACCTCTGATAAGTTGCTATATGGATAGTAAGCATTCCATTAGAATAAGGATTTAGACATCCTTTCTACATACGATATGTGGCTTCATTGCCATATGATAGTAAGCATTCCATTAGAATAAGGATTTAGACACATTAATTGTTCTCATATTTCTTGTTTTAATTGGTGATAGTAAGCATTCCATTAGAATAAGGATTTAGACATCGCATCAGCGGTCGAAGGCCGCAAAAAAATATGATAGTAAGCATTCCATTAGAATAAGGATTTAGACTCGGATATACCGTAAACATCACTGGGTTCAATTGGAGATAGTAAGCATTCCATTAGAATAAGGATTTAGACGCAGCCATTGTGCCACAGAACGTAGAAAGTCCCGATAGTAAGCATTCCATTAGAATAAGGATTTAGACTTCATTTTTGTTATCTATTTTTTGGTTAATAATGATAGTAAGCATTCCATTAGAATAAGGATTTAGACGAAAGGGAATTCGTTTCAGTCTCAAATCCGTCATCGGATAGTAAGCATTCCATTAGAATAAGGATTTAGACTTCAGCGTCTTGAAAGGCGCATAACGCTTTTTCAGATAGTAAGCATTCCATTAGAATAAGGATTTAGACTAAAAAGAACCCTGGAAAAAAACAGCCCATTCATCTGATAGTAAGCATTCCATTAGAATAAGGATTTAGACTTGCAATGTTTTGGTTTTAGAAAAACCGTTTTTTTGATAGTAAGCATTCCATTAGAATAAGGATTTAGACGTTTTGCTTTTTCAATATTGGTTTGGTCGATTTTTTGGATAGTAAGCATTCCATTAGAATAAGGATTTAGACATAAACAATCTGATTTTACCATAGAACGTACGTTCTTTGATAGTAAGCATTCCATTAGAATAAGGATTTAGACCGATTTCCTCTACTACAGAACCCTCGTTCCATACTATGATAGTAAGCATTCCATTAGAATAAGGATTTAGACACATCTTTAGGTGCTTGTAATACCAAAGTCATTTGTGATAGTAAGCATTCCATTAGAATAAGGATTTAGACGAGAGATTCATACTTTTCTCAACGGTCTTATTTAATTGATAGTAAGTAACTAATCAAAATTAAGCAGCATTATGTTTAAGTTTA